>Ga0272444_10005021_pt1 | contig 11502 bp, 13 predicted proteins | sample SSMForm13_FD_201033 | JGI IMG/M metagenome (GOLD analysis project Ga0272444, IMG submission 201033) | Marine sediment archaeal communities from Little Sippewissett salt marsh, Falmouth, MA, United States - SSM-Form-13 | ecosystem: Environmental > Aquatic > Marine > Wetlands > Sediment ... | reverse complement strand
ACTCTCTGGAGAAAACTAAAACGGGAGCAGCCGTAAGGATTCGGCAGATCCGAAGGGAACCGTAACGCCGGCTGCGACCGACTGGGAGGTGAGATCGTCGGAGAACGCAACTGGCAGACGATGTGTGGCCGCAGCCGGGTTACGGATTGAGCTATCGGTTATTCGTCAGTGATGACCGTCGCAACCACCATGGCCCTGGCCGCCCTCGCACAGGCTACCGCTGCTGACCAGATTCCCGCTCAGGTATGATGCAGCCAGTTCCTCGGGAGTCTGTATCGGCGCCCCGCTGAGCACCTCGATTCCTTTAGCTGCAAAAATCTGTACGGCCCGTCCGCCAATACCGCCGGCGATCACTATAGTTACCCCAAGGCCGCTCAGCCATTCAGGCAGTACGCCCGGCTGGTGGACGGGGGGAATCATCATCTCGGTATTGGTCATTTGCCGTGTGTCGCTGTCGATTTCAACGATGACGAACTGCTCGCAGTGGCCGAAGTGCTCGGAAAGTCGTCCGTTAACCGTGGGGACTGCGATTTTCATAAAGTACTCCTCTATCTCGTTTTGTTTCTGTTGTCCAGACAGGTTGTGCAATCAAGGTCACAGGCGGCGCTTTCGCGTAGCCGGTGACCGAGCGTTTCCCAGAGCAGGGTCAAAGGTTGAGTCAGCCGGTTGAAGCCGATCTCTATGATAGTTTTTCCTGCTGCCTGGGCGCGCGTGACGGTTGTATCGTAGGGCAGGCGGGCCAGAATATCGAGACCCTGTTCGCCGGCCCAGGATGCTATCCGGTCGGAGATTTCGTCGTTGATGTCGCTCTTATTGATGCAGATGCCGGTCGCGACGTTGAACCTGGCGGCCAGTTGAATTGCTCGTTGCATATCGTGGAATCCCGAGAGCGTCGGCTCGGTGACCACGAGGGCGTAGCCGGCTCCGGTGAGCGAGGCTATGGTCGGGCAGCCAATCCCCGGCGGACCGTCCACCAGGATCACATCCAGTCCTTTCTCAGTGGCCAAGTCACGCGCCGTCGTGCGCAGCAGTGTGACCAGCTTTCCCGAGTTGCTTTCGGCGATGCCGAGTCGCCCGTGCACCATCGGGCCAAATCGTGTCTGGGCGGTGTGCCATTGACCGCTGTTGACCGGCCGCATGGTGATAGCTCTCTCAGGGCAGACCTCGGCGCACAGACCGCAGCCCTCACAGGCGTAGGCGTCCACGCGGTGGCGTACGGTTGTGTCCGCGCCGCCTGATCCGTCGGCCTTGACGGCATCGAAACGGCATACGTCGACGCATGTGCCCTTGCCCCGGCAGCGTTGCGGGTCAATCCAGGCTTTGGCGCCGCCGATGAAGTCGTTTGTCTCCAGGTTTTTTGGTCCGGTGACAAGATGCAGGTTGGCGGCGTCGACATCACAATCAACCAACACCGGCGGTTTTTTTTCGGCTGACGCGAGCGACGCCAGGGCGGCGGTGATGGAGGTTTTGCCTGTGCCGCCTTTGCCGCTTATGACGATCAGCTCCTTCATGCCACGGCCCTCCGCATGACGGCCTGGAAGAGTTTGAGAATCGCTTCTCGATAGAGTTGATCGTTCAGTGCGGGCATCTCGCCCCGGGAATAGGTAACGGCCGTATCCCTCGAATCAGGGATGCGGGCCAGGATCTCCATATCATGGGCCGTGCAGAAATTGACCACGTCGTCGTCATGGCCGTCGGAGCGGTTGATCAGGACGGCCTGGGGCAACCCGAGAGCGCGCACCATTTCGGCGGCCAGTTGCAGATCATGCAGCCCAAACGGAGTTGAATCGGTGACCAGCACGACGAAGTCGCAGCCTCTGACGGTCTCCATGGCGGGACATGAGGTTCCAGGTGGAGCGTCGAGGATCCGGATTTCCGCGTCGGCCGAGGGTACTTCTTTGACGGCCTTGATAACCGGCGGGGCCTGTGCTTCGCCGACATCGAGTCGTCCTTCGATAAACCTTACGCCTTGTCCGGAGCCGATGCTGACCGTCCCGATGCTGCGGGGTGATTCCTCGATTGATCGCATAGGGCAAAGCATGGTGCATGCGCCGCAGCCGTGACACAGTTCCGGGAAGACCAGGACGTTGTCGGGCAGCACGGCAAGAGCGCGGAAGCGGCAGATTTCGGCGCAGATGCCGCAGAAGCAGCATGTTTCCATGTTCACTTTTGGGACAAGCATGTGGACCGGGTGGCGGTCGGTGATGTCGGGTTTGAGGAAGATATGCCCGTCCGGTTCTTCGACATCACAGTCGTAGTAGGCGACCCGTCGGCCGTCCTCGGCCAGCACCGCCGCGAGGTTGGTCGCGACGGTCGTTTTGCCGGTGCCGCCCTTGCCGCTGGCAATGGCTATTCTCATAAGTGTTCTCGATTCCAGGTCATTGGCGCGTCATTACGGAGCCGCATTCGGGGCATTTCATTTCATAGCAGGGCACGCCGCGCTGGTGCGGAGCCTTGGCACCGCATTTCGGGCACACGCATTCGCCGGCCGGTCCGGCTCCGCGACCGCCGCCCATGCCACCGCCACGGCCACCTCCCTGGCCGCCACCCTGGCCACCACCACGGCCACCTCCCTGGCCGCCACCCTGGCCACCGCCACGGCCGCCTCCCGTGCCGCCGCCGCTACCGCTGCCGGCGCCTCCTCCACGACCTCTCATCGACAGACGGCCAAGTAAGCCGGTGAAAGGGTTTGATGCTCTATTCGATCTTGGTTGTCCTGGCATGTGTTATTCCTCGTTGTTTTCAGCTCGCTGCTGTTTGAGTTCGTCGATTCGCCGGTTGATCTCCTCAAGCGAATGTTGGAGGTACTTGGCCTGGTCCCGCAACGCTCTGATTTCCTGTGTCGTGGTCGGTGCCGACGCGGTTGGCTGTGGCACCGCGACGGGGGCTGCCGGGTACGCAGAGGGATAACGCGCCCATCCCGGCAGGCCGGTCGCCCAGTACTGTCGACGCCAGCCTCGACCGCCGCCGCGACCGAAGCCTCGGCCATAGCCACCGCCGTAGCCGCGACCGCCGTACAGGTTGGCGAATCCCGGGGTATCGTAGCCGGCGCAAAAGCCGGCGCCACGACCGGTCATCGGTCCGGCGCCCATGGGTCCGGTTCTATCTCCACCTGGCATATTACTACTCCCTTCTATTGAGACGGTGAATCCAGTTGACTCTGTTGCTCGGTTTCAATGATCTCGACCTGATCGGTAACGTCGATAGCCAATCGTTTGCGAGCGCTCTCAGGCAGCAATTTGGCGGCTGCGATGCGCCCCAGGTTGCGGATCAGGCTATCCGGCTTTTTCAGGTCGTTCACGACGAACGCAGCGACCGGCGCGGCGAGGGACGCGAATCCGATAGCCTTGCCGGTTTTGCCTCGAAGGCGCTGTCGCAAACGTTTTTGCGATCCGCGATTTTTCTCAGACATCGTCAGTCTCCTTGCTATCGAGGAATCCGCGACGTCACCTCAGGCGGTGACGAGCTTCTCCTGCTGGGCCAGTTCGATAACATCCGACACCGTACCCTCGTTGCGTTGGATGGTGGTGATACCCGCCGCGGAAAGCACTTGCTGGGCTTTGGGTCCGAAGGCGCCGGATACGGCGACGGTGGCGCCGGCGTTGACAACGCGCTGGGCGGTCTGAATCCCCGCTCCGTGCGCCATCTGATCGCAGTCGCCATTGTCAAGGACGCTGGCTTCTTTCGTTTCGGTGTCGTAGATGATCAGGTAGCGGCAGCGCCCGAAGCGCGGGTCCAGCCCGCTGCCGGTTTCTCTTCCCAGTGACGAGATTGCGATTTTCATATTGTATCCTCTATCTCAGGTTCGTTTATCGATGTTTACCAGCGACCGCCGCTCCGTCCGCCGCCCGACCGCCCGCGACCACCTCGCCCCATGCCCTGGCCGCTGCGACCTCGACGGCGGCAGCAACCGGGAAGGCGATAGGCGTTCGATTCGAGGCGGCCGCTGCTGAACGCTGCTATGATCTCCTCGATATCGCCGCCTACAAACGGCAGGACGCGTACACCGGCATTGACCAGCGCGGCCTGGACGATTTGCGAAACCGCGCCGCAGATGAGCGTGTCGATACCCGCGTCACAGAGCATCCGGGCTCGTTGCATCGGGTGGGTCACCGGGAGAGTTATCAGCTGACGCGAGATTTCCTGACCGCCTTCAAGCTCAATTGTGAGTAGTTGTCCGGCGGTGTCGAGGACCGGGGAGACCCGGTCATTCCATATGGGAATTCCAACTTTCATAGCACCTCGCGACAATGCTATTGCATGCCGGGTGCCAGAAAGTTGCGCAGCCAGCAGAATTCGGTTAAGCTATTAGCTAATAGAGTCTTATGAGTGTCTTCGAGGGTTCTGGCGGGAGCTTACATTGAGCCGATTATTGCATAGCTGCAATCTCGTTACGATTTTGTGGTTGCAATAATGCAATGCGCTTAGCTTGGCGGATTGATTCCGAGACGGCGCATTTTGCGCCAGAGGGTGGATTTGTTGATGCCCAATTCGGCAGCTGCCTTGGTACGACTCCAGTCGTGCCTGCGGAGGATCTGCAGCAGCAGCTGGCGTTCGAAGTCCTCGACCGAATGAGTTGAAGTCGCGTCGGTCGATTCACCTTGCCGGAAGTGGGGCGGGAGGCACCGGCGCTCGATAGTGCTGCCCTGGCACAGGACGAAGGCGTGTTCGAGGAGGTTTTCCAGTTCCCGGACATTGCCGGGAAAGCCGTGCGCCATCAGGATCGACAGGACCTCGGGTGAGACGCCCTCGACATACTTCGGGCTTTTCCGGTTGAGGCGTTCCAGGAAGTGATCGATAAGCAGCGGGATGTCTTCGCGTCGCTCGCGTAGCGGCGGGAGTGTGATTTGCAGGACATTGATACGGTAGTACAGGTCTCGTCGGAAACTGCCGGCCTCGACGAGTTCTTCGAGGGGTCGGTTGACGGCGGCGATAACGCGAACATCGGCGGTGATTGTCTCGTTGCCGCCGAGCGGGTCGAAGGCGCGATCCTGGAGGACGCGAAGCAGCCGCACCTGCAAGGCGGGGGAAACATCGGCAATCTCATCAAGGAAAATCGTGCCGCCGTCGGCGGCGGTGAATCGTCCGGGTTTGTCCTTCACGGCTCCGGTGAAGGCACCTTTCTTGTAGCCGAACAGTTCTGATTCCAGGAGGGTATCGGGCAGGGCGCCGCAGTTGACGGTCACCATCGGTCCCTCGCGGCGATGGGACAGGTTGTGGATGGCGCGGGCGAAGAGCTCTTTGCCGGTTCCCGACTCGCCCTCGATGAGCACGGTAGCGTCGCTTTCGGCAATGGTCGGCAGGACGGTGAAGAGCTCCTGCATGGGTTTGCTTTTAGCGACGATGTCCTCGAAGGAGTAGGATTTGTGCAGCTCCCGGCGGAGGTCTTCGATGGCACTCAGGTCACGGAATGTCTCGACGCCGCCGATGACCTTGCCGTCGGCGTCCTTGAGCAGGGCGGTGGAGATGCTGATGGGGATACGCTCGCCGTCGGGGTTAATGATATAGATGGCTTTATTGACGACGGGTTTTCCTCCGCCCAGTGTTTTGCGGAGGGCGCAATCGGTTTCGCAGATGGAGGCTCTGAAGACATCGCAGCATCGTTGGCCGATAGCCTCCTGGCGCGTGATGCCGGTGATTCGTTCGGCCGCTCGGTTAAACGACGTAATGCGCCAGTCGCTGTCGACGGTGAATACGCCGTCGGCGATGGAGTCAAGTATGGTGTCCCGAGCGTCTTTGTCTGCGTGCATGTCGGCCTCACGTCTATGTTACACCAGTATATACGAAATATGATGGAGAACACAAGCCGATGGGATTGGTTTCTGCGGTGGGTGCGGTTCGGGGAGCGATGTGAGAACGCACGTGGCGGGCGTACGAGCCCGCCACGGCGGAGATTTCTGCTAGACGGTGATCGGCATCCCCATGGCGGGCCAGATCACGGTCACAAACAGGGCGAGGATGATCATCAGTATGATGCTCGCCGGGACGCCGGCCGAGAAGAACTCGCCGGTCGAGAATTGCTTGCTCTCGTAGGCGATGGCGTTCGGCGCTGCGCCCACGAGGAGCAGGAAGGGCATGCCGGCGGTCACCAGGGCGGCGAACACGACGACCTCGGGAGCCACGCCCAGGTATGGTGCTATGATCAGCGCCACGGGCAGGGAGATAGCGATAGCGGCCACATTCATAATCAGGTTGGTCATGATGAGCACGAAGAAGGCGATGCCTATGATGAAGATGAACCAGCCGGCGTCTTTGATGAGACCGAGCCACTGGATGGCCAGCCATTCGGCGGCCTTGGTTTCCCAGAGGCAGAAACCGATACTCATGGCGCCCCCGAAGAGAAGGATGATATTCCACGGGATCCCTTCGAGGTCATCGATCGTCAGGATTTTCAGAAGGAAGAATAGGATTGTTGAGACCAGTATAATTGCGCTCTTGTTGAGTTGATCGAGGCCGGGCACGAAAGATCGGAGACTCATGACGGTAATGCAACTGAAGACGATGACGAGGGTGAGTATTTCTCTTCTCGAAACGGCCCCGAGGCCGGCATAGAGCGCTTTGGCTCGCTGCCTCAGTCCGGGGATGGTTTTCTTCTCGGGCTTGAAGAAGATCATCATGTAGCCCCACAGCACGAAGACCATGACGGCGCCGACAGGAGCCATGTAGTACGAGAGTTCGAAGAAGCTGATTTCGCGTCCGATGATGTCGGCGAAGAAGCCGATCGCGACGGCGCCTCGGGCGGCGCCGAGGAGCGTGATGATACTCCCGGCACCGGCGACGAAGGCCATGCCGATAAACAGTCCCTTGCCGAATTTGGTTGGCTTCTCGCCTTCTCCGTACAGTGCGTAGATTGCCATCAGCAGGGGGAAGATGGCGGCGGCCACGGCGGTGTGAGCCATGATGAGGGTCAGGCCGGCGGTCATGAGAAAACATCCGAGGTAAATAACGCTGGTTTTTTCGCCCACCAGGGCGAGCATTTTGTAGGCCATGCGTTTGGTCAGCCCGGTGCGTGAGAAGGCCATGCCGATGACCACGGAACCGATGATGAACCAAACTGAAGGGTCCATGAAATCGCCAAAGGCCTTTTTCGGATCTCTGATAAGGAAGAGAACCTGAATGGCGGCGATGGCGATACTGGTGACACCGATCGGGACGACTTCGAACACCCACCATGTGGCGGCCAGGAGGAACAGGCCGAGAGCGGCCTTGCCCTGGTGGCTGAGGGTGAATACCTCGCCCTGAGGACTGGTGGCGTGCGGCCAGGCCGGGGAGTAATAGACGCCGACAAACAGGGTCAAGCCCAGCGTAATGAAAAAGAGCCGTCGCCAGTCAAGCTTTTCGGCAATCCTGGCGATGTATATCTTGCTGGGCATCGGCCCCAGGCGGGATGTATCCTGCCGGGGTGAGTGATCGTTACCAGTCGAATTCAATTGCGCGTCTCCCTAAGAATAATGAAAGCAGCTGCAGAGGGGGATGGTTTTTTAGAGCAACATTCTCGCCACGGCGTTGAAGACGTCTACACTTCGAACCACGCCGACCACTTGATTGTCCTCCATCACCGGCATCAGCGTCAGATCGCGGCTATACATCTTGTAGATGAGCTTGGCAATGTGATCCTCGACGCTGACGGTGGTGACGATCGGCTGCATGATATCGCTCACGGGTTGCTCCGCCTGATCTTTCATGGCCTGGGCAATGCGGCCCGAGGTCAGTTCAGTCAGGTCGGGGTCAATCTCGACGTCAAATAGCTTTTTGCGGGTCGGCATGGCCATGGTGCGCAGGAATTTCGGTTCGAGGGCCCGGAGGATGTCGCGGCGCCTGACGGTGCCCAGCAGGTTGTATTTCTCGTCGAACACCAGCAGGGCGCGCGGCAGTGACTTGCGTCCACCGACGTCGATGGAGGTTTTCTGAAGTTCCGCGATGGCCTGCCTTAGCGTGAACCAATAGGGGATGTGGGGATAATCCTGCAGCGGGATCATAATGTCCCCGGCGCGTTGGCTATGCATCTAATGCTCCTTATCAACCAGAACGGATGTTTTTCAGACTTGTTGCGGAGTCGGAGAGCCGCCGACGGTCAGTCGGCGCGTTCTATCCAACCGCCGAAAACCGCAGGCTTCCGGCTCGCCACCGGCAAATTCCAGGGGGAGTTCGCTGAGGGCGCCGATTGGGTCAAGATAATCTGCTATCTCGTTCATTGTCAATAGCAACAAGGGACCCGAGGAGATATGCGAGGCCGGATTACACGGAATTCTCAGGCTTTGACGACTTCCCAGACGGAGTCGATGAAGTACCCTTTGGCATCATGCAGGTGCTTTTTGATGGTGAAACCGGTCTCTCGGGCGATGGTTTCGATGTCGGATTCGAGATACTTGTAGGAGTACTCCATGTGAATCGGCTCGAAGGGCCTGAAGGTGAATGATCGGCCGATTTCGCGAATGTAGACTTCCTGCGAATCAAGGCTGACCAGATAGCTTTCCATAGCGCCGCTGAAGACATCGTAGGTGCCGAAGTGTCGGAACCGGGAGATGTCGAAATCGCCGCCGAGTTGTCGGTTGATCCGGTTGAGAACGTTGAGATTGAACCGGGCAGTCACACCCTGGGGGTCGTTGTAGGCGTCCAGCAGCAGCTCGATGTCCTTTTTCAGGTCGAACCCTATCAGGACGTAATCGCCGTTGTTCAGGCAGTTCCAGAGATTGCGGAGGAAAAAGCGGGCCTCGGCGTGGGTGAAATTACCGATGCTGGAACCGAGAAACAGCACGAAATTCCGTCGCCGTGTCTGTTGGGCGAGCCACCGGGTGCCGGTGAAATAGTCCGAGACCAGGCCCGTGACGGTCAGATCAGGCAGCTTGGTGCGCAGATCTCCAAGAAGGTTCTCCTGGGCGGATTCCGAGATGTCGATCGGTGCGTACTGGAAATTCAGGCCGCGATCCAGAAAGTGGTTGAGCAGGATTCGGGTTTTGGAGCCGTCACCGGAGCCGAATTCCACCAGGTTGAAGGGCTGGTCGCCGACGAGGGAAGCGATAGTGCCGCAGTTTCGCTGCAGGGTGTCGCGCTCGCAGTCGGTCAGGTAGTACTCGGGCAGGGCCATGATGTCCTGGAAGAGGCGGCTGCCCTCGGTGTCGTACATGTATTTGGAGGGAATGGACTTGCGCTGTTCAGAGAGGCCAACCAGGACATCGAGGGAGAATGTCTGCTTATCGCCGAACCAGGCGGTCGTTTCGGACGGGTTGATCAATTGGATCGTCTGCGCCACGCTACACATCCTCAGGCGTCCTCGGCCAGCCGGAGGCCGGAGAACTGCCAGCGTTTTTCAGGTTGAAAGAAATTGCGGTAGGTGAGGCGGACATGATCACGCGGAGTCGCACAGGAACCACCCCGAAGGACCATCTGGCCGCTCATGAATTTGCCATTGTATTCCCCGAGTGCGCCGGCGGCCTGCAGGTAACCGGGATATGGCAAGTAGGCACTGCCCGTCCACTCCCATAGGTCGCCGAGCATTCCGTGGAGGGTTCCGCTCTCAGCGGGGGTTTGGATTCGGCAGCCGACGGGATGGAATACCCGGTCGTCGAGAAAAGCGCCATCGACCGGCGAGGCATTCTGTGCCCGTGCGGCGATTTCCCATTCGGCCTCGGTGGGCAAGCGCTTACCGGCCCAACGGGCGAACGCGGCGGCCTCGTAATAGCTCACGTGGACCACCGGTTCATTGGGGTCTATCGGTTTGAGGCCGCCCAGCGTCATGACTTGCCAGCCATCGTCGGTGTGCAGCCAGTAGAGGGGCGCCTTCCAGTTTTCCTGTCGAACGAAGTCCCAGCCGGAGGAAAGCCAGAAGCGGTGGTCGGAATAGGCGTTGTCGTTGATGAAGTCGAGATATTCGCCGCAGGTCACCGGGCGGCTGGAAAGCCGGAAGTCATTCAGATAGACCCGATGGCGTGGGGACTCGTTGTCGTAGGCGAACTGATCGCCGTGGTGGCCGATTTCATGGACGCCGCCTTCGAACTGAACGAACTCCGCCTCCGGGTAGGGCAGGGCCGGGCGATGCTCGCCGGCGAGATAGATCGGGCGGAGCGGGTTGGCGGCGAAGTTGTGCTTGATATCGGTGACGAACAGTTCCTGGTGCTGCTGTTCGTGGTTGAGACCGAGGATGAGCAGTTCGGTCAGGGCGGGGATATCGCCCGGGTCGAGTGTCTCGATGAGGCGCACCACGCGTTCGTCCACCGCCTGCCGGTAGGCCATTACGTCGTCGAGAGTCGGGCGCGACAGCGTGCCGCGATTGGCCTGGACAATGCGCTCGCCGAAGCTCTCGTAATACGAATTGAAGACGAAGAAGTAGCGATCGTCGTGGCGTTTGAGGTTCGGTTCGAAGCGTTCGAGGATAACCTGTTCGAAAAACCATGTGGTGTGGCCGATATGCCATTTGGGCGGGCTGACATCCTCGATGGTCTGGATGACATAGTCCTCGACCTCGAGCGGCCGGCAGAGTTCTTCCGAGAGCCGCCGGACGTCCCGGTAGCGATCGATCAGTTGACTGCGCTCCGGGGATGCTGTTGACGGCGGGCCGCTTTTCGATAGTGGTGATTGTGGACTCATGAACTATCTTTTGGTTTTGATTTCCGTTTTGTCGTACAACACGAAGGTTGGTCAGAGGTGCCCAGAAACCGCATCGATCGAGCCGTTAGCACTCGGTCTTGCGGGCCGGTGTACTATTCACCCTGCCCTGGTGGGGCGTATCGGGGGCAGGCAGACCCCGGGTGTGTGAACGGGAGGTTCGCGCGTTCTGTATTTCGTTGCTTCGTAGGTGCTTAAGTAATTCACGCGGAGTTCTCGGCGCGGCATGGAGATTGCGACATAAACCGGTTGAGGGGGCTGGCAGACCCGCCTCAAGGCGTGGTTGGCAGTTATCTGGCCCGGCGATGACTTATGTGTGCTCGCGTCGCCGGGCTTTTTCTATTGTGGTATTGGACGATTATCCGCGGAAGCGTGATTGCCGGGATGGCGCGCCCGGCGGGCGATTTGCGGTTCGGCGGGGTAACGTGCGAATATCGGATGAGTTTTGGAGATTTTAGTTGCACAAAATCCAGGGCTCGGTGTTATTGGGGGTACAGCGGAAAGGAGGTGGTCCAAATTAGTAATATAGACTTAGCTGAGGTGGCTGATACTTAGGATTAGCCTCAACGAGTAATTGTTGGGGCGACTAAGTAAATCCCAACAGACTTACCGAACCCGGCCGGTCCGATACGGACCAGCCGGGTTTTTGTTGCCGTCGAGGCGAGCGGCGGGGTTGGGAAACTCAAGTTGACAGCCCGGTGGGGGGCGTCTATCATGTTTGCATTCGGTCCCTTACCAGCCGGGAACCAGCATGGAAATGTATGCACTACTCAGTGTGGGGATTGTCATTCTGCTTGGATTGGCGGGCGGCAAGCTCTCACACCGTTTCAGAATTCCGCGCGTAACCGGGTACATGTTGACGGGCCTGATATTCGGACCGTCGGTGCTCGGTTTGAT
>Ga0272444_10005020_pt1 | contig 11502 bp, 9 predicted proteins | sample SSMForm13_FD_201033 | JGI IMG/M metagenome (GOLD analysis project Ga0272444, IMG submission 201033) | Marine sediment archaeal communities from Little Sippewissett salt marsh, Falmouth, MA, United States - SSM-Form-13 | ecosystem: Environmental > Aquatic > Marine > Wetlands > Sediment ... | reverse complement strand
ATATAGTATTCTTGTGAATTATATAGTATGGGTATTCTTCGCATGCTATTTGGTTGGAATTGGCAGATAAGAAAGCTTAGGAAAAAATGGGATAGATTAAGAGAAAAAGCATTGAAGAAAGAGGGTCAATTCAAAATACATATTCTTGAGAAGTTAGATTTAACAGAGAACAATCTCAGAACACTCGAAGAAAGATCTTTGGTAAGACACGAAAAAGCAAGATTAAGTAAAGAAGTTGAGCTAGATCTAGTTGAAATAAACGAGATGCTGAAAATGAAACACCCTGTACTTAAGAAACAGCGACCTAAAAAAATATGATTATATTTTATCTACGTCTTCTGGATTGAGTATTGGTTTTTTGAAGAGTTCGTAATCTTCGTCCATTCTTGGACATGCACAATTAACAATTACCTCTACGTCTACACCGAGTATCTTATCTGGTGTGATCTGATTCATAATTAGTATATACACATCCTTTCCCTTTGATTGCAACTTCTTTTTTATACTCTCCGCTTGTTTCAATATCATCTGACCTGGTTTTGTTGTAAGAAGTATACCAAATTTATCTGCATCCTGTGCAACTCCAATGTTGTAGGCTTTGATCCTGAGATGTTTATTTTTTCTATTTGTCATATATTCCATGTGACCTGTCTCCATGTCAATAGATATCACGGGTTTTTCTGTTCTAAGTGCTAAACCAAGCGGATGGAATATACCTGATCCGAGATATATGTAAACATCAACTTCTTTTTCCAGAGGTAAGGCTGCAGAATAATCACAACCTAGAACTTGTCCAATTTCGCCTGATCTTGTTTGTTTATGAAGATGAATATTCAAGCCAATACTTTCCAGATATTTCTTTGATGGTTCTATCACACTCAAAAATTGAGAAGTGGTTACCAAACATATATTTTTATATTTCGTGATTTCTTTCTCGTGTTTTTTGATTTTAGAAACAGCATTCGCATCAAGCGGATATGGTTCATATATTACAGGTATCTTTGATTTCACACCAAAATCTGTGTGACCAATATGTAGAATGACATCACAATCAAGTTCCTTTGCTTCTGCATCATTCAAATCACAGGCACCGAAACACGGTTCACATGAAACAAGAACATCAAATCCGTGCTTCTGTATCTCATCAACTATGCCTACCAATCTGGTCTTTAGTCCCTCAGGTACCTGAATCATAACCCTCTTTGCCTTCATTTCCTTCAATTTATTTGCTATTTTTTCAGTATCCATGTTACTACCTATCGACTAATGGTATAAAATGGGTATAAAGTATTTAAATTCCCCAAATCAAGCCTAATTAAGCTTAAAATATAGATTTGAACATATAACGTGATTTTATGAAAAGGTCGGATATAAGTGGTTTCAAGGATTTTGATCATGAAGAGAAGGTAAATAAGGTGAAGGAATTCGCAAGCCTGACTGAGGAAGAGGTAGCCCTCCTCCAAAAAACAGGCTCTATGGATATTGAAACAGCATCTAGAATGATTGAAAACGTAATAGGAACATTTGAACTTCCATTTGGTGTAGCTACAAACTTTCTGATTGACGAAAAAGACTATTTCATTCCAATGGTTTTGGAAGAACCTTCTGTTGTAGCCGCTGCATCACACGCTGCTAAACTTGCAAGACCAGCAGGTGGATTTAAAACAAATTGTGACGGACCTGTTATGATTGGTCAGATACAGGTTATAGGTTTGGAAGATTATGAAAAGGCAAAGAAATATGTAATAGAAAATAAGCAGGAAATTATTTCCATGGCTAATGCAAAGGATCCAACCCTAATAAGATACGGTGGCGGTGTAAAGGATGTTGAGGCAAGGATAATAGAAACCCCTAAAGGTAAAATGCTTATAGTTCATTTGATTGTCAATGTGAGTGATGCAATGGGAGCGAATATAATAAACACAATGACTGAACACATATCCCCTTACATAGAAAAATTAACAGGTGGGAGCGTGAGACTGAAAATTGTTTCAAATCTTGCTGTTTATAGACTTGCCAGAGCAAAAGCTGTATGGACAAAGGAATCACTTACAAAAAAGGGTTTTGACGGTGAGGATATCATAGAACGGATTCTTGATGCTTACGCATTTGCATGCGGTGATGAATATAGGTGCACAACTCACAACAAGGGAATTATGAACGGTGTTGACGCTGTTACAATAGCAACAGGAAATGATTTTAGAGCTGTTGAATCTGGTGCACATGCTTATGCATCTTTCAAAGGTAATTACAAACCCTTGACACATTACGAAAGAGATGAAAACAGTAATCTTGTAGGAACAATAGAACTGCCTTTGGCAATAGGAACTGTAGGTGGGAGCACGAAGAGTAATAATATAGCAAAGATAGCACTCAAGATACTCGGAACCAAGACGTCTAAAGAACTTGCAGGTGTGTTTGCTTCTGTGGGCTTGGCACAGAATTTTGCTGCACTCCGAGCATTGGCAACAGAAGGTATACAGAAGGGTCACATGAGATTGCATGCAAAAAATATTGCAATCACTGCTGGAGCAAAGGATGATGATGTCGATTTAATAGCACAAAAATTAATAAATGAAAATAACATTTCAGTTGATAGGGCAAGAAAAATCCTATCAGGAGATTGATATGAAGAGGATAAAAGCTGTAATACTAGACCTGGATGATACTTTGTACAACTGTTCAGATACACTATCTAGAAATGCACGAAAACGTGCTGCAAAGGCAATGATTGATGCAGGACTGAATGTAAAGGAAGGAGAAGTATATAGAAAGGCCGCTGAAATATCAAAATCTGTAAGATTAGATTTATTCAATGAACTAAAGAAATCATTCAAAATAACAGATGATAAAATATTGGAAGCCGGAAGAAAGGCTTACAATAGCGACGAAGTGGAAAACATTTCTCTTTTTCCTGGAGCACTAAAGGTATTGGAAGAGCTTAATTCATGTTTATTGATTCTTGTGACAGGCGGAGTGCACGCACGTCAACAAAAAAAGATAGATCTATTGAAATTGGAAGATAAATTTGATCACATATTCATCGTAGACAGTGAAAAAGGGGAACTTAGAAGAGATACATTCATAGAGATCATGGAAAAATTCAAGTTAAAACCAAGTGAAATAGTTTGCGTTGGAGATAGAATTACAGCTGAAATAAAGATTGGTAATAGTCTGGGAATGACAACTGTGAGGATACTTAAGGGAAGATTCAAACACATAACCCCAAGGGGCATAGAAGAGTCTCCTGATTATACAATACAAAAAATAACTCAATTAACAAATATGGTAAGGAAGATTGATGAAGAAGACATGATGAACATAGTTGTGCTTGGTGGTGGTACTGGATTGCCTATATTACTTAATGGTTTGAAATTATACAATCACAAATTAACAGCAATCGTTACAGCAACCGATAGTGGAAGAAGCTCTGGAATGATAAGAAAAGAATTTAAAATACCCCCTCCGGGAGATATTAGAAACTGTCTAATTGCACTTGCGACATCTGATGAATTATTGAACAATCTATTCCAATATAGGTTTGATTCAGGTTCGATGAAAGGTCATAGTTTTGGTAACTTGTTCATAACAGTATTGACAAGGGTCACAGGTAGTTTTGAAAAGAGTATCAAAGAAGCAAGTAGATTACTTAAATTGAAAGGTAGAGTCTTGCCTTCTACGTTTAACAACACACATCTATGCGCAGAACTCGAAGATGGAACTGTTGTAGAAAGTGAAGTAAATGTTAGGGGACTTAACAAGCCTCCAATAAAAAGAGTTTTCCTAAAACCTCATGACGCAAAACCAATTAAAGAGGCACTCGACGCCATAACAGAAGCTGATATAATCGTATTAGGACCTGGCAGTTTATTCACAAGTGTCATACCAAATCTTCTTGTAAATGGAATCGCAGAGGCTATAAGAAGTTCAAAGGCCAAGAAGTTATATATTAGCAACATAGTTATACAAGCTGGACAAACAGATAACTTCAAGGCATCAGATCACGTAAGGAACATAATCAAATATCTAAACAAAGGAAACGAGAATGGAAAGAGTGCAAAGCCTATTATGAAATACATGAAGAATGACGTGCTTGATTGTGTTATCATAAATGCAAACGAAACAAATCCGGAGTTGAAAAGGAGATTTGGTAAGAAAGGTAATCTTGTGGAAAATGATATAGAAAAGATAAAGGAATTTGGTGTTAATGTTATAATGTCCGATCTTGTAGAAAATATAACTCAAAAAAGAATATTATGGGAAAAGGAAGATCATCTAAGACACGACTCAAACAAACTTGCAAAGATTATTTTAGAATATGGGAAGAACAATGTCCGTACCATCTAATATATTCAAAACCTATGATATTAGGGGAATAGTTGGCAAAGAGCTAAATCCAGAATTAGTTGAGTCCATAGGAAAGGCTTTTGGTACTTATCTTCTTGAAAGAGGAACAACAGAAACTGTAGTTGGCAGAGATAGTAGATCAACGTCTGATGAATATTCTGAAATATTAATCAAAGGTATAACATCTACTGGATGTAATGTTGTTGATATTGGTATGACAGTGAGTTCTGGTGTATACTTCACAATGAGGGAGAAGAAAATAACCGGTGGTATAATGGTCACAGCAAGCCATAATCCTGCTGAATATAATGGATTTAAGATGTGTCATGGTTTGCATGCTATAGCTGAGGATGAAATACAAAAGGTTCGAAAGATTATAGAATCAGGAGAATTTAGAACAGGAAAAGGTAATGTAAGAATAGATGACATGAACAAAGTTTATTTTGGTAAGATAGCTGAAAAAGTAAAGCTAGAGAAAAAACTCAAGGTTGTTGTTGATTGTGGTAATGCAACTCCTGGCGCGTTTATTCCACAATTCCTAGAACATCTTGGTTGTGAAGTAATACCATTATATTGTGATTTAGATTCAGCATATCCTAATCACATACCAGATCCTGTACATCTTGATGCATACAAAGATTTGATAAAAAAAGTTAAAGAAAATAAAGCTGATGTAGGCATCCTACTCGACGGTGACGGAGATAGGGTTGGATTTGTTGATCATACAGGTAATATTCATTTAGGTGATACCATACTAACACTCTTTGTGAGAGAGATTATACCAAAGAATCCTGGAAGAAAGGTCATAGTAGAATTAAAGGATTCTGAGGTTGTTGTCGAAGAGACAAAGAGATTAGGTGGAATTCCTATATTTTGGAAAACCGGTCATGCACTATTGGACAAGAAGATACATGAAGAGGATGCAATTCTTTGCGGTGAGATGAGCTGCCACTACTGGGTAATCGATGACTGGTATTCTTTTGATGATTCTATATATGCCATGGCAAGGATGTTGAGAATGATCTCAAAGAAGCCTCTTTCTGATCTTGTCGGAGAATTGCCTAAATACCCAGTCACACCAGAATACCGAATACGATGCCCAGAAGAGAGAAAAGAAGAACTGGTAGAAGCTTTTGTGAAACACTCAAAAGAGCACTGCACAAAGGTTATCGATGTAGATGGTGTCCGAGCTTACATCCATGATGGATGGTTCTTGATGAGAAAATCAAACACACAGCCTCTGGTATCAGTAAGATGTGAGGCTAGGACCAACGAAGGTCTTGAGAAGATAAAGGAATTTGTGAAAAACAAGATGGACCAATACGATTTCGTTGAGCTTGATTGGGATAAGCCATATGCTCATGCTTAAGTATATAAACACATAAGGTAATTATATTCGTATGAAACTGAAAGTTGTTGAAAACAAGAAGGACAAGCTTGCAATTGAAGTGATAGGGGAATCTCACACTCTTCTAAATTTATTGAGAGAAACCTCATGGAAGACAGGTGCAGATCAAGCTTCATATATGATAGAACATCCATACATGTCCAATCCTAAACTAATTATCAAGGCACAAAACCCAAAAAAGGTATTAATAGACGCTGTTCAGCAAGTAACAGAACAAGCAAATGCTTTTGAAAAGGAAGTTAAGAGGACTTTAAAGAAGAGGTAATTATCCCTTTTTCTTTGATTCTGCCATCTGCCTATATGCAGCATAGAATATCAGTATTATCAAACCTATTCCTACATATGAAAGTAGATCAGAATTCACAGAATTCATAAGTTCTACAAGATCTCCTTGGCTCGCTAGTAGTAAGAGTGCAAGGCCCATTACTATTATTATTAGTACATAATCTCTACTTCCACTATCCGATGATTTGAATGCCTTGGCTAGGAATCCAAGGAAAAATACAACTATGAATATTATAACAGCATAGGGAAAGACTTGATTTATGAAATCAATTGCCATTTGATTGGTTATGGTGAAAAATGCCAGAATAATAGATATCACAGCTTTTACAGCATTGTTCCGCAGAGCGCTGCTTACGTCTAGTGCTCCATAGACGACTGCAAATACGAAGAAAAACGGAAGTATGAGAGCAAGTGTTTCTGACATAATATAATATTGACTTTATCTTTTAAATCTCTGGTCTGAGAGGGATTGTCAAGGATTTAAGGAAACAATTTAAATCCTATTAGAAATTAAATTATATCGAATTTTACTAGAAGGGTTGTTCATGAAGAGGTTTAGAAAATACAATACATCTTGGGTCTTACTCACAACTTTGTTAATTTTCACGCTTTCCCTAACATCTTACTCTATCTATGCTATTACAAGCTATGGAGGCAATTTTACAGCTGTCAATCATACTGTATACACGAATTGGACTCATGGAAGTTTTAATCTTACGCTCAATGTGGAAGGATTGGCTGTTAATATAACGAATACAAGCGGTGGTACCTATATAGTATCTAATTACTCACAGGCTTCTCGTTACTCTGTAAACGATTATTCGAACTTAACATCATCTATGTATGATCTTTGTTTCGGTACGTCAGATCCAAAAACAATGGAGTTTGCAATACATAACGGCTCAGAATATAGAAACTTCACGTCAAACTCAACAATAGACCTGGAGAGTGGATTCTACGAAATGATCTATATAGAACCTTATATGGCATGCCCACCAGGACAGTATGTAGGAAATATCACCTTGAAAGATGCTACTAATAATTCTGAAAATTTCAATATATCACTTGTAATCGAAATACCAGTAAATCCTGAAAACACATACAAAGAGGCTGATCACACTGCATTCTTTAGAGGCAGTTATGCATTAAATAATGATACAAACACATATTATTTCTGGACCAATCAATCAACGAACATAACTTCAGTTACTATCAACCTCACAAACTTTACAAATAATCTCGATATGTTCCTTTTCGATAATTTGACAAATAATATTAATTCGTCAGTTGAATCAGCTCTTGATGACGAATCCATATATTATGATTTACCGTCCAGTATGCAGCTATGGCAATTGAGAATCTTCGGTAATGGAAGCACAGATTATGTCGGTAACATGTACTTCTCCACACTCAACGTAACAAATCCATTCTATAATCAGTCTGTATCGTCAATCAATCTTGGAACAATTCTACCACAGGGGTACAACTACAGTGAATATGGACTTATGAATCAGGATGAATCTGTTTTGTTAGGAGTTAATGAGAGTATTGATATTTACCATTATCGTAACTGGGAAAACCTAAGCGGTAACTACAATAGTGTATTGCTATTTGTTCCAAACTTCACACAAAAACTCGAGGTGAAAATTCAGTGGAGAACACCAGTGAATGAAAATCTTACTCGATGGAACCTATCATTATTCAACTCTGCAGGTGCTCTTCTAGGCAATTCCAGCAGTACATACTTGTATGCAAACAAGACAAACGCAACTCTTGAAGAGAGTATCATATACAGATCTTTCAGTGGCAATTCCTTCTGGAACATAACTATTGCCAATATAACAAACAACACTGTGAGAAATGGTGTTTACAATCTAACAGCTAAGTTGTGGATAAATGAAAGTGAATGGAAGAACAGCTCATTCGATCAACCATTTACAATCAACTACACCGCCGGTGTGAATGGCACTGTAAACGTAACACAAAACATAACCCTTCCAGAGAATAATTCTATATTAGACGGAGCTTACAGAGGATCTGTAACATATAGTAATAACAGCGGTTGGCAGAAGAAGATCCCAATAGATTTCAGTGTAAAATCTGGTATGCTTGTGATAAATGGAACAGTTGAAAGAGCTACAGTTCGTGTTGTTGATAATGTTGGATTTAACAGAAATGGTTCACAAGTCAGACAGATGAACATAAGCATAAACAACACAGGCCATTTGCCAGTAAACTACACCACATACCAGAATTTCAGCTACTTAAGACATTTAACAAACACGTCAGCGTACATAAACTATTCTATTGACAGTCTTCCTACAAACTTAATGGCTGGTGGAACTAATGATACAATAGACATATCGATAGATATCAACACGTCTCGTACACTTAATGCTCCAGGAATATACAGAGGTTGGGTATTATTCAACGCTACAAGCCCTGATAATTCAAGCACTGAATCTCATCCACATAATACATTCAATTTGACAATAGAAGTGAATCTAACAGATCAAGTATTCATTGAAATAAACACCATATCATCTACAAATGGTAGCATAGTTTACGGCAACACTGTTGCAAACTATACAAACGTCACAATAAATTTCACAGTCAAGCTAGCTAATGGAAGTGTAATCTCACAACCAGGATTGATAGACATAGGAAACGTGTCCAATATATCAATTAGAGAAACGAACGTGACTACTTATTATCAAACTCTTGCAAACTTCACAAGAGCACATACAAGCGGTGTTTTATGTCCTTCAGGGGGTAACTGCTTTGCAAACTCTACTATGCCACCAAACACAAAGGGTGGTATGTTCAATCTTTCAATTGACTTGAAGTGGAATACAAGTCATTTAGATCCAAACGCGCTCGGATTTAATCTCACAGGAAGAGGAGATAACAATACTTTAGTTGTCAACAATACTGGTTTACATCTAGTCATGTATAGCGGTTCTAGTGTAACTCTTGACGAAGGTGATGAGGTTGGATACGTAATAGTAAATGTTACGAATTATGGAAACCTCAAGGCGAGCGGAAGAATAACAATGAGTGACTGGACATATGCAACAATTGAATCATATGCAAGTAAGATAAATGGAACCGGTTCCAATTGCCACGGTACTAGAACAAGCAACTACTTTGATAACACAAATATAGCTGGAAATGGAGGATCATGCTGGTTCCAATGGAAGATAACAAGTGGTAGTGTTGATAGTGATGCGACAACTACGTCAACAGTAACGCCAAATGATATTCATTTCGGTACAGTGGGATCAAGTCTAAGGGTTAATTATGTAGCAGAGAGTAGTGGCAATGGAGATGGTGATGATACTACAGAAGATACTGAATGTTCAGCTAACTCAGATTGTGATGATGATCAGTATTGTACTTCTTCAGGAGCATGTGCAGATCTATCATGTGAAGACACAGAAAAGATAGATGATCATGAATGTGTACCTATGGTATTTGCCTTCAGTATAACACCTGAAGTTGATGAAATTTCCATGATGCTTGAGACATCAAACGATACAAGTATCATAGTTGAAAATACAGGAGATTATACAGGTGTGATAGAACTAATAGTTGAATCAGATGATGGTAACATAACATCTGAACACACACCTGATAGTTGTAGGCTTGACGAAGGAGAGGACTGTACATTTGAAATCACATTTAACTCTACTTCAGAAGCTGATATAGGCGATCATACAATGAAATACAACATAACTGTTGTGAATGAGACTGATACTTTCACAAAGAGTTTCACCTTGACTATTCTTCCAACAGAAGAAAAGAAAGAAGAAATAACACAAACATATAACTCTTACGTTTCCACTCTTGAATCCTTACTTCAACAAATATCCGAACTTGAATTGACAATTGATGAAGAGAATATGACAAAGGTAAAGCTCATATACAATCAAAGCAATGAAACCTTAGCTGCAATTAAAGCTGCTATTGATGATGAAGATTATATAGAAGCTGATTCACTTATAGCAGACCTTGAGAATGATATAGAAAGAATAAACGCTGAGATTCTCAAGTTAGATACAGAATCTGTTGTGAATGTTCAAAGAGCTTCAGCAGACATGTGGTTCTGGGTATCAATCGCAGTAATAATCATAGTTGTTGCCATACTTGTCTTATACATGCTTCTACCAGTAAAGCCTCTTAGACGGGCTGGCTTTTCGTCTGGAGGTGGCGGCTTCAAACCTAAAGGTAAGAAAAAGCAAAACCCAATTTCTGGATTTATGAGCAAGTTCAAGGGAAGAGGAGAAGGATATGTAGATAAAACACCTAAACCTAAAATACAAGAAGCAGCTCCTTCAAAACCAGTTACTATAAAGCCACCTAAAACTGCACCAAAGATGGCATACGGAGATTTCTACAAAAAACTTGAATCAGGTTATGATTTCAAGGACAAGGAATCAAAAACTCCTTTCTCTGAGACTTTGAACAGACTCAAGAAAAAGAAGAAAAAGTAAGTTTATCTAGTTTTCTAATATCTTCTTTATCCATCTCCCAGTCAACTGAGTCTATGTCTTCTTTTAGGTGATCTATATTTGTAGACTTAACTATTGTAACCACATTCTCTTTAGAGATCAGCCAATTGATGGCTATCTGTGATTGTGTCTTCTTGTACTTTTCAGACAATTCATTTACCATATTGTTTGTTGCTTGAGATAGCTTGCCTAAAGCAAGCGGTCTCCACGCAATCACAGTTATATTATTTTTGGTGCAGTATGGAATAGTTTCAGATTCCATATTTTTCGTATATTTTCCTTCGTCACGGACAGCTAAATTATACTCTATTTGATTAGCCACTATCTTGTTTTTTGTATGTTTCTGTGCCTCTTCCATCTGCTCCACTGAAAAGTTACTAACTCCTATATACTTAATCAAGCCTTCTTCAACAAGCTTATCCATTGCTTTCATTGTCTCTTCAATCGGAATTCCAGGATTGGGCTTGTGAACTAAATAAAGATCAATATAATCTGTTTGTAACCTGTTTAGACTCTTTTTCGCAGCTGCCATTACGTCTTCATATCCAAGATTGGTTGCCCAAACCTTTGTTGTAATAAAAATATTTTTACGATCAACGTCTTTGATGGCTTCTGCAACCAACTCTTCTGCATGTCCCTTTGCATATATTTCAGCTGTATCTATATGTGTATATCCCATTTCAATTGCTCTTTTAATTGCGTCTATACATTGATCATCTTTTCTTGTGTCAACGTTATTCGCATCGCCACCCATCTTCCATGTACCTAGTCCTAGAACAGGTAACTCTACATCATCTATGAGCTTCTTGAACTTCATAACTATACTGTATTATCTTCTATCCATTTTAGGAACTTGGAGTTTCCATACTCTATCTTGAAAAATACTACTCCTGGAGTATCATCTTTTGAAAGGATTTCTGCTATCTCTATTATTTTATCTCTATGTTTAGG
>Ga0272444_10005018_pt1 | contig 11510 bp, 12 predicted proteins | sample SSMForm13_FD_201033 | JGI IMG/M metagenome (GOLD analysis project Ga0272444, IMG submission 201033) | Marine sediment archaeal communities from Little Sippewissett salt marsh, Falmouth, MA, United States - SSM-Form-13 | ecosystem: Environmental > Aquatic > Marine > Wetlands > Sediment ... | reverse complement strand
GCGCCATGCAGAATGGCGGGGCGGGGGCAACCTTGGAGGGGTGTCATGATGCGGAGTCCGTTGCGTGTTCTGTGCCGTGGCCCTGCGCTTGCCGTTCGCGTGGGGCGAGGATGGTGACCGGCTGGTCATTCTCCATGGTCGATGACACGCACGGCCTGTAAACCTTTCTTACATGGAGCGCGTTAGTACCGGTGACCAGCGAGGGAAGGACAGACTTGAAGGCTCTGGGCGACACAGCGTTGGCCCTGGCGCTCAAAGAAGGCGACGAAGCCGCCTTTGATGAGATCGTCCGGCGCTACCAAGGGCGCGTGTATGCCACGGCCTATCGAGTCACGGGTAACCGTGAGGACGCTCTCGACGTGGCGCAGGAAGCGCTCCTGAAGGCCTACCGGAAGATTGGCAGTTGGCAGCCGACCGGGCCATTTCTGGCTTGGTTGCTCCGCCTCACCGTCAACCAAGGCATCGACCACCTGCGGCGCGGCAAGCGGAATCAGCATGAGCCCCTGGACGAAACCTTTGTCCCGGGGCAAGAAGATGCCGCCGTGACACCCGCGACCGTCGCCACGGACGAAGCCGTGCGCGCGCGGGAGATTGACGAGAAGGTCCGCGCATGCCTGTCCGTTCTCTCGCCGGCACAACGTACCGTGTTTATGCTTCGCCACTATGAAGGGTTCCAGTTGGCCGAGATCGCCGAGGAACTGGGATGTACCGTGGGCAGCGTGAAGGTTCACCTGTTCCGTGCGCTCAAGAAGCTCCGGGTAGAGTTGGAAGACTTCTACCGGGACAGCGGGGTTGGTGGCGGTTGAGAAATGCGATGCACGCAACGAAGGCAGTACGCGGCGGAGACAGGACTTCTACGAAAAGGGCTTCATCATGAAAGGCTGTAGGCAGATTCGGGGCATGCTGGCCGCCTCGCTCTACGAGGCCTTGCCAGAGAACGAAGCGGACATGCTTGAGCGACACTTGGCGGTCTGCACCGCATGCCGCGCCGAGCAGGCCGCGCTACGGCAACTCGCCGAGGACATCCCGGCCGAGCCTGCCGTCTTCCAAGGCGATTTGCTGCCCGCGTTGCGGGAGCAACGGCGCCAGGCCACTCGACCGCGAGTCCGGCTGGCTTGGCTGGCGCCAGCGTCCGTCTTCGCGGTGGCCGCCCTCGCCTTGGTGGTGTTTCTGCCCGGCCTTCACCAACCATCCGGCAACACCGAGATCACCGGCCAGGACACCCCTTCCCCGTTGGCCCGGACCCTCGACCATGCCGCGGCGCTCGAAACCGACGGTGATCTGACCGCCGCGCGGCACGCCATTGAGACGGCCCTCGCCTCGGCGCCGGAGGACACCCACGCCGGGGAGGCATGGCTGGCGCTCGCCCGCGTGCAATACGGTCTCGGCCACTATGAGGAAGCGCTGGCAGCCTACGAAACCACGCGAGCAGACCATCCCGAAGCCTGGCGCACGAGCACACCGGGCGCCAAACTCCGATTTGATCTGCTCGCGGACACCCGCGACGAGGGTTTCGCGCCCTTGGTCACGCTGGAGCGGGCACGGCGCAAGGGCGCCGGGGCCTTTGACGAACTGGAGCATATCGTGGCGCGCCGGCCCGAGAGCATGGTCGCCAACGAGGCACTGGCCACCATGTGCGCCGCCGTGCGCGCGTCGGCCGTGGAGGGTTCCACGGTGGAGGGTTCCGCCGTGGCCCTGCTGGAAGAGGTCCGTGAGCGTTGCAGCGACCCCACGGCCCTGGCCCGCGTGGACCTGGAGATGGGACACGCCTACTGGCGGGACTTGGACGATCCCGTGCGCGCCCGCGAGCACTTCACCTTGGCCGCGGAGGCCGGGAATGAGGCCTTGGCGGGGCTCGCCCATCAAGCATTGGCTGCGCTGGAGAAGCCGGCGCGGTAGCGCTCCGGCACGCGTGAACCATGGCTGGAGCTACGGCAACGCGCTGTGGTAACATGTTACAAACAAAAAACTTGTGATAACCGAGCCTTGTGGCAATAGGCTTTGTTCCCTTCGTTTCCGCGCCCCGCCCACTCGGGTCTGAGCGGCGCCAAGTACCAGGAACAACCGCCACGGGCGCAATGGTGCCGGATGTGCAGGAATTGACGGCCTTCGAAAAGCAACTCCTTCGGGATGAAGTTGTCGACGAGAGCAGGCTCCAAACCGCGCGCGATGAAGCCGCGAGCAAGGGCGCGCCCCTCGTCGAGGTGATCGCGCAACTCGGCTTCGCCACGCCGGAGGCGGTCTATCGCTCGCTGGCGGACTTCTGCGAGATGCGCTTCGTCGAGGCTTCCAAGGCCGAGGTCTCCCCCGAGGTACTGGACAAGGTTCCCGCCCGTTTTGTCACCCACTACCAGTTCGTCCCGCTCGAAGAGCGCCGGGGCACGATGGTAGTGGCCGTCAGCGACCCGCTCAACACACATCTCCTCGACGATATCCGCCGGGTGCTCAAGCAGCGAATCGACGCCGTGGTGACGACGCCGCAGGAGATCAAGCGGGCCACGAAGGCGCTCTATGGTGTCGGCGCCGACACCATGGAACGCATGATGAGCGGATCGGACGCCGACGAGCCGACGGTGAACCTCGATGCCCGTACCATCGGCGCCGACCTCGACGATGACACCATCGACGCGTCCATCATCAAGTTCGTCAACCAGCTCATCGCCGAGGCTATCCAGTCCGACACGACGGACATTCATATCGAGCCCTTCGAGGAGCAACTGCGCGTACGTTTCCGCATTGATGGCATCCTGCACCAGGTACCAACGCCGCCGTCGATCCGCGGTTTCCAGGCCGCCATCGTCTCGCGCGTCAAGATCATGTCCAACCTGAACATCGCGGAGAAGCGGCTCCCCCAGGACGGCAAGCTCATCGCCAACCTGGGCGATGGGAAGTACGACCTGCGCGTGTCCATTCTGCCCACGCCCCACGGCGAAACCGTGAACATGCGAATCCTGAGCCGTTCTTCGGTGCTGCTCACGCTCGACGAACTGGGTTTCCAGGGCCGGGACATGCGCCTGTTCAACGGCTTCATCAGCAAGCCCCACGGCATCATCCTGGTCACCGGCCCCACGGGCAGCGGGAAAACGACGACCCTCTACGCCGCGCTGAACAAGCTCAACAAGCTGGACCGCAAGATCATCACCATTGAGGATCCCATCGAGTACCAGTTGGCCGGGATCACGCAGATGCAGGTACAACCCCGCATCGGCTTCGACTTCTCCATGGGCCTGCGTTCCATGCTCCGCCACGACCCCGATATCATGCTTGTCGGCGAGATTCGCGACTACGAGACCGCCGAAATGGCCATTCGCTCCAGTCTCACCGGTCACCTGGTGCTGAGCACACTACATACCAACGACGCCCCCGGTGCGGTCACCCGTTTGGCCGACATGGGCGTGGAGCCCTTCCTCATCTCCAGCACCATGATCGCCGCCGTGGCCCAACGCCTGGTGCGCAAGGTCTGTCCGGCCTGCTCCGCCCCGGTGGTGCCCGACCCGGGCGTTCTCGAAGCCGAGTTCGGCGTGCGCGTGGAAGACGTGCCGGAGGTAAGGTTTGTCGAGGGGAAAGGCTGCGACGCTTGCCGCCACACGGGTTACAGAGGGCGCCTCGCCATCTATGAGATCATGCCCTTCACGGAGACGGTGAAGGAATTGACCGTGCAACGCGCTACCGCGCTGGACATCAAGCGGCGTGCACACCTGGAGGGCATGCAGACCCTTCGGGCGGCCGGTTGGCAGCGCATCCGCGAAGGCGTGACGACGGTTGCGGAAGTGTTGCGCGTGACGGCGGACAGCGAGGCGATCCGCACTACCGTTGAGGCCGACCATGCCGCAGTTTAAGTACGAGGCACGGAAAGGCCCCGGCGAGACCAGCACCGGAACCCTCGAAGCGGAAAGCCAGCGCGCCGCCGTTGCCCGTCTTCGGGAGATGGGCTTCTTCCCCCTCAGCGTGGAAGAGGCCGAGGCCGAGGAAAAGAAAGACGTCATCCGCGAAGCCTTCCGGCGGATCCGCCTGAAGGAACGCAATGTCTTCTTCCGCCAACTGGCCAGCCTCACGGAATCCGGCATGATCCTCACCCGCGCCCTGCGCACCTTGGTCGATCAGACGGAGAATCGCAAGCTCGCCGCGCTCATCGACCAGCTTCGCGACGACGTGCAGAAAGGCAACACCCTCGCGGAGGCCATGGAGAGGCACCCGAAGGTGTTCCCGGCGCTTTACACGAGTCTGGTGCGGGCGGGTGAAACGGGCGGCATGCTGGATGAGGTGCTCTGGCGCATCGTGGCCTTCGGCGAGCAGGAGGAGGAACTCCGCGGCAAGGCCACCTCGGCCATGGTCTACCCCATATTCCTGCTAGTGGTCGGCTCCATCTCCATCTTCATCCTCATCTCCTTCGTATTCCCCAAGTTCCGAACGGTCTTCGACCAGTTCGAGGCCGATCTGCCACTGCCCACGGAGATCGTGATGACCTTCTGCGACTTCATGGGCGTCTGGTGGTGGGCGGTTCTGTTGGGTTTGGCGGCCTTGGCGGGTTCGCTCATGTCCTACGTGCGCACGGACGCGGGCCGCCGGGAATGGGACCGGCTCATGTTGCGCGTCCCCGTGTTGCGCCAGGTGGTGCTGAAGTACGAGATGGCGAAATTCGCGCGGACCCTCGGCACCTTGCTGGACAACGGCGTGCCGGTCCTGCTGGCCATTCGGATTACGGGCGAGACCTTGGGCAACCGTTTGGTACGCGACGAGGTCGCGCTCATCCACGAGGGCGTCACCGAAGGTAACGCCATGAGCGATATCCTGCGTGAGTCCAAGCTCTTCCCGCCCATGGTGACCAGCATGTTCGCCATCGGCGAAGAGGGTGGACGCATCGGCGAAGTCAGTAAGCGCGTCGCCGACGTGTATGACAACGAAGTGGACCGGGCGGTGAAGGCCCTGACGTCGCTCTTTGAACCCCTGTTGATCGTTGTCATGGGCATCATCGTCGGGTTTCTCGTGATCGCCATGCTGCTGCCCATGCTCACGCTGGGTTCGTTGGTGAGCGGCTGACGTATCGTCAACGGAAGCAGAACGACAAGCGTAAGAAAGAAGAGGATCGGTCAACGCTGACGGATCCGACCGATCAACTAGTCCGGAGCATTCGGAGGTTGCCATGAGTAACAACGGTGGTTTCACGCTAATCGAACTGATCCTGGTGACCGTCATCATCGGCATACTCGCGGGAATGGTGGTCATCAACTACGGTGGCTTCCAGCAAGACGCGAAGATGCGCGCGGCCAAGGGCGACATCGCCACGCTGGGACAAGCCATTGATCTCTATGTCCTTCACAACGATGACCAGTACCCCCAGTCCTTGGAGGAACTGGCCCAACCCGACAGCACGGACCGGGTATACGTGAAGGAGCTTAAGAACGACCCGTGGGGCAATCCGTACAACTACATCCCCGCGACCAGCGCCAAGCGGGCGGACTACCAGATCTACTCCAGCGGTCCCGACGGCGTTGAAGGTAACGAGGACGACGTGACGAGTTCCACGGAGATCTAGGCGGACCCGATGATTCCATGGCGCCACAGGCCAGCACAACGTCCGGCGCGCGGCCGTGGCCGCGCCGAGGGGTTCTCTCTGCTGGAGATCATCGTGGTGCTGACCCTGATGGCCATCATCAGCGCCGCCGTCGTACCGGTGTTCTCCAGTTCGCTCTCGGGGCTGAAGCAGAAGGACACCTTGCGCAACCTGGTGTCGCTCATCCAGTTCGTACAGGAAAAGGCCGTCTCCGAGTCGCGGGTCTACCGCATCTGTTTCGACACGAAGGCCCAGACCTACTGGGTGATGGAACCCGCCGAGGAGCCGACCGAGGACCAGCCCTACGACGTGGTGCAAGACTCGTATGGGCGTCCACGCAAGCTGCCCACCGGCATGGAGTTCCGGGCAGTCCGGGCACGAACCGACCGCGTGGATCGCTATGACTACTTTGAATGCTACCCCAACGGAGCATCGGACGAACTGACGCTGACCTTCGATTTCCCCAACGACCGATCGAGACGCGCCAAGATCTCCGTGGAGGGGATGATGGGCCGCGTGGAACTCGTGGAGTAACGCGGGCATGGCGCGGTCAAGAGGCTACATCCTAGTCGAAACCATCGTGGCGATGGCGTTGCTCAGCGTCACCATGCTCACCATCCACGCGGGCATGCGCCAGGCGTTCATCGCGATTGGCGAGTCGGAGGACTACACCACCGCGCGCTTCCTGCTGCAAGATCTGATGGCGAACATCGAGTTGCAGAGCGAAGTCGTCGAGGGCCACGAGAGCGGCCGGTTCCCCGGTGAGAACGCCCGGTTCAGCTACGAATGGTCCGTTTGCAAGATCGACATCACGCCTCCGAAAATGCCCACCGACATGGCCCCCGAGATGCAGGAGGCGTTCCGGCGGCAGTTCGTGAAGCACATGGGTGTCATCACGGTGCGCGTCAAGTGGACCCGCATGGGCGGCGAGTATGTCAAGGAAGGGCAGACGCTCTTCAGTCCCGAGGCCATGTGGACACCGCCCGAACTCGACGAACTGTGGAACCCCTTGCCATGACCGCGCCAACGCCAACCGAGACGAACGGACGGAGTCGCGCGCACACGCGACGGAACGGCGGTTTCACCCTCGCCGAGATGCTCGTGGCCACGGTGCTCCTGAGTATCGTCATGGGATCGGTCTACTCGCTCTTCAACACGACCATTCACGGCTGGCGCCTGGCGGAGGACGATTTCCAGAATTTCCAGGAAGCGCGGCTTGCCTTCGCCAAGTTCGAGAACGAGGCGGAAAACCTGTTCGCGCAGGCCGACTACCTCTTCGAGGGGGATGGGCGCCAGGTCACCATGTTCGTCATCGCCGAGCCCATGGACCTGGATGCCGGCGGGGGACGGCGCATCATGCAGGTACGCTATCGCTTCAACCAGGGCAAGCACGAACTGATCCGTGAGGAGCGGCTCGCGAAGGCTTCCCTTCCTGCCCGCCCCCCACAAGGCGCGGAGATTGACCGCGGCCGTATTGAATTGAAGACTCCAAAGAGTTTCACGTTGGCCGAGGGACTCAGCGATCTCGAGTTTCGCTACGTCTGGGTGCCCAAGGTGGACCGCGAGAAGGGAACGCCGCCTCAGTGGATAGCCCCCCTCACGACTGACCGCCATGCCGAGGGTTGGGGCCTGCCGCACGCCATCGAAGTCACCATGGTGGTAACCAATCCCAAGAATGAGGACGAAACGAAGACGTTCCGCGCGCGCGTCCCCGTGCGCACCAATCGGAACGAGAAGACCGTACAGGAACTCAGCTACATGATCGAGGGCCGATGATGCGCCGCACCGTCAACGGATACGTGCTCGTCACCGTTATCTGGGTGCTCGCCATCCTGAGCGTGATCACCTTGGGATTCGGGCATCGCGCCATCATGAGCGATCGGGCGTCGGCCTACTCGCTGGACCGCGTGCAGGCCATGATGCTGGCCCGGGGCGCCGTGCAGCGCGGTATCGTCTTGCTGCGAAACAAGGCGTGGCACGACTTCGCCGCCGCTGGACAGCACGACCCGGCGACGCATCTCGGGCAGGCCTGGGCGAAGCCCGGCGACCTGTACAGCGGGATTTACACGCGTGGCAGCGACACTTCGGACGAGGACGAGGCACGGTATGTCATCGAGGATCTCGAAGGGCGATGGAACGTGAACCAGGTGGACAACGACGTGCTGCAGAACATTGAGGCCATCACACCGCCGGCCCGCCGCCGCATCTCCGCCCGCCGCACCACGGGCGTGTCGCGGGAGAACCGGCCAACCACGTTCCACGCGCTGGAGGAGTTGCGCTTCGTGGACGGCGTCAAGGACGAGCACTGGTTCGGCTCGGACCGGTTCCCCGGCATCCGGGATGTGATGACCACCGTCGGCGATTCGCGCATCAATATCAATACGGCTCCGGAGGCCGTGCTTCGAAGCATCCCCGGTCTGAGCCGCCAGGCCGTCGAGACCATCGTGCACTTTCGCGCCGGGGGCGACGGCGAGGTGGGCACGAGCGATGACCGGGGCTTCAAGTCGCTCACGCACCTGGCGGATGAACTGGACATCGGTGGCGACGACCTCATCGCGCTCGAACGCCATTGCAAGACCAGCAGCGTATTCTTTAAGATCACCGGGGTAGGTACCCGCCGCGCCGGAAGAGTGCGCGCTCAGTGCAGCGCCATCGTGGAGTTCCACGGTCCCGCGGCCCGAATACACGCCTGGCAGGAGGAAAAAGTTGGCTCGTAAATCGGGCGATATCAGCATCTTGCAGTTCGACCGGCGCACGATCTCGCTGCTTCGGGTCAATGTCGGTCCCAAGCGCGTGACCGTGCGGTCCTTCGAGCAGCAACGAACGCCCGATGGCCTCGAGAATGATGCGATGGGCGCGGCGCTGAAGACCTTCGCCGAAACGCACGGTTTGGGTTCGGACGTCGTCTATACCGTGCTCCCTCGCCATCAGGTCACCACGCGCATCGTCGAACTCCCCAGCCAGGATCCCGGCGAGATCGCCACCATGGTGCGCCTCAACGCCGAGGAATACGTGCCCTTCTCCGTGGACGAATTGATTGTCGACCAGGACATCATCGAGGTCCTGCCGTCCGGCTTGTCACGCGTCCTCGTGGCACTCGTGCACCGCGACGTGGTTCACGCGCACGCATCGGTCCTTACCGAGGCGGGGATACGGGCGGAGCAGGTTTTTCTGAGTACTCCATGCCTTGCCGCCGCGGCCGCCGAGTACGGCACATCGAACGATGCCCCGTGTGCCTGGGCGGACCTGTCCTCGGCTGGACTCGAGGTGTTGGTGACGGTCGGCGGGAGGCTGGCCTATACCCGGGGCGTCGCCTCGGAACAAGACTGGAGCCTCACGGGTCCCGATGCCGCCGAAATGCAGGACGAACTGGCGGTGGAGCTTCGGGGCTCGCTCTCGGCCTACCGCCGGGAATCGGACGATGGACTCGGCGTCGACCGTGTCTGCGTCTCCTCCGAGTACGCCCGTGTTCAGCCGTTGCTGGAGCAGCTGGCGGGCGAGACCGGCAAGGAGTGTGTGCAGGCCGATGGCGCGGATGCCTTCGAAGGAAAGACCGAAGCCCTGCCGCTCGCCCTTCTCGGGGCGGCCTTGCTCGTTCGCGACGAGGCCCGGCTTCGCATCGAATTGCTGCCGGAAGAGCTCCGCAAGGGGCGCGAACTGGCGGGTGCCCGGCGCGCGGCCTATCGGCTCGCCGCCATGGCCGTGGCGGTCCTCATCGTCTGCGGCATCTGGTTCGGCCAAGCGGTCTACCAGCGCCTGCTCTACATCCAGGAACTCGAGCGGCACGTCGCCGTGATCGAGCCCAGCGCGAAGGGCATCGCGGAGAAGCGGGAGCAGCTCCAGATCCTGGCGCGGCAGGTGGGGCCCGAGGGCAACGTGCTCGAAGTGTTGGCCGCCCTCGCCGAGGTTGCTCCCGATCAGGATCTGAACATCAACAACTTCGTCTACAGCCGAGGGCGAAGCATCGACTTCTACGGCCGCGCCCGAAGCGTGGACGACGTGTACCGATATCTCGCCGACATCCGCGGGCTTGCCGAGGGGCCGCTTTCGCTCCTGGCGCAGGCCAAGAGCATGTATGAGAACGAGGGCACGGAGCGGGGAGAGAAGATCTACAATTACCGCATCTCCATCCCAATCAACGAGCAGGAAACGGGGGGTGGTGATGAGTAACATCGGCACATTCCTGGATCGGCTCTCCTCGCGCGAACGCACGCTCGTGTTGGCCGTGTCGTTGCTGGTTCCATTGTTCGTCGTGATGCTGGTCGCGCGTGGGGCCGTGCTCAAAGTACACGATCTGGATGCCCGCATCGACGGACTTCAGCGGCAGATCGTGGACTACCACTTCCAGATCGCCCAGAAGCAGTTGGTTGAGGCGGAGTATGAGAAGGTAGCCACCCAGCATTCCAGCGAATGGGACGAGCAGACCATCAGCGACCGCATGCGCGCCGAGATCCGCCGCCTCGCGAGGAAATTCCCCCCACCACTGGATGACACCGGGATGCCCGTAACCACCGAGAACGAACACGGCGATCTCGTCGAGTTTCCGGGGCTCGGCGAAGGCACGCTGAGCACGGGCGAAGGCTACCGCGAGTACACACTTCGCTTGAGCCTGAACCAGGATGACTTGAACGACGTTATCCACTATGTCGAGCGCATTCAGAACAGCCCGCAGTCGTTGCGGATCGATGACCTGGAGCTGTACCGCCCCCCCATGACCACGCTGGCAAGCGTGAACCTTGCCATCACGCGCACCGTCGTGGACCGGGACACCTCGAACGCCGCCGTGGTAACCGATGCCCAGCCGGTGGCCGACACGGGTGCGTGGGTTGCCGATGGGTGCAGGCTCGAAGGCACTAACCCCGAGCGGGTGCGCGCCGTCGCCGAACGCGACCGGGCCAACGTGTACCGGCTGGTCTCGCTGCCGGCGGGCGGTATCTATGAAATGCAACTCGACGTGACGACGAAGACGTCCAGTTGGATGGCCGTGGCCAATCCTGAGGGCACCAGGAGACTGAAGGGCGCCTTCTCGTTCGTTGACGACGGGGCCAAACGCCGGTACCGGGCACAGTTCATGGTGCCCGGCAAGCGCGGCGCCTCCACAGAGCTTCGCCTCCCCATGGTTACCGTGGCTTCCCAGGATGGCGAAGTGCGCCTGAGCGGCTTCAAACTGTCGAAGATAGCGGGGTGACGGGTATGGAACGCATCCTTCACATAGCCGGTCTGGGTGTCATCGCCGCCGTGATCGCCATGGTTGTAATGAACGCCCTGAAGGACCCCATGGCAAACCGGCGGCAGGCCTTTGCCGAGCAGATGGACCAGATCCCGCTGACGCCCGCGCTTCGGCAGGACGAAGAGTTGGATGCCACGCGCCTGCGCGTGGCCGTCGCCGCCAAGCCCAAGTTGTGGGACGCTCTGGTTGAAGAAGTTGTCGTTCCGCCGCCGCCGCCCAAACCACCTGACCTGTTGTCCAAGCTGAAAGGTGTCGTCATCACGCGGCAGAGCGTGGGCGACAAGGTCAAGGTCATGTTGCCCAAGAATAACCAGGGCGTGTGGGTGGCGAAGGGCGAAGAGATTATCAACGGCTGCAAACTCAAGGACTTCGACAAGTTCAACGCCACGGTATCCTTCTACTGGGCGTACAACAAGGAAGAGCTGACCATCGATCTGACGCGCAAGTAGCGCGAAACCCGAGCCGGGATTGTGCGGCCCGGCCAGAACGCGTATGATGCGGGCCTTCCGGCGCACGCGGCATCGCGGACGCTGCAACCAGGAGTAGTCCCAGACCCATGTACTCATCATCCAGTCACTCCCATCGCATCCTGCCCATCGTTCTGGTGCTCGTGGGCATCGCCTTCTCCGTATGCGGTCAAGGCCAATCGCAAACCACGAATCGAAACAACGTGAGCGCAACGACGCGGTCCACGTCCATCCGGCCCACGGTGGACGGCGAATCCCT
>Ga0272444_10005015_pt1 | contig 11514 bp, 9 predicted proteins | sample SSMForm13_FD_201033 | JGI IMG/M metagenome (GOLD analysis project Ga0272444, IMG submission 201033) | Marine sediment archaeal communities from Little Sippewissett salt marsh, Falmouth, MA, United States - SSM-Form-13 | ecosystem: Environmental > Aquatic > Marine > Wetlands > Sediment ... | reverse complement strand
ATAGAAAAACAGAAACCGCCCCGGCCCCATCAATGCTTCCACATTGTCACCGAAAATCCACAAATAAAGCATGTTCCCCAGTAAATGAAGCAGACCGCCATGAAGAAACATGGCGGTAAAAATGGTGATCACGGGGGGCAGTCCGGTCTGATAGGCCTGCTCAAGGCCGGGAAGTTCTTCAAAATGGGTGATCTCCCAAGGGATGGCCCCCATCCTGTATACAAAGGCCCTGGCTCCGGGTCCGAGATGCCATTGATAGATGAATACCGCCACATTGATCAGAATCAGCAAAACGGTGATCACTGGAAAGTGCCTTCGGTAATTGTCATCTTTAATCGGAATCATTGATCCTGCTTCTCCCCGGTTTCTCCGGATACGAAAAAGAACCGGATTTTTTTCACAGTTTTGTTGCCGGCCATGTCCCGGATATCGATGATCAAATGCTGTTCGCCCGGAACCAGCTGTTCCCGGGGACGGCACGTTCCCGTATTTTTGGCGGGATCATATGCAACAATCAGAGAATCCGAGTTGAGTACAAAATGATAATTGTCCTCATCAAGGATGCCGGACAGGGTATCATCAAATACAGCCTCTATCACCGGCCGAAAATGTCTGACAGTATCGCCCTCTCCCGGATATCGAATTGTCAATTCCGGCGGGATCGTATCATGAAGCGCCGTAAACGGATGCAGGGAAACCAGCTCTCCGGTCAGTATATTCCCGTCCTTCCGGTTTCCCGCAAAAGAGTATCTCCCCTGTCCGTTTTTCTGGAAAAGGCACAGGCCCTGCTGATTCATGTTTGATTCTGTATTCAGACGCCATTGAACACGCACCGGTTTCCTGAGGGGCGTATCATCCGGAAAAAACCGGCATGCTTTTCCCTGAACATCGCTGCTGTCTTCCTGCAGCATTCCCCAGTAGGGTTGAAAAACCGCTTCCGGCGGGAACACCACGCGGATATTCCCGTCCGGAGAAAGGACCACACCGCCGTTACGTGGAGAAATATAAGAGAGGGTTATTATCCCGTGAAAAACCGGTATGCCGCGGTCTATAAGCCGGATTTCCATGGAACCCGGACCTCCGGCACGCAGTGAATGGGTTCCGGCATATCCGCCCGGCACGGGAAACAGCCCCACCGGTTCCCGCGTCCAGCCGCTGTCAATGACATAAAGCTGCGGGGGAATTCCGGATGTATCCTTTCCCTGCACATAAAAATATACAAATCCGTTCAACACACCATAATTCACCTGCCATGAATTCTGATTCGATCCTGACGTCTGAAAAGAGAACAAATCCGACTTCCGGAATTGCTCCCGAAAAGACAAATGCCGGACCTGTCCGGCACCGGTACCCGAAAACGATCGCATGATCCCCGTCAGCTGTGAGCGGTTGCCGTAAAAATCCGATACAGAAATTCTCAAATCATGATTTCCTGCATCAAGCAAGCATACAAACCCTTTTTCTCCGGCACGATCAGTCACAGTCATATCTGATGACCCTGACACAGGGGCATCTGATAAAACACCGGCGCCTGGATGGGCCGGAAAATAAAAAGGCAGTAAATTCCCCCCGTCGAAATAGAGTTTCTGGAAAACACCTTCCTCCTCCTGATGCAGTCTGTAATCCCGGTCCTGATAAATGCACGGGTAATCATCTTCGGACATCCGGTCATAAACTGACGAAAAGATCAGGCTGTCATCAATAAAAACACGTGTGCAGTAGGGATGAAGCCTGTTGAAAGCCCCGTTGGCCACATCCTCTGCAAAAAGGGATAAACCGGTTCTGCCCCGTATATGGATGGTGTCCGGAAGCTGAAACAAATCAGGCCCCGTTGAAACAGCCGGATAGATGCAGGGCAGAGCATCTCCGTCAATAAAGGCATCGGACGCCAGAGGCGTGACAGCCAGGCTGTGAATAACCGGTGCAATGCTGTCCAGAACCGAAAAGCCCGCTCCCAGCGGATTGAGAAAGAATCCGAGACTGTCGTGTATTTCGAAATGAAGATGCGCGGCTACCGTGCCCGTTCTGCCTGAAAAACCGAGGAGTTCTCCTGCGGTGACAGCATACTCATTTTCCGGCAGGTCCACGCGGACACGATATCGTTTCTGGGCGCGCTGCGCTGAAGCAACGTGATTTTCCAGTATGCCCGCAAAACCGGAAAGATGACCGTACACCGCAGTACGGCCGTCGTTGAGTTTTAGAAACAGGGCCTTTCCATATCCATAAGGGGATACCAGCAACCGTATCACTGAACCGTCCCCGACGGCAAAAACCGGATAACCGGATTGACCCCATGTTTTAATGTCAATGCCGGCATGGAAATGATCGGACCGGAATTCACCAAATGAAGATGTCAGAAGCCGGCTGGCACTGGTGGGCCACACATATTCTCCGGCCGTCAGCGGCAGCACAATCAACGCAATCAATGCCGCCGAGCATATTCCCGCCTGTCTTTTCAAATGAACACAGCCTTTCAATGCAAATATGTGGAAAAAAACAACCATTCCGATCATTCAGGGCAGCTTCTGGCTGCAGTCAAAATTCATAAGTAAAAAAAAGGCACCCCATGGTGCCCCCCCGTTTGTGATCGGGTAACATTTCCATCCTCTCTTTCAGGATGTTATGAAGATCCATCAAGCGGTTTCCGGTTCGAGAACAGCCACCTCACAGGGACACAGGGCTTCAAATGTTTCAGCATCCCGGCGGGAGCCCACAACACTTCCCCAGTGAATGGGCACTGCGATGCTGCAGTGAACATCTTCCGCAGCACCTGCCGCTTCGGCCGGATTCATGGTATAGGTTCCTCCCACAGGCAGGAAGGCGACATCCGCCCGGATTTCCTTCATTTCAGGAATGCGGTCCGTATCTCCGGCATGATAATATGTGCGGTCGCCTGTGGTAAAAAGATATCCCACATTGTTCCTGGAACGGGGATGAAAAGGTTTATTCAGATTATAGGAAGGAATTACGCGAACCGTCACATTTTCCACTGTCAATGAATCCCCCGGATGCACTTCCCTGACCGGTCCGGAATAATGCACATCGGCGGATGCCGGGACAATCAGAATGGTGTCCCTGCCCCGGATTTTCTCAATATCCGCCATGGAAAGATGATCATAGTGATCGTGGGTCACCATAATCAAATCCGCTTTTTCCCCGCCGCCGATGGCATAGGGATCCACATAAATCACTTTCTCGCCGGTAATTTTGATACCCGCATGACCAAGCCAGTGAACATGCTCAAGCACAATCCCACCTCCTCCAACGGATACGGATTATCTGTCTGATTCACCATGTTCCGGAGTCCAGTTCCGGACTTCGGTAACAATGGCATCCACAATTTCATCGGATTTGATTTTCCGAATAGTCTCGCCCCTGCTGAACAAGAGGGCCGTTTTTTTTCCGCATGCGACACCAATATCGGCTTCTCTGGCTTCTCCCGGGCCATTGACTTCACAGCCCATGACGGCCACGGTCAGGGATTTGTTTTCATTTTCCAGGGCCTTCTCGATTTTTTCGACCACTTGCACCAGATCAATCCGGGTTCGCCCGCACGTTGGACAGGATACCATGGTGATGCCGCGTTTTCTGAGATGCAGCGCTTTCAGAATGCCATATGCCGCTTTGACTTCGGCTGCCGGATCTCCCGTCAGTGAAATCCGTATGGTATCTCCGATCCCTTCGGCCAGAAGTGTTCCGATGCCCACAGCGGAACGCAAAATCCCCTCTTTCTCCGTACCCGCTTCCGTCACTCCCAGATGAAGCGGATAATCCGTCTTTTCCGAAAGCAGCCGGTTGGCTTCAATCATCAAAGGGATATCGGATGCCTTGATCGATATGACCAGATCGGTAAAACCCGCCTCTTCACAGATACGGATATGATTCATGGCGCTTTCAACAAGACCCCCGGCTGTCACACCGCCGTGTTTTTCCAAAAGCGCTTTTTCAAGGGAGCCGGCATTGACACCGATTCTGACAGGTACGCCTCTGCGTGAAGCCGCTTTCAGCACCGTTTCGAACCGGTCTCTTCCGCCGATATTCCCGGGATTGATCCTTATCTTGTCTGCACCCTCATCAAGAGCCCTGAGGGCCAGGCGATGATTGAAATGGATGTCCGCAACCAGCGGAATATGAATTTGTGTCTTGATTTTTGCCAGTCCTTCTGCTGCTTTCAGGGTTGGTACTGCCACACGAATGATTTCACAACCCGCATTTTCCAAATCGAGGATCTGGTCCACAGTGGCTGCCACATTTTCTGTCCGGGTGCATGTCATGGACTGAACCCGGATTGGTGCGCCCCCGCCGACACTAACCGGTCCCACATGAACTTGCCGGGTGACCTTTCTTTCGGCAGGACAAGATGTAAATCGGTTCATGACAGCCCCTCTGTCAGGACAATACCTTGGCAAGCTTTTCCAGAACAAAATCGAGTTCATGGTATTCGATGATCAGCGGCGGCAGCAGGCGAATCACTGTCGGTCCGGCCGGCAGGGCCAGAACCCCTTCAGGCACCAGGGCTTCCAGGTAGGGGCGGGATTTCTCTTTCAATTCAATACCGATCATCAGACCCATATGACGGACCGAACGTATCCGGGGCAATACCAGCTGTTCCAGTTTCTTCACAAAATAATCCCCCTTTTCCCGGGCTTCTTCATCAAGACGGAGGATTTCCATGGCTTCAATGGCTGCAAGAGAGGCGGCGCATGCCAGCGGATTCCCGCCGAAGGTGGTGCCGTGTTTTCCCAGAGGCACTTTCACACTATCCGCGCATACGACCGCACCCGTGGGCACCCCGCCTGCCATGGCCTTGGCCAGAAGCAACATATCGGGTTCCAGGCCGAAATGCTGACACGCGAACATTTTTCCTGTTCGGCAGAATCCGGTCTGCACTTCATCCAGGACAAGAAGAATCCCCCGCTTTTTACAGAATTCTGCCGTTTCACGGAAATAACCTTCCTCGCCGATATTCACACCGCCTTCACCCTGAATCACCTCCAGGAGCACCGCCGCTGTTTTGTCATTTGCCTTTTCAGCCAGTTTCTCAAAATTATTAAACGGCACATGATGGAATCCCGGCACCAGAGGTCTGAAATCATCTTTGTACTTGGGATTGTACGTCGCACTGAGAGCGCCCATACTGCGCCCGTGAAATCCACGCATGGCACATATGATTTCTTTTTTGCCGGTGCTGTACCGGGCAAATTTGATGGCACCTTCTGTTGCCTCCGTACCGGAATTGCACAAAAATACACGTACCAGTCCCGGCGGTGTAATTTCAACCAGTTTCTTCATCAGTTCCGCACGCCTGTCATTGTAAAAAACGTTTGAACAGGTCACAAACCGGCTCATCTGATCCGAAACGGCCCGGATCACCGGTTCCGGGCAGTGCCCCAGACTGGCCACACCATGCCCTGCCACGCAATCGATGTATTCATTCCCCTCATCATCCCACACCCTGGATCCGCTGCCGCGCACCAAAACCGGTTCTCTCTTTGAATATACATTGAATTCATACTGCTGCTGCATGGTCCGATAATCGGTCATTGAATTATGGTTCCCTTTCCGTTAAGTGCGTCGTGAACGGGATGCTCACTCCGTCCATCACTGATGTATACCTGTCCGGCACCCTGCTCAAATAATTTGCGCAGGGCCAGCATTTTTCGTTTCATGCGTCCGTCGACCTGCTCCTCGCGCCGAATCAGTTCTTCCCTTGAGATATGCTTCACCAGAGAACCCGGATCGTCCATGTTTTCCAGAAATCCCGGCGCCTCGATAAGCTGAATGATTTTATCCGCGTTGACAGCATGCTGAATAACGGTTACGATATCATCATTCTCGGAATTGATGGCGTATCCGTTTTCATCGATGATGGGTACACAGAGAACCGGTGTAAACCCGTTTTCCAGTAATAGACGGATCAGTGACGTGTTGACGGACCTCGGCTTGCCTGAAAAATCCCGGACAATCCTGCGCTTGCCGCCCTCACGAATGCGTATGCCTTTATTACGCTCCCCCTGAATGATCCGGCCATCCAGTCCGGAAAGCCCCACGGCATTAATGCCGTGCCGCTGGCACAAAGCCACAAGCCGTTTGTTCTGCAGTCCTGCATAGGCCATCATTTGAAGATCGATCATCGCCTCATCGGTGAGCACACTGCTGTAACCCGAAATCGAGGTAACTGTCCTCTTTTCAATACCCAGTTTCCGGGCCAGTGCATCACGCACGGCATTGGCGCCGTGCACAATCAGAAATGACTCCTCGAGTTTCGAAAGATCGGCTGCCACACCGGCCGTGTTGATCCGGCTGCCGCCGCCCACTTTTATGATGATCATATATCCAACACCTCAAGGGTATGATTTTTCACAGGCTCCCAGCCTGTTTCGCCCGGAAAAGGTTCAGAACAGACCGCCGCAAATCCATGTCCGTGCTTCTTCCAGAGGGTAAAATAATCCGCATCTTCGGAGAAATCCGTTGATATATAAATATGATCCTTGTCCGCCATTACGATATTCATGGCCTTTACATACCGGCTTCTTTTTCGTATAATGGACGTACTTTTCTCCAGGGCATCCGCCACATTTCCCCGGTCGAAACGCCGTATATGATTGAAAATTTTTTCAGCACCGATCCGGCCCGACTCCTGAATGCGCACACCATGCAATTCTCCGTTAAAAATAAAAACAGACCGGCTGTCCAGAAAAGGCATGTTGTTTTCCACACGAATTCCTTCATCCCGGAAAGCACTGCGCGCATGGGCCACAAGACAGGTCGTGTCATGAAACCGGGACAGATTATCTTCCCACACCGGCTGGATATTCCTGTAAACATGCCAGCGTCCCTCGTGTTCGACCGCACATCCCCAGCCGTGCCCCTGGTATTCGCGGCTGTTTCTGGAGATCAATGCAAAGGATTCCAGATACGGTCTTACAACGAAGGGCTTTGAAGCCCTGACTGCCAGCAGCCGGCACATGATTCCGCGTCATCCTTTCCAGAAACATTTATCAGACCGAAGAATCCGTAATATACAAAATGAAACGGGAGAAATCAAAAACCTATTTGGTGTGGCAGTGAAACCACCTCCGGATCAGAACGGCCGGAAAAGCTACAATTCAATTCCCATTTGCTGATCTTTGGGATAATGTTTCTTTTTGGCTTTTTCCAGCATGGCAATGAACGTATCTTCATCGATGATCTTCACGTCCAGATCCAATGCCTTCCGGTATTTTGAGCCCGGATTTTCCCCAACGAGTACAAAATCGATATTCCGGCTGACCGTGGTACTGGTTTTGCCGCCTTCGGATTCAATCAGTTCCGAAGCCCCCTCTCTGGTGAAACGGGTCAGGGCGCCGGTCAGGACAAAGACTTTCCCGGCAAAAATCCCGCCGGATTTTTTCCTGCGTTCCTCTTTCAGACGAACACCGGCTGCACGCAGTTTTTCAATTACCTTCAGATTGGCAGGCTGTTTAAAAAAACGGACCACGCTGTCTGCAATGGTGGGGCCCACTCCCTCCAGGGCGTCAAGCTGCTCAAATGTGGCTTTTTTTAATAAATCGATTTCACCGAATTCATCGGCCAGAATCGTGGCCACACCGGCTCCCACAAATCGAATCCCCAGAGCAAAAACAATGCGATCCAGGGGACGCTTTTTGCTCTCTTCAAGGCCTGCCAGCACATTTTCAGCGCTTTTTTCTCCCATGCGTTCCAGATTCGCCAGCATTTCACTGTCCAGCTGGTACAAATCACCGATATCGTGAACCAGTTTTTGCTCAACCAGCTGGTGAATGAGTGACTCTCCCAAACCGTCTATATCCATCGCCCCCCTGGATGCAAAATGTTCGATACGACGGTGAATCTGGGCCGGACAGGCCATGTTTTCACATCGAACAGCGGCTTCTCCATCAATACGCACCAGAGGATTCCTGCAAACCGGACATACCTTTGTCATTTTAAAGGGTTTGGCGGTGTCCGGGCGTTTTTCTGAAATCACCTTCACGATTTTGGGTATCACGTCACCGCCCTTCTCGATCAAAACCGTATCACCGACCCGGATATCCTTGCGCCTAATTTCATCTTCATTGTGAAGTGTGGCACGACTGATGGTTGATCCGGCCAGAAATACCGGTTCCAGTACAGCCACGGGCGTCACCGTCCCGGTGCGCCCCACCTGTAGATGAATGGCTTTGAGCAGTGTGGTGGCCTGTTTGGCCTTGAATTTGAAGGCGATAGCCCATCTCGGACTCTTTGCCGTCACACCCAGGTTTCTCTGCTGTTCAAGATCGTTTACCTTAATGACAATACCATCGATCTCATATGGAAGCGATTCGCGTTTTTCTTCCCAGTCATTGCAGAAATGAATCACATCCCACATGGATCTGCACAATGCTGTATGGCGGCTGACAGGCAGGCCCAGATCGCGCATCATATGCAGGCTGTCAAAATGAGTCGTTATCCTGAACCGTTCTTCATCATCCGCATTGAGAAAACGAAGATAATAGGCTGAGAAGGAAAGCGGCCTGCCGGCAACAATTTTGGGGTCCAGCAGTTTTAATGTGCCCGCCGTGGCATTTCTGGGATTGGCAAATATTTTTTCATCGCTTCTTGTCTGTTTTTCATTCAGTGCCCTGAATCCCGCCTTTGTCATGAATACTTCACCCCTGATTTCCACATCCCGGGGCAGATGATCTCCGGCTATCAGTTTCAGAGGAACGGACCGGACGGTTTTCAAATTCACCGTGATATCGTCTCCTCTTTCACCGTCACCGCGGGTGGCGCCGCGCATGAAAATACCGTTTCGGTATATCAGGCTGACAGCGATCCCGTCAAACTTGAGTTCCGTGACATATTCAAAAGACACACCCGGCAGAAAATTCTGAAGACGTTTTTCAAATTCTTTGATTTCATCATGAGAATAGGTATTCCCGAGACTCAGCATGGCAGCCTCGTGAACCACTGTTGAAAATGTTTTAATCGGTTCTCCGCCGACACGCTGTGAAGGCGAATCCGTAGTGATCAACTCCGGATGGCTCTCTTCGAGGGCCATCAGTTCAGACATGAGCCGATCATACTCATAATCCGAGACAGACGGTTCATTCAGCACATAATACCTGTAATTGTGCTGCCGGATTTCATCCCGGAGACTCTCCAATCTTTTCTTGATACCGGACATAGCCAGTCCGCCCCCCTGCCAATTTTTTTGCCGTCCATACCGGGAAACATCCTAAACTAAAACAAAAAGAAGCAAGAATCAAACATTTTTTCTGCTGGAAGAATGCGGGTTTTATTCTTGAATTCACAGCTGCGAATCGGTATATTTCAGTAACAGCCACACAGGGAGGATCAAATGATTAAAAAACGACTGATTATCCTGTTGATGACCCTGCCGCTGATCTGTTTTGCAGAAAATTACCTGATTCATGGCGGCCAGGAATCATCCATTCAATACGAGCTCACTCAGGAAGTGACCCCTTCGGGAAAAACAAAATATCTCAAGCTCAGTTTTGTCATCCCGCAAGCTTTTGAATCTCCCACATATGTTCAGCAGATTGAGGATTTCAGGCTGGATTTCAAGCCCCGGCCCTCAAAGGAAGACAGGCAGCAGGATAAACGGGGCAATCAGATTGCTGTGCTGACCTGGAACGATCCTCTTGAAACGGTTCATGTGTCCATGCGTTTCACAGCCCGCAACCAGACCATTCTGAAACCGCTGATCTCCAGCGCTCCGTTCCCCCCTGCCGATATCCCCCGGGAATTCAGGGATTATCTGGACGCCACGGAACAGGTACAAAGCGACCATCCGGACCTCCAGAAAAAAGCCGAGTCACTCCTTCAGGGTGTTCAGACCGAATTCGATGCGGTTCAGCGGATTTTAACGTTTATTGTGGACCACGTAAGATACGTGACGCCTCCAAAGCAATATGATGCGTTGTATGCCTATCAATCAGGCAAAGGCAATTGCCAGAACTATTCTCATCTTTCTGCCGCCCTGATGCGGCACGCCGGGATTCCTGTACGCATTGTAAATGGTGTGACACTGAAAGAGCCCTACACAGTCAAAACCGGCGATGGCGAATATACATTTAAAATGGGACAGGGACGCCACTCATGGATTGAAGTATGGTTTCCCGATCTCGGCTGGGTGCCCCTGGATCCGCAGCAGACTGAACTTTTTGTGTCCAACCGCTTTGTGCGCATCGAGGTTGGCCTGGACAACAATGAGACTGTGAATGACGGCTCTGTCCGTTGGCGCCAGGTAAAAAATGCAACAGGGCGGCCGCTTTTCAGAGAGGCCATCAATACGGATTTTATTAACGATAACGTCCGGCTGTCCATGGCAAAACAAAATTACGGGCCCAACAATATACTCCTCTGCCCTGCTGTCGAGGCCGGATTCCAGCCTGTTATCAAACCGCCGATCCCGCTACCCAAAACCCTGCCTGATGATCAGCTGAATAAAATGCGATACACAAAACCGTTTGTTTTCGGCAATCTGGATTTTCCCCAAAACATTGACTTTATGTTCACACGGGAACCGGCCGGCCGGAATGCAGAAGACGAATACGTGATGAAAAAGAACTTTGTGGTTGAAACCGCCGAATATGTGACCACGAAAATGACGCAATATGCCCAGATCGTTGTTCTTAAAAAACCGGTTAAACTAAGGACAATCAGTCTGGCTCTTCAAAAATTCGGTGGAAATGGCCAGCTTTGGGCTGAATTACTGAAAGACAACGCCGGCAAGCCGGGCCATGTTCTGGCCACCAGTGATTTTCTGCATCTGAATCAGCTTTCTTCCAGACCGGGATATCGCTGGGTGGACTTTGATTTTTCACAAGAAAACATTGTGCTGTCGCCCGGAAGTTACTGGATTGCACTTGGATTTACAGGCAGCCCCATTGTCAACTGGTTCTACACGTACGGCAAACCCGTCGGTCCTGTTTACGGCACCCGTTACAAGGGTGTCTATGATACGCAATGGAGCGGGGCGCTGGCTTATGAATTCAATTACCGGATCTCGGGACTGACAACACAATAATGATAAAACAGCCGTTACCCACTCGACCCCTCTCGTGCATCTCATGTGAAAGTGCTGTGATTCATGGCAGCATTTCCGGCAGTGAAACGGAGGCGTATTGAAAGACATCCCGCAGCCTGAAGGGGCCATTCTGACATGGTACTGGGGAGATACGGAAATCGATCATCCCGGGAATCTCAAAGGTCAGCTCGATGAAATAAGAAATCAGGGTTTCAAGGGCGTGCTGGTGATACTTCGGAACAGCCGCTATGAACTGATTGACCGCAAAGTCATCCGGGCCGTTACACAGGCCAGCCAGTGGGCAAAAAGACGCCGTCTCGAATTCTGGTTTCAGGCAGATCCCAGACAGGCATCCAGAACATTGATCACAAAAACAAGCGAACATCTTGAATGCCTGATGCCGTACATGTCATCCGGCAGATCCAGAACAAATGTCAAACATTCGGTTCGGGTTAAAAAAAACAAATTCGAGCTCAAATACC
>Ga0272444_10005014_pt1 | contig 11514 bp, 10 predicted proteins | sample SSMForm13_FD_201033 | JGI IMG/M metagenome (GOLD analysis project Ga0272444, IMG submission 201033) | Marine sediment archaeal communities from Little Sippewissett salt marsh, Falmouth, MA, United States - SSM-Form-13 | ecosystem: Environmental > Aquatic > Marine > Wetlands > Sediment ... | reverse complement strand
GGGCGGCGCGATGAGGCGCTTGCCGCACTTCGACGCGGCTACGAGTTCCTCTTCGGATCGAGGATTGGCTTAGAGCCCTGGAAGCCGTCGAGCGAGAAGGAGCTGTCGGTGTGGATTCCCGCCGCCATCGGGATGGTCAACGCTGCCACAGGGGACCACAGCGAAGCGCAGGAAGCCCTCGAGGGCCTGAGAACCTGCCCGAGGAACCGTGGCGGGCAATCCGCCCGCGCTGTTCTGTGCTTCCGGATGGGGCTTCTCGATGAGGGCTTCGAGGCACTCGATCTTGCGGTGGAAAATCATGATTGGTTCATCTTGACGATCAAGACCCACCCCTGGTTTGATCCGGCCCGCGACGACCCACGTTTCGATGCCGTGCTGGAGAGGATGAACCTTGCGGACTAGGAGCACCTCGCCGACCAACCGTGTTTGCATCCGCGCCCTCGGGGCGTTCGAGATTGCCATTGGTGGCCAGGCGGTTCCGGCAGACTCCTGGCCTCGAAGGAAGACCCAGGACGTCCTCAAGCTTCTGCTCACGGATCCCGGTGCCTCGTTCACGGTGGACCAGATCATCGAGGCGTTGTTTCCCGATGCGGATCCGGCCCGTGCGGCGCGGAACGTTCAGGCGCGTGTCAGCGAGCTGCGACGGGTTCTCGAGCCGGATCTTGAACGAGGGGCTGCCTCGCGGTTCATCCATCATGTCGGCGAAGGGTACGCGCTCACTCTCGGGCCCGGTGTCTGGATTGACACCCACGCCTTCGTCGGCCAACTGGATGAAGCCCGTGCACTAGCCGATGCAGACGACTGGATGCCCGCCATCGAAGCGTTCGAGGACGCTCTCTCCCTCTACCGTGGCGACTTCCTCGCCGAGGATCGGTACGCCGAGTGGGCGGAGACGCCGCGGCTACAGCACCGCGAGCGACGTCTCGATGGGTTGACCCGCCTCGCCGGGTGCCATGCCGAACTCGGCCGATTACGGCAGGCGATCTCCTGCTGTCAACAAATACTGGGCATCGAGCCGCACCGCGAGACGGTGATCCGGCAGCTGATGACGTACCAGGACAGGAATGGCGAACGAGGCAAAGCGCTCGAAACGTTCCGTGAGGGTGAGAGAGCCGTTCGGGAGCATCTGGATGTCGATCTGTCGTCGCAGACAACGGCGCTTCGGGACCGCATTGCGGAGAAAGAAAGAACCTCCGGGGACAGGCTGGACCCGAAACGCGTAGCCGTGCTTCCGTTCGCCAACTTCAGCGCCAACGCCGAGGACGACTACTTGGCCGATGGCCTCACCGAGGAACTGATCGGCCACCTTTCGAGGGTTCGGGACCTGCGCGTCCTGGCGCGCACCTCGGTGATGCGCTTCAAGGACACAACGGGACCGATCGGCGCGATTGCCCAAGAGCTTGGGGTCGGAACGCTGCTCGAAGGGAGTGTGCGAAAGGCTGATGAGGACATTCGCATCAGCGCGCAACTGATCGATGCGGCAACCGAGGAGCACCTCTGGGCGAACGAGTACAGCGGTCCCACGAGTAACCTTCTCGTCTTTCAACAGGACGTTGCCCGCCGAGTGGCAGAAGCTCTTGAGGTGGTCCTGCTTCTCGACGAAGTATCGCACCCTCCTTCGCAGCAGCGCACCTCGGATGAGTCCGAGGCGTATTCGATCTACTTGCGTGGAACGGCCTATGGGGCAAGGGCGACGGCCGACGGGCAGCACAAAGCGCTCGCGTGCTACCAGCGGGCCATCGAGCTTGACCCGCAGCTTGCCGTTGCCCATGCGGGGATCGGGCGCTACTACACCATCATGCCTGGGTGGGAGGATGCGGCAGGCAACGAGATCCGTCCAGCAGAAGCCTACGCGAAGGCCCGACTGGCGCTACTGCGGGCGCTGGGATTGGACCCCGGTTTGCCGGATGCGCACGCGGCTCTCGGCCTACTGCAGGCACTACGAGAATGCAGGTTCGGCGACGCCGAAGCAAGCTACAGGCGAGCGATTCATCTCAACCCGAGCAATCTCAAGTCCCATGGCTGGTACAGCGTCCTACTACTCCACATGAATCGCATTGATGAGGCATTGCATGAAGCTCGACGTGCGATGGATGTGGATCCCATCTCGCCACTGAGCTACGTGTGGGTCGCGGGTGCTCTCAAGGAAGCCCGACGTCTGGACGAGGCCGAAAGGCTCGTAGATCAAGCGATTGACATGCATCCGCCCGTCCCGCTGGAGAACAGCAAGGCCAAGATCCGCTGGCTCGTTTGGGATTGGGAAGGCGGCCTTGCCGCCGCGGAGGAGTACTGCAGGAAGATGGACTTGCCGGGGAGTGAAGCGTGGTTCCGTGGACGCCACGCCCTCTACCTCGGGAGGATCCCGGAAAGCCTGAGCGAACTCGAGTCCGTCGAGCAAGGCTCAGTGGGGGAGAAGAGGAACCGCCTGGAGTACGGCCTGGCGCTCTACCACGCCCGGGAGTACGGCCGAGTCATCTCGCTCATGGACGGACTGCTTGATGCCGACTCGTTCGGCATTGGTTACGCGGGCAAGAGCTGGTTCCATCTCCTCAAGGGCCTTGCGCTTGAGCGGATCAACGACGACGCCGAGGCGATCGCGAAACTTCGAGAAGCTCGCCAGAGTCTTCCCGAGTGGAAGTACGGATCGTACAGCCGCGGGCCGATCCTCGCGGACGTCGCCGAAGCCCTGATCAAGCAGCGCCTCGGCGAAGAGGATGCTGTGCGTCGGGCTATGGAGAGGCTGTCGAGACGATCTCATGAGAATGAGGTCGCCTCAGCACTAGCCGTTCTCTACTTCCAGATCGGAGAACTCGATGAGGGCTTCCGGTGGCTGAAAACGGCGCTCGAGCACCACGACGACTTCCTGCTGACGATCAAGACCCACCCGTGGTTCGATCCCGTCCGCGATGACCCGCGTTTCGATGCCGTGCTCGATAGGATGAACCTTGCGGTCTAGTCCAGCAGCCAGCAGAGGCTTCATCTGGGACGCTCCTCAGTTCCGGAAGAAGAGGAACCTGTTCTCCTCTTCATCGGCCGGTGAAGTCGGCCCTATGCCTCCGTGTGGAGCCTACATCGGGGTCCGTACGAATGTCGCAGACGGAGGCGCGCTTCGGCTCGCACTGCAGGGTGGCATGGCTGAGGCGTTTGTGAAGGCCTACTGGTACGCGGAGCCCAAGGCTTTCCTCAACGGCCTGCGGCGATCCACAAACTGCTCACTCCTCTAGGTGGCAGGCTAGCAAGCCTGGTCTTCACTGAATCACCGGACTCAGCGGTGTCGAGACGGTGCCTCCCAGGCACCGTCTCCGCTGTGTTGATGGCCTGTTCGTCCCTCACGATTCGGTGCCTCGTGACACTCGGCTTCCGGGATCGGTGGGCAACGCCGTTGCGGACCATCGCTCGATCCGACAGAATCACCGGCGAGTCCATTGCGAAACGGGTGGTGACATGTCCAACGGGAAAACCCATCGGCAGTTCGACGAGATCATCGACCGGCGGAGCACCGAATCGATCAAGTGGAACTACTTCGACGAGGATGTCCTGCCGATGTGGGTCGCGGACATGGACTTCCGCTGCGCGGATCCGGTCGTCAGCGCGCTTCGGGATCGGGTCGAGCACGGGATCTACGGCTACGCCGGCGAGCCGCCGGAGCTGCGCGGGATCCTGGTCGACCGGCTTCAACGTCGGTTCGGCTGGTCGATCGAGCCCGACTGGATCGTCTTCCTCCCAAACGTCTACGTCGGATTCCATCTCGCCGCCCACGCCGTGACGCAGCCGGGAGACGGCGTGTTGATCACGCCGCCCGTCTACTTCCCGATCCTCTCCGTGCCGGAGAACGTTCGGATTCGCGGACAACTCAGCGAGATGATCTGCAATGAGGGACTGGACTACGCGGTCGACTTCGACGGGTTCGAACGCTCGATCGACGGGCGAAGTCGGCTGTTCATCTTCTGCAACCCGCACAACCCGATCGGGCGCGTCTATCGCCGCGACGAGCTGGAGCGGCTGGCCGAGATCTGCATCGAGCATGACCTGATCGTCTGTTCCGACGAGATCCACGGCGACTTCATCTACGAGGGGCACGAGCACATCCCGATCGCGTCGATCTCCCCGGAGATCGATCGCCGGACGATCACGCTGATGTCCGGCGCCAAGTCGTTCAACATCGCGGGGATCCCGTTCGCGCTAGCCGTCATCTCCGATCCGGATCTGCGGAGCCGGTACGAGAGCGCCGGGATGGGTCTCGTTCCGCATCCCGGTGTGTTCGGGATCACCGCTGCGATCGCGGCGTTTCGCGACGGAGACGCGTGGCTCGACGAGCTCGTGGGATACCTGCAGGACAACCGGGACGCGGCCGCCGCGTTCGTGCGCGACCGGCTACCGGGTGTTTCGATGACGCCGCTCGAAGGGACGTACCTCGCGTGGCTCGACTTCCGTGCGGCAGGAATCGAAGGGAGTCCGCGAGACTTCCTGCTCGAACACGCGAAGCTCGGGACGATGGATGGCGCGTTGTTCGGCCCCGGAGGCGACGGCTTTGTCCGCCTGAACCTCGCCTGCCCTCGCTCCCGGATGCTGGAGGGACTGGAGCGGATCGAGCGAGCGCTCGCGAGCCGATAGCTCGATCCGCGCGAGCCCAAGTAGTGGCAGAGCACAAGGAGATCCCGTGAAGCGTCTCGAAGGAGCGATCACGGTCGTCACCGGCGCCAGCCGGGGCGGCGGGCGCGGTATCGCGTTGGCCCTCGGTGACGAAGGAGCGACGGTCTACGTGACCGGCCGATCCGTTCGGGAGCACTCGACACGTCCCGACCTCGGGGATGCGACGATCGACGGCACGGCGGAGCGCGTCACCGTCCGCGGCGGCGTCGGGATCCCGGTTCGTTGTGATCACACCGATGTCGACCAGGTGGCTGCGCTGTTCGACCGCGTGCGCGCCGAACAGGGTCGGCTCGATCTGCTCGTGAACAACGTCTGGGGCGGGTACGAGGAGTACGAGAACGACGCGGCGTTCGACCGGCCGTTCTGGGAGCAGCCGATCCGCCGCTGGGATCGGATGTTCGCGGCCGGGGTCCGCGCGCATTTCACCGCCAGCCAACACGCCGCCCGGATGATGATCCCGCGGAAGCGCGGCTTGATCGTCACCACGACGTTCTGGGATCGCGGGAAGGTCCTTACGAATCTTCCGTACGACGTGGCGAAGAACGCGGCCGTCCGATCGGTCTACAACATGGGGCTCGAGCTGCGCGAGCACGGGATCGCCGCCGTGGCCGTCTCTCCGGGATGGATGCGCACGGAGGCCGTCCTGCGGCACTACAACCTGCCCATCGACGACTCCGTCCGCGATCTCCCGCCCGAACTCGCTCGAACGGAGTCGGTCCTCTACGTCGGACGCGCCGTCGCCGCGCTGGCGTGCGACCCGAACGTGATCGAGAAGTCGGGAAGGGTCTTCCCCGTCGGGGATCTGGCCCGGGAGTATGGCTTCACCGACGCCGACGGCTCGCGGCCGCCGGCATACCGGATGGAAGACGCGCACCTTCGCGACTGACCCCGCTCCCCACCAATGGGGCCCACCGAGACACTGCGAAGAGAACCGCGCGGAAGCCCGGGTGGGACCCTAGCCCAACTCGGAGCCGAGCACGGCGCGCAGATTGCGCGGGATCACGTCGAGGTACGGCGTCAACCCGAGCCGCTTGACCTTCGCGGCCGTCGCCTCGGGCAGTGCGTCGATCGACGCGGCCAGGAGCAGCCGCTCCGTGTCTTCCTCGTCGAGCGGTGGCTCGGCGTCTTCGATCCGCAGGAGGCCGTGGTTGTGAGGGCACGCGGTCTGGCACCGCATGCATCCAACAAGCTGCTCGTGGACCTGAGGGTCGAGCTCGTCGGGGAACGGCACGTCGGTCGGCTTCTCGTTCCAGTACGTGAGGCAACGCTCGGCGTGCAAGAGGAACCGGTCCTCGGCGATCGCCCCGGTCGGGCAGGCCTCCAGGCAGAGACGACAGGATCTGCAGGAAGGAAGAATCTCCGGATCGCGCCACGGATCTGTGTCCGCGGCGGCGCTCGAGTAGAACGCCGCCAGCCTATGGAAGCTTCCCATCCCCTCGACGTACGAGACGTTGCTCCGTCCGTACCGCGCAAGGCCGCTTCGCGTCGCGAGGAGTTTCTTCGGCACGATAGCCGGCTCAAGCCGATGCCCGGAACCCTGCAGACCCTCGCGGAGGACCCGTTCGATTGCGCCTTCGACGCGATCCTCCCAGCGGAGGTACGTCGGAGGGACCGTGACGGCGATCTCTCGGCCGCGCCAACCGAAGCGGATCCGTACCATCGGATCGGGGACCGCAATGATCAGGATCGACCGTGCCCATTCCGGGACCTCGCGGACAGTCGTCTCGATCCCCCGCAAGTAGGCCTCGAACAGCTCCGGATCGATCTCGCCGCCTTCCAGCCGTCCTTCGAGCTCGGTCCACAGATCGAACCGCCGCGCAGTCGGTGCGAGCCGCGCCGCCCAGCCCCGAGCCTCGAGAACCTGACAGACGTACTTCTCTGTCGCGGGATCGCTCATTCCGCCTCTCCTACGGCTCAGACTCCGTTCGAGCCACAAACGCCTGTCTCAACCAGTCCAGCCTTGCAGCGTCCGGTGCATCCTCTTCCGTGTAGAACGCCTTCAGCTTCTCACAGCCGTCATACTGCTCGCATGTCGCACAGCTGGCAACGCCCTTCTCCAGCGCGCAGCTTCGGATGCCGCATCCCGCGCAGTAGCTGGCGATCAGCCCAGGCTCCGGGTGGAGGCAGCCGAGACAGACCCAGTCGGTGAAGCTCCCCTCCCCTTGCCCGTATGTGTCGACGACCCTCTGCATCATCGCCTCATCGACCGCCATTGTCGCCTTGTACGCCGCGCACTCGGCGCAGTTGATACCACACGGTGCAAGCATTCTTCCTCCTTCTCCCGCCGACCGATCCACGGACCCTTCCGCACCAACGGACGGATCCGCTGTCTATCCTGTAAACAGCATTTCGGTGGGTAGTCTACATCGTCTTGTCTACCCCGTCAACTCCGATACGCTGGATATGACAAACCAGCGAGAGGCTCACCCATTCCTCCGGGCACGAACTAAGAGACTTCGTTCCCGCACGGCGATTCCGCGCTTGGATGAGCTGCGGGACGATGGTAGAATGACGCACTTCGGCGAGACGTGGCCCGGAGACCGCACGAAGGGAGGCCCGACGTGCCTGCAACGGAAGGATCCCCGACCGCCGACGAGACGCCTGCCTTCGGCTTCATCGGCGGCGATTCGTGCGTCGACTTCGTGAACACGGTGGATCTGTGGCCGGCGACCCCCGAGAACGACCGTCTCCGATCGTATGACGACCTTCTCGAGTGGAGCGTGCAAGCCGGTCTGATCGACGCGGAGACAACCCACGCTCTTCGGCGGGTCTCGTCGGGCGACGAGGAGGAAGCGGAACGCGCGTTGGTGCGGGCTCGGGAACTTCGCGCTCACCTGAGAAGCATCTTGGCGGCGATTTCATCGGGCGAATCGCCGGACGAGCGGGCGGTCGAGGCCGTCGCGGCAACGGCTCGGAGGGCGGCGGGTCACTCGGAGCTGTCGAGCGAAGGCGAAAACTATGTCTGGGCTCTCAACCGTGCGTACCGCGATCGGCTCGACTGGCCGGTCTGGGAGCTGGCGCGGGCCGCCGTCTCCTTGTTGACGTCGGATGCGCTGCGGCGCGTCCGGGAGTGCGCCGGCGAGCGGTGCCACTGGATGTTCATCGACCGCAGCCGGAATCACAGTCGCCGCTGGTGCGACATGGCCGTCTGCGGGAACCGCGCGAAGGCGCGCCGGAACTACGCCCGCCGCAAGCTCCGCGGTGCATCCCCCGCGGAGTAGCCCACCTCTCCTCCAGGATTCGGCTGAGGACCCCTACGTGCCTTGGTACAATCCGCCATCCCGAAGGGAGGACGGGTCGATGAGCGACAGGGAGCTGCTCCGGGTCGAGGGTGTCTCGAAGACCTTCGAGTCGGTTCGCGCCGTGAACGACGTCTCGTTCGCCGTTTCCCGCGGCGAGATCCTCGGCTTCCTCGGTCCGAACGGCGCCGGCAAGACAACGACGATCCGGATGATCCTCGGCATCTTCGATCCCGACTCCGGCGCCATCCGCTCCTCGCTCGACAGCGGCCGGAACCACGTCCCGAAGGAGCGGACCGGCTACCTCCCCGAGGAGCGCGGTCTGTACGGCGACGCCAGGGTTCTCGATCTGCTCGTGTACTTCGGCGAGCTCAAAGGGCTGACCCGGGCGGAGTCGCGAGAGCGCGCCCACCAGTGGCTCGAGCGGTTCGACTTGCTCGATTGGGGGACGAAGCGGGTCGAGAAACTCTCGAAGGGGATGCAGCAGAAGGTTCAGTTCGTCGCGGCAATCCTCCATCGCCCCGACCTTGTCGTGCTCGACGAGCCGTTCTCCGGTCTCGATCCCGTCAACCAGGACGTGCTCCGGGAGGTCATCGCCGGCCTCAAGGACGACGGCGCGGCGATCCTCCTTTCATCGCATCGGATGAACCTGGTCGAGGAGTTGTGCGACCGGATCTTCCTGATCCACGACGGACGCCGCGTTCTCTACGGAAACCTGGCCGAAATCAAGGATTCGCACGGCGAGCACACCGTGCGAATCCGCTTTTCGGGCGACGGTTCGCCGCTCGCCGACCTGCCGACCGTGTGCAATCTGAGGTTGAGCGGGGGGCAAGCCACGTTCACGCTCGACCGCTCGGCCAGCGTCGATGAGTTCGTTCGCCACCTTCCGGACTCGATCGTGATCCAGGCTCTATCGGTAGACCGTCCGCCACTCCATGACATCTTCGTCCAGACGGTCGAAGGGAGGGATTCATGAGGCTCGGCAAGGTCATTCGCTGGGAGTTCGGTCAGAGCATCCGCAGCAAGCAATTCCTGATCGTCACGATCCTGATTCCGGCGATCATCGCCGTCGGCGTCTTCGCCGCGTCGCGCGCCCTCGGAAGCGATTCGAGCGCCCCCAGTAACCCGCCGCCGCCGGCGATCATCGGCATCTTCCTCGCGATCATCCTCTACCTCGGCGCGTTCATGTCCGGGGTGATGACGATGTACGGCGTGATGAAGGAGAAGCAGAGCCGCGTCGTCGAGATGATGCTGTCCTCCGTCTCCGCGTGGGAGTTGGTCTGCGGGAAGCTGATCGGCCTCGGCCTCGCCGGCTTGATCCAGGTCGTCGTCTGGGCGACGTTGGTCTACGTCGGGGCGTCCCAGTTCATGCCGATCTCGCTCGCATCGCTGACCCTCGTGCATTGGGTCACGTACCCGTTGTACTTCGTTCTCGGGTACCTGTTCATCGGATCGATCTTCGGAACGATCGGTGCAGCGATCAAGGACATTCACTCCGGCGGCGCAGTCGGTTTCGCCGGGATGATCCCGTATCTACCGATGCTGTTCACCGCGCTGATCGTGCAGCAGCCCAGCCTGCTCTGGGTTCGAATCGCCGGGTTCATCCCGCCGTTCGTCCCGAGCATCATGCTGCTGAGAATCGGAGCGACGCCGCTGGTGACGGAAGGCGCCGAGTTCGTTCCGACGTGGGAGATCGCACTCAGCCTCGTCTCGCTCGCGCTCGGCACGTTCCTGATGATGCGCTTTGCCACCAAGGTGTTCGAGGTCGGGATGCTGATGACCGGGAAGTCGGCGTCGCTGCGCGAGCTCTGGCGGTGGGGCCGCCGCCGAGCCTAGGCCCGGCACCGGGAGACCGGATGGAGCTACGCAACTACTACGAGGTCGGATTCACCCCCGAGACGTACGCCGGACTGCTCGATGAGAAGCAGCGCGCGCTTCACGCGCTGTACCAGCGGCGGACCGAGATCGATCCCGGGTCGATCGACAGGCTCCGAGCCGCCGGACCCTTCCACGTTCTCGTGATCACCGAGCCGTGGTGCGGAGATTCGCTGGCGACCTTCCCGGTCATCGCCGAACTCTGCCGCCAGGCGGGGATCGGGTTACGGGTCGTCCGGCGGGACGAGCGCCCCGAGCTGATCGATCGCTACCTGACGAACGGCGGACGCGCCATCCCGATCGTCCTTGGATTGGATGCGGACTTCGCAGAGCTCTTCCGCTGGGGGCCACGCCCGGCCGCGGCGCAGGCGATCTTCGAACGGCATCGAGAGGACGTCACCGCCGGGCGGATCGCCAGGACCGAGGTCTACAAGGAGGTCCGTGCGTTCTACGCGGAGGACAAAGGCCGGACGGCCCTTCGGGAGCTGCTGGCCGGGTTCGGCGTCGACCGCGCACCCCTCACGTAGGGAGCGTCCCTTCGTGGATCATCCAACAACGCGGGAACTAGGCGCCTGCGGCGCGTTTCAGGCTCTCCAACCGGTCGATGAACGCCTGGGCCTCGGCCATGTCGATCCGCTTGTCGCCTAGCGTGACCCGCTTTCGACCACGGAGGCGCAGCGCAAGTTCCCCTTCCTCGAAGACCGCTTCGACGTCACCGAGATCATGGGCGATCCCCATGCCGGCCCGCGACGCGATCCAGTCGACCGCGCTCGGCAGGCTGCGGGCGACCCGCTTCCCGATCGCTCGCTTCAGGCGGCCCGCCAGGCCGCTCTCCCCCTCACCGAGCCCGGCCAGCTTCTCCTGGACCTCCTCCATCTCGTCGAGCGCATCCTTGGCGAACTGGATGAGCAACCGATTATCCTTCGTTAGGATTAGTTCGATGTCGTCACGGAAGGTGTGCAACGTGGCAACTTCGTTCCGCCAGATCACTTCGTACAGCCGCTGATCGCCGAGACCCTTGAGCGGCCGCTCGCCGAGGTCCCTGAAGGAGCGGCCCGTTGGTGCGAGGTCCGCCTGCTGTGCGAGGGTCGACGAAACGACGATCTGGCCGCCCTTCGCCACATCGGCGATTCGCTTGGCGAGATTGACCGACGTACCGAACAGGTCGTCGTCGGTCCGAATCGCCGTCCCCCAGGCGAGGCCGATCCCCGCGGAGAGGTTCGTCTCATCGTCTCCGCAGAACTGCTCACACAGGGCATCCTGCGTCTCGATCGAGCACTCGACCGCCTGGGCCGCATCGTCGAACGAGGTCATCACGCCGTCTCCGTAGGTCTTGAGGAGCCGGCCGCCGTGGTCGCTCACATGGCTCTCGACCAGGTCGACGAACGAGCGGACAAGACGGTACGCCTCCTCGTCACCGCGCTGCGCGGTCAGCGCTGAGAACTCACGCAGGTCCGAGAACTGAATCGCCAGCGGTCGGTTGCCCTCCACATCGCCCTCCTTCCAAGCCGAATACTAGACGACATCCCGCCCGCTGGCCAGATATCGCTGCCAGCGGGCGGGGCTTCGGTTCATCCAAGAGTGAGAGAACCGAAGGACGCGGAGACCGCCCGCTGGCCAGATATCGCTGCCAGCGCGCGGGGCTTCGGTTCATCCAAGAGTGAGAGAACCGAAGGATGCGGACCGCCCGCTGGCCAGATATCGCTGCCAGCGCGCGGGGCTTCGGTTCATCCAAGAGTGAGAGAAC
>Ga0272444_10005011_pt1 | contig 11517 bp, 7 predicted proteins | sample SSMForm13_FD_201033 | JGI IMG/M metagenome (GOLD analysis project Ga0272444, IMG submission 201033) | Marine sediment archaeal communities from Little Sippewissett salt marsh, Falmouth, MA, United States - SSM-Form-13 | ecosystem: Environmental > Aquatic > Marine > Wetlands > Sediment ... | reverse complement strand
GGCGGCCGTATCGCCGGCCGTCCACGCCTCCGCCGCCCGGTCCACCCGCTCGACCTCACTGTAGTAATGTTCGGCTCGCCGGCGCAGGTTTTCCGGCAGGCGGCCCGCGTAAGCGTCAAAGACATCTTGGGGAATCCTGCCCAGGGCGAGCTGCGCTTCAGTCTTCACTCCGCTGGATTCCACCAACCGGGCCGCGGCTTCGAGACATTCCTCGACCCGCCGGTTATAGGGGGTTCCCGTGAGGCTGCGGCCCACGCCGCTGAACAGCAGGCACCAGGTGTCTTGGCGCGCTCCCCCCCAGGCAAGGTGTCTCCACTCGTCGGTCAGGCAGTCGAGGTGGACTACGTGGCCTTGAATGGAATGGGAGATCATGGTGGGATCGTTCAGTCCGACTTTAACCCCGACGTACTGGCGTTCCAGGCGGTAGTGCATCTGAACGTTTTCCTCCCGCGACCAGGGCCGGCCGCCGGCGACCTGAAACGCGGTCAGAAACGCCAATCCCGAGGCGGCGGAGGAGCTCAGGCCGCCGATCGGCGTATTCGAATCGAGATAGCCATCCCAACCTTGCTCGACCGCTACGCCCTGGCCGCGAAGCGCCCACACGGCCCCTTTGAGGAAATCCGCCCAGTGGCCGCTTGCCGGGCCGAGCGGACCCGCAAGATCGAGCTCGACCTGCTCGTCAAAGCACCGGCTGTAGAGGCGAACCCGGCGTTCGCCATTTGGGACAAACGCCAACCAGAGCGCCCGGTCGATCGCCATGCCGATTAGTCGCCCGGCTTGATGATCCACGTGCGCGCCGACGGGACAAATGCGCAACGGAGCGCGAACCACTTGAATCGTCTTGGAAGAAGAACCAGATCGCTTTCGAAGGCCATGGGCGGCCCTCTCACTCAACTGCTCGAACACTCAATCCGCCTCCCTGGTGCAAGCGCGTGTCGAGAGGGGAGGTATCCCTGGTGGAACCACATCCATCATCGCGAACGCTCACTCTGCATGTATCGGTCGATCCAAAGCAACAGGTCGATCTCATCGATCCGGTCACTGTCATCCTCATTCGCCAGTAAAGAAGTCAAGTTGCTTTCGACGTCCGAGTGCCAAATGGGCGAAAAGCCGAATAGATCGACGCCGCTGAGCTGATCATCAAGATTCAAATCGCCCGGGATTCGGATAATCGCGTTGACAGTGAAGTTGATTGAGTTGGCTTGATCAAAATCATTCAAGGTCAGCGTTTGCGCCTCGGCCGCGTCGCTCTTCTGATCGTAATACAAAGGCTCGAAGACGTACGTTCCAAGCGCCGGCATTACCCGGAACAGGTAATCGCCCGTCGGCAGATTCAGTGTGTACTCGCCGGCGGGAACGTTCCAGGAGGCCGTCACGCGCGCCACGCGGTTCAGCGTTCCCGGCTCCAGGGCTTCCACCCTCACGCCTCCCGCTCGGGCCGTTCCCCCTTCGGGCAGCTTGGCGAATGCGGTACCCAAAACGTGTGCGCCCCGCTTTAAATTGAAGTCAACGCGAGTGCGCTGCCGCACGCCGGCGACGACAACCGGGTCAGCCAAGGCAAGATCGTACTTTTCACTGGAGAACTCTGGAATGAATCCCCAGGCATCGGTCGCGCCGCTGAACATATCAGCGGCGTACACGTGATAAGTTCCGGGCGGCACGACTGCCTGATAGTTGATCCCCGGCGGGTAGTCCTCGCGCATATACGGGTTTGTATGCGCCACGAAGTTCTGCGGCGACCAATTCAACCCCGTGGCATCTTCATGATAGATGGTAATGCCGCCGTAGACGGACTCTCCGCTTTCGCCCTGGACCCAACCTTCAATCAGCCCCCCGGTAGTGAGGGTGACCGTTACGTCTTGAACCTCGCCCACCGAGACAATCTCAACCTGCACCTGATCGGGAACCCTCAGGAAAGGATCTTCACTCCAACCCACGCCCACATAGTATTCACCTACGGCAGGCAGCATCAAAGACACCCGGCCGTTTTCTCGCGTGCCGCTGTCGCGTGAGTTCGGATGCTGCCAATCGTTGTTAAAGTTTGCATAGACGCCGACGTCCGAAAGCGGAAGCCCCTGGTCGTCCACCGCAGTAATTCGGATAGTCCCTGCGGCCGGAGCAAGGATGATGTCTCCCAGATCCAGCACTTGGCCGGCATCGACGGTATACCGCATGCCTCTTGGGGGCGGAAGGAGTTTCAACTGTTCCAGCACGCCTTTGGAATCGTAATAACCGAACTCCCACTCCCCGTCGAACACCCCCAGGACAAACCGGCCGTCGGTGTCGGGATCGTCCTCGGCGAACCAACCATCCCAGTTATCCGGTTCATAAACTTCGATCGTGAATCCCTGAAGGGGCGAAGGCGGTTGCGTATCCCCGCGAAGGATGCGGCCGGTGATCAGCGAGACAATCGGTTCCTCGATGACGATATTCTTGTTGCTGACGTCGCCGCCTGAAACGACAATGCCTTCGAGGCCGATGTCATCTTCGTGAGTCACAAATCCCCGGGTGTTCAAATCGTTGCCGCCGATGCCCCAGACTCCGTCAATGACGGCTAGACTATAATTTCCCAGTTTATCGGTGATCCCGACCGAAAAGGCAACATCTCTGTCTTCGCCCTGCTCCTCTACCATATACTCTGCAAAGCCCATGACGAAGGGGACGGGATCGGAATGACTATCCAATACCCGGCCGGAGAGATGATGAATATTGAGCGAGCGGAGGTTGAGATTGACCGGACTGGAATCCCCGGTAGCCCGGTAAACTTCAAGTGTTCCTCCTTCCTCGGTCACGGTCACCATGCCCGGCCTGGCGGTATAAACGGCGTACGTTGCAGCAAAGGGCAAATAGGCGGTGTAGTTGCCGTCAGCGTCGGTCGGCACGAGCGCCTCGAATTCACTCATCCAACTGTCATATTCAATTCCCACCAAAGCCGGCGTTCCCAGATTCGTATTGCCGTCCCGAGTGACCTTGCCCGAAATTGTCATAGCCAATTCATTCTGGCGAAACTCGAGCGGTGCGTCGACCGATCCCTGGCCGTCTTCCAAACGGACCACCATCGAGCCATAAAAGACCTTTTCGCTCGGTTGGGGGAAAACAACACTCAATTTGCCGTTTTCCTGGTCGTCCGTGTCACCGGGAACCCACGGATAGACCGTGCCGTCGATCTTGAACTGTTCTCCATCGGTCACCAAGTAGGAAAAGAGGGCCAGATCCTCGCCATTGATCTGGCCGTCTCGGTTGAAATCGACATAGAGATCCAGCCGGGATTCACTCCCTGGTTGGACGTCGGCCGAAATCACCACATTTCCCAAATAATCCTCGTTCACTACGCTGGGAGTCACCTGAAGATTACTGGCGGAAAATCCTGCTGGGGAGCCGATGAGGACAAGAACGAACCCAAGCCAAGGGAGCGCAGCCGATTGAAGCAGGTGTTTCATTTTCATACCTCGCATTGTTTTCTTGCCATGTGAATCAAGAATGGGCGATTTATACATCGTATGCCCCAGATCTGCTTCTTGTCAAGTCTTAACCTACTAGAATTGTTATAATTAGGATAACTCTGTCTACCGCTTGAAACCGCAGCAGGCAATTGCTAAAATAGTCTGCCAGCGATAAGGAGGCTGTTTTCTTGCCTGCCAACCTGACCCCGGAATACTTCGAAGCGGAAAAGCGGTTTCGCGCGGCGAAAACCGACAGCGAGCGCGTGGAGTGCCTTCAATTCATGCTTCGGGTCATCCCGAAGCACAAGGGTACCGATAAAATGCAAGGCGACCTCAAACGTCGCATCGCCAAGTTGAAGGACAAAATCGAGCAGCAACAGCGCAGCAGCAAAAAAAAGGGGGTGTCGCACAAGCTTCATAAGGAAGGCGCCGGTACGGTCGCTCTCGTTGGTCCTCCGAATGTCGGGAAAAGCCTCCTTTTTCACGTGCTGACCGGCGTCGAAGCGAAAACCGGGGCCTATCCTTATACCACGCTGGAACCTCAGCCGGGCATGATGCACTTTGAGAACGTGCAGATTCAACTGGTGGATTTTCCGCCGGTGTGTCCCGAGCACACGGAAAGCTGGGTCTTCGACTTGATCAAAAGTTGCGACGCCGTGCTGCTGATCATCGACGTCGGCCAGGGCGATCCGCTGGAGCAGTTCGAGACAACGATGAATCTGTTGGACCGACACAATTTCGTGCCGCTCTGGAACGCGGAGGACGTGGCGAGCGGTCCCGCCGCGGAGCGGCGCGCCCGCGTGGTGGCCAATAAAGTCGACGCGCCGGGCGCAAAAGAGACGCTTCAACTCTTTCGTGAAATGATCGAACGACCGCTTCCGGTTACTCCCGTGTCGGGTGTCGAGGGAACAAGCGTCGAAGGGCTGAAAAGAGAAATCTTCGATCTGCTTGCCGTCATGCGGGTGTACAGCAAGGTTCCGCATCAACCGCCGGAACTGGACTCACCGTTCACGATCCCGCGTGGGGCGACCCTCATCGACTTCGCCCAGGCCGTTCACCAGGACTTCGCAAGGAACCTCAAATTCGGAAAGGTTTGGGGAAGCACCAAATTCGACGGGATGGTCGTGAAGCGGGATTATGTTCTCCAGGAAGGCGACGTAGTCGAGCTGCACGCTTGACACCGGCGGCCTCGCGTTGCGCGCCGCCGCCCGCTCGGATTAGTCCTCTTTTGGCAACCGGTTGAACTCATACTCATAGTTGGGAACCGCCTTGCGGTCCCATCCCCCGAGCGGGGAATAATCGATGTGCCTGCCCTGCCCGAGAGGCGCGTTATCAGTCCTGGAAGCCTCAAAAACCGGTTTAAAATCCAATCCCTTTGAGAAAATAATTCGATCGGTGTCCAGTTTGCCGAAATCCAACTCAGAAGGCTTAAGGGAAAAATCCACGGGAATCCATCCATAGGGCGAAGCGTAGAATTCCGACCAGGTGTGCGGATGCGGCTTCCCGGACAGGTCCCGGAAACCGTGCACGAGTCGAGCGGGAATCCCCTCGGCGCGGCACAAATTGCAGAACGTACAGCTGTTTTTCAGATGGGATTCCCGGCTGGTGTCACCCCGGAGCGTCTTGAAGCATTCATCTTTCGGCGAGTCGTTGACGTCCGGGACCCCAAGAAGCCAAGCGAAGGCGGCTCTTGCCTTTGAATAGGAATCCTCTTTGCCTTGTGAGAGTCGTTTTGCGCAAGTTCTTACAACCGGAATCAGGGATTCCCGGCAATCCAGCTCGAGGTATTTCTGCAGGATTTCGTCGCCGGGATCGAATGGACCGATTCGCTCAGGATCGATCGGTTGGCGCACCGGAAGGCTTCGCCACGAAAAGACGGCTTCAAAAGCGGCTCGCTCGTACTTTGAGAAATCCCAGTGGTAAATCAGGGTTCCGTTTTGGGGGTCGATGAAACTGTCTTCAGCAGGAGGAGTCACGGATTCGATCCGCACGACGCGTTGCGTGGCCCACTCCTTCGGCGCGGACCACCAGTAGTGCAGTGCGGTGGCCGCCGGGACCCGGGCGGCCGGTGGCTTGAGTTCGAATCGAAACACGGCCCGCTCGTTGCGGGGCGAGCTTTCCGTCTGGCTCCAGGCGGTTCCCGCGCCGGCGGACAGCGCCAGGAGCGCGCCGATCAGGAAGGAACCCCTTGCCGCAAAAGGCTTTCCGAGCATCTCGCGCAACGCCTCAGCGCCGGTAATAGCGAACCGCCGGATTGACTTGTTGATAGTCGCCAACGTCTTCCTCTGAAGGCCGGTTCCACACATAAGGGACGATTCTTACCTGCCCGGGATTCGGGGGAGGATTCGGGATCGTGATTTTAAAGTTCTTCTGCTCCCCGGGACCCAAGACATTGGCCAACAGTTGGTGTTCCACGGTCCGGGCTTCGTTGCCGGCGGTGTCAAAAAGGGTCGCTCGCAAGCGGAAATTCCGAATGACCTCATTGGACGTGTTGGTCAACCGTCCGCGAACGAGAAGGTTGCCGTCCGGGTCGATGCGCGTCTCCTGATCCCGGATAACGAGCTGCGAAACCGGATTCAAGTCGAAAATCTTTTGTTGCATGTCTGAGGTTTTTTGCTGGTAATCCCCTCGAAAGGCGTCCAACTTGTAGGAGATTTCGTCCAGTTTCTGTAAGACCGGTTGCAGGGAGGCGTCGTCTTTTTGCGCGGCCCGTTCGATGGTGAATCCGCGGACTTCACTGGCGTTGTAAGTAAACATCTCCCCTTCGACCTGCACGCGGTAGCGTTGCCCGTCAAAGCTCAGGATTTGTCCAGGAACCGATGCGCCGCTTTGCAGATAGAGCGTGTCGGCGGGCGCTTCCGCAGTCCAGCAAAGAATGGCGGCGACAATCACCATTAAAGGTTTCCAAGGAATCATCATGGATCACAGCTCCTTTCTTGTTCGAGGAATGCGGGAGATTGGGACAAGCGCCGGGGGGGAGCTTCAAACCACAGGGTCACCAGTTCGACGGTGCCCCTGAGTCGCTTTCGCGGATTGCGTCAATCTTCTGCAGTAATCGCTCCACCTTCGGTTGATTGGGCTTCTGCCGGAGGGACTCCCGCAGTTCCTTCGCCGCCCGGTCGTACTCTCCCCGCTTGATGTAGATCGCCGCTTCGGCATTGAGTTTCGCGACGTTTTTCCGCTTGGTCCGTTCTTCAGGCGGCATGGAACTCATTTTCATCAGTTTACGGATCGCATGATCGGTCTGAAGGCCGTCCAAAGAGGCCGTCAGCGGGGAGCTTTCCGAGGCTCGGAAGTCCCGTTTGCAGCTCTTGCAGCGGATAAAGATCTCCCGGCATTCCCGCTCGGAATATTCGTTTACAACCTGGCAATGCGGGCACTTGAAGTGCATTGGGTACCTCGAGTTCCCCGTCACTCTGCAGGTGTCAACCGCTGGACAAACAAAGGAATACGCGAACTGGCCGCGCAACCCCGACCCTTCAGATTCTAGTTATGGCCTCCCGGCCCGTCAACTCTTTTTTATATCGGTTCACGTTGCTCGGCGAGCCCCCCGGCCCTGAAGGGCAGCGGTTGACCACTGCTGAATCTGCTGCGAGATCTGCTCGGCGAGCGCCAGGGCCCGCAGTCCATCCTTGGCGGTCACCGTTGGCTGCGTGTCGGTAAGAATGGCTTGGGCAAAAGCGTCCAGCTCTCGTTTGAGAGCGTCTGTTTTTTCCATTTGTACGATTTGACGGTCGATGAAAGGTTGCTGCGAAGGACCCGTGCCGCTTTTCCGGAAGATTTGCAGCTGTTGTTGCTGGTAATCCAGTGACAGGTAAGCATCCGATTGAAAGAACCGGATTTTTCGCATTTGCTCGGGCGTGACCCGGCTAACGGTCAGATTTGCCAGGCATCCGTCGCGAAACCGCAAGCGCGCATTGGCGATGTCCTCAAATGGAGTCAACACGGGAATTCCTACGGCTTCCACTGACTCGACCTCGGAGTCCATCAGCGAAAGCACAAGATCCAAATCATGAATCATCAAGTCCTTAACCACGCCGATATCCTTCACCCGGGGCGCTGGAGGACCCAAGCGGTGACTCTCGACAAAACGCGGATCTTTCAAGTGCTTGCGGAGTTCGATCACCGCCGAGTTAAACCGCTCAATATGGCCGACTTGTACCCATCGCTGCTCTTGGCGAGCTAGTTGGACAAGTTCCCGCGCCTCTTCCACGGTTCGCGTCACGGGCTTCTCGACAAAAATGTGCCATCCCCGCTGGATCGCCTCCCGGGCCACTTCCAAATGGCTGACCGTTGGTGTGACGATACTGACCGCGTCCAGCGTCCGGGGCAATTGCTCCAGCGAATGATAGAACGCGACACCATGGCGCTCGGCTACGGTTCGCCCTTGCTTTTCGTCAGTGTCCACGACGGCCGCCAATTGTGTCTGGTCCAGTTCGTGAAAAATCCGGGCGTGATGTTGGCCAAGGTGCCCCACCCCCACGACGGCTACTTTTAACTTTTCAGTCAACCCAGCCTCCTTGCCCCTACCTGAACGGCTTCAATCCGATTCCGGCTTTCCAGATGGGCGGTTGGTCACTTTCGTTAAAACGTCAAGAACGTCCTCAAACTGTTCGCAAACGAAATCGGGCATGAGACCGCTCTCTCGTGCCAATTCGAGCTGTTGGGCTCCTTTTCCGCTTTGCACCAGGGCTGTCCAGACGCCGGCGCGCCTGCCGGCCTCCATGTCCCGCATGGAATCTCCCACAAACACGCTTCGGCGCAAATCCAGTTGAAGGTCCCGCGCGGCCTGAAGCAGCAAGCCGGGGCGGGGTTTTCGACAGGCGCACTCGGCTTCATCCGTGTGGGGACAAACGTAAACTCCTGCAAGCGCTCCCCCGGCCCGTTCGATTTCCTCTTTCACCCTTTGGTGAATTCCAGCCACGGTTTCCGCCGAAACCAATCCCTTGCCGATGCAGGACTGGTTTGTGATTAAGACCACTGGTATGCCTTGGCTGTTTACTTGGGCCAAGGTCTCCTTGACCCCGTCCAGGAAGACAAACTCCTCCCATCGCTTCACATAATTGTAGCCGCGGTCCTCATTGATAACCCCATCACGGTCCACAAACAAAGCCGGTTTCAATCGATCCACTCTGCTATTTTTTACCATGAATTCTTCAAAAAGAGAGAATGAAAAGCATTCTTACCGTCCAGGGGAGAAAAATCAACCCGAATCCCCCTTTCAGAAATCCAGCGCCAGGCCAAAGCAAGAGATCCTTCTTCACTCCTTGGGAAAAAGAACAAGCAACCGCTTCGTATATTGGCGCCAAGGCCGATAAAGTATTGATCCTTGCTGAAGGCGGGACTATGCTTCCAGTGGGTTCTTGTTTGCGAATGTGTGACACGAGGACTTGGGGCCAGAGGAGTAGATTCAATCGCCTATTCGACCGGGAATACAGCGGTATTTTCCATGGGCTTGGATCTGTAGACGTGTAAGGAGGAGTGGATGAGAAAAATCAGCATTTTTCTGGTGGCCCTCGCTTGGGCTGTATTCAGTGGAGGCGTGGGATGGAGTTCTTTTCTTGAAAAAGATTTCGAAGGAATCGACTTTACCCCGGGCTTCATGACCGTCCGCAGTGGTGAACGACTGTCTAAATCTCAAGCGGAGGCCTTGGCCCGGGAACTCCTGGGTAATTTGGCGACGATCCCTGGCAAAAGCGGCCGGACGCTTCTGCCTCAAGGAACACGCGTGGACCGAGTAGAGATTGAGGATGGTCAACTTCGAGCCTTCCTCACCTTTCCCGAGAATCTGGCTGAGGAAGCGATCACGCCTTTGACTTTGGCTTCGATCGGGGATCTGATCCAGGGCGAACTTATGGACTCGGCGGGCATTATCGCAAGCCATGTGGAGGGGCGGTTAGGTGCCCTGGGCGCTTATCGTCCTTTGGGAGCCTTTATCCCTGAGCGCGTCGTCCAACCGGCGGATGACTCGGGGGAAACTGCCGAGGGGCCTCCGCCACCGGCTCAGACGCAAACAACGGTCATTGGGCCGATCGGACCGGCCGGCACTCAGCCCACGGGCGCGCTTACGGGAAAGATTGTATATTGTAGCGGTGGCCACGGCTGGACCTGGTCCAGTAGTTCCTTGAATTGGTATCTCCAGCGGCCTTTACTGCATGAAATGGTTGAAGACTACGGCAACATCGATCAGCTGAACTTTTTCGTCAATTACTGCTTCAATGCCGGGGCCACAGTGGTGCCTTTCCGGCCGGTGGGTTGGCAGGATAGTGAAGTTGTCCTGGACAATGATGATCCCGGCGTTACGTTCAGTGGCAGTTGGAGCAACAGCAGCGCAAGCGTCTATTATGGAGATCCCGGCGATTTAATCCCTTACCGCTACGCTTCCGTCAGCACCACGGAAACGGCCACGGCGCGGTATACGCCGAACCTGCCCGAGGCTGGATTCTATCCGGTTTACTGCTGGACCCGCGACGCGAACGATCGTGTGGCCGATCAGACTTATCGAATTCTTCACAGCAGCGGAACTGCCGTTATCAAGCTCGATCATCGCAAAGTCGGCAAGGGCTGGATTTGGCTCGGCACCTATTACTTCAATTCGGGAACGGGCCAATCAGTCGAGATTTCAAATCAATCGGCGGACACTGCGCCCAGCCGAATTGTGATCGCGGATGCGATTCGCTGGGGATGCGGGATGGGCGACGTGGACCGAGGCGGCGGTGTTTCCGGCTACAGCCGGGACACGGAGCAATCCCGCTATTGGGTCCAGCGCGGGTTCGGCCAGGGTAGCGACACGGGCGTCTATGACCCTCCTTATAGCGACGGAAGCGACAATGTCGGCACTCCTCCCCGCATGGCGGCGCACATGAACCGGGAGGTGGAAGGCGCGACGACAGACCGGGTCTATATCGGTTACCACTCGAATGCTTCCAGCGGCACGGCTCGCGGCGTCGTCAGCCTTCTCAACGATCCCTCCTACGCGGGGGGGCGGCCCGACGGGCAGGAGGAAATTGCGTTTTTGACCGCCCAGGAAATCCGGAGCGACCTGATTGCGCTCAACTCGAACTGGAATCCGGATTGGTATTATCGATCCTCGTTGCTCTACAGCAGTTCCTATGGCGAGATCAACTCCAACGCAATTGGCAACGAAATGGGAGCAACGATTATCGAAGTCGCCTTCCATGACAATGAGGACGACGCCAAGTTGTTAAGAGACGGCCGAGTGCGCAACATGGTCGCCCGAGCGAGTTATCAAGCCGTTGTACGCTACTTCAACCAGGAAGATGGGGGCGCTACGCCGTTGGTGTTTCTGCCGGATCCGCCCACGAATTTCCGAGTGGTGAATACCGGTTCCGGCGAGGTGTCCCTGGCTTGGGACGCTCCGGTCGTTGACGGGATCGGCGGAGATGCGGCTACCGGCTACAAAGTCTACCAGTCCGCCAACGGCTATGGCTTTGACAACGGGACAGCCGTGCCTGGAACCAACACCCCGGCAAGCGGCCTGACGGCGGGAGCGGTTTACTATTTCAGAGTCGCCGCGACCAATGCAGGCGGTGAATCCCTGCCGAGTGAGGTGCTGGCCGTTCGCGTTCGGGAACAGGGTTCGGCGCCGATTCTCCTCGTCAATGGATTCGATCGGTTTGACTATTATATGAATCCGACCGACACCATTCCGAACGGGCCGGTCGACCGGGTGATGCCGCGGAGAATAAACTCCTTTGACTACGTCATTCCATACGCCAAAGCGATTGACGCCGTCGACCGGGATTTCGATTCCTGTAGCAATGAAGCGATTATCGACGGTCAGGTCAGCTTGAGCGGCTACGAAGCAGTCGTCTGGATCCTGGGTGAAGAGGCGGTTGTCGATCCTTCGAACAACGTCACTTTCGATACCACCGAACAGGCGCTGGTCGGCGCCTATCTCAGCGGCGGCGGGAATCTGTTTCTGTCCGGCTCGGAAATCGGCTGGGATCTCGACCATTTGAACAATGGTCGCAGTTTTTACGAAAACACGCTTCGCACCGATTACGCCGGCGACGACGCCGGCACTTACACGGCCACGGGCAGTGGCGGAATC
>Ga0272444_10005009_pt1 | contig 11518 bp, 7 predicted proteins | sample SSMForm13_FD_201033 | JGI IMG/M metagenome (GOLD analysis project Ga0272444, IMG submission 201033) | Marine sediment archaeal communities from Little Sippewissett salt marsh, Falmouth, MA, United States - SSM-Form-13 | ecosystem: Environmental > Aquatic > Marine > Wetlands > Sediment ... | reverse complement strand
GGCTTTTGCCATTGAATTAGGCAAGCGACTGCCGCGTTCTCAGGCGACGTACCGAAAATCACCTGATGCCCCTTATTGAAATCCATCCGACCCATGGCACCCGAATGGTTACCCTTTTCAAGGGCCAAAACAAGCTGATCCGGATCGAGACTGCCGGTTTTTTCAATGGCCCGGGCCAGCAGATACACGGCCTCGTAGGTGGGCGCCGGTCCATGGCCGGCCTCAATTTGACTGCCATAGCGCCGGCTGAAGGCGTTATAGAAACGTGTCGCCGGCGGGAATTTTTTCGAGGGAATATTGCCCAGTTCAAAGATGATATTGAGCGCCCCACTGATTTGGCCGTTAAAATGGTTCCATGCGCCAGGACCCATCATGGGGGAGATAAAGCCGCACAGCAGCCCCGGGGTCTGCCGGGTTTTCCATTGGATCACCAGCTGCCCGCTATGGGGTGTATCGAAAATAGGCAATATCACCTGAGCACCTTTTTGGGTGGCTTCCTGCAACCCCATACCAAAATCAATCGTTTCATAAGGGTAGTGACGGATGCCCAGTATTTCCCATCCGCCTCGCTTGAAATACAACTTGAGGATCAGCGATGCGGTACTGCGCGCCCAGGCCACATCCTGGATCATCAAATACACCCGTTGAAAATCGTAGCGCTTTTTTAAAAACCGCATGGATCCGATAAGTGCGTCGGCCAGGTAGCGGGTGTTCAATCCGGTTCTGAAAAGGAATCGGTATGCCGGGGTATTTAGCACCTTGGATTCCATGGCCGGGGTCATGGCAATCGTTTCGATCATGGGAATCTGGTGCTTGGCAATCACATCCATTGCAGGTAAAAGGACTTCTGATCGAAACGGACCGATCAACACCGCCTGGACGGGACGGGTGTTAAGAAACGTTTCAAGCTGCTTAAGGGCGGTTTCGGCATTTACCTGGGGTGCGGCATCCTTGAGATCGAGGATTTCAATTTTTAGCGGAACGGCTTGGCTGTTGAGCCTGACGCCGCCGCCTTGATTAATTTCCTCAACCGCCAGTTGGGCGGCCATGAGACTTTCCCTGCCTTCCAGGGTCGTGGTTGACGTGGCCACGCCGATGACCACCGGCGTTTGTGCATCCGATACGGGGACCATCCCCATCAAGAGGATGATCAAAAGGGCCGTCCAACGAATAACCTGCCAGGTGCGAAGCCGATTCAGCGAGCGGTGGCGGGGGACGCTGGACAGGGCAATCCCATGGAGATTTTGCAGGTTGCCTTGCTTTTCGAAATCAGAGTGTCCATGAATGTCAAATGCCCAATGAAAAATGCCAAATGGTGGTATTCTATCTATCGATTGCCCTGGGGCATGGGAGCCGGTTGTTGACATGAGGGGCATGGTTTTCCTATTATTTTTTTATTTCAGACCACTGTCATGGGATCCACGATCAGATGAATGTTAGATTTTCCATCTCCTTGAAGCTGCTGCTGTTGATTCTGCCGCTGATCTGCCTGCCGATTGCATCGACCGGTTATTTCTCCATACATGCCGCCGTGGATCGCGTCAATCGTCTCGTGCGTCATGAACAGATGGCCAAGGCTAGTGCGGCGGCAGAAAAGCTCTCCTATATTTTCGAAAAACTGCGTATTGACCTGGAAACCATCACCACGTTGCCGGTCCTGGAGGATCACTATATTTCACGATCCTTTCGATTACGGGCCGAAACCGAGTTCAATCGTGACACCATCGCCCGCCTTTTTCAGGATTTTATCGACCGCACTCCCTACTACCGCCAAATTCAATATCTGGATGAAACCGGCAGCGAATTGATCCGCGTCGGCGGTGGTAAAGCCGCCGGTACCGCTGGGGGTAGCAGGGCGTATCCTTTTTTTTCCCAGACACGCCACCTGGCGCCCGGTCGGGTATTTATCTCCGACGTCAAGGGCGGCAAAGATGGTCGGCCATCGGTCATGCACTGGTCAAAGCCGGTTTTTTCGGTCATGCGCGAATTTACCGGTGTTGTGGTCATCGAGCTTGATTTCGACAGCATTATCCAAATCATAAAAGACATCCATGTGGGCGAAAGCGGCTATGCTTTTCTCGCCGACCAGTTGGGACGCATCGTGGTGCATCCGCTATTTGCGCTGTATGACCGTACGCAGGAGAATGTCGAAGACTTCAGCCTGAAAAAAATGGTCGAAAAGATGATGACCGGCACAACGTCATGGGAACAATACAGATTTAATGGCGAATTGAAGGTCGCCGCTATTTCTCCCATTTCACCCATCGGCTGGTCGATCGCGGTGACCATTCCCACTGCCGAATTCAAAAAAGAGGCCCGTGCCATCCAAAAACGGGTTTTGCAGGTGGTGGGTCTGACCCTGGTGATCGCTATCGTCAGCGTCAGTATTCTCAGCTATCTGATTCTGCGGCCGGTGCGCAACCTGGTTGCCGCGACCCGCCAGATATCCGCCGCTGACTTAAATCAGGAACTGCCGGTGCATTCTCACGACGAGTTGGGTGACCTGACCCGTTCCTTTAACCGCATGATCAAAAATCTGGCCCGAACCCAGAACGAGCTGGTGCGATCGGAAAAATTGATATCATTGGGTCGGCTGTCGGCCGGCATGGCCCATGAAATTAGAAACCCCTTGAACGCCATCAAAGGGGCCGTGGTCCACCTTAAGCGGCGGCTTCCGGATGATCAACTGGTCCAGGAATACACCCAGCTGGTGTCCGAGGAGATCGACCGCCTGAATAATCTGGTGACCGATTTTTTGTATTTTTCAAAGCAGGCCATCCCCAAGCCCGTGCCCTCGGATCTGAACCAGCTGATTTTGTCTGTGCAGCAGCTTTTTGCCGAGCAGGCCAAAAAATGCAACATTCGCTTCAACAACCATCTGGCCGAATATCTACCAACAGTGCTGTTAGATATGCAGCAAATTGAACAGGTGGTCGTCAATTTGCTGGTCAATGCCATGGATGCCTTGCCCAACGGGGGCGTGGTGAGCTTTTCAACCGCTTTGCTCCAATCCAGTGATGGTACCGCGGATTGGGTGCGGGTCGAGATCTGCGACGATGGCATCGGTATTCCGGAAGCGCATTTGCAGTCCATTTTCGATCCTTTTTTCAGCACCAAGGAGTCGGGGTCCGGCATTGGCCTGCCACTGAGTCTGGGGATCATCGAAAGCCATGGCGGCAGCCTGACCATCCGCTCCAGGCCGTCGTTAGCCACCCTGGCCACATTTGAATTGCCTGTGAACGGTGTAACGCTCAGCGAGGAGACCGATTAAGTGAAAGACAAAACCATCATGGTGGTTGAAGACCGTGGCAACACCTTAAAAGTGATATCAGCCATCCTTGAAGATGAAGGTTACCATGTTCTAAAGGCTACCAGCGGCCGTCAGGCATTGGAGACGTTCAATGCCCATCCAAGTATCCAGGCGGTGCTCTCAGATCTGAAAATGCCGGAAATGGATGGTCTGGCCCTGTTCAAACAGATGCAGGCGATTCGCCGCCCGCCGCCATTTATCATCATGACCGCATACGGAACCGTGAAATCCGCGGTTCAGGCGCTCAAGGAAGGGGTCGTCAACTATCTGATCAAACCCCTGGATTATGACGAACTGATCATTGTTCTGGAAAAAGTCATTCATGATCATTCGCTTTCCCAGGAATTACAAGCATTGAAGGCCAGTATCGATCCCCATGAGGCCTTTCATGAAATGATCGGCGCGGACAAAAAAATGAAAGAGATTTTCGAGCGCGTGCGCATGGTGGGCCCCACCGATGCATCGGTGCTGATCTATGGGGAAACCGGCACGGGCAAGGAACTCCTGGCCCGGGCGATTCATCTGGAGAGCCGGCGTCATGAGCGGCCCATGGTGTGCATCAATTCAGCGGCGTTGTCGGAAAGCCTGCTCGAGGCCGAACTGTTCGGTTACGTCAAAGGGGCCTTCACCGGTGCCTTGGGGGATCGCCAGGGACGATTGGAAATGGCCGACCAGAGCACGCTTTTTCTCGATGAGATTGGTCACATGAGCCTGCAGCTGCAGGCCAAACTGCTCAGGTTTTTGCAGGAAATGAGTTTCGAGCCGGTGGGCGGCAGTGTGACCAAACGCGTGGACGTACGCGTGATTGCGGCCACCAATCTGGATTTACAGCAGTGCATCCGTGAAGGCAAATTTCTCAGCGATCTGCTTTACCGTCTGGAAGTCATGCCCATGCGCCTGCCGCCGCTTAAGGATCGCAGCGGCGATATCTGCCTGATCGCCGATTTTTTTGTCCGGCGCATGGCCCGCCAATATGATAAAAAGATCGATGGCATCACACCGGATGCCCTTAAGGTATTGTCGGCTTACCGCTGGCCCGGGAATATCCGGCAGCTGAAAAACGTGATCGCCCGATCGGTAATTTTATCCCGGGACACGCAATTGGGGGTGGTCGACCTGCCCCAGGACATTGTCGGTGATGTGACCGGCGCTAAGCAACCGGGCCGGGTATGCCTGATCAGCAGCCTGCCGCCCGATGGTGTCACCTTGAAGGATATGGAGCTCGATCTTATCCGACGGACCATCGCCCAGTGCGAAGGCAATAAAAGTTTGGCCGCCCGCCGATTGGGCATTTCGCGTAAAACGCTTTACGAGAAAATTCAGCGCTATGGGCTGGACGGGTGAATCAGGGGGTGATTTCAGATTCCGGAGATCCAAAATGGGTCTGCATGAATTGCGATAAATCCGAGGCATCGTAAACGATGCCCAATTCATTTTTCAATTGATGCAAGTCGTCCTTTATTGCTTCGGCGCTCTGGTAGCGTTTGGCAAGTGATTTTTCCAGGCATTTCATGATGATTGCATTTAATTCAGGGGGAATGTCAGGCCGTTTGGTGATAATCGGAGCAATGGTTATCTTCGGAATCGAACGAATCGCATCAATTTCATTGTCGAATTGATGGACCCGTTTGCCTAAAAGAATCTCATAGAAAACCAAACCCAGCGCATAGATATCGGTCTGATGGTTCGCCTCCTCTCCCATGGCCTGTTCCGGAGATAAATAGGCGAGTTTGCCTTTTATGACGCCGGCCATTGTCAGTGAAGGCTCCGATGTGGCCTTTGAGATTCCAAAATCGCTAATCTTGACCTCCCCGTTCATTGAAATGAGAATGTTTGGCGGACTGATGTCACGGTGGATGATGTTCAGCGGCTTGCCGGTTTTGTCATCTTTGAGCGTGTGGGAGTAATGCAGGCCGCTGCTGATCTGCATGATCAAAAAAATGGCCATGTCCATCGGAAGACCAGCGTTCATAACCTCCATGATTTGAGCCAGATTTTTCCCATTCACATATTCCATGCCGATAAAATATACATTTTGCATTTTCCCGAAATCGGCAATTTGTGTAATGTTGGGGTGTTGTAGAAGGGCGGCCAGACGGGCTTCACGAATAAACATATCAATGAAATCACGGTTATCCGCCAGATGGGGCAAGACTTTCTTAATGGCCACGGTTTTACGGAATCCGTCCTCACGAAGATAATCTGCCAGATAGAGTTCAGCCATTCCTCCTTCAGCAATTTTTCTGGTCAACAGGTATGGACCGATGCGGGTCATGTCCGCCATCATTTTTTCTCTCTTCTGCTTTCGCTTTTTCTGAACGATCATCGTTAGTACAACCATGATGACAAGCAGGATTGCGCTGCCAAAGAGAAAAATCGTTTTGTAAAGATGGTGGGTTATTGCCATGGATTCAAGCGGTTGCGCATCCTGGCCGATCAAAACCGTTCCGATCTTTACCCCCGAATAGGTTACACCGGTTCTATAGGTGACGACCGGGACATGTTCGTCAACCATGCCCGATGAAATTTGTATGCCATTGACGGTATTGAGGAGCTTTTCGTCAACAGCGGGGTTGAATTGCCGATTGATTTTACCTGAATCGGAATGGGTGAGAACAACATTCTGATGATCGAGAATCGCGATATAACGAATATTGGGATCAGCCATCAGGTCGCGAACGGCAACGTTTAAGGCAAGATAATCCATGACCAGGATGGATGAGCCGATTTTGTCAGCCAGGTCATGAGCAAAAAAAACACCTCGATCGTGAAAGGCATTTTCAAATGAATGGCGCTTGCTTTGCAAAATTGAAATAAAAATGATGTTCAGCACAATCCAGCCTAATAAGCCGATCCCTGCATAACGGATAATTGGCGAATTGGATATGAGATTGGAAATTTTTTGGGTAACCATTTGGATGGTCGTGGCTGATTGTCGTTTCATCCATATCATTGTTGTCGCCGCTTTTTCGAATACAGACATGGCTTGACTCCTTGCTGCCCATCCCAAAATGGCTAATCTCCCTTTCGATCATGGGTGAATATCGTGCCATTTTGTATCAATCTGCCTAATATTACAAGAAATATTAAGATCTTCACGGAATGTCAAGAGATGATCTGTTTTTTCTTTTCTACCGGACTGATTTGTACAGAAGTTGAATACAGTCTATCATTGTGCTAACTAGTGCCCATCCAGAAATAGGAAAATTGGGTTGAAATCAATATAAATCAAGATAAGGCAATGAAACGTATATATTCAATTTCCATTGTGGTCGTTAGCATGATGGTCCTTATATCATGTCAGATGGTGAAATTGCCATTTTTAAAGGATCAACAAAAGAACAAAATTGTTGAAACCAAAGAGGCGGATGATGGTCAGATCAATGCCGCAACGGCGCAGGATAAGGGTGCCGAGAATATGGACCCGGACCAACCGGGCATCGCGGAAAACGCCGACATATCCCCAGCCCATGATAGCCAGGAAATGGATGTAACGGCGCAGACCGAGGATACTCAGAACCTGGCGCCGGGCCAACCGGAAAGCGTACCCACCGCCGGAATGGCCCAAGCCGATGATGGTCAGGGAAATGATGTGAATCCGCAGGCTGAGTGGGACCAGATTATGGAACCAAGCCAGCCGGACTACACAGAAAATCCCGAAATGGCCAGCGCAGATGAAGGTCAGGAACGTGCTATAGAGGCGCAGGGGCAGGAAAAACAAGCCGAGACTATCGGTCTGGACCAAGCGGGGGGCGCAGCAGATCAAGAACGGCTCGAAAAGGAACTGCCGAGTATAGAAGCCGCGCACAGTCATATCTCTCGGTCATACGTTGCGCTGGGCCGCGCGTATTTGAAATCAAAACAGATCGATGAGGCCAAGAGCGCCCTCAAAAGGGCCATGGATCATGACGAGAACTGCCAGGAATGTCCGGCGCTGCTGGCTGACTGCCGCAAGATTGAAGGTGAAGTATTAAGGCGCGAAGGAGAGAATCTCATCCGTGCCAGACAGTTTGACGATGCGGCCGACATGCTTGAGCGAGCTTTGGTGCTGAATTCCGATGATGCGCTCGCATCGGATTTGCTGTTCCAGGCGCATTACCAGAACGCCCAGGTATTATACGATACAGAGTCGTATTTAAAGGCCAAAACGGAATTTGAAAAGGCGGAGGCCGTTAAGCCGAGTTGCACGGACTGCAGAAAATTGATTGAAGACAGCCTGGAGAAATACAAACAGCGGCACTATAATGAGGGCATTAACTATTTTGGCCAGGAAAATCTGAAACAAGCCATCTCGTCCTGGGAGAAAGTCGTTGCCGTAGACCCGGATTATAAAAATGTTCGAGAAAATTTACGAAGAGCAATCCTGATGAACGAACGCATCGAGATGATCAAGCAGCACACCGGTGAATAACAGGCCACAAAAACTGCAGGCGTGCATCCATCAACAGATTGAACGTACGATTTTTTTTAATCGTGCCCATCCAGAATTGGCCAATTTATCCGATTTTTCGGATTATAGCATTCAAGATAATGTTCTTGGGCCGCGGTAACGGTCGTCGCAGGATGACAATACGGCGTTCTCCCTTTTGATGACGGGGGGCTGTGATGTGTTACGAAATTACACAGGTGGTTGTTGGACCTGATCCACCGTCCTTAAAAAGGCGGTAAGGAAACAGCTATGTCAACTCCCCACTTGCCACTTGAAAACATCCGCGTTCTGGCGTTTACCCATACCATCATGGGACCCGCAGCCGCGATGGTCCTGGCCGATATGGGCGCAGAGGTTATTCTCATCGAACCACCGGCCGGCGACCCCACAAGACGCCTCAAGGGGCTTGGGGTCGGCTATTTTTCTTATTTCAACCGCAACAAGAAAAGCCTGGCCATCGATTTGAAGACGGCCCAGGGAAAGCAAATCATTCTCAAGCTGGTCAAAACTGCGGATGTGCTGGTGGAGAATTTTGGGCCGGGGACCATGGAGCGGTTGGGATTTGGCTATGATGCCATCTCGGCCATCAATCCCAGATTGATTTATTGTTCGCTCAAAGGGTTCCTTCCCGGTCCTTACGAAAACCGGGTGGCCATGGATGAGGTGGTGCAGATGATGGGCGGGTTGGCTTATATGACCGGACCACCGGGCAAACCCATGCGGGTGGGCACATCCATCATCGATATCACCAGTGGCATGTTCGGCGTGATTGCCATCCTGACGGCACTTTATGAGCGCCAATCGTCCGGCAAAGGGCGTCTGGTGAAGAGCTCTCTTTTCGAGACCACAGCCTTTGTGATGGGGCAGCACATGGCCTGCGCGGCCATCACCAAACAGCCCGTGCCCCCCATGCCGGTCAGGGTCAGTACCTGGTCGGTCTATCGACTGTTCGACACCGCGGACAACGATCAGGTGTTTATCGGGCTGATCCGCGAGAAGCACTGGCAGCGGTTCTGCCGTGCCTTCCACCTCGACCATCTATTGCAGGATCCGCGGCTGAAAACCAATAATGACCGGGTTCAGGAAAGCGCGTGGTTGATTCCGGAAATAGAGAAGACCATCAAGACCTACACCAAGGCGCAGGTCATCGCCATATGCGACCAGGCCGGTATCTGTTTTGCTCCCATCGCCAAACCGGAAGAGCTTTTGGATGACCCGCAGCTGAATCAGAGCGAACACGGTTTGCTCGAGACGACAATTCCTTCAGGGAAAAAAGCAAAACTGCCCCGGCTGCCCATTCAAATCGAACCGTTTGACTTCAATAAGCGGAGTGATCCACCGCTAACAATCGGTCAGGATACAAAAGAAATACTATTACCCCTTGGTTATGATGAAGCGATGATCAATATAATGGCCGAGAAGGGGATTATTACGATAAAAAAAACATGATTACTTTTCTGCCCCATTTAACTCATTGAACAAGGATATGAATTGCATGCTAAGCTTATGATTGGGCGCATAATTGACCACAGGGCTGGCCTCCTGGTGTGATTCGCGGATGATCACCGAATGCGATAGATAGGTGTCTAGAATAGGCAGTCCTTCTTCGGTAAGCTCTGCAACCAACGCTTTTGGTAAATTGGCACGCTCCTGAAAGTGATTGACGACGATACCCTCTACATTCAAGTCTCGATTGTGGTCTTGCTGGACTTCACGAACCCGATTGAGGAGCTGATATAGTGCGCGTCGAGAAAAGTCGTCACAATCAAAGGGAATCAGACAGCGGTTGGCGGCAATCAGTGCTGAAAGGGTGTAGAAATTGAGAGCGGGGGGCGTGTCGATATAGACAGCATCGTATTCGTCCAATTGGTCCAGGACATCTTTGAGTTTTCCGATTTTATATCGGGAGTCCAGGCGTGACATCAGTTCGCTGAGCGTTTCATGAGCAGGCAAGATTGCCAGCCGGTCAATCGGCGTTTGATGAACATAGGCATTCGCGTCTTTGGGAAACCAGGTAAAACGAAGCGTTTCCTGATAATAGTCAGCCAATGTAAGCTCAAGCGAATCCGCTTTGCTGCCGAGCATATATTGTGTTGAGTTTGCCTGAGGATCTAAATCGACCAATAGCGTCCGCTGCCCGTTGGCTGCACTAAGCGCCGCCAGATTACAGGTAATGGTCGTTTTGCCAACACCGCCTTTCTGGTTGAAAATCACCCTGCGCATAGGTTTTTCCTAACGTGTTTGTTTAGCCTAAATAACCCACCACCTGAAAAAAGGGGGGTACTTTTAAATGGGCATTTTGCTGAAAACCAGTCACAAAAAAAGGTGGAAAGCTGTCCTGTTACCTGCAGCGGAACTTGAATAGATTAAAGCATATCAAGACAAAGTAGAAAAGGGTTAAATTACGGCGTTAAGCTTTTGCCTGGCTGAGCGCTTCGACCGATTCTTGCATACACGTTTTAAAATACTTCGGGTCCGGGAGCATTTCAGGGCAACTCACCGCCGTTAAGACCAAATCCTCGCAATAACTGCCGGCAACGAGCAGCAAGCCCATTCCGTCCATGATGAATCCCCAGTTGTAACATCTGAGCTGTTTGGCACCGCAAAAGTAAAGCGGCTGTCGGGCCCCATTGACATTGCTGACGCCGACACCGCTGTCTAACGACTGAACGTAATCGGCCATTTTTGTTTGCAGCGCAATTTTGATCCCTTGGTCGATGATTGGCATCGGTGCGATCTCAAGCATCTCTGTCATATGCCGTTCCCCAATCGCCTCGGTATACTGCTTGGCGTAAACTGTCGCCTCGTGGACTTTTTGCATTCTTTCGAGCGGGTCCTCTATCTCGCTGTGCATGTCGGAAACCATCGAGAATATTTTATTTCCACCGTCCGCGATTTCTTCTTCTTTACGAACTGAAATGGGAATTAAACCTATCAAGGGGGTTGAGGGAAGCTCCTGGTGGTGAAGAAGATATTTTCTGATGGCACCGCCAAAAAATAGTAAGCACGACATCATTTACCGTGGAACCGGGCACTAACTGTCGGAGGTCGATAATGTCTTTCAACGAAACGGTGATTGCCTCGAAAACCCGTTTGGGTGATGGAATCGTACCGGAAAAACGGGTTCGCGCATAGCACGGTGTTCTGAACTTATCCAATATATATGCATTCAATGCGCTGGAAACTTTCGGAAGTTTGCGATAAAAGAAATTCATCCGCTCCATGGGCTTGAACATGCTCTTCCAATATGTCTGAACCAACAGTTCAGATGATGACGGCGCCCGAGCTGATGATTTCTCCTCTTTGGCGGTATCCCCCTTACCATCGGCTGCGGCTTCGGGTTCGAGCGTGTGCATGACACTCTTCAAATAGGTGGCCGACCCGCCGTCAAACTGACCGTGATGTTTTTTATGCACAACCGCAAAACACCCCTTTGGAAACCCGTCCACCTTGTCTAATCCTTCAATCACGTGAATTTCCCAAAGGGGTCTGGACATATCGAGTGGCGTTTCAATGATCCGTCCCGCTTCGGCAACCAGTTGATCCCAATTACCCGGTTTGGGAAGTTTGGTTTGCCTGACATGGTAATCAAGGTCAAACGATTCATCTTCAACCCAGTATGAGTAATCAAGTCCCAATGGCACGGGGACTCGCTTTTCACGCATGAAGAGCTTGTCGAGACGCTGGCTGATGTATTTTAAAATATCTTTATGGGTGACACGGCCCCCTGGGGCCGTTGATGGATCGTAGATATGAATGTCAGTGATGTGCATTACCAC
>Ga0272444_10005007_pt1 | contig 11519 bp, 9 predicted proteins | sample SSMForm13_FD_201033 | JGI IMG/M metagenome (GOLD analysis project Ga0272444, IMG submission 201033) | Marine sediment archaeal communities from Little Sippewissett salt marsh, Falmouth, MA, United States - SSM-Form-13 | ecosystem: Environmental > Aquatic > Marine > Wetlands > Sediment ... | reverse complement strand
GATCAAAGAGGTGATCCTTCCGGGTGCCTTGCCACAGATTATCGCAGGCCTCAAGGTAATGCTCGGTATTGCTTGGACTTGCGTCATTGCAGCGGAGCTTGTGGCGGCTCGAAACGGGCTTGGATTCATGATCATGAACGGAAAGGAGTACTTCCAGACAGACACGGTCCTCTTGGGAATGGTCCTGATCAGTCTCACGGTCATGGGGATCGACGTGATCTTCCGTGTTTTTGAGCGGAGAGTATTGCCTTGGATTCCCTGACAGACGGTCCCAAGATCCAGATTGAAGGCGTCTCCAAGGATTTCCTGCGCGGGAAAGAGACCATTGCGGCCCTGAAGGACATCTCCCTCGATATCACGGAAGGGGAGTTTGTGGTCATCGTGGGGGCCTCCGGTTGCGGCAAAACCACCCTCCTGAATCTCATCGCCGGGTTCATATCCCCGACCCGGGGGCGGATCCGGTTGAACGGGGAGGAGGTGCGGGGGATCGACCCCCGATGCGGCATGATATTCCAGCAGTACGCGCTCTTTCCCTGGAAAACTGTTTTGGACAATGTGGCATTCGGCTTGAAGATGAAGGGCATCCCCAAGAAAGAGCGAACGGCCATTGCCGCCACCTATATCGACATGGTGGGTCTGACGGGTTTCGAGGAAAGCTACCCCAACGCACTTTCCGGGGGGATGAAGCAGCGGGTATCCATTGCCCGTGCCTTGGCCAACGATCCCGAGGTGATGCTCCTTGACGAGCCCTTTGCCGCCCTGGATGCCATGACCCGGCAGATCCTTCAGGAACAGCTCATCCATATCTATGAAAAACAGCAGAAGACCGTCCTGTTTATCACGCACGCCATCGATGAGGCCTTGATGCTCGCATCCAGGATTGTCATCATGACGGCAAGGCCCGGGCAGATCGCCCAGGACCTTCACAATGAACTTCCCCGTCCCAGAGATGTGTCAGTTCAATTATCAGAAGACTATCTGTCATTGAAAAGGGTCATCTGGGATACGGTGCAGGCCGAAGTCCTGAAGAGCATGGAGGTCCAAGATTCCTTTCATTGAGACGTCCGAGCCCTCACGGACAAAAAGGGAGATGCCATGATGAACCCAAAAACCGTCGATACCCTGCAGCCATCAGATCCCCGTGACGAGAAGGTAATGGGCGATGCAGGGAATATCTCAGACCTGCGTAGTGCCATAGAGGTACTGAAACAGAAACCGGGCCAACTCCTGATATGCCGGGAGCCGGTGGATCCCCATGCGGAACTCGCGGGCGTTTACCGAAGGGTCGGTGCCGGAACACCGGTGGAGCCGCCCACCCGGGAAGGACCCGCCATGCTGTTCGAACATGTGCGGGGATATGACATCCGTGTCATTGCAGGCGTTTTGGCCAGCCGGCAACGGGTGGCGGATTTTCTCGGCACACGTCCCGAGCGTGTTTCACGATGTCTCCTTGAGGCCCTGGAAGCACCTATTGCCGCGGCGCTGACCCAGGATCCCCATCCTCCCAGTCAGGAAGTGGTCCATGATCGTACCATCGACCTCCTGAAACTGCTGCCGGCCCCCACCAACACCGTCCTCGATTCAGGTCCCTATTTCACCATGGGTCTGGTGCGGGCCGAGGACCCGGAAACCGGGGTATCGGATGTCACCATACACCGTCTCTGCGTTCAAGGGCCGGATCTCCTCTCGGTCTATTTTGTACCCGGACGGCACATTGATCAATTCCGCATCAAGGCGGAGGAGGCAGGAGAGCCCCTGCCCGTTTCCATCAACATCGGGCTGGATCCGGCTGTTTACCTGGCCGCCTGTTTCGAACCGCCCACCACACCCCTGGGCTTTGATGAGTTGTCCATTGCAGGCGGACTTCGAAAGCGGGCTGTTGAACTGGCCCCATGCGTGTCGGTGAATGCAAAGGCCTTGGCCCGGGCGGAGATCGTTATCGAGGGCGAGATTCTGCCCCATGAGCGGATTCGCGAAGATGTTCAAAGCCGAACCGGCTTTGCCATGCCTGAGTTTCCGGGTTATCTCGGATCGGCCCAGCCTGCCCTGCCCGTGATTCGGGTAACGGCCGTGACCCATCGGAAAAACCCCATCATGCAGACGGTTGTCGGCCCGGGTCTGGAGCATACAAACCTCGCCGGGATACCGACTGAGGCCAGTATTCTGCGTCTCGTGGAGGCTGGTATGCCGGGGAAGGTAGGAAACGTCTATGCCCACCCGGCAGGCGGAGGGAAATACGTGGCGATTCTCCAATTCAGAAAAGCGCTGCCCACGGACGAAGGTCGGCAGCGCCAGGCCGCACTCATCGCGTTTGCGTCCTTTTCCGAGTTGAAGCACGTCATCCTGGTGGATGAAGATGTGGATATTTTTGATACCAATGACGTCCTTTGGGCCATGACCACCCGCTACCAGGGAGACGTCAGCACGGCATTTATCCCCGGGGTTCGGTGCCATCCTCTGGATCCCAGCCAGTCCCCGGAATTTAGTTATGCCATCCAGGAAGCAGGGTCTTCCTGTAAGACCATTTTTGACTGTACGGTACCTTATAGATTAAAGGAGAAATTCAAGCGCGCCCCGTTTGTGGATGTAGATCTAGACCGGTTTCTTAAAAACAGTATCGATCCAGCAGCCGAGTAAGCGGCCCACAGATCCTATCAAATGAAGCGATTCATAACGGGAATATACCTCATCACGGCTATTTGCGGGCTTGTAGATGCGGTATGTTTTCTCGCACTTGACGGGGTATTCGCTGAGAGCATGACAGGAAATCTGTTGTTTCCCGCGGCACGGGATACATGCCATCGCATCCCTATTATGCCCAGTCCATCTTGCCCCTAAGATGGATCAAACCATCATCGGCGTCAGTCACCGTTTCAGGCATGGGTATGACCCCAGAAATCCACTTCAACCCTATCCGTTGTCACCTTTTTAGGAGGATGCCATGAAGCTTGTATTTCACGAGGATTTTTATGAGGTCTATACATCGGATCCGGCCGCCGCCGCCGGGAGAATGGAGGCGGTCATGGAGGTGGTGGCCCCTCACGTGGAGGTGGTGGAGGCCCTGCCGGCCTCTGGGGCGGATATTGCTGCGGTCCATACCAAGGGGCATATGGATCACGTGAAACAACGGGGTCTGTATCCCATTTCGGCCCTGGCCGCAGGCGGGGCGATGCAGGCGGCAACGCTGGGGCTGGCGGCGCCGGCCTTCGGGCTGGTGCGGCCACCGGGCCACCATGCCTCGGCCGGTTCTTCATGGGGATTCTGCTATTTCAACAACATGGCAGTGGCCCTGGAACATGTCAAGCGGACGGGAAAAATCCAGAGTGCCTATGTCCTGGACATCGACCTCCATTTCGGCGACGGAACCGTAAACATCCTGGGAGGAAAGGATTATGTCACGGTTCACAACGTTTCAGCAGGGTCCCGGATTGACTACATAGAAGAGGTCGCCCGGGAAATGTCCCGATGCGCCGTGGATATGATCGGTATATCAGCGGGTTTCGATAATCACGAAGCGGATTGGGGCGGGACCCTCACTACGGATGATTACCGGGAGGTCGGCCGGCTGGTTCGCAACGCAGCCCGGGAATCGGGCGGGGGCTGTTTCGCCCTTCTGGAAGGGGGATACAATCACCAGGTCCTGGGGCACAATGTCCTGGCCCTCATCGAAGGGTTGGCCGGTGATTGAACGACCGGTATCAGCAGGAGGCTGGAACGGACCTGGGACTGTCCAGCCCCCTACTCCCATTCGATGGTGCTGGGGGGTTTGGAGGAGATGTCGTAAACCACACGGTTGACGCCCTCGACGCTGTTGATAATCCGGTTGGAAATCCGGCCCATGACCTCATAGGGGATCTTTGACCAGTCGGCCGTCATGGCGTCCAGACTGTCCACCACGCGAACGGCAATCACATGTTCGTAGGTCCGTTCGTCGCCCATGACACCGACGGTCTGGATCGGAAGGAGGACGGCAAAGGACTGCCACACTTTTTCGTAAAGCCCGGCCATTTGGATCTCTTCGATGACAATCACGTCGGCGGCACGGAGTATGTCAAGCCTCTTCCTGTCAATCTCCCCCAGAATGCGTACGGCAAGCCCCGGACCAGGGAAGGGCTGGCGCATGATGAGTTCCCGGGGGAGACCCAGTTCCATCCCCACCTGTCGCACCTCATCTTTAAAGAGTTCCCGCAACGGCTCGATCAATTCCAGTTTCATGACGTCCGGGAGACCGCCTACATTGTGGTGGCTCTTAATGGTGGCGGACGGCCCCTTGAAAGAGACGCTTTCGATCACATCCGGGTAGAGGGTCCCCTGGGCCAGGTATCTGGCACTCCCTAACTCGCCGGCCTTTTGCTCAAAAACCGTAATGAATTCCCTCCCGATGATCTTTCGTTTCTCCTCGGGATCGGTGACGTTTTCAAGATGACTCAGGAAGTGGTCGGTGGCATCCACGAGATGAAGATTCATGCCGTAATGCTGGCCAAAGAGTTCCATGACCTCCCTGGCCTCGTCCTTTCTTAGGAGGCCGTTGTCCACCAGGATACATTCCAGGTTGTTCCCGATGGCCTTGTGCAGGAGGACCGCGGTCACCGACGAGTCCACTCCCCCCGAAAGCCCGCAGATGACCCGTTCATTCCCGATATGCTCACGGAGGTTCCGAACGGTCTCTTGAACAAAGGACGCCATATCCCAGGATGCCTCGCATCCGCATATCCTGAAAAGGAAGTTCCTTAATATTTTAGGACCGTCCGGGGTATGGGCTACTTCCGGATGAAATTGAACGCCAAACCGCCGGCGTGTCGCATCGGCCATGGCCGCCACAGGGCTGTTCCGGCTTCGTGCAAGGACATCGAATCCTTCAGGCATCCGGTCAATCCGGTCCCCATGACTCATCCAGACCGTTCGTTCCCGGCCCGTCTCAAATCCATAAAAAAGATCCTGGTGATCTTTGATTTCAAGGATGGCATTGCCGTATTCACGGTCACTCGATTTGGACACCTCACCCCCGAGCGTGTGGGTGAGGTACTGCATCCCGTAACATATCCCGAGCACCGGGACTATTAGGTCCAGGATCCGCCGGTCGGCCAAAGGGGCCGCCTGGTCATAAATGCTGGCAGGCCCCCCGGAGAGGATGATCCCCTTGGGATCAAACGCCTCCACCTCCTCAAACGGCATGTTAAACGGATGAATCTCGCAATAGACCCGGGCCTCCCGAACCCGTCTCGCAATGAGCTGAGTATACTGGGACCCGAAGTCCAGGATCAGTATCTTCTGTGTGTAAAGATCAGTTGTCATGGTTTGGTGCGGTCCTTGGCCTATTATTTATTGTGGCTCGTTTGCAGGTCCTTCTGTCGGTATTTGGTGATCATGTGGATGAAACTCGAAACTTGAAACTTGAAACTGGGTGCTGGTTGCGGGTTACGTGTTGCACGTTGCGCGTTCATTCGATGTTCGTCGAAGCGAAGCATATCTTCTAAGAAATTTCTCCTTTGATCAAACTGGGCGCTTCGGCGGCCAGAGGCAGGGCTGACACCTGAGACCCGAAACCTGACACCTTTAAGCGTATCTAACATGCAATATCCAACATCCAACGTTCGACATCGGATTTAAGGAATACACAATAATCATCCTTCAATAATCAATCCAGTTTCCAGTTTCGAATTTCAAGTTTCCAGTCTCACTCCAACCGGTAGTTCGGGGCTTCCTTGGTGATGATGACGTCATGGACATGGCTTTCATGAAGACCGGCGGCCGTAATCTGTATAAACTTTGGTTCGGTTTGCAACGCTTGGATATCACCGCATCCCAAATAACCCATGCCCGCCTTGAGACCTCCGACCAGTTGATAAATGGTATCCATGAGGAGCCCGCGATAGGGGACCCGTCCCACAATGCCTTCCGGGACCAGCTTCTTTTCCAGATCCACCTGTTCCTGAAAATACCGATCCCTGCTTCCTTCTTTCATGGCCTCTAAGGAGCCCATGCCCCGGTAGACCTTATACGTGCGTCCCTGGAAAAGAATGGTCTCTCCCGGACTCTCCTCCGTTCCTGCAAACAGGCTGCCGATCATGACACACGCCGCTCCGCCGGCCAGGGCCTTTGTAATATCTCCCGAGAATTTGATCCCGCCGTCCGCCACCAACGGAATCCCCGATTTCCCGGCCTGGGCCGCGCATTCCAAGATGGCTGTCATCTGCGGAACACCTACACCGGCCACCACCCGGGTGGTGCAGATAGAGCCAGGCCCTACGCCCACCTTTACCCCATCTGCACCGGCATCAATAAGCGCCTGTGCCCCTTCGGCTGTTGCCACGTTTCCTGCAATAAGTTCAATACCCGGAAAGGTACTCTTGGCGATCTCCACGCTCTTGAGCACCATTTCCGAATGGCCGTGGGCTGTATCAATCACCACCACATCCACCGCTGCCTTCAGAAGGGTCGCGATCCGCTCCTCCATATCGGGTGCGACCCCCACGGCAGCCCCCACCTTGAGACGACCCAGGTCATCTTTGCAGGCATGGGGGTATTTCTTGATCTTCTCAATGTCCTTGATCGTGATCAGGCCCTTCAGCTTTCCATCGTCGTCAACCACCAGGAGCTTTTCAATGCGCCGCTCGTGGAGGATTGCCTTGGATTCCTCCAGGGTGATCCCCATCCGGGCCGTGGCAAGGTTCTCTTTGGTCATGACCGATGCAACCGGCTGGTCCAGGTTTGTCTCAAACCTGAGATCCCTGTTGGTGATGATGCCCACCAGGTTCTCACCTTTGACCACCGGAACCCCAGAGATCCTATACTTACTCATGATGTCGAGGACATCCTGTATTTTCCGCTCCGGTTCGATGGTAATGGGATCGACAATCATGCCGCTCTCGGACTTCTTCACCTTTTCCACTTCAAGGGCCTGACGTTCCATACTCATGTTTTTATGAATAAACCCGATGCCCCCCTGTCTGGCGATGGTAATGGCGGTCTCCGCCTCGGTAACCGTGTCCATGGCCGCGCTGACAATGGGGATATTCAGGCAGATATTGCGCGAGAGCTGGGTCCTCACGTCGATTTCGGCGGGCAATACCGAAGACCTCGCAGGGATCAGGATCAAATCGTCAAATGTGTAGCCGAACCGAATGTCCGTTTTGTCCATCTTGTCTACCTCCTCGAAGCGTATCCAGGGCTTGGGTCGTCAGCTTGGCCTGGAGTCACCCTTTCGTCAAATCATATATCCTCATTCACCCGCGATCGATCTTCAATCAAAAGTCCTTCCAGGAGGTCGGACATGCTCACGGTCAGTTCCCGTACGCCCATGAACCGCAAAATGCCCATCACCACCAGGACACCCGCCACAATAACGTCCGCACGTCCACGATCCAATCCGAGGCGGGCGACACGTTCTTCCGATTTCAAGGCTTTCATCTGTTCCAGAGACGTCTCTAATTGCGAAAACGCCAGCACCCGCCCGTTGAGCTGTTCCGGCGTGATATCATCCGCCGGGACCCGGTCTATCAAAGCTGCGAGGGCGGTCACCGTACCGCCGGTCCCGACAACCGTCATATGCTCCCCCTTACGGATGCCGGCCTCTTTGAGACGCTGATCAATCTCGCTCGAAATGGCATCCAGTTCCTGCTTATCCGGAGGGTCTGATCGGATGCACCTTTTTGTGAGAACCGCCGCCCCTAAGGAAATGGAACAGGGCGTCGGCATGCCCCCTCTCTCCTGCAAAAACTCCGTGGTTCCGCCGCCAAGGTCAAAAACAAGGTACGATCTCCTGATTCCAAGAGCGGTAACAGCGCCCCGGCCGCTCAGAAGCGCCTCTCTTTCACCCGAAATGACCTCGATCTGAATGCCTGTTTCTTCACGGATGTGGGCCAGGAACCGGTCGCGATCCATCGCCTCCCGTATGATGCCTGTTGCCACTGCACGATAACGATCCACACCGTAATCGCGCATGAGCCCTGCAAACTCGGTCAGGACGCCGGCAGCCCGTGCAGCCGCGGCAGGACCCAACTCGCGTCCATGCTCCGCCTCGGAATCAACCGCCAGACGAAGGTAGGCCCTCCGTCTGATGAGAGGGCGCCACCCCTGGGACGGGGGTTTTAGACGCCGGGCGATCAAGAGTCTTGCCGTGTGGCTTCCCAGATCAATGGAGGCAGTCGATGGTCTCTTTTCCACGGAATGTATCAGATGAAGAAATGATTTTCAATGATGTCTCTGCTCATCCGGCAATAGCCGAAACAGGACCGGTCTGTGCGTCATCATGCTGTCAGCTTGCCTGACATCACGAGATGTTGGTGTCTAACAGAGATCCCCTCGCCTGTCAATGCTCATTCCCCGGTCCAATCGTGCCTGAGGGAACTTCCTCAAAATCGCAGCAAAGGCAGGATGAGGTAACATCGTGCCTGAACGTGGATCTGGTTCAGCCATCAAAAAATGAGCCCCATTCAAAACCTCCTTGACAAATACGGTCCCTTTTCTGTAAAGAGAGACTGCTCTGAATTTGAGTATCCCCCAATATAAACATCCCTTCGCTTAGGGGCAACAAGATGAGACAAGGCTATCTGGAATCTTCGCCGTAAACCGCTTACGGTCGGTCAAGCTATGTAAACCGTATCGGGTTCGTTCAAATCGCGTCAATTCAATTTTGAGCGATGCCTGACCGTAAATAGAACGCTTATCGCCCTGTCCGCTGCCGTAAGCAGTAAGCGCGACAGGCAGAGATGACATCATCGAGGAAACAGGACCATGGAAGTGAAGAATGAACGGACGTTCGCATATTGCCTTGCAGCCGTATTGTTTGTCGTGGGCGTTGTCTGTTTCACTGCTTTTGCAAAGCAGGCGCCCGATGAACCTTTTCGCATCATGTTCAAGAACACTGGCGGGAATGTTCTGTTTGATCATAAGGAGCACCTGTCCGAATCGGGCTACGGGCTTGCATGCGACGACTGTCACCATGATCTGGAAGAGGAAGGGGCCAGGCCTGCTCCCTGTGCAAAATGCCATAACGAGGACAGCGAGGATGCCCCCAATCGATCCGATGCCTTGCACACCCAGTGCAAGGGCTGCCACAACGACGGCGGAGGCCCTGTCAAGTGTGCGGAATGTCATGCCATGTAGAATAAAATTCGCCTAAAAGATTATGCAATCAGGGGGTTGGGGTCAGGAGGAAGTCATGGTGAGGAAACCGTTTTTCGGGCTGGGCAAACCGAAACTGGCATATACGCAAATTGATGACATCGGAACAGGCATACAGGAAATCCCTCCTCCGGAAAAGGTGACCCTTTTCCTGGAAATGACAGCGTCCAACGTGGATGATCTTGTCCTGTCAACCGGCGATGAGGTCCAGACCGGCCAGTGCCTGAGACCTTTCCCCGCCGGAAAATCCTATCTGACCGCAACGGCAACAGGTGTTATCAGCGACGTCTCCTTCAGAACAGACCCCATGGGTCGGTCGGGTCTTTCGGTTTCCATCGAGGTTAGAGAAAAAGACCTCTGGGATCCGGAATTCGAAAAGACCGGGATGAAACCCAACACTGAAACCGCCCGGGCCTTTCTGCGCGGCCTCCCCGGAGTCTCTGATTTTACAGGATTCATCAGGGAGGACGCTCCACTCCGCGCGATTATTGTGAGCGGTTTCGATCAGGATCTCCTGGTGGCTACCAATCAACTCAGTCTCAGAAACAGCGGCCCACAGCTGGCTCAGGGGATCGATTGCCTTCAAAAAATTACAGGGGCCCAGAAGGTGATTGTGGCGGTTCCCCCCGCCCTGCGCTCTGAGGCGGACCAGGGCGGCGTTGAGGTCAGGGTTCTGGATACGCTGTATCCCGGTGCCCTTCCCCGTCTCCTTATTGAGCGAATATTAGGCGTCACCGTGCCTTCTGCTGGAGGGTGGCAGGACGTAGATATCGGCGTTCTCAGCGCCGAGGCGGTCATCGCCCTGGGCCAGGCCTATTCAGAGGGAAAACCACCCATTACCAAGGTCCTGACCGTTATTGACAAAAAGGAGCGGGCCTCCGGGGTTCGCGTCCGGATCGGAACGCCGGTGAACCATATTCTTGAATCCCTCCACATTACCCTCAATGAAGGCGATCGCCTGGTGTTCGGGGGTCCCATGGCAGGCCGGGGGGTTTATTCGGAAGAGGCCGCCATCGGTCCGACGACAGATGCCATCATGGTCCAGGATAAGGGGCAGGTCTTTGCCACTTTCGGCGATGCATGCATCAACTGCGGCGAGTGCGTCAGGGCCTGTCCTGCCCGATTGCCCGTCAATATGCTCATACGACTCCTTGAAAACGGTCTGTACGAAGAGGCGGCTCAGGAGTATGATCTCCTTTCGTGTGTTGAATGCGGCCTATGCAGCTATGTCTGCACCATGCGAATCCCCATATTTCATTATATCATGCTTGGAAAACACGAACTCGCTTCAACTGGATACCTGGAGGAATCCAATGGATAACCAGAAGCTCTTTATCAGTTCCCACGCCCCTTACTGGCACAACGGAAGCCGGCTTTCGGTCAAGAATTATCATATGATGATCGCTGCGCTTCCAGCGGTCGTCATGGGCATTTGTCAATACGGGGCCCCGGCCCTGGGAGTGGTGGCCCTTTCTGTGTCTGTGGCCATCATTTGGGAACTCCTGATGAATGTTGTCATGAAGCGGCCGGTCAGCATTGGAGACGGCAGCGCGGCCCTTATCGGGCTCCTTTTTGCCATGCTACTTCCCGCCTCCACGCCCTGGTGGACGGTGGTGTTGGGGACCTTTTTGGCCATTGTGGTGGGCAAACAGATTTATGGCGGCATCGGATGCAATCCTCTGAATCCCGTACTGGTGGCCGTTGCCATCATCTTCCTTTCATGGAAGGGACTCCTGGATATTGATGAGGCCCTGGTGAACTATGACCTGGGGTTTTTCATGGTATGCCCGCTGGCTGCGGTCAAGCATTTCGGGACGTCAGCGGTCGGGGATTTTACAGTGGGAGGACTCCTCATGGGGCAATATCCCGGGGCCATCGGCACCACGTTCGGTCTCGGCCTGGTTGTCGGGGGGATCTATCTGATGCTCCGCGGTATGATCCGCTGGGAAATATCCATCTCCTTTCTGGTGGGGGTCTTTGTCACGGCCCTGATCTTCAACCTGGCCGACGCTGAGAAGTATGCAGGCCCCCTCTTCCATCTGTTGACCGGTTATACCCTGATGGGCGCCTTTTTTCTGGCCACTGAAGATTCGTCCTCTCCGGTGAATTTCATCCCCATGCTGATCTATGGGGCATGTGCCGGCTTTCTTACGGTTCTGATCCGCAATATCGGCGCGTTTGTGGATGGGACGGTATTTGCCATCCTCATGATGAATGTCGCCAACCCGCTTCTGGACAAGATTCGGCCAAAGGCATTGGGAAAGGGGATTGACCATGCGTGAAATGCTCAAGCTTTTTATTGCGGTTGTTGTTTTCAGCGCTCTGTCCGGCGGGGTCTTGGCGGCCATTCAAAACGTCACCAAAGACAAGATCGAATATCAGCAGCTCAAATT
>Ga0272444_10005006_pt1 | contig 11519 bp, 7 predicted proteins | sample SSMForm13_FD_201033 | JGI IMG/M metagenome (GOLD analysis project Ga0272444, IMG submission 201033) | Marine sediment archaeal communities from Little Sippewissett salt marsh, Falmouth, MA, United States - SSM-Form-13 | ecosystem: Environmental > Aquatic > Marine > Wetlands > Sediment ... | reverse complement strand
CGAAGGGAAGAGAGAGACAGCGGAGTGCCCTTTTCAGATTTCAAAGGATACGAAAACACCACGCGGGTTCTGCAACGCATCGCCGCGCGGCGCAGTTTCCATTCGGCCTATTTGTTTCACGGCCCGTCGCAGGTGGGCAAGCGCCGGATCGCGCAGGCCTTTGCCATGGCGATCTTTTGCCAAAGCGGGCGGGAAGGCGACTTTTGCGGCGAGTGCTCGGCTTGCCGACGCATGCTCTCCGGCGCGTATCCCGATTACCACTTGATCGAGCCTGACGGGGCCTTCATCAAGATCGAGCAGACGCGCGAGATGATCGCCGATGCCGCTGTCTATCCTCACGAAAGCCCGAGAAAGATCTTCGTGCTCGACCCGGCCGAGCGAATGCGCGCCGAGGCGGCCAATAGCCTGCTGAAAGTGCTCGAAGAGCCGTTTGAATTCGCGATCTTTATCCTGATTACCGCCAATCCCAACGCGATCCTGCCCACCATCGACAGCCGCTGCCAGAAGGTCCGCTTCACGCCGCTGCCGACCGATCTCCTGGCAGCGCAGTTGCAGGAGCAATACGAGCTCGATTCCGAGGCCGCGGCGACATTGGCCCGCCTGGCGGGCGGGCGGCCCGGGCTGTGCGAGCAGCTGGCTAAAGGGAATTTTCTCGATGAACGCGACGTAGTGATTGAAACCCTGGCGGCCATCGGGCAGAACCGGGATTTGGAGGTCTTTCGCGTCAGCCAGGGCCTTCGGGGAGGCCGGGACGCGGCGATTCGATTTTTTCAGCTGCTCATCCCGGTGCTGCGCGACGCGGCGCTACTGAAGGAAAGCGGCGCGGAGCGGCAGTTGTTTAACCTGGATCGGAGCCGGGAAATCGCCGAAGCCACCCGCGGTTTCAGCGCCGACGAGCTGCTTCGCGCCTGGGAAGACGCGATCGCCTGTACCGCTAATCTGTATGTGTTCAACGCCAATGTCCAGGCGCAAATCGAACGCGTGCTACTCCATTTGTGTCCGGTGGAGGAAATTCAATCACCATGAACGGTGCCACTCCCGCGGAAGCCAATCCGGCCGCCCGGCGGTCGTTTCTCTCCCCGCTGTCCATCCTGGTTCTGGTCGGCCTTGCCAGCCGGATCTTTTTGCTCAACTGGTATGGCGGGGAGTACACCGACGGGATTATCCAGCTGCAGCTGTTCGAGAATGAGAACACTTATTTCCCCCCGCTGTATCCGCTGCTGGCGAGTTGGGCGAAACCGATCGTCGGCGATCCCGTGTTGGCCGGCCGGCTGGTGTCCTTGTTGGCTTTGACGCTTGTGCTTATTCCGCTGTTTCATCTTACGCGCAGGCTGTTCAATTCGCGCACGGCGGTTTACGCCGGCGTGCTGTATCTCTGCGCGGCCGTGCCGAATCGCTGGGCGCTGCGGGTGATGTCCGATGGGCTGTTTACCTTGTTCTTTACGCTCGGCCTGATGGCGTTTATCTTTTCGCTCGGTGAGCCCGATTCGCGGGAGATTCCCAACCTGCCGAAGAAGATGTCGCGCCAGTTGTCGCTGGCGCTCTCACGCGCGCGGCTTCGCCGATGGCTCTACCTGTTGATCGCGATGGCCGGGCTGGCCACGCTGACCCGCTACCAGGGGCTTGCGTTGCTTCCGCTGATTGCCGTTTCTCTGTATCGAAACCGCAAGGGATACACCCGGTGGGAACTGCTGGAGACGCTCTTTGCCGTACTTCCCTGGGCGGCCTTCGTCTATTGGCTGCAGGTGCGGGGCTTCGGTCACACCGAGCAATTCGTCGGCCGCGTTCACGCAAGCGCCTGGGAAACCCTCCTGGCGTATTGGGACATGACAGAGACGTTCCTGGTCTATTTCCCTTACGCGCTGACGGTGCCCGTATTCGCTCTTGCCGTTGCCGGCTTTTTTTCGAGACAGACGTCTCCGTTGTTAAAAGTCGCCCGGTGGATGCTGATTTATCTTTTCGCCCTCTGGCTGCCGGTTCATGCCGCGTTCCAGTCCTTTCAATACCGGTATTTTCTTCCGGTGATTCCGTTGGTGCTTGTGTTTGCGGGCCGGGGCGCCGTGGCCCTCGAGGAGTATTTTCACCGTCGCCGCTGGAAAGGGGCGGAATCTCTCATCATTTTGATCCTGATTCAGAGTCTTTTGTTTTCGGTCGCCGTCATCTACTTCCAGCGCAATGCATTCGCCGACTTGACCGAAGTGGGGCGTCTTATCGGCGGACAGAATCTCAAGGGGAGCCGGGTCCTCGCCGCCGAAGTCTATAATCCCGGCAACTCCAATCTCAAGTTGTCTTTCTGGGCGCAGCAGCCGATTCCTTTTTGCGAACCGATCGAGCGGTTTGCCTTTCAACCCGGCGACTTTGTGGTCATCTCGAACGTCTATAACTCCATGGACCGCTTCTACAAGACGTTGAGCGAGCGCTATCAATTCGAGGTCTTCTACAGAAGCAAGGATTATTCCCTGGTGCCGCTGCTGCCCGATATCATGGTCGATCCTCCCGGCGCGACCAGTCAGCCGCTCTGCATGGCGTATCGGTTTCACCGGCAAGTCTATTACAGCTACGTTATTAAAATCACGGGGCTTCGATAATGCGCGACCCGAGTACTTGCTCGAGGCGGCGTAAAACTGCATTCGCCTTGCTTGTGGGAATACTCCTTGCCGGTTTGCTCATCGCGCGGGGCGGGCAAATTTATCGAGCAGTTTTCTATCATTCGCTGGTTCAGCGCTCTCTCCTGCCTCCACTTCAAACGGTTTGCAGCGGAATCGAAACACTGCTTTCCGGCGGGGGCGATCCCTGGAGCCAAGTCGAGAAGCGCTACCGGGACCTTCCGATTCCTAAAGCGCTCCAAAGCCCGGCGGGAATCGCCTCGGGCACCGCGGCGAACCGGGTCTTCCTGCTCTGCCTCGACGGGGCGTCCTGGCGTGAAATCGAGGAGTTGGGACCGCTGGAAAATTTCGAGCGCTTGAGAAGGGAGGGAATCTGGACCACCCACCTGTCGACCATCCTGCCAATTTCCTCCTGCGCCTGGAACGCGATTGACACCGGCTATCTTCCCGGCCAAACCGGGGTGCTGTCCTTCTTTCGCCCGGGGGACGACTGGCCGCCCCGGTGGACGCCGCTGTCGGCGGGATGTTTTCCCACAACGACGCTGGCCCAACGCGTGGCGCGGCAGGGCGAAGGCGTGTTTACTATTCACCTGATGAACAGCGTTCCCGAGCAGATACCCAGCGGCGGGGCCGTCGTCGGCGGCTTGTGGAGCGCGAAGCATTCCTTCGCCACTCCCGGCGAACTACTCGAAGCGCTGATAGAGCGAGGGTACGCCCCGCGCCTGGAAAAGAAGCCCAGGCTGCGGCTGCTTGGGCTGCTGGCCGTCCTTTGGCTGGTGGGAGCGGCCGGCGTGTTCGTTCGCTTACGAAAAAGACATTCGGGGAGCGAGCGGTTTGTGCTTCCGGGTTTTACCGTAATCACAATTGTTATTGTGTTATTCGCCATCGTCTATTGGAAGCGAAATCATGATTTTCGCACGCCCGAGTACCGCGTGCGGGTGCACCTCGAGGACGAACTCTATCCCCGCGCTCAGATCGCCCTGCGGCTGTTCGAACAACCCGGCTGGCGCTTTGGCGCGCTGATGTTGAAGGGGATCGACGCCCTGAGCCATTCTTACTATCAAATCGAAGAAACCCGCCGGGCGCGGTATCGCGAGACCGACCGGGTGCTGGGACTCGTCATGGACCGGGCGGACGAGCGTACGCTTCTGGTCGTTGTCTCCGATCATGGAATGCGCTCCTACACCAAGGCGTTCGATCTTCCGGCCTGGCTTTACAAGGAAGGGTACCTGACCGATGACGCGGCGACAACGCGCGCCACGGCCGTGCATGAGTTCGCCGGCAACGTCGGCTGCATTCGTCTTCGGAACCCCGGACCGGGCACTGAGATTCAACAGCGCCTCATGGCGTTGCGGGACCCGCTCACAGGCGAGAAGCTGGTCGAGCGCGTGTACTCGCTGGAGGAGGCGTTTCAAGGTTCCGAGACCGCGGAAATGCCGCAATGGGTGGTGGAAACCAATCCCAAGTACCAAGTCCTTGCCTACGAACGGCGATTCTGGCGCAAGGAGCACGGCCGCTTCCAGTCACCTCCATCAAACGATCCGCTTTACTCGACGAAAACGCCTTTTGGTCCTCCGATCAAGGTCTACCAGGAATGGTTCCGCGGCGGAAACCACGAGCGCCGGGGGATGGTGGGGTTGTGGGGACCCGCCGTCAAGCGGATGGGACGAGTCGAGGATATCGCGATTGAAGACATCGCGCCGATGCTAATGGCCGCGCTCGACGTTCCGCTTCCGGAAGATCTGCCGGGCAAAGCACATCCGGAGTATTTCACCGAGGCTTTCGCGCAAGCGCATCCCCTGCGGCGCGTTCTCGATCCGGTCCAGCCCGCTCCTTCGATGCTCACGTCGGAGATCGACCCTGAAACGTTGAAAACGCTTGAAGCGCTGGATTATCTGAAGTGAAGCAGGAAAGAGGAGTGTGGCTGAGTCTTTCCTCTCCCATCGGGAGAGGCGGGCTTTCTTGATCAGCTGCGGTGAGGGAGTGAACCATCCCTGGCAGCCCTCAACAAGTTGAGGAGCTGCCACAAGATAAACTGCTGGGTGCCCCACTGCTTGCGGTGGAATTCGTATTTCCCACCCCAAGGGGTGGGCCACCCGACTCTACTGACCCTATCCCTTTTTCATTGCATTGATTTCATCTTTCAGGACAGGGATTTTCGTTTACTGAACCAACGAAAGAGGGGGAGGACTCGCTTGAATTTCTGAATCCGCTCGTGAACCTTGTTGGTATCGACCTGAGGATACATGCGGCACCAATCGCATATCCGGTCCTGCACAAACTCGCGGCGAAACCGGCGAAAGGCTTCGCCGTTCCAGATCGAGTCAAAGCGCTGTTGATTCAGGTTGCCGAAGACGTACCGGCGGGCCAGGCCGAAATAGTTGCAACAGGGCTGAACCGAGCCGTCGCTGAGAATCATCACGTCCGTCCAGGGGGAGTAACAGAAGTCGGCGCCCGAACAGTGAGGCGTCTCGGAACACTCAAAAGTCGCAATCAAATCCCTCAGGCTTGTTCGCCCCTCGACGTCCGCTTGAAGCGCCTGCCGAAGGGCTTCGAGCAGTGATCCGCGGTCCACGCGCTCGAGCGTCAGCGCATCGGTGGGCAGGATTCCCTCGGTTCGCACGGGAGCGAAGCTGATGAAGTCCGCGCCCAATTCGTATCCCATCTTTACCATGCCCGCCGTTTCATGATAATTGAGCGCATTGAGAACGTTGAAGATCGCCAGCCCCGCTTTTGAATCGGCCTGTCGGCGCGCTTCATGAAACGTGCGAATGCCTCGCGTCGCCCGGTGCCAGTCTCCCTGGCGGACCTTGCGATAGGTTTCCTCCGTGCCGGCGTCAAGCGAGAACGACACTTGCGCGATTCCCGCCGAGAGCATTTGTTCGGCGCGCTCGCGCGACCAGAGAATTCCGTTGGAAACCATGCGAACCGAAACGCCCCGCTCGGCAGCGTAGCGCGTCATCTCCGGCAGGCGGGGATGAATGAGCGGTTCGCCGTAGCCTGTAAAACAAAGGCGGGTCAGATGGGGACTCAACTGATCGATCACAGCCTGAAAAGTCTCCAGGGCCATGTTCTGATCGACCTTTTTCAGATCCGTGTGAATCCGGCTCTCACGGTAACAGTGAATACAGTGCAGGTTGCACGTCGAGGTGGGCTCGACCAGGATCGAATCCGGGTGGAAACGGCTCGTCTCTCCGGCTCGAAAAGCGGAAACATATTTCCAAACTTGGTTCAGTGTCCTCGTCAGGGAGTGCGCCATGGGAAAGAGTATACCGAAAATTGATCGCCTGTGTCGCTTTTTCGATTTTTTGTGCCTTGCGGACGCTCTAACCCTGAACGTTAATGCTTGAAGGGGGCGTGCTTGGAGAAGAGGGCTCTTTGGTTGCGGCGATCTGACGATACGCTTCTTCCCAGCCCTCCCGCAAGGTGCTCATCAGCTTGATGACTTCCGAGACCGCTTCGGCATCGCCCTTGATGTTCGCCTGCACCAAGTGGCGGTACATGAAATCGTACAGGGAGTGGAGCCGGGGCGCCAGGTCGCCGCCGACTTTCCAATCCAGCGCCAACATCAGCTCCACCAGAATTTCCTGCACCTTGATCAGATTCTCATGGGCTTCTTCCAACGCGCCCTGCTTCAAACTTTCCAGGGCGCGATTCAGGCGCTTGAGCGCGCCATCGTAGAGCAACAGCACGAGCTTGGCCGGACTGGCCGTCTCGATCTCGGTTTTCTTGTAGCTTTGAAACTCCCTCGAATGCATAACCGCCATGCTAATGTTTCGACCTCCTGCTTGTCAAGGTTTCTCTCGATCGCTTTCGGGCCGGCTTTCGTCCCTCAGGCGCATCGGCTAATCATTGGATAGAAGGCTGGCGAATTGACCGGCGAGATAATCGCTGGTCGATTGAAGTTCGGCCAACGTAAGTTCCATCTGGGCAAACTGATCCTGAAGGCGCATTTCATATTGCAGCAAGCGCCATTCCAAAACCTCCAACCGCTCGTCGATGTCATCGATGACATTTTGGATCGCCGTCGTCCGGCTGCTGATCGTACCGCCTTGGGATTGTGTAATGAATTCCAGCTTGTCCGCCGCCACTTGGCCGATCCCGACGTCCGTGGCCGTGAACATGCGCTCGACCATCAGGGGATTGTTTGAAAGCGCTTGATTGAGCGTTCCCAGGTCGAGACTGAGCAGGCCGTTTGACGCTGAGGTGATACCGATGTCAACCAGCGAGACAAAGCCGGCGTCCGTTACGGAGTCGCCATACAGGGTCTGCGCGGAGACGCTTTGAGCCAGGCCGAGATCCGCCGCTGTGGTGCTTGCGCCCACGTCGCGGACCTCAAATACACCGGAGCCGCCCGAGGTATCCTGTAACAGGAGGCCGCTGCCGTCGGCCTTGGTCGACGCGGTGACGGAAATGGCCGCGCTGGCGTTGATCGCGTCGATGATGTCCTGAACACTGGTGGCTGAAGACAGGTCGATTTCGGCAGTCGCTCCACTGCGATCGGTGATCTCGATGGTTCCATTGTCCACCCCGGAGCCGCCGTTCAGGTCCGACAGGTTTTCCAGCAGTACGTTCGCCACGCGGGTTCCGAGAAGGTCATACATATTGCGCTCGACGCTCATCACCGCCGAGTCGCCTAACAAGACGCCGGCTTGCAAGGTTTCCGCATCAAAGGAGGTCTGTGCCAGGATGTAGGAGCGGGCTTCGTTGTACCCATCGACGAAGCTTTGAAGCGCGCTGACGGCCGAGCTGGTGTCCCGTTGAATGTTCAGCGTTACGGGAGTGCCGGGATCGGCGCTGTTCAGCAGGAGTGTGACGCCGTCGATCACATCCAAAACCAGGTTCGAGGATCTCGTGATATCGACGCCGTTGACAGAGAAAGCCGCGTCTTGCCCGACCTGGACTTCGTCGGCGAAATCCGCCTGCAGAATCTGCAAGCTTTGCAGGACATTGTTGTCGTCGGTGAAAGATACCGAATCATCCCCGGTAATCTCCAGTCGATAGACGGTTTCGCCGTCCACTTCCTCAGTCACCACCGAGGCGGTGACCGTTGAGCCTTGAAGGGTGGCTTCGTCGTTGATGGCCGTCGCAATCGCCTGCAGGGAATCGGCCTCCAGATCGATGGCCACGTTGATCGGGCCGCTGCCGTCGTCCAGGGTAATCGTTCCGCTTGGGGCCGGGGAACTGAGCTCCAATAGGGAGCCAACCGCGGTCGAGTCCTCGGTTAAACCGACGCCTCTTCCTCCGTTTGTGACCGGGTTGGCAATCGTCGAGGTTCCGGCAATCAAGCCCAGCGAAGAGAGCACACCCGAGGCACTCGCCTCGAACAATTCAATTGACTCCGCTCCCGCTTCCCGCCGGGTCAGAACCAGCCGGTATTCGTCATCGGCAACTTCCAAAACACTGGCCCGTACCGTACTGGTCTGGTTGTTGATTGCGGTGGCAATCGTGCTCAAGCTGTCACTGGACTCGACGGTGATCAGCTCCCCGTCGATAAAAAACTGCCCTTCAAGTTCCAACGCCTCGGTTTGGTCCGCAAACGTGCCGCCGGCAATGGAATGCGACTGCGCCAGGGTCTGCACTTCGATCGTATAGGAGCCGGGATCGGCGAGGTAGGTCGCGCTGGCCATCAGCACGCTCGTATTCGAACTGTTCGCCTGATTCGCTTGAAAGGTGCGCGTGTCGGACAAGCTGCTTGTCGAAACCGATAAACTGAGCATTCTTGCGTTCAGGTTTTGCAGCGCAACCAACAGGCTGCTTTGGGTTTCCTGTTTTTGCTCGAGCAGCGCGGCGGGTTGCCGTCGAACTTCAACTAAGGCGTCAATAATGGAATCCGTGTCCAGGTTCGAAATCAGTCCTGTGACTGCCAGCTGCACCATGAGTTGCGCTCCTTCATTTTATCGTTGGCGCCTGCGCCGGCAAGTCTCAAGCGGTGTTTCGCATCCACTCGCGCGTGCCGGCTGCTTGCTGCGGTCTTTCGACCGGAGCCCTCCTACGCCTTCTCATCCACCAGAAGCCCCAAGAACTCCCGAAAGCGATGCACAAATTCCATCACCCGCTCGGGCGGAACCTCCCGAATAACCTCATTGCTTTGATTGTCGATCACCTTGGCAATGACCCGACCGGAGACTTCATCAATGGAGAATTTTAACCGATGATTTAAAAGCGAGACAGCTTGATTCAGCGCCTGGATGGTCTGTTCCAGTTCCTCTCGGGAAACCTCGACACTGGATTCTTTCTCCGCCGTAGCGGGCTGTGCGTTTTTCAGGGCAAGCGACTCCGCACTCCGGCGTTGCACGTCGAGGGACCGAACCTCCGGCGAAGTCATCTGAGCCGAGATGTTCCGAATCTCTTCAATCACCATAAGTCGCCCACTTCCTTTCCTGAAACACTGCGCTGTGGCTTCCTCTCAACAAAGGGTGGGAGGCGGGAGAAAGCCTTGCGGCTTTCTCCCGCCTCACCCAACCGGATTCGCTCTTTATCCGAGTAGCTGCAGAACTGCCTGGGGCGCAAGGTTGGCCTGCGCCAGAATCGATGTACCGGCCGAGACCAGAATCTGGTTCTTGGTGAAAATGGTGGTCTCATAGGCAAAGTCAACGTCTCGAATTCGGCTTTCCGACGTGGCGAGGTTTTCCGATGCCACACCGAGGTTGTTCACTGTCGATTCGAGTCGGTTGGTGAACGCGCCGAGCGAGGACCGCTGAGCCGACACTTGGCTGATCGCTTCATCCACGATCCGAATGGCTTCGTTCGCGCCGGCGACCGTGCGTACGTCGAGGCCCTGAACCGTGCGTTCCACGGCGCCCGTCGTGGCGGAAGTCACCAGGTTCCCGGAAGTGTCGTACAATTCACCGTCCAGGGCGTACTGATTGACAAAGCCCAGGTTGGTGGCGCGGTTGTCGCCGATCTGGATCAACACGTTCTGTTCCGCGTTCGCGCCGATCTGGAAACTCAACGCGTCGCTGACCGTCAGAAGCGTCGTCGTTCCCGCCGTCACGGTGGAGGCAAAATTGATCAACACCTGGTTGCCGGCAGTGAACTGGCCGCCCCCGGAGCCGCTGAACAGCCGAACGTTCTCATCGCCGTTCTGGAACGTGGTCGTGTCGCCGTTGTCCAACACCGCCTGGTACTGACCGGCGGTTGCGATAATCGAATCGCTGCCGTTGCTGAAGGCGAAGGAACTGTTCAGACCGAACTGCATCGTCAGAGTCGGAATCGGCGACGTGAGATCCCCCGCCGCCGGATCGGCGCCTCGTAGGGTGAAGCTGTTCCCCGCCGTCACAAGTTGCGCGGGTCCTCCCCCCAGCGACACGGTGGCTTGATTCGCGTTGCCCGCCGTGGTCACGTTCACCTGTTCTTGAACCGCGGTCGCGCCACCGGCGCTCTGATCGTTGATCGTAACGGTCAGCGTGATGCCCGAGGTGCCCGCCGTTTGATCGGTAATCACCAGTTGTCCGCTGGCGTTCAAAGTCGCCACGGCTTGGGTTGCGTCAGTCCCCGGCGTTCCGGTCGTATCCGGCGCGGCAATCTTGTTGGCCGGAAGCTGCGGATCGAAGAAGTTGCCGATGGCGTACATCAGACCCTGGACGTTGCCGATCGTTGTGTTGGCCGTGTTCGCGGCGCTGACCGTGAGTGTAACGGCGGCGATGGTGTTTCCGGCCGCATCGGTTCCGGACAACACGACCTCATCCTGGTTGTCGAGGCCGAAGCCGTTAAAGTTCAGCGTGTTCAACGCGGTGCCCGTGGCGACCGTGCCGCCGACCCCATCGTCAAACGCCGTGGTGGTCAGTACGCGCGCCGCCTCGGCCTGGGCATTTCCAACCAGCAGGGTGTAGGTGCCGGTGTCAAACGTGCTGGCCGCCTGGTTGGCACTGCTGATGATGGCTCCGGAGTTCAGCACGCCGTCCGATCCCGCCGAGGCGGTCGCCGTTGCAGCCGCCACTTCGGTGATCGCCATGAAGTGGGTGCCACTTTCCAACGTGCTCGAGACGGGGCCGCCAACAACACTGGTGCCCAGGGTCGGCCCCTGGACGGTCACCACGCTGGCATTGTCCCCGTTGAGGAGGAATCGGGTCGAAAACTGCGTTTGTTCCCCGATTCGAGTGATTTCTGCGATTGAGGATTCGATCTCATCCTGGGCGAATTGAATGGCTGCGGCATCCTGCCCGCCGCTGTTGGCTGCCTGAACCGCCAATTCCCGGATCCGCTGAAGGATGGACGTGGTTTCATCCAGCGCCCCTTCCGCGGTGTTGACCAGGTTGATGGCATCCTGGGCATTCGCGATTGCCCGGTCGAGTCCTCGAATCTGGCTTCGCAGTCGCTCTGAAATCGACAGGCCGGAAGCGTCGTCCGCCGCTCGGTTGATCCGAAGTCCGGACGACAGCCGCTCCAGCGATTTCGCCAGTGCGGCGCTGGACTTGTTCAAGTTCCGCGTCGCATTCAGAGCGGTAATATTGTTGTTGATTCGAGTAATAACCATGCTAGAAAATCCTCCTTGATTTTCGCATCTCCCGGCATCCTTGCCGGGTCGCCTTTCTTGCCCAAAGCGACAAGCGGCGGCGATAGCCCAGGGTTGCTTTTCGAGTGAAGTCCCCCCTTCACTGAAGGTCGGCAAGCCTTCACCACTCTACTGCCCCGATCGAATCCCCCCTTCCATTGACTGAGAACAATAAAGGATTGTAACCTCTTTAAGGTATCGTCGAATCTCAGGGCATCTTTAGGGTTTCGGCCTATTTTTTTGCTTTGGCTAATCCTTTAGTAATGCTAAAGTTAGAGGGGGTTGGAAAGTCCTTCAAAAGGAGTATTCAACAAGGGTCTATTTCATGCCGAAATCCGGGGGGGGGAGCGGAGTTGAAAAACCGTTCCGCTTAGTCGATGGCAACCAAGCGCATGGCGAATTCAAGCGCTCTCAGG
>Ga0272444_10005004_pt1 | contig 11523 bp, 11 predicted proteins | sample SSMForm13_FD_201033 | JGI IMG/M metagenome (GOLD analysis project Ga0272444, IMG submission 201033) | Marine sediment archaeal communities from Little Sippewissett salt marsh, Falmouth, MA, United States - SSM-Form-13 | ecosystem: Environmental > Aquatic > Marine > Wetlands > Sediment ... | reverse complement strand
CCCCAACACCTACCAGGTGGGCATGGCCAACCTAGGACTGCACACCATCTACCGCCTGGTCAACGCCCGGCCCGACGCCCTGTGCGAGCGGGCCTTTCTGCCCGGCCGGGCCGAGGAGCCGCTCTACGCCAAGACCGGGGCTCCCCTGCTCACCCTGGAGTCGTCCAAGCCGGTCGCCTCGTTCGACCTGGTGCTGGCCAGCCTGTGCTTTGAAAACGACGCGCCCAACCTGGTGAAAATGCTGGAACACGCCGGCCTGGGCGCGCGGGCGGCCAAGCGCCAAGGGCCCCTGGTCATCGTGGGCGGGGTGGCGGCCATGCTCAACCCTGAGCCCTTGGCCGAAGTGACCGACGCCTTTCTCCTGGGCGAGGCCGAGGTGGTGCTGGAGCCCTTTTTGGACGCCCTAGAGCGCCTGCCGGCCGGCAACCGGCGCGAGGTCCTGGCCTGGCTGAACCGCGAGGTGACCGGCTTTTACGCGCCGTCGCTGTACGAGGCGGCCTACAACCCCGGCGGCACCCTAGCCGGAATTACTCCAGGGCCGGGCCTGCCCGGGCGCATCCAGGCCCCCAAGTACCGGGGCCCGGCCAGCGGCCTGGCCCGGAGCGTCATCGCCGCGCCCGGGGTGGAGTTCGGGGACATGACCCTTATGGAGCTGGGCCGGGGATGCGGACATGGCTGCCGCTTCTGCGCGGCCGGCCACGTGTACCGGCCTCCCCGCCTGGGCGCGGGGCCCGAGTTCAGCCAAAGCTGCCTGGAGGTGGCTGGCGCGGGCGGCAAGCTGGGCCTGGTCTCGGCCGCGGTGAGCGACATCGAGGGGGTGGATCAGCTGGCCGGGGATATCGTGGCCGCGGGCGGGGCCCTGTCGGTGTCCAGCCTGCGGGCCGACCGCCTGACTCCGGGCCTGGCCGCGGCCCTGGCCGCCTCCCGTCACCAGACCGTGGCCCTGGCCCCGGAGGCGGGCAGCGAGCGCCTGCGCCGGGTGATCAACAAGCACCTGGACGAGGCGGCCCTGGCCCGGGCGGTGGAGACGCTCATCACCGCCGGCGTGCCCAACTTGCGCCTGTACTTCATGGTGGGCCTGCCCAGCGAGACCGAAAAAGACATCGACGAGCTCATCGCCCTGGTGGGCCGGGTGCGCTCCCAGGTGGTGAGCTTCTCCCGGGCCAAGGGTCACCTGGGCCGGGTGACCGCCAGCCTCAGCGCGTTCGTGCCCAAGCCCTGGACCCCCTTTCAGTGGGAGGCCATGGCCCCGCTCAAGCTGATCAGCGCACGCATGAAGCGCATAAAAAAGGCCCTGGTCCCAGGGGCCAACCTCAGGGTGACCAGCGACGTGCCCAAGTACGCCCGCTTGCAGGCCGTGCTGGCTCGGGGCGACCGCCGCCTCACCCCCCTGCTGGAGCTGCTGGCCTCGGGCGAGCAGCCCGAGCGGGCCTATGGCCAGGCGGGGATCGACCCGGGCTTTTACGCCGCCCGGCCGCGCGGCCAAAACGAGGCATTTCCTTGGGAGATTGTTGACCACAAGGTGAGCCGGGAATATCTTTGGGCCGAGGCCGGGCGGGCCCGCCGCGAGGCCCAGAGCCCGCCCTGCGCACCCGACACCTGCCGCCGCTGCGGCGCATGCCCGTGAGGAATTGTGGATAAAAAAGAGATAAGCCGCGTCATGGCCCGGCCCAGCGAGGTGCTGGCCCTGGAAAAGCACGACCCCCGTGCGGCCGAGGCCCTGTGGCACGGCCTGAAGCCGGATGAGCGCCTGCGGGCGGTGCTGGACGCCCGGGGCCTGGAGCGCGAGAAGCTCATCATCCTGGCTAGGGACAGCGCCGGGCTGACCCGGGCCCTGCCCGCGGACGAGTTCGCGGCCACGGTGCTGGAGGTGGGCCCCGAGGACGCGGGCGCGCTCATCGAGCTGTGCAGCGACGAGCAGCTCACCTATCTGCTGGACCTCACCGGTTGGTGGCGCGAGAGCTTTGACCCGGCCCGCTACCAGGTGTGGCTGCCTCTGATCATGGAGGCGGGCAGCGACCGCCTCAAGCGCTGGCTGGCCTCCACCGACCTGGAGGTGCTGGCCCTGCTGCTGGGCTCCTGGATTCGGGTGAGCAAGTTTTTGCCCTCCCAGGAGCAGCAGGAGCCGCCCGACGACCTGCCCGAGTTCACCCTGGACGGCCTGTACTTCATTGAGTTCATCAACCCCAAGACCAAGGGCTTCGTGGCCCAGATCCTGGTGCTGATAAAGAGCGAGCAGCCCCAGCTCTACACGGCCGCCCTGGAGACGGTGCTCTGGGAGGGGCTCACCGAGCTGGACGAGTACGCCACCCGCTGGCGCAACGGCCGCATGGCCGATCACGGCTTCCCCTCCCGGCTGGAGGCCCTGGAGCTGTGGGCCGAGCCCACGCCCGGCGAGGCGGGCTGGGAGGACCTGCCCCCCAAGGCGGCCCAGTCCCATGAGCCAACCAGCCCCCGCGCCGACCGCCTGAGCGGGCTGTTGCCTGATAGCGAGTTTCTGCCCGTGGTGGCCGGCGAGCTCGGCGGCGAGGCGGCGGACATGCTGCGCGCCGAGATTGCCTACATCGCCTCCTGCGGGGTGGCCGCCCTGGAGGCCGACCCGGCCTCGCCCGAGGAGGTGGCCCGCGCGGCCAAGGAAAGCCTGGGCCTGGCCAATCTGGGACTGGGGGTGCTGAGCCGGGGCGACGAGGCCAAGGCCCGGGAGATCGTGGCCCGGCTGGGCCTGGCCGCCCTAGCCCGCCAGGGCGCGGCGGCCATCCGGGGCCTGAACCAGCGGGCCTGGCAGCTGACCTCCGAGGGCTGGCTGAGCAAGACACCCTCGGGCCTGCATCTGCTGGAGCCGCCTTTGGACCGCTGGCTGGCCGGCCTGCTCTACCCCCGCCCCCGCTGCTGGGACCCCGGCCTGGGCCACGACCGGGAGTACCGCGCCTTTTTGAGCCTGGCCGACGTGGAGGCGGCCGACGACGCCCTGGACCAGGCCGAGTTCTGGGGGGTGCTGCTGGTGGAGCTCATGGGCCTGGACCTGGATCAGATCAAGGCGCTGATGGAGGCTTCGGTCTATCCCGAAGACGCCAGCGAGATCAAGCTCAGCCCATGTGCTGGGCACCTGGCTGGCCCGGCGGGAGCTGGACCTGCCCGGCCTGGAGCCCATCCCGGCCGAGCGCCTGGGCGAGGCGGTGGGAGCCCTGCAAAAGGGCCTGGCCGGTGAGTTGGAGGCAGAGCTGGCCGACTCGCTGGGGGCCCTGCCCGACCCGGCCCAGGCCGCCCTGGCCGGCCGGGCCCTGCGCGGCATGCTGGGCCGCCTCAAGCAGGAGCTGGGCGGCCTGGACCCTGAGGGCGAGATCGACCCCCGCTTTGTGGCCGGGCTGGTGGTGGCGCGTTGAGGGACGAGGCCACCCAGATCAGCCAGGTGCGGCGCATCTTCAACCGGGTGGTCCCGGTCTACGACCTGCTCAACCATGTGCTTAGCGCAGGCCAGGACCTGCACTGGCGGCGCTTCACCGCCCGGGCCATGCGTTTGTCACCCGGCGACAAGGTGCTGGACGTGGCCACGGGCACCGGCGACCTGGCCCTGGCCGTGGCCGCCCTGCCCTGCCGGCCCCTGGTGGTGGGCCTGGACCTGGTGCCGGCCATGCTGGGCCCGGCGATCCGCAAAGTGGCCAAGACCGGGGCTCGCGCGCGCCTGCTGGCCGGCGACGGCACGGCCCTGCCCTTCCCTGACCAAAGCTTTGCCGCGGTGAGCATCGCCTTTGGCATCCGCAACATCCCCCGCCGGGGCGCGGCCCTGGCCGAGATGCACCGGGTGCTAAAGCCCGGCGGCCGGGTCTATGTCTTGGAGTTCACCACGCCCCAGGGGCCCTGGGTGCGGCGCGTGTACACCCGCTATCTTCTGCACCTATTGCCCAAGGTGGGCGGGCTGGTCTCGGGCGACCAGGAGAGCTACCGCTATCTGGCCGAGACCATCCTGGAGTTCCCCACGCCAGCCGCCTTTCGCCGGGAGATGACCGACGCCGGGCTGGTGGGAGCGCGCAGCCACCCCCTGACCAGGGGCGTGGCTTGGTTGCACGTGGCCGAGAGGCCGCTGATCTAGATCGGCCGGGGGACCACCGAGACCTTCTTGTCCAGCGTCTTGCCGTAGAGGCGCAAGGACCTCTCCAAATATTTGGAAAAAGGTATGTCATACTGGGCGGCCTTGGCGCGGGCCTTTTCCAGGGTGGCCGCGTCCACCACCACCGTGGCGGCCACCCGGAGCGGGTCGGGCCTCTTGCGGGCGGTTTCGCTGGGCATGGTTTCCTCGCCTTTCGCGGGGTGCTAAAGTGGGTGCGCGATGATGAATGTCCCCGCGAGAGGAGTATAGCATGGAGCTGATTTTTCTGGGCACCGGCGGGGCCTGGGGCCTGCCCGAGCACCAATGCCCCTGCGCCACCTGCCGGCATCTGCGGGCCATGGGCGAGCAGCGCACCCGCACCAGCCTGTGGCTGGCCGGACCGGCCCGGGTGCTCATCGATCCGGGCCCGGACTTGCGCGCCCAGCTCATGCGCGAGGACCTGCCCCGGCCCGACGCGGTGCTCATCACCCACGAGCACGGCGACCACTACTTGGGCCTGGACGAGCTGCTCTGCTATCGCCGCAATGTGCCGCCCGACGACTGGCGGCCCATCCCGGTCTGGGCCAGCCAGGCGGCCTGGGAGCAGATCGAGGTGCGCTTCGGCTACCTGCTGGGCAGCCTGCTAACCAAGCGCCTGGCCGTTCCGGGCGAGGCATTGCAGGAGGAGCCCTTTGGCCCGGAGATGATGTGCACTCCGGTCAAGACCGACCACGGCCCCTTTGCCAAGGGCGCGGTGGGCTATCGTCTGACCCTGGCCACAGGGCAAGGCCCTTATCACCTGGGCTACACCAGCGACATGACCCGGCCCCGAGACCCGGACGCCTTTGCCGGCCTGGATCTGTTGGTGTGCCAGTGCCACTTTGTGCACGAGCCCAGGGTGAACCGGGCCAACCATTTGAGCCTGCAAAACGCCCTGCCCCAGCTGGCCCGCTGGCGGCCGGGCCGGGTGTATTTCGCCCACCTGTCCTGCCAGGACTTCATCCCGGGCGACGAGGCGGCCAACGCCATGCTCAAGAAGTACGCCCCAGCCGAGCCCCTGCGCGGCCCGGACGGTCAGCCATACCCTATTCCCAACGACCACGCCGCCTGGCAGGCCCTGGCGAAGAGGGCCTTCGCGGACCACGGCCTGGCCATGCCCGTAACCGTGGCCTGGGACGGCCTGCGGGCGCCCCTGCCCGTAACGGAGTAGCTGCCTTGCGACCGGCCCGCCTAATTCTCGTCCTGGCCCTGGTGCTGGGCCTGGCCCTGTCTGCCTGGGCGGGCAGCCAGCAGGCCGAGGTGGTCTATGTCAACGACGGAGACACCATCACCGTGCGGCTCAAGGGCAAGGACAGACTGGTGCGGCTCATCGGGGTGGACGCGCCCGAGACCGGGCACAGCAAGGGCCTGGAGCGCCGGGCCCGGCGCCACGGCCGCGCGCCCCGGCAGGAGGCCGAGGCCGGGCGCACGGCCCGCGCGGCCCTGGGCAGGCTGGTCAAAAAGGGCGACACCGTCACGCTGGTGGACGGCCGGCCCCAGAGCAAGCTCACAGACCGCTACGGCCGCATGCTGGCCTTTGTGTATCTGCCCGGCGGCCGCATGCTCAACCAGGAGCTCATCGCCGGGGGCTGGGCGCGGGTCTACCGGCGCTTCGACTTTCGCCACAAAACGGACTTTGTGCGGGCGGAAAAAGAGGCCCGCCAGGCGCGGCGGGGTCTCTGGGTCCAGGGCGGTCCCTAGTTGACCTTGCGTAGGACCGGCCTGTCGCCCTCCACAACCAGCTCCAGGCCATAGTTGGCCGCCACTTCCACGGCAGAGCGCCCCAGGATCAGGGGCAGCGCCTCGGGCCCATAGCCGTAGCGCGCGCTGATGCCCGCGCGCAGGCGGTGGTCTCGCTCCATGAGGGCCAAGGCCTGCTCCGTCCCGCTTGGCTCGCCAGCAGACGCGGCGGCCAGGGCGGCGTGCAGCTCCTCGGCGGGCACCTTGACCTCGTACTCCTGGGCCAGGGCCAGGGCGGTGTCATCCCCGGCCAGCAGGTCCGCGCGGCTCAGGCGGGGGCGGTCCTCCAGCTGTCCCGCATGACGGCCGGACCAGCACTCCAGCCAGCGGCACTGCAAGGGCCGGTGTTCGTACATGGCGCAGCCCTTGGCGGTGAGCTGGGCGCAGGCCCCGTGCTCTTCGCGCAGCTTGATCAGCTCGGCGTCCAAGGCCTCCAAACGGCCCAGCCGGGCCGAGAAGGCCTGCTCGCCCGGGCGCAGGGTGTACAGGTCCCGCCAGCCCAGGCCGGCCGCCTCCAGGCGAAGCGCGTCTTCTTGGTACAGGGTGGGGCTGGATACCCGGCAGCAGGAGCCGCAGCCCAGGCACCGGGCCGCCGTGGCCAGGGCCGCCAGGCAAGCGGCCAGCTCCGTAACAGGGGCTCCAACGGCTAGCAGGCGGGACAGCCCGGCATCCGTGGCCACGGCCCGGGCCGCTCCCGGCGCGTCGATTCCCCGCCCCGCGGCCAGCTCATGGGCGCAGGCCTGGGCCAGGGCGGCCGGCCCGTTGGCCGCCGCCTGGGTCAGGCGGTCCTTGAGTTGGGAATCATCAAGCATGCCCGCCGCGGCTCAGACCTCCAGGCCCAGGGCCCGGTCCACCAGGCGCCGCGAGGCCGCGAAGCATTGCTCCACCTGCCCGGGCTCCAGGCCTGCGTTCAGGCCCACCTTTTGGGCAAAGGTGTGATCGATCAGGTCGCGGGGGGCGTGGGCGTCGGTGTTGATCACCAAGGTGGCCCCGGCCTGAGTGCCCAAACGGGCCACCCGGCCGTTGCCCAGGCTGTGACCGCCCCGGGCGCTGATCTCCAGGGCGACCCCCTGGGACGCGGCCAGGGCGCACTCCTCGGGAGTGATGAGCCCCGGGTGGGCCAGGATGTCCACCCCCGCCTCGATGGCCGCCCGGTTGGTGCCCGGAGCCACCGGTTCCACCGGGCTCTCGCCGTGCATCACCACGATCTGGGCCCCCATGGCACGGGCCTTTTCGGTCCAGGGCGCGATGAGCGCCGGCGGCAGATGGGTCAGCTCCACCCCGGCCAGCAGCTGCATGGAGTGATGCTCGCTCAGCTCGCGGGCGGCCACCAGCAGGCGGGGCAGGATCAGCTCCAGGTTGCTCATGTCGGCGTGGTCGGTGAAGGCCAGGGCCTCCAGGCCCAGCACCTGGGCCCGCTGGGCCAGCTCGGCCGGCAGCAGCTCGCCGTCGCTGAAAAGGGTGTGGGTGTGCAGGTCGATCAAGGTTCTTCTCCCCCAGGGCCGGAGCGCCGCCTAGGCGGCAACCTCCACCTGGCCCAGGCCAATGCGGTTGCGCCCCTGTTCCTTGGCCGCGTACAGCCCCCGGTCCGAGGCGGCCGAAATTATCCGGGGATCCTGCTCCTGGCTCGGCAGGCAGGTGGCCACTCCCAGGCTGATCGTGACCACCCTGGCCGGCGAGTCATGGTGCTCGATGTCCAACTTCTCCACCGCGGCGCGCAGGGCCTCGGCCACCACCATGGCTCCCCCGGCGTCGGTGTAGGGCAGCACCGCCGCGAACTCCTCGCCCCCGTAGCGGGCCAGAAGGTCCACCGGCCGCTTGAGGCTGTCCCGCATGGTCTGGGCCACCTGCTGCAAACAGCCGTCGCCAGCCAGGTGGCCGTAGCGGTCGTTGAACTTCTTGAAAAGGTCTATGTCGATCATCAGGTGGGTCAAGGGCACCCGCTCCCGGGCGCAGTGGGCCCACTGCTTAACCAGCTGCTCGTCGTAAAATCGGCGGTTGGCCACCCCGGTCAGACCGTCCCGGGCCGAAAGCTGTCTCAGCTCCTGATTGGCCTTGGCCAGTTGGCGGGTGAGCTTTTGCAGCTCCTTCTCCCGGGCCTTGCGCCGGTCCATCTCCAGCTTCAGGGCCAGGGCCGAACGCGCCCGGGCGGTGAGCTCCACCTCCTGAATGGGCTTGGTGATGTAGTCCATGGCCCCGGCCCGAAAGGCCGCCTGCAGGCTGTCCAGGTCGTCCTGGGCCGTGACCATGATCACCGGAATGCCCTTGAGACTTGGGTCCTGCTTGATGCGCCCGCAGGCGGCGATGCCGTCAAGGTCGGGCAGCACGATGTCCAGCAGCACCAGGCCCACCTCGTGTTCGCGCTGTTTCAGAAGAGCCAGGGCCTCCTCGGCGCTGCCCGCCTCCAGCAGGTTCTGATAGCCCGCCGCCCGCAGCACGCTGGCCATGGCCGCGCGGGCCAGGCGGCTGTCGTCCACAATTAATATGCAGGTTCCATTGTCCAGCATGACTCTCCGTGGGGCAGGCGGCTAGGAGGCCGCTTGGTCGAACCAGACCTCCCAGCGGCACCACTCCTGTTCGGGGTGCTCGTCCGGAGGGCAAAACACACAGCTAAAACGCAAATCAGGGTGCAGGGCGGGCAGCCAGGTGGCAAAGTAGTTGATGCCCACCTGCTTGCAGGCGAACTCGCCCAGGCCCTTGCGCACCCGGGCCATCTGGGGCCGGCACTGGGTCACCCACAGGTGGGCCTTGCCATCGGCCACCTCGGCCCGGGCGCCCAGTATACCCCACAGGGGAGTGATCAGGAACAGGCGGCACACCTGATCCAGGCTCTGGACCCGCTCCAGGCCGTGCAGGGCCAGCAGGCGCCGCGCCTCGCCGGCCCCGTAACGCTCCCACACCTGCTCGTCCAGGCCCACGGCCTCTCCGTGGCCCCAGCGCTCCTCCACCCCCAGAAACCACAGGCCGTCGATGACCAGGGCCTGGCGGCTGTAGAGCTCCAGCAGATCCTCGAGCTGCTCGCGGCTCATGGCGGCAAAGGCGTCGCGATTGGAAACCAGCATCTTCAACTATCTCCAAAACCCTTACATCTTGTACTTGCCGAAATCCTCCGGGTCCATGCCCTCCAGGACTTCCTTCCAGTCCTTGCCGCCCCGCGCCTGCTCCGCGTTGGGCGAGGCCGCCGCGGCCACCAGCACCTCCTCGGCCACCAGGATGGGGGCCTCGGCCCTGAGGGCCAGGGCGATGGCGTCCGAGGGCCGCGAGTCGATGGTGGAGACGCCCTCCGGAGCTTGCAGGTGAATCAGGGCGAAAAAGGTATTGTCCTTGAGCTCGGTAACCTCGATCTTGCTTATGGAGCAGCCCAAATGATTCAGCAGGTTCATGGTCAGGTCATGGGTCATGGGCCGGGAAAAGGATACCTTTTCCAGCTCGCTGGCAATGGCCGTGGCCTCCAGCAGCCCGATCCAGATGGGCAGGGTGCGCTCCCCGGTTATCTCCTGCAGGATGAGGATGGGACTGTTGGAGCCAGGGTCGATGGTCAGGCCCTGCACTTTCATGGGGATCATTTCGCCATCTCCTCTCCCTGTGAAACCAACTCGCCCAATAGCGAGTTCTCCCGGCCCTGGGTGACGCGCACCCGGACCAGCCGCCCGGCCAGCTCCGGCCCGCCGGGAAAGTTCACCGCCCGGCCGGCCCGGCAGCGCCCGCTCATCAGGCCCTCGCCCTTTTTGGCCGGCCCCTCCACCAGCACCTCGGCCACCCGGCCCTGTTGGGCGCGGTGCTCCTCCAGGCCGATCCCGCGCTGCAGGGCCTGCAAGCGCACCAGGCGTTCGCCCTTTAGCTTCTCGCTCAGCTTGCCGCCCAGGCGCCCGGCCCGGGTGAAGGGCCGGTCGGAGTACTTGAAGCTATATAAGAAATCGTAGCGGACCTCGGCCAGCAGGCTCAAGGTCTCATTGAAATCATCCTCGCTTTCGCCGGGGAAGCCCGCGATGATGTCGCCGCCCAGGGCCAGCTCGGGCACCAGGGCCCGAACCTCGGCCACCCGTTGCAGATACTGCCCCCGGGTGTAGCCCCGGTTCATGGCCTTCAGGACGCGGTCGCTGCCCGATTGGGCGGGCAGATGGAGCTGCTCCATCACCTTGTCCAGGCCGGCCAGGGCCTCCATGAGCCGGGGCCCCAGGTCCTTGGGATGGCTGGTGGTGAAGCGGATGCGCCACAGATCGGGCACCTGGGCCACCTGCTCCAGCAGGCCCGCGAAATCCAGGCCGCCGTCCGGGTCATGGTAGGAGTTGACGTTTTGGCCCAGCAGGGTGACCTCGCGCACCCCGGCCTCCACCAGGGCGTGGACCTCCTCCACCACCTCGGGCGCGGGCCGGGAGTGCTCCCGCCCCCGCACGTGGGGCACCACGCAGTAAGAGCAGAAGTTGTCGCACCCGATCATCACCGTGACCTGGGCCTTGAGCCCCGGCCGCTGGGGCAGGATCAGCCGGGAAGGGGACGGGGCTCCCAGGTCGGTGAGGGCCAGGCGGCGGCCCCGGGCGGCCTCGGCCACCAGCTCGGGCAGGCGCTCCAGGGCCCCGGTGCCGAAGACAAAGTCCAGGTGGGGCAGGCGCTTAAGCAGGCTGTCGCCCTCCTGCTGGGCCACGCAGCCGCCCACCCCGATGAGCAGCTCGGGCCGGGCCGCCTTGAGCCGCTTGAGCTCTCCCACGTAGGAGTAGATCTTTTGCTCGGCCCGCTGGCGCACCGAGCAGGTGTTGATCACGATCAGATCCGCCGCCTCGGGCCCCTCGGCCCGTGCATAGCCCATCTCGGCCAGCAGCCCGGCCATGCGCTCGGAATCATAGGCGTTCATCTGGCACCCAAAGGTGGCGATGTGCGCGCTTTTTTCGAATGGCCGGCCCATGCTCTGGTCCCCAAACAGCCTTGCTTATGCTAGAAACTATACCCAGGGTCGGCCAGGGCGCAAGGGCGGCCGACCAATGCCGGAGGCGACAGCTTGATCCCCCTGAAGGACGAAAATCCCATCTCGCGCACCCCCTACGTGACCCTGGGGCTCATTGGGCTAAATGTATTGGTCTATCTGTACCAGTTGTTCCTGCCCGCGCCCGGGGAAACTCTGTTTTTGTACCGTTACGGGGCGGTGCCCGCCCTGATCACCGGCGACGTGCCCGTGCCCGCGATCCTGGCCTGGCCGCCCCAGCCCTTCAGCCTGGTCTCCAGCATGTTCCTGCACGGCGGCTTTTTTCACCTGGCCGGCAACATGCTCTACTTGTGGATCTTCGGCAACAACATCGAGGACCGCCTGGGGCCGGCGCGTTTTGTGCTCTTCTACCTGCTGGGCGGGGTGCTGGCCGGCCTGGCCCACGTGATCACCAACCCCGCCTCCCAGCTGCCCATGGTGGGCGCCTCGGGCGCCATCGCCGCGGTGCTGGGAGCCTACTTCCTGCTCTACCCCCGGGCCAACGTGGTGGTGCTGATCTGGTTTTTCTTCTTTGTCCAACTGGTCCGGGTGCCGGCGGTGCTGGTGCTGGGGGTGTGGTTTTTGTTCCAGGTGCTGGGCAGCGGCGGGCCGGGCGTGGCCTGGATGGCCCATATCGGCGGCTTTGTGATCGGGCTGGTGCTGGTGCGCTTTTTCCTGCCCCGGCCGCGTCCCCGGG
>Ga0272444_10005002_pt1 | contig 11524 bp, 9 predicted proteins | sample SSMForm13_FD_201033 | JGI IMG/M metagenome (GOLD analysis project Ga0272444, IMG submission 201033) | Marine sediment archaeal communities from Little Sippewissett salt marsh, Falmouth, MA, United States - SSM-Form-13 | ecosystem: Environmental > Aquatic > Marine > Wetlands > Sediment ... | reverse complement strand
GAGTAAACACATAAACTCCTGCGCGAGTATCTCTCCCTCCGGTGATGGCGAATGCCTCGCGAACCGGCGCCCTCTCTTCCAGATCGCGATTAAGAGCCAAAGGTAGATAACAAGCCCGGGCAGACCCAGCTCCGTCAAGACGTGTATATAAACGTTGTGTGCGCCCCCCCAGCCGTGCTGAAAGCCCTTACCAATCAACATCATCATGGGATCGTCTTTCAGCCACCGAGGATAGTGCTTAGTATATATCCTCATCCGACTTCGGCTGAGTTTAGTGAGGTCGGTGCCTGTCCTTGTCCTGACCTTCTTGACCTGGGCTTCGACCTGTTCCTGTCCAATCTCAAATGGCTCGCCGCCAAACATCAAGAAGAGCACCCCGATGCCGACACCGATGCCGAGAGCTAGAAAAGCCCTTCGACGAGAGAATACTATTGTTGTTGCTAAGTAAACGCCAAGCATCAGAATCGCGGTTCTGGAATGAGCATTGAAGAGCGGATAAATCAGAAGTCCGGAGCAGGCAAGCAATACCAATCTCTGTCCATGCGTCCCAGGTGACTTAACCTTGGCGACCAAAACAGCCAGGGCTGAAACAAGATAAAGCCTGACGTGGAGATGATGAGGCGACATGGTTCCCACGTAGGAGTAGGGACTATAGCCGTACCGTTGATAATCCCAAAAAGGCCCCATTATGTCCAAAGACTGAAGCGTTGAGAGAAGACCTTGCACAAGCGCCGTCGCCACGAAGAGGTTCAGCAGAATGCCAATCTGCCTTTTTGTTTTGATGCTTGACTGGATGAACAAGAAGCCGAGGGCATACACAAGTAACCTATACCAGCGAATCCCAGCCATCGGAAAGGCGAGCCAATCGGTTCTGAGGGCCGTCATGACGACGCTAAAAAGGCAAAAAGCGACAAAAATGAAAAGCGGCCCGGTTACTTCGTTGTCCTGTATTCTCAATCGCTTGCCAACGGCGAAATCCGCCAGATAGGCGACGATCAGCAACGATCCCATTATGTCGTAAGCGCGAATCGGATGTTCACCCAGGAAACCGTAATGCATGACCGGCAGGCAATAGGCATACGCGCCGACGAGAATGGCAAGGCCCGCAAAACGGTTCACGAGAATGAGCACAAATCCCGCAAGTCCCGCCAGCACGAGAAGAGTCGGCCCGGGAACGATGCCCTTCGCCATATATGTGCTCCCCAGAAATGCTAGTATCAAAAGTGTCGCTCCTGATACTATGGCTTTTTGGGGTAAGGCTCGCGTCCGCATCATATACATAACTCTGCTCCTGCTCCAGCGGCCGTGGCGGCCCAGGGCTTAGAGCTCGTGGTCCCAGTCCGGTTCATGACTAGTGCTCTCGGTATGGTCCATTCTTGGCAAGCAACTGTGAGTATATTTCCTCATATCTAGCCACACAAGCTTCGATACTGAAATCATTAGCATGCTCAACGGCAGCTGTCGAGAGACGGCAGGCAAGGTCTTCTTCGGTAAGCACGCGGATAACAGCGTCGGCAAGCGCCTGAGGGTCCTTCGGTGGCACAAGTATCCCCGCCTTGCCGTCATCGAGCACTTCAGGGATGCCCCCGACCCTCGTTGCAATGCAAGGAAGCCCAGAGGCAATCGCCTCGATCAGGGCGATAGGTAATCCCTCGGACACTGAAGACAGGGCGAAGACGTCCATCGCTGCCAGAATCTCCGGTATGTCCCTTCTAGCTCCTAGAAAGGAAAAATTAGCTTTTAGACCGAGCTGGTTCACCTGCTCTTCCAGCGCGCTTTGGAGAGAACCACTGCCGACCAGGACGAAGTGACAATCAGTTCCAGAATCGAGGACTCTGCGAGCGGCCTCAACGAGATGCTTATGGCCCTTGTCGGGTCTGAAGCTGCCAATAGTTCCGACTATATCCCTGCGCCCAACGCCGATTCTCTCTCTGGCGGCATCCTTCTCGACAGAATCTACGTTGAAGACTGAGAGATCTACCCCGTTGCGGATGATCGCTATATCGCTCACGCTTGCCCACCCATGCTGGGCAATGTTCTCTCTCACGGCCTCGGAGACGGCCGTGAACTGATCCACGAAGCGCCTTGTCAAGATAGTGTATGCCCTCTGACGAGCAAGCGCTATCGGTTGCGGCCTGGATACCCTATGTTGGGTAGCGATGATCGACCGCACACCCGCCGATTTCGCCGCGGCAATCTGCCAGGGAAGCGACCAATGCAAATGACTGTGCACGATATCGGGCTTCGCCTTCCGCACTAGTCTATAGAAATCTCTAGTAAACGTTAGAGATTGCCCACCTGATCGTCTCAGACACTCATGAACAGGAACTCCCAACGACAAGGCGTCTTTGAGAAATGGCCCTCTCCTGCCTAACAAACAGCAGATTGACACATCGTATCTACCCTCTCTAACGAGCACCCGACACATATCCGTGACGAGGCGCTCGATGCCGCCCAAAGTTAGAGTGCTAACAAGATACATCACACTGGCCTTTTGACTAACGTAACTCACGACAGGGATCCCCACCCTCATCACTCATCCAGTTTGGGACTCTTAGCTTTACTCCCCACGATTCCTCAAGTATTGTCTTAATCTGAATCATCAGGTCCTCGCGGGTCTTGTTTTCTATCCACTTCCGACCTGCGCGTGACAGTCTGGTATAGAGCTCACCCTCTGTGGCAAGCCTTGTCATGGCCTCGGCAAGACCGTGAACGTCACCCGGCTCGACCAGCAGACCTCGCTCGTTATCACCAAGAATCTTCGGGATAGAGCTTGTTGATGTGGAGATACATGGGAGTCCGCAAAGCATTGCCTCGTTAATCACTTTTGGCCATCCCTCGCCATATAATGAAGGTAGGACAAGGACGTGGGACTGTTCATAGTGCTTGCGCAGCTCCGCCGGCGGGAGCCACCCATGAAAAACGACCCGTGAATCCAGATGTAGCTCTGAAGCCAGCAGCTCGATTTCCTGTCTCAAACGCCCATCTCCCACAATGGATAGCGTGGGCCTGGGACTAAGGTCCATCCGAGCAAGCGCCTTCAGCAAAACGTCAAGCCCTTTCATCTTGCTCAGGCGACCCACGAACAGGAACCTGGCGGGGCTCGCCAATCTCTTTGAAGCAGCAAGCTCCGCTGTCTCCCTTACCTCTTGTTTCGTGATACTGCTATTGAAAACAGAATGAACATTGCCCCGGTTGCCATCCCAAAGCGCATTCACCGTGACTGGCCCCCCGAAGCCCGTACGGGAAAACAGCCATCGCTGGAGCTTGTTTGCCAGGGGTTCACCCGGCCACGTCTCCCACTGGTTCGCAAACTTGGCGCATCGCGGCTTCTTCGTGAACAACAATGCGATGGCACCGAAAATGCCCATATTCTCTGGGCCGCGGATATGTATCGCGTCACAATCTCTCATAGCACGCATTATTCGGAAGATGTTTCCCGGCATTCCCCGAAGTCGCCGCAGTCTTGAGCAAATGTCCGGCCCACGGACAATCGGGCAATTCGTCAAAGCATACTCACCAGCGTAAGCTACAACATCGTCGGCTGGTGGCTCTTCAGACATCGGCGCACAGATATGCACCTCATCGAAGAAGTCCGCGAATATGCGAAGGTCTCGCACGAAAAACGCGAAACTCGCAATGCGTCCGTCAATCACCCAGTGCGGCACGACTGTGGTCGCAAGTAGCTTCATCGAAACTGCTCCTCCCGTGTAGTATCTAGCAGCGTTCTTGCAGCAGAGATATTCTCTCTCATCCTCCACAAGATGAACGGTATTTGGAGTAACACGGCTGGCACGCGCAGAACTCGCAACAGAGCACTCTCCTGCTCATAAAAGGCTCGCACCTTAAACTGGAGCAGAAGAGAAAGAATCAACCCCTCTCGCACTTGTTTCTCAGAGAAGTATTTGAGAAATCGATAGATGGATGTCCGGGACGGCACATCCGTATTGAGCAGCCGCCTTGCAGCCGCTTTGTGCCCTATGGTATGCACATCAAACTCTCTGAGTCCACCGACCGGGGCTACGTGGTGAATAACGCTGGCATCAGGGTTATGAAGCATCACAGACCCCGCTAGATAAAGCCGCGTCCCGAAGTCCATATCGCCATAGTCGCCACCCTCGAAGTTCAGATCGAAGGAACCCGCCTTTCTCAAGACGCTTGATCTAACGAGGCTGTTTCCAGATGGAAAAGCACTGCTATGCCTGAAGAAGAAAAAATGATCCGGCAAGGGGTGACCTCGCCGGCAGTCCACTATGCCCACAGACACGTCCGCCCCATATCGGGCGAGGCCTCTCAGATGTTGCTCAATAAGGTCATCGCCAAAACTGATGTCGTCATCGAAAAACAGTATGTAATCACCTTTCGCCTTCTCAACGGCTGCATTTCGAGCCTTCCAGAGTCCCGGCGTGTCGAAGAATATCGTGATTGTCGGCAGATCAGGAAACTCCTTATATGGCGACTCGGAACGCTTCTTCTCGGGGGTCTGATCCGCGCAGATGATCTCGTACGGCATAATAGTCTGCTTCGATAAGCATCTGAAGCAATTGCGAAGAAAGTCATACCTATTCAGAGTCGGAATCACGACGCTAACCTCTGGATCGGGCTCAAGTTCTACGTCGGTGTCCCGAGTCAACACAATGCCGGCGGCAGAGGGCGGTTTCGTGCGACGGGCAGCCCGGCGCGCTGACAGATATGCTCTGGTCTCATGCATCAGTTTCATTCGCTTGAGTGTGCGCCTAAGAAAAACGTAAGGCGCCCAGAGCCACTTGTGATTCCGAATGAAAAATAGATAGGAATCATGTTCTGTCACAGTCACTTCGCAGCTCTCTGCCGCCTCGTTTACGAGTTCAGGACTATAGACGAGAATCGCGCCTCGCTCGAGCATTCGATAGCCCATCTCAAGCCCTGCACCATCCAGTGTCTTGAATGCACGATCGATATGTCCAAGCACGCGGAGAGCCTTAACTCGCGCAAGCATCGCTTTCAGTGAAAGACGCCAGCTCGTTGCCCTTATGTTCGTAGGCGGGTCTAGATTGAGCATTCTAAGCGCGTGAACGTAATCCACGCTGGGAGGTAGACCTGCCGTGCCGAGCTTCAGGCCAGCGTGCACCACGTCGGCCTTGTCGTTGCACAGACGTAGGACCAATTCATCGGCCGGGAGCGGCAGGGACCCGTCCCAAAAGAGGATGAAGTCAGCCGCCGTTTGAGTAACGATGGTGTCCAGCGCGTTCGCTGCTGACTGCACATCCGGCGCAAGAACATGGACTTCGCCCAGCTGCCAATCCGCAGCCGCTCCATTCAGGTCGCTGTCGCGCCTCCAGAGAACCAGGTCGATCTTCATCTCAGATCTCGCTTTCCAATGCTTCATCGGACGCAGGATTTCGTACGCCGATGTCTGCACTCGCATCGCCCATTCGCGGCAAGGCTGCCTCATTCCCATCGAGAAGGTTGCTATATAGATCATAGAACTTGTCGATCTGATCCTCAATCCGGAAACTATTCAAGATCCTCTCTCGCCCACTCTTACCCATTTGCAGCCTGAGAGCGGGATCATCCGCGAGTAGCTTGATCTTCTCAGCCATTGCACGAGCGTCTCTCCTCGGGACAACGAATCCCGTAACGCCGTCTTCTACGGCCTCTGGCAAAGCGCCAGCGTCGCTCACAATCACCGGCACCTGCATCGATTGCGCCTCCAGAACAGCATTCGATATTCCCTCCTGAACGCTGGGATGCACATATATGTCAGCCCATTCGTAATGCGACCTGACATTCTCCCCAGAAGCGGGTCCTGCGATAGTCACAACCTCATTGAGGCGCATGTCGTCTATGCTGTACCGAATAGCGGACTCAGCATCAGCCATGGGCCCAACAATCCTGTATTGGACGCTACAGCTAGCGTTGTGAACAAGTCGCACCGCTTCCAGAGCGTATTCGTGACCCTTGAGCCAAGTCACTCGAGCCACACTCAGCAGTCTGAGCGGACGGTCGCCTGAATCGCTCGCATGAGAGATCTCTGAATCGAAAAACGCGGTGTCGATAGCGCCTGTGATAACGGCGAACCGCGCATCCGCGGGACAACCTCGCCTTAGAGCCTCCCGTCTGAAGAAATCTGAAGCGAAATGCAGCGCGTCAGCCTTGGCAAGAACCTCGTTATAGATGTGTGGGTTCTTGAGAGGCGCAGCCGCAATGTCGCTGCCTCGAAAACTACAGACCATCTTGCATCCCAGAATCTCCTTCAACTCAACACTTTGAGGAGAAAAATAGCCGAACTCAACATGTATTAGGTCATACTCCCTTCCCATGAATGGGGAGCGCAAATAAAGCCACTTAAAAGATTCCATCCCGAAACCGAATTTGCTTATATAATGCCTGGCGAATCTGATAAAATCTCTGGAGCAATTGCAGCACTTCCAAAGCAGCACAAATGGCATCAGGATGACCACGAGCGGCTTGAAGCCATGATACGGTGTGATACGCACCCTGCGCCTTATGTCCGCCCGCTCCTTTAAACCTGGAAACCTCTCCCATTCCTTCGAACTCCTCCCTGCAATGATCTCCACATCCACGCCTCGGTCAAGAAGACCCAAAAACTTCGTAACAATGAAAGTCTCTGAAATAGCAGGGAACCTGCCCACAATCATGGCTATCTTCATGGTTACTTCAGCTGGCGCCTATCCTCCAATGCTACTTAGTCATGCTCTCTAATACATGCTCTTCGTAATTCCAGACACATTTGCCTAGCTGCTGCCTCAATCTGGATTCTGGCGCGTTCACTTCCATCCCCTCTCACCTAATCGGGTCACACCACGACTTCCCCCATAACCTGTCGATAGACCTCAATCCAATTGCTGATCTCTCGCTCAACGTGGAAGAGCTTTCGCGCCCTCTCTCTGCCAGCCTCGCCCATTCTGCTCGCCAGATCTGGATCGTCCAGCATAAGTTCGATTCTGTCGGAGAGCGCCTGAGGGTCATACGGCGGAACACAGAACGCCGTCGTCTCATCCTCAACACATTCGGGAATACCACCAACGTCTGTCGTAACGATCGGTAAACCGGCCGCCTGCGCCTCCATCAGAATCGTCGGTATGCCCTCGGAGACGCTTGAGCAGAGGAATAGATAGGCCTGCGAGAGATGCTCCCGCACCTCTTCTGGACCCATCGCCCCGGCAAGGGTAACCTCTTCCTGTAATGCCCTGTGCCCAATGAGAAAACACAGTGCGGATTTCATTGGGCCCTCGCCAATGAGTGTCAGATGAAATGCTCTACCGCGAGCCTTCAGCAACGCCGCTGCCTCAATGGCATATTGGTAGCCTTTCTCCCATACCAAACGGCCCACAGAGACAATCAAAGGCACGGATGTGGAGGGCATTCGCTCAACCGCAAAGAAATCGTCGTCGATGCCCTGATTCAGGACACAACACTTCTCATCTGACGCCCCGAGGACCTTCGCCTTGTCAGCAAGAGATCGACACACAAAATGGAGCCTAGCTGCTTTCGGGAACAGTGTCCGTTGCATAAAAGCCCGCCACTTAGGATCAAGTTGCGGTCGGACAGCGATATCACGGCCCCTGAAGGTCACGATTGTCCTCACTCCTGGCATGTCCAGCAACTCGGGATGCGCCTGGGCCAACCACGAGCTCTCAATGTGCAATACGCCGCGAAGATAGGGCGCCATCGGCAAATGATTGATGAAAGCAAGAAAAGCATGTGAAGGAATGCCTCGCAGCCGTATACCGGCCCTGAAAAGAGAGACCAACCCCAACGGATTGGTGACGCAGGCGCGGATGAAATCCAGCAAGATATGACCTGTTATTGCATAACGAAGATAGCCTCGCGGCAGATAGTGTATTTTCTTGCGGAGCGAGCGAGATATGTTCAGCTTAACTCGATTCGAGGGCTTAGGCTTTCTAGCAGAGAACACGGCAGCAAGTAGGCCCCTTTCTAGAAGGCCCTCCGCAGCATCGATCAGAAAAGGCTGCACGAGACAGGGGAACTCCTCGAAGAACAGGACTATATGGGGGTAGTTCCGACGCCGCGTCATGCTGGAAGCACCTGTTCTTGCTGTATCTCGTTGGATTGCCCGAAGCTCATTTCGAGCCATCCCGGCAGAAGATCTCATGAAGCTCCTTCAAGGTGCAGAATTCGCCACCTACAGAGCGCCAAAACGACAGCGTCTTCTCCAGTCTCTCACACCACATCTCAACGTCACCTTTGTTCTGGCAGTAAGGACTTGCGCCAGGTATGACCTCAACATTGTGGAACATCATATTCAGGATCAAGTGATGCTGCCTGCGATAACGAGCGACAAACTTCTCTATGAGCAGCTTCATCTCATCCGCTGTGGAATAGCTCGGTCTTAGCCACCATGCGCGATGGGGCCTTATGAGCCGTCTTACCAACCGCTTTGCGCGATTCCGCAAAATAGGGCACCTGTCCACCCAATGGCGGCAGATCGTTACCGGAACCTCGAGAATCTGCGTATGGCCCTTACGGCCGGGCTTGTCCGCTCTAGGCCAGTACGGTTGCTCTGGGGATCGTCTGAAGTCCACCTTTGTTAGCTCAGTTGCCATGACTCTGCCCGGAACAACGCTTGTGTCCACCCAGTAACCGAGCTCAGTCAGAATCGGAACTGTGTTTGAACTGATTCCGAAACGTCCGGCCCGAAAGCTGACGGGCTTATAGCCAAACGCCGCCTCGAAGTGAGATGTAAGAGCCTCGAGCTTTGCCTTCTCGACCGTCACGTCATAATCACACTGGAACTCCCTGTATCCCGGAGGGCCAGCGGGGTGCTCCTTCGGCGGGACGAAGTCGCCGTGAAGGTGCGTACCCAACTCGCAGGTGTCTCCAAGCTGCCGCAGCACCGAGGCACATTCTGGATTCTGGATTACCTCATCTGCCAGCAGGTAAGTAGGGCGCGCCGCAAAGTTCGCGAAAATGGGCTGCAGAACTTCTGGCAACCCACGGATAACTGAATCGAAGCCCCAGAACCTCTGTGTTACCCATTCTGGCCCTGAATCAGGCTCAGTATCAATTGTTATCGCCATGAATTTGGTCAGAGCTTGCCTCTGCATTTCTGCATTCTAGACGTTCGTCGATGGGCATAAGTTATTCTGAGCCCGCTTCCTTTGACTCAAGTCTTCTAAAGAACATACAAATCATGGGCCCCAGAATAATTTTGAAGATGAATCGCCAATTCGGACGCCCGAGCAATCTTAAGGGCGAGAGCATAATCGCAGCCAGGAGCCAGCGGCGTGCTTGCCAGCCAAAGCCATCTCTGAAAAACGCGATGGACAGCGCGAACCGTAATGCGGCCACCGCACGACGGTATGACGGGACCTCTTTGCGTGTTCGGGAGCACTGAGCGATGGACTCCTTCAGCACGGAGCGTATCGAGTGGTCCATTTGAGCAAACCACAGGCGCGTGTGCTTGGTCGAATGAGGGAAGCTGGGGTCCGCATACCTGAGGACTAGCCCCCATGTGGCGCCACGTTCGAAAATCTGGGGATCGTGATTAAGAGCTTCAGCCCAGGAATCGATCGCTCGTGAGGGCTCACCGGCACGCGTCCACTTCGTGCCGTCTTTCAGCCATAGCGTGCTATATGCCTTGCTCTGAAGCGCCGCGGTTGCCCGAGCGCCGAGGCCAGACACGTACTTATCAAGTGACCCTACATAATAGTCTATACTACCTGGATTCCTGGACTTACTGTCTTCTCTTCTCCGAAAGATGCCTACGGCCTCTTCAGTGCGCACGACCTTGCAGCCTGCCAGCCAAAGCCTGCGCCAGAGGTCCCAGTCATCGCAGGACCTTAAGGTCTCGTCAAAGCCGCCGATTTTCTCAAACCAATTGCGCCTGATAACCGTCGAATTGGGTGGGGAAGGACACCCGAGCGTCAAGTATTCCGTGAAATCTTCCAGGGGCGGGGCGGTATGCCTGCTCGAAGTGCCGTCCTTCACGTCAGTCACTTGCCAGGCCCCGAAGCATAGCCCAGCTTCTTGATCCTCTTCCAACAGATCTGACATTGTCTCGGCCATTTTAGGGACAACCATGTCGTCTGAATCCAGGAAGCACACGTATTTGCCACAGGAATCCTTGAAACCAGCGTTCCGGGCGGCGGAGACGCCTGCATTCTCCTGCCGGATGATCTTGGCCCGGCCCTCATAGCGTTTCAGCACGTCAGGCGTGCCATCCGTGGAGCCATCGTCAACGACGATTACCTCCACCTCTTTCAGAGTCTGGTTCAGCGCGCTGTCAATCGCGTCAGCAACGTGCGCCTCATCGTTATAGACCGGGATGATGATGCTGACAGTTGGAACATGCCACACAGAGTTCCTCATGGCCTTACCCATCACAATGTGGTCCGCCCCCTGCCCGGCCGCAATTTGGCCAACGGCGTATCTCTTGCTCCCTGCTGGGAGAACACGCGGGCCCCTTAGGCTGTTCGCAGTTATCGTATTGTCCTTTCTCGACAATGGCGATTCCCCGTCCCGTCATATCCTCATCCAAGCTGCAGGGACCAGATCTCTTGTATCCCTACTTTCATCACCAAACCATTTTTTAGGCGCAATTACAATCTTGCTCGCGTTCTTACTTAGCCACGCAGCCCACCAACCATAAGTGCTATTCGCAATCACGAAATGTTCACATGAAGACATCAATCTGAAGTAATATTCATATTGATTCCCGGCATATTTGTGGCTAACAAGGGTGAAAGGATACTCGGTCCTTAGGTTATTCTCGCACCATTCGAGGTCGTCCGAAAAAATGAAGAAATGCGGATCTCTGATTTCCTGCCCCATGCGTAGCATGCCTCGATGGAAATAGCCCGCATCGCAAGTATCATACATGGGTTGACCCACGAACTCCTTTCTTCTTACGAACACGCAAACAGAATTTGTCGATTCTATAGTTCGGAGCATCTCCTTGCTTTCGTAATCGAGCTCGAAATTGAAGGCGAAGTCTTTTCTGATTGTCTCTTCAACGTCTAGGAAGTACTTCTCGCTCTGCCAGAATCCTATCAGCATGCTGTTATCAGGAGTTGATAGTATGTCCTGCTTAAAAGGGGTGAAGCCCGGCTCCTTAACAACTCTGTCAGAGAACTTGGGTTCAGTTCTGATTCCCATCTCGGATTTAAATTTGCGAATGAGCCTGTACGTGAGCTTCCTGTTCTCTTGTGACGGCTCTACGAACTTCTGCACCTCAGAAGGCCGCGCGAATCCGGCTCTTACATGGAAAACATTGAGCTCATAATCTCGAAACACGACGCGACCCGGCCAAGGGGTTCGGTCCAGTAGCCTGCTCAAATCCAATTTGAGCTCGGTATCGTTCTTAAGAGATAGGTGGCGTCCCAATGCATACTGGAACATTTGGTTACCCGTGCCGCCGTTTAACCTACTAATAATCATCTTCCTGCCTTCCTACGAACGTGAATCACCACAAGTATTGCCCGGCAAGCATCCGGGTTCCCATCAGGCCTCGGCCGCTCTTAAACTGCCCGGAGCTTCCTTATGTGTACCGGTGCTCAGA
>Ga0272444_10005000_pt1 | contig 11524 bp, 11 predicted proteins | sample SSMForm13_FD_201033 | JGI IMG/M metagenome (GOLD analysis project Ga0272444, IMG submission 201033) | Marine sediment archaeal communities from Little Sippewissett salt marsh, Falmouth, MA, United States - SSM-Form-13 | ecosystem: Environmental > Aquatic > Marine > Wetlands > Sediment ... | reverse complement strand
CAACCACCCGCCACAACTTCGGATTCATGGTCCTGGACCGCCTGGTTGACAGCCGCGGCGGCTGGGAGTCCCTGCCCGCCGTGGACGCCGGGGGGGACTGCCGGGCCGGCGCCCTGACCGTCACGCCAGGCCGGCCCAAATGGCTGGCCCTGGAGCCCATGGCCTACATGAACCGTTCCGGCCCGGCCGTGGCCAGGGCCTGCCGCCGCTTCGCCGTGGACCCGGCCGACCTGGTGGTGGTCCACGACGACCTGGACATCGAGCTGGGACGCATGAAACTGCGCAAGGGCGGTTCCGACGCCGGACACAACGGCGTGGGCTCGGTCATCGCCGAACTGGGCTCCGAGGCGTTCCTGCGTTTGCGCCTGGGCATCGGCCGCCCACCCGGCCGCCAGGACCCGGCCGACTACGTGCTTTCGGCCTTCGACCCCGCCGAACTGGCCGTGGTCGACGCGGTTGCCGCCGCGGCCGTGGACGGCCTGCGACTGCTGTCGCGCATGGGGCGAGACGCCGCCACCAGGCACGTCAACGGATTCGCTGTACAGGCCCCGTCCGACCAACCGGAAAGTTGACCTTCCGCATTGGACTATTGGCCGCGTTTGCGGTACTGTTTTCTCTCGACACGCCACTACCCATCGAGCATCCCGGAGCCTGACAACGTGTTTTCCGTCAACGAACTGGTCGTCTATCCCGCGCAGGGCGTGGGGACGGTCGAGCGCATAGAGAATCAAGAGATCGGCGGCGACAAGGCCGATTTCTACATCGTGCGCATCATGGCCAACAACGTCACCCTCATGGTGCCGGTCTCCAATGCCGTCAACGTGGGACTGCGCAAGGTCTGCTCCAAAAAAAAGGGACAGGCCATCCTCAAGTCCCTGGAGGACCGCTCGGATTTCACGGGATACTCCGGCCAGAATTGGAACCGGCGTTACCGGGAATACTCGGACAAGCTCAAAAGCGGCGACTTGGCCGACGTGGCCTACGTGCTCAAGGAACTGCTGCTCATCGGCAAGGACAAGGATTTGTCCTTCGGCGAACACCGCCTGCTGGAGCAGGCCATGGGACTCATGACCATGGAACTGGCCTACGCCCTGAACCGCGACGCCGACGCCGTGCGTGAAGAGATCGAATCCCTGTTCGCCGACGTGCTCAAGCAGGACGACGAAGAAAAGGAAGAAGAAAAAAAGGAAGGGTAAATAATCCTTGCCATGACCCGGCCCTTGGGCTAAAGGGCCTTCATTACGTTGGGCGCGGCCGTTGCCCGCCCATCACGACAAGCCTACGGCATTTTTTCTCAATACAATTCGTTCATTCTTAGTCCGCACAGCCTTGCTGTGTTGCAACCGTTCAACGGCTTGCAGCGCTCAATTAAACCACTGGCCCCGGCGGGCCGATAACAAGCATAGCCGTTCATCACGTGGACTGAATCAACCAACCTCCCTCCCGGTACAAACCAAAGAGAATCCCTACCGCATGCCTCGACGACCTGCCGGCCGTCGTCCCAAACAAGGGGCCCAAGGCCAGAAAAACAATCAGCGTCCAGACGGAGTCGCTCTCATGAACCAATCCGAGCTCAAGGCCAAAAGCATGTCCGAGCTCACGGATCTCGCCATCGAATACGAGGTCGAGAACCCCAGCGGCATGCGCAAGCAGGAGCTTATCTTCGCCCTGCTCAAGGCCTGCGCCTCGCAGAACGGAAACATCTTCGGCGAAGGTGTGCTGGAAATCCTGCCAGACGGATTCGGTTTCCTGCGTTCGCCCATGTACAGCTACATGCCCGGGCCGGACGACATCTACGTCTCGCCTTCCCAGATCAGGCGCTTCGGCCTGCGCAAGGGCGACATGATCTCCGGCCAGATCAGGCCCCCAAAGGAGGGCGAACGCTACTTCGCCCTGCTCAAGGTCAACGAGATCGGTTTCGCACCGCCCGAAAAGACCAAGAGCCTGGTCCTGTTCGACAACCTGACGCCCATCTATCCCGACCGCCAGTTCCACATGGAGAACGGCCGGGACAACTTCTCGGGCCGCATCATCGACTTCATGGTGCCCATCGGCGCGGGCCAGCGCGGACTCATCGTGGCCCCGCCCCGCACGGGCAAGACCATGCTCCTGCAGACCATCGCCAACTCCATCAACGCCAACCATCCCGACATCTTCCTCATCGTCCTGCTCATCGACGAGCGGCCCGAGGAAGTCACGGACATGGAGCGCACCGTGCGCGCCGAGGTGGTCTCCTCCACCTTTGACGAGCCCCCCACGCGCCACGTCCAGGTAGCCGAGATGGTCCTGGAAAAGGCCAAGCGCCTGGTGGAAAGAAAACGCGACGTGGTCATCCTGCTGGACTCCATCACGCGCCTGGGCCGCGCCTACAACGCCGTGACCCCATCCTCGGGCCGGGTCCTGTCCGGCGGTCTGGACGCCAATGCCCTGCAGCGCCCCAAGCGCTTCTTCGGCTCGGCGCGCAACATCGAGGAAGGGGGCTCCCTGACCATCATCGCCACGGCGCTGGTGGACACGGGCTCGCGCATGGACGAAGTCATCTTCGAGGAGTTCAAGGGAACCGGCAACATGGAGATTCACCTGGACCGCCATCTGGCCGACAAACGCGTCTTCCCGGCCATCGACATCAACCGCTCCGGCACCCGCAAGGAAGAGCTGCTGCTCGAGGACAACGTCCTGAACCGGGTCTGGATCCTGCGCAAGCTGCTCTCGCCCATGAATCCCATCGACTCCATGGAATTCCTCATCGAAAAGATGAAGGGCTCCAAGAGCAACAAGGAATTCCTGGATTTGATGAGCAAGTAGCCCAAGGCGGCCCCGGGGCGGCTCGCGGTCGTCCCGGCCCCGGGCCGGAAAGGTTGCATCCCCTGTGCGCTTGGGATAGTCCGGGGTCGAGGATATGGCCATGACCCCATCCAGGCGAAATCATTCCCAACGGAGCAAAGGCTCCCCAGGCGACTCGTCCGGCCCGACGCGGGCCCTGGCCGCGTTCATGCTGGCCGTGTTCACGGCCTGGCTGGCCCTGACCCCCATGGCGGCCACGGCCTCCCTGTTCGGCAAGTTCACGGTCAAGGACGAGGCCGAACTGGGCCGCAAGTTCAACACCCTGCTCCGTTCCAAGCTGCCCATCATCGAAGACCCGGAGATCACCGATTACATCAAGGACGTGGTGGAGCGCGTCCACGCCATCATGGCCCCCATGCCCTTCGACCTGACCGTGTCGGTGGTGCGCAACAACTCCATCAATGCCTTCGCGGCCCCGGCCGGATACGTCTACGTGTTCACCGGGCTGGTGCATCATTTCGAACACGAGGCCGAGATGGCCGGGGTCATCGCCCACGAACTGGCCCACGTGTCCCAGCGCCACGTGGCCAAACGCGTGGAGCGCATGCAGGTCATCGGACTGGGCACCCTGGCCGGCGCCCTGGCCGGCATCTTCATCGGCACCCAGACCGACGGGTCCAGCAACATGGGCGAGGCCTCGGAGGCCCTGGTGGCGGGTTCCCTGGCCGCGGGGCCGGCGGCCATGCTCAGCTATTCCCGGGAAAACGAGCGAGAGGCGGACCAGGTGGGCATGCAATACCTCGTGGCCGCCGGATACCGGCCCGAGGGCATGGTCGGGGCCTTCAAGACCATCATGCGCAAGAGCTGGCACTCGGGCACCTCCATCCCCTCCTACCTGGCCACCCATCCGGGAGTGGACGAACGCATCGGCTACCTGGAGGACCGCATCGCCAACATGCCCGCCGAGATCCGGGAGCGACCGTGGGACGACGAGCGATACCACCGCGTGCAGACCCTGGTCCGGGCGCGCTACCTGGATCCCGAACTGGCCCTGCAGTATTTCGAGGGCGGCGAGGGCGGCCCCTCCTGCCTGGACTGGCTGGGCAGGGGCATGGCCCTGGACCGCATGCGCAAGGTCAACGAGGCGGCCGAGGCCTTTCGCCAGGCCGTGATCTGCGCCCCCGACGACCCGCTCATCCTGCGCGAGGCCGGCCGCTTCCAGTTCGAGAGCGGCCAGTTGGACAAGGCCGCCATGTATCTCCAGAAGGCCGTACTGCTCAATCCCCGCGACCTGCTGGCCCTGTTCTTCTACGCCCGCATGCTGAGCGAGCAGGGACGGACGGACAAGGCCGCCGAATACTTCGAGCGCATCCTCAAGCGCATCCCCGACGAATGGGAAACCCACTACTACCTGGGGCGCATGCTGGGCCAGTCGGGACGGCTCTTCGAGGCCCACCTGCACCTGGCCTACGCCGCGGTCTACAGACCCGACCGCAAGCAGGCCGGCTTCCATATGGACAAGGTGCGCCGTCTGGCCGAGACCGAGGAGCAGAAAAAGGAACTGGCAGCCCTGGAGGCCGCCTTCAAGGAACGGGCCGAATTCTGGTAGCGGCCCGACAACACAACGGACGGATCATGGACATACGAGGAACGACCATCATCGCCGTGGCCGACGAGCGCGGCGTGGCCATGGCCGGAGACGGCCAGGTGACCATGGGCCAGAATCTGGCCATCAAGCACAGCGCGCGCAAGGTGCGCCGGCTGTACAAGGACGCCGTGCTGGCCGGGTTCGCCGGCTCCACGGCCGACGCATTCACCCTGTTCGAACGTTTCGAGGGCAAGCTGGAGGAATACCACGGCAACCTCATGCGCGCCGCCGTGGAACTGGCCAAGCAATGGCGCATGGACAAGGTCCTGCGCAAGCTGGAGGCCATGCTCATCGTTGCCGACGCGAGCACGATGCTGCTGCTCTCGGGCACGGGCGACGTCATCGAACCCGACGACGGCGTGACCGCCATCGGCTCGGGCGGCCCCATGGCCCTGGCCGCGGCCCGGGCCCTGCGGCTCCACACGGACATGGCCGCCCCGGACATCGCCCGCGAGGCCATGGCCATCGCGGCCAAGCTGTGCGTCTACACCAACGACACCCTGACCCTGGAACACCTCGAAAAATAAGCCGCCGGGCGGCAAGGCCGGATTGCACATGAAAACACTGACCCCCAGGGAAATCGTCTCCGAACTGGACAAATTCGTCATCGGCCAGGCCGACGCCAAGCGCATGGTGGCCATCGCCATGCGCAACCGCTGGCGGCGCATGCAGGTGCCGCCCGAACTGCGCGACGAGATCGCGCCCAAGAACATCATCATGATCGGCCCCACGGGCGTGGGCAAGACCGAGATCGCCCGCCGCCTGGCCCGGCTGGCCGGAGCGCCCTTCTTCAAGGTCGAGGCCTCCAAGTTCACCGAGGTGGGCTATGTGGGCCGCGACGTGGAATCCATGGTCCGCGACCTCATGGAGATCGGCGTCAACCTGGTCCGCTCCGAGGAGATGGCGCGCGTCCAGGTGAAGGCCGAAAAGGCCGCCGAGGAACGGCTGCTGGACCTGCTGCTGCCGCCCAAGGGCCGGGTGGGCTTCGGCGCGCCCCCCGCCCCCGGGACGTCATCCGCCAAGACCGGCGCCCTGGCGGTGGACCCCACCGGCGCGGCAACGCCCGCCGGCGAACGCTCCGGAGGCGACGACACCCGCGAAAAGCTGCGTTCCCTGTGGCGCCGGGGCAAACTGGACGACCGGGAGGTGGAACTGGAGATATCGGCCCAGGGCGGGCCCCAGGTGGGCATCATGGCCATGCCCGGCATGGAGGACATGGAACTCCAGATCCGGGACATGCTCGGCCGCTTCATGCCCCAGCAGAAGAAACGCCGCAAGGTCAAGGTGCGCGAGGCCTACGAGCTGCTCATCCAGGAGGAATGCTCCCGGCTCATCGACATGGACAACGTGGCCGAGACCGCCAAGGAACGCGTGGAACAGGGCGGCATCATCTTCATCGACGAGCTGGACAAGGTCTGCGGCGGCAAGGACCGCTCCGGGGCCGACGTGTCCCGCGAGGGCGTGCAGCGCGACCTGCTGCCCGTGGTGGAGGGCTCGGTGGTGAACACCAAATACGGCATGGTCAGCACGGACCATATCCTGTTCATCGCGGCCGGCGCCTTCCACCTGGCCAAGCCCTCGGACCTCATCCCCGAACTCCAGGGCCGCTTCCCCCTGCGGGTGGAGCTGGATGCCCTGGGCAAGGAGGAATTCCTGCGCATCCTGACCGAACCGCAGAACGCCCTGACCGTCCAGTACAAGGCCCTGCTGGACACCGAGGGCGTGGGTCTGGAATTCGCTCCCGATGCCCTGGAGGAAGTGGCTGAATTCGCCCAGTCCGTGAACGAGCAGACCGAGAACATCGGGGCCCGGCGCCTGTACACCATCATGGAAAAAATCCTCTCGGACCTGTCCTTCGAGGCCCCGGACCGCTCGGGACAGGCCGTGACCATCGACCGCGGCTACGTGCGCGACAAGCTGGCCGACGTCCAGCGCGACCGCGACCTGTCGCGCTACATCCTTTAGCGATAGAAAAAGCCCGTCCTGGGCTTTTTCCCTACCGCATTGGCGAAAACGCGGTTTCGCCAATGCTCACGAATCATTCGCCTTCAAGAAAGGCTCATGATTCGGCGCGCCATCCCTGGCGCGCGGCCCCTCCCGACCCGACGTTGCAAAGCGGTCGGAATCGCTCTACAAGCTGTCGGAAACGCCAGCCAAGGAGAATGCCGTGCAGGAAGCCGTGAAAAAGGCCGGGGTGCTGCTGGAGGCCCTGCCCTACATCCGCGAGTTCCGCGGCCAGACCGTGGTCATCAAATACGGCGGCAACGCCATGATCGACGAGGCCCTCAAGCAGAGCTTCGCCCGCTGCGTGGTGCTGCTCAAGTATATCGGGGTCAACCCGGTCATCGTGCACGGCGGCGGCCCGCAGATCGGCCGCATGCTCGACGCCCTGGGCATCGCCTCGCATTTCCGCGAAGGCCTGCGGGTCACGGACGAAGCCACCATGAACGTGGTGGAGATGGTCCTGGCCGGCAAGGTGAACAAGCAGATCGTGAACCTGCTCAACCAGGCCGGGGGCAAGGCCGTGGGCCTGTCGGGCAAGGACGGGAGCACCATCCGCTGCCGGCGGCTCAAACTGTCCGTGTCGCGCGAGGACGCCCCGCCCGAGCTCATCGACATCGGCAACGTGGGCGAGGTCACGGACATCGACCCCTCCCTGCTCGACACCCTCGAAACCAAGGGATTCATTCCGGTGGTGGCCCCGGTGGGCGTGGACGACTCCGGCGAAACCTTCAACATCAACGCCGACACCGTGGCCGGAGCCCTGGCCACGGCCATGAAGGCCAAGCGGCTGATCCTGCTCACCGACGTGCCCGGGGTCCTGGCCGCCGAGGGGACGCTCATCTCCTCCATGACCAGGGACGAGGCCCAAAGAGCCGTTACGGACGGCACGGCCCAGGGGGGCATGATCCCCAAGGTCCAGTGCTGCCTCAAGGCCGTGGAAAGCGGCGTGGAAAAGGCCCACATCATCGACGGCCGCGTGGAGAACTCGGTCCTGCTGGAACTGTTCACGGCCAGGGGCATCGGCACCCAGATCGTGGGCGGCTGAACACCACGAACTTACAAACGAAACGCCCCCGGACCGGCCGGTCCGGGGGCGTTTTTTTTACGTTGCGGCACAGCCGGGGCGCGATCAGGCGTCGGGTTCGCTCAGGACCACCTCGTCGCGTCCGTCGCGCTCGGACGTGTACACGTCCACGTGCTGAGAGCGCTCGGTGTCCACGGTCTTGCCCACGTAGTCGGCCTGGATGGGCAATTCGCGGTTGCCCCTGTCCACCAGGACCAGCAGTTCCACCAGGCGCGGCCGTCCGAAATCGAGAATGGCCTCAAGGGCCGCGCGCACGGTGCGCCCGGAAAACAGCACATCGTCCACAAGGACGACATCCAGTCCCTCGATATCGAAAAATATTTCCGTGGCGTTGATCTGGGGCTGGACGTCAAGCCGGGTCCAGTCATCCCGGTAAAGATTGATGTCCAACTTGCCGAAAGGCACATCAAGCCCAAGACTGTCGGCCAAACGCTCCATGAGCCTGGCTGCCAGGTCCACGCCGCGGCGCTGCACGCCGATCACGGCCAGGTTGGCGCAGTCCGCGTGACGCTCCAATATTTCCGAGGCCAGCCTGTCCAGGGTCCGTCCCATTTCCTGGGCGGTCATGATCGCCTTGGCCTGCTGCATGTGCGAATTCTCCATGCGTTGGGTGAATTTCCTGCCAAAACCGGTCCTTGAAACCTACGACATGCCGCCTGCCTTGGCAACATCCTCCATATGTTGATATAAATATAGCAACATGTCCCCAATGAAAATAATAGCCAATTGTTCCGAATTGGGTTGGGGACAACCCGTAACCAGGGTTCATGTACAACCGCTTCCTCATGAATACTTTATCAATCACCACGAATATGCAGCATTCCCCCCATGAGCACTCCAATCGGCAGGAATTTCAAACTGGCATGAATCTTCGCGAACAATTCGGCAACCGCCTGCGGCATTTGCGCCAAGTCGAGGGCATGACCCAGCAGAATCTCGCCGAAAACGCCTCGGTGACCGTGGAATACGTCAGCAAGCTGGAGCGCGGCCTGGCCTCGCCCTCCTTCGACGTCCTGGCCCGCCTGTGCGCGGCCCTGCGCATACAGCCCGCCAACCTGTTCCTGTTTTCGCTGCACGACGGACAGCCTGCCCCGGATTCCGGCCGCTCCTCGGCCGAAAAACAGGACGCCATCGGGCTGGACGGCTTCATCTCGGGCATGGCCTTCTGGTCCCGGGACATCGCCACGGACACATACCGCTTCTCCAGCAACATGGGTTCGCTGTTCGGCTATCCTCCCGGCTCCCCGCCGCTTGCCCCGCAAACACTGTTCGAGCATTTTGACGGCAAGGAACAAAAGCGCCTGCTGGAGGGCAAACGCCTGCACGATGCGGGCATCCGTATTCAACCAATGCGGATGTGCCTGCGGCGCCAGGACGGTTCCCTGCGCCACTGCATCGTGCTGGCCGACATCGACTTCGATGAAAACAACAAGCCGGTCATGGCCCATGGCGCCATATTGGACGTGACCGAACTCATGGACCTGGATCGCCACCTGGGCCGTACGCACAGGATCCTGAAGGAACGCGTCAGGGAGCGCACCGAACACCTTCACCAGACCATCCGCAGCCTGGGAGAGGAGGTGGCCCTGCGCAAACGCAGCGTGCAGGAAATGGCCATCTACCGGCAGATGGTGGAAAACAGCAACGACCGCATGGCCTTCATGGACAGGGACCTGATCTTTCGCGTGGTCAACGAGGCCGTGGCCCGATTTTACGATCGGCCCATGCAGGACCTGGTGGGCCGATCCCTGATTGACGTCGCGGTCTGCTCGGACACAACAAAAGCACGCCTATCAAAACTCCTGCATCAGGTCCTGAACGGAACGCCCGTACGAATTCAAGGCTGGCAGCAGCTACCGGGCCGCGAACCGATCTACCTGGACGTGACCTTGTCCCCGTGCAGGGATGAACACGGCGGTATCATCGGTGTGGTCAGCCTTGTCAGGGACCTCACGGACCTGAAATACGACCTCACCGAATCCGATTCCTCCCCCAAGTGCAATCACCCTCGTTGACAATCCCTATCCGGGGCTTACCATCACCGTTCGCCATGGCGTCAATCCCTGGCAATTGATGCTATTGACATTACCGCCCCGGGTCCTTATCAGGGGCACTTATTCATACGGAGGTACTCATGGTTGAACTGACCGACACAGCCCGCAAGGAACTTGAAGCCTACTTCGCGGACAAGGACCCCTCGCCCATTCGCGTCTATCTCGCCCCAGGCGGGTGAGCCGGCCCCAAGCTTTCGCTGGCTCTGGACGAGCCGCGTGACGATGACGAGGTGTTCGACCTCGACGGGCTGACATTCGTCGTGGAAAAGGATCTGCACACCCACGCCGATCCCATCTCCATCGACATGACCTGGATGGGATTCCAGGTCACCTCCGCCCTGCCCATGGCCGGCGGCAGCTGCTCCGGCGGCTCCTGCAGCACGGGCGAGGGCGGCGCCTGCTCCTGCTAGGCACGGCAGCATACCGATACAGCGGCGGCCCTTATGGGCCGCCGCTTTTTTTTCGGGGTTGACAGAAGGCCCCGGCGCTCCCTAGCTATATCCCTCAGCGGCCAAGCCTTGCCCGCGTAAAACCGGCCCCCATCGAACCGGTCAGGAGAACGGCATGATCCGACTGACAGACAGCGCCAAGGAAGACCTGACGGCTTTTTTCAGCAATAAGCCCCCCTCCCCCATCCGCGTCCAACTCGCTCCGGGCGGGTGCATGGGCCCCAAGCTGGCCGTGGACCTGGACGAACAGCGCGACACCGATCAGGTCCAGAAAATCGACGGTCTGACCTTCGTCATCGACGCGGAATTGCAGGCCCGGATCGGCCGCGTGACCATCGACGTGGACTATACGGGATTTTGCATCACCTCCGAACGCCAACCCAACGAACCTTGCTCCGGCGGCGACTGCGGCTCGTGCGCCGGCGGCTCTGGCACCATCTGCCCTTTCTGACATGCCCCGGACGTGCAGACGCGCCTGTCGGGGTTGACAAGACCCGACCCAGAATTATGATATGAATTCACGCCTCACGCCACCCCCATCCTCCCGGCCCGCCGTGGGCCGCGCCACGGATGACACGACGGCGAGGCCAAGCATCCTTGGAGGATGCCATGGTTGAACTGACCGACAGCGCACGCAAGGAACTGGACAGCTACTTCGCCGAAAACGAGAAGGCGCCCGTCCGCGTCTTCCTGCACCCGGGCGGCTGCTCGGGCCCGGCCCTGGCCCTGGCCCTGGACGAGCCCACCGACAACGACGAGGTCTTTGACCTGGACGGCCTGACCGTCATCGTGGAAAAAAAGCTGCACGCCAATGCCGAGCCCATCACCATCGACATGGGCGAGATGGGCTTCAACATCAAAAGCTCGCTCCAGTTGCCCCAAGGCGGCGGCTGCGCCAGCTGCGGCGGCGGCTGCTCCTGCTAGCCCGGCCCGAACCCCACACGCAAAAGCGGCGGCCCCTGACGGGACCGCCGCTTTTTCATTGTCGAATCAATCGATCAGTCGTCAAAGATGCGTTTGTCCACCAAAGGCGGCGCATCGTCGGGCAGGGAATCGACCCGGCGGACGGCGGGCCGCAGCTTGATGACAGCCTGGCAGGCCGCCACAAGGGCCGCCTCATCGAGATCATTCGCGACAACGTCCAGATAGAGCGCGTCGCGGCCGCCGGGGTTCTCCACCACCACCTGCCAGCGCTCCACGGACTCGAAACCGGCCACGGCCTGGGCCACCTGGCCCGGATACACGAACTGGCCCTTGACCTTGGCCGTGTCGTCCACCCGGCCCACGATGCCGCCCAGCTTGGGGCTGGTCCGGCCACAGGCGCACGAACCGGTCACCAGATAGGACAAATCGCCCGTGGCGAAACGGACCAGGGGATAGGCGTCCACAAACGGCGTCACCACCACCTCGCCCGTGGCCCCCTCGGGCAGGGGCTCGTGGGTGTCCGGGTCGCAAATCTCCACCAGACAGCGTGAAGACAAATGCATGCCGCCCAATTCAG
>Ga0272444_10004999_pt1 | contig 11525 bp, 9 predicted proteins | sample SSMForm13_FD_201033 | JGI IMG/M metagenome (GOLD analysis project Ga0272444, IMG submission 201033) | Marine sediment archaeal communities from Little Sippewissett salt marsh, Falmouth, MA, United States - SSM-Form-13 | ecosystem: Environmental > Aquatic > Marine > Wetlands > Sediment ... | reverse complement strand
GTATGATCGATGAGTAAGGTAATATGGTATTTAGGATAAATAATCATACCAATCGCGCTAATTGGAGGCGCTTGAGCGAAAAAGGGCGTTTTTGGATACGCCACGGTGTCTGGCCCGGCCGCCGTGCCAGGGCCGATGTTCCTCATAAAGGGGCTAGGCCGGGGCTGGAATCGGATTGGCGTTTACGGGGGAGGAGGGCTGGTGTATGGTATTACCAATTCAGGCGTCGCCCCTTACGCCGGGAGCCGTTATGAGCCGCTTCAAACCAGTGCAACCCAAGAAAATCTCGGACCAGGTCTTTGAGCAGCTGCGCGACATGATCTTTCGCGGCCAGCTCAAGCCCCTGGACCAGCTTCCCCCGGAGCGGGACCTGGCCCAGCAGATGGGGGTGAGCCGGCCCACGGTGCGCAACGCGGTGGGCCGCCTGGTCAGCCTGGGGCTGGTGGAGCAGCGCCAAGGCCATGGCACCTTTGTGGCCAACCACCACAACGGAGGCCAAAGCAACCCACTGGTCTTGATGATCGAAGGCCAGTCGGTCAGCCTGCCCCAGCTTTTGGAGGTGCGTCTGGGCCTGGAGTGCAACTCCGCGGTGCTGGCCGCCCGCCGGGCCAATGACGAGGACATCGCCCTGCTGGAGCGGAGCCTGGCCCAGATGTCGGATCAGATTAAAAAGGGTGGTCTGGGCAGCTCCGAGGACGTCTACTTTCACATGCGCATCGCCTATGCCAGCAAGAACCCGCTGCAGGTGCAGCTCATGAAGCACTTCTACGACTACATGGCCGTGGGAATCCGCGAGAATTTGCAGATACTGTATCAGGACGTGGTCAACGTGGACCTGGTGCATCTGCAGCACGAAAGGGTGCTCTCGGCCATCAAGGACCACGACACCCACGCGGCATTCGACTACATGCGCTCGCACATCAACTTTGTGATCGATTACTTCGAGAATCTGACCGAGGACTGAGCCCGGGGCCTTGGCCCTTCCGGGCGCTCAGCCGGCGTGGCTCATTTCCGCCATTGGTGATGAAACACGCCCGGCCGGTCCACCCGCGCAAAGCCGTGCCCCCCGAAAAAATCGCGCTGCGCCTGCACCAGGTTCAGGGGCAGGCGGCCGGAGCGCAGGGCGTCCAGATAGCCCAGCGAGGCCATGAAGCCCGGAGCGGGCAGGCCGGCCATCGCCGCCGCACCCACCACCGCCCGCAATCCAGCCGAACGCGCCGCCACCTCCTGGCCCAGCTTTGGGTCCAGCAGCAGGGACTCCAGCTCGGGCCGCTCCTCATAGGCACGGCGCAGGCGCTCCAAGAGCCGCGCCCTGATGATGCAACCCCCCCGCCAGACGCGGCACACCCGCTCCAGGTCCACGCCGTAGCCGTACTCTTGCGAGGCCCGGCCCAGCAGGGCCATGCCCTGGCTGAAGGCCAGGATGAGCCCGGCATACAGGGCGTCTTGCAGCAGGGGCAAGAAGGCCGCGCGCTCCATGGCCAGGGGTTGGGCCCCGCCCAGGCGCTCGGCCAGCTGGCGGCGCGGGTCTGCGCGGATGGAGAGGTTGCGCATCATCACCGCGCTGTCAATGGCTGGGGTGGGCTCTCCCAGCTCCAGGGCGCTGTGCGTGGTCCAGGCGCCGGTGCCCTTTTGCCCGGCCTGGTCCTGGATCACCTCCACCAGCCAGTGGTCTGATTCGGGGTCTTGCTCGGCCAAGACGCGGGCCGTGACCTCCAGGAGGTAGGACTCCAGCACTCCCTGGTTCCATTCCTGGAACAGGGCGCGCTGCTCGGGCAAGGCGAGCCCCAGGCCCCGGCGCAGCAGGTCATGGGTCTCGGCGATGAGCTGCATAAAGGCATACTCGATGCCGTTGTGCACCATCTTCACATAGTGCCCGGCCGAGCCCCGGCCCAGCAGGGCCACGCAGGGCAAGCCCTCCACCTGGGCCGCGGCCTTGGTCAGCAGGGGCTCCACCCGCTCGTAGGCGGCCTTGGGCCCCCCGGGCATCAGGCTGGGGCCGTGGCGGGCTCCTTCCTCCCCGCCGGAGACGCCCATGCCCAAATAGGCCAAGCCCCGCGCCTCCAGCCCGGCCATGCGGCGGTCGGTGTCCCTGAAATGGGAGTTGCCGCCGTCGATGAGAAGGTCGTCCGGCTCCAGCAGGGGGGTGAGCTGCTCGATCACCGCATCCACCGCCTGGCCGGCCGAGACCATGAGCAGCACCGCGCGGGGCCGGGCCAGCAGGCCGATGAACTCGGCCAGGGAGCGGCCGGCGTGGATATACCCCGCGCCCGCCTCCTGGGCCAGGAACTCCTCGGTTTTGGCCGGGGTGCGGTTGTACACCCCCACCGCAAAGCCCTGGTCCGCCAGGTTGAGGGACAGGTTGCGGCCCATGACCCCCAGGCCGATGACCCCTATGTCGCATTGTGTTGGGCTCATTGTCCTCTAGTATGGGACAGCCCGCCTCGCGGCCACAAGCCGTAGCCCGCATTATTCAGACCCCGCACGCCGCCGGCCCCTGGGCGCCGCTGGAGTGGGAGAGATGTGCAGGGCATCAATCGGGTTGCTGGATAAGCTCCACCATCATGCCTTCATCGGTGTGAAAGCAGAAAAGCCGGATGGCCGCGCCCGAGGGGTCGATCATGTCCAGGGGCTCGCTGAGCGGGCGCCATCCCGCCTGGATCAGCTCGGCGTGAACTGCGTCCAAGTCGGGCACGGTCAGGCTGATGCCAAAGCCGCCCGCCACGCCCCGGGGCGTGGATGCCCCGGCGGGTCCGGTCTGGCGAACCAGCTCCAGCAGAATTTTTTGGCTGGGATGCTTCAGAAAAAGCATGTCCGCGCTGAAATCGGCCATGCCCAGCAGGGTGGAGATGCGTTTCCCGTGCACCCCGTTGAGCCGTTTTACCGTTTCCATACCCAGAATGTGGTTGAACAGTTGCAGGGAGCGTTCCATATCTTTGATGAAAAGTGACACGTGATGCATGCGGGCGGGCAAGGTCGTCTCCTAGCGGTTATGAGTTTCAAATGCTGAGTATGGCCACGGTGCAGGATTTGGTGTCTCCCGCCTTGTCCCCGCCCATGCAGTGGGCCAGGCCCACGCGGGCCCCGGCCACCTGGCGCGGTCCGGCCTGGCCGCGCAGCTGCCAGGCGATCTCGATGATCTGGGCCACGCCGGTGGCTCCCACCGGATGCCCCCGGCTGAGCAGGCCGCCCGAGGGATTCACCGGGACCCGGCCTCCCAGGGAGGCTTGGCCATCGGCCACGAAACGGCCCCCTTCGCCAGGAAGACACAGGCCCAGGGCCTCGTAGTGCAGTATCTCGGAGATGGTGAAGGCATCGTGGCACTCCACCAGGTCCAGGTCCTTTGGCCCCAGGCCCGCCTTTTCATAGGCTTGGGAGCTTATTCGAAAATCGGTCTCCCAGCGGGCCAGATCCTGGGGCGATTCATAATTACCCGTGCCCAGCACCACCGCCTCCACCCCTACCGGCACGGACCTCAGGCGGCGGGCCGATTCCTGCGAGCAAACCACCAGGGCGGCCGCGCCGTCGGCGATGGGGCAGCATTGCAGCCGGGTGAGCGGGTCCACGATCATGGGCGCGGCCAGCACCTCCTCCACGGTGATGGGCTGGTTGAACAGGGCCAGGGGATTGTGGGCGGCGTGGGCGCGATTCTTCACCGCCACCTGGGCCATCTGCTCTGGGCTGGTGCCGTACTGCTCCATGTGCCGCTTGGCCCTGAGGGCGAAGCTGGCCGGGGCCACCAGACCGAGCTGAGTGTCCCACTCGCTTTCCCCGGAGTTGATCAGGCCGAACTCGGGCACGCACATCTTCTCCGCGCCCACCACCAGGGCCGTCTCCGCCTGGCCGGCGGCCACGGCGTTGCAGGCCAGATAAAAGGCGGTGGAGCCGGAGGTGCAGGCGTTTTCCACGTTCACCACCGGAATCCGGTTGATCCCCACTTCCCACAGCACGTTCTGGCCGATGGTGCTGTCCCCGAACAGACGGCTGCCCAGGCCGTTGGCGAAAAAGGCGGCCTCCACCCGCTCCGGCGCGATGCCGGTGTCCTTGAGCGCCAGGAAGGCGGCCTCCGCACCCATGTCCACCAGGCTCCGCTCCGGGTGCTTGCCAAAGGGGATCATCCCCACCCCGGCCACCATTGGCCTAGGCATCATGCCCCTCCTCCGGCGCCAGACTGAAGTAGGGCCGCCGGCAGGGCTCTCCTTGGCCGTCTTGGCCCAGGGGCCCCACCTCCAGGCGCACCCGGCGGCCCATGGCCAGCTGGCCGATGTGGGCGGGGTTCAACAGCCCGAAGATGCGCAGGCCGCTCTGGTCCAGGTCTATGTAGCCCACCGCGTAGGGCTGAGGCAGGCCGAAGGGGGGCCTGGCGCGCACCACGGTGTAGCTGTATATGACTCCGTCTCCGCCGAGGCTCCGCCCATCCGGCGGCCGCAGGCACGTGGGGCAGTAGCGGGGCCGGGGGAAGAAGTCGCGCCCGCATTGGGGGCAATGCCCCCCGCGCAGGACTGGCCCGTTTCCCCCGGCCTCGTCGGCCAGGCCCCGAGGCACCAGCGGGAGGTTGTCTTGCTTGCTGTCACTGGGCATGATGTTCTCCGGCTTGGCGGATCAAAACAAGACGCGGGCCCTGCCGCGCCGTGGGATGCGGCCTTCTACTTGCCTTCTGGTTTTTCCAGGGGAAACACCTCGTAGATCCTCTGGGCCACGTTCATGTCGCCGGTCATCTTCAGCTTGCCGCTCATGAATGCCTGCATGCCGTCGATCTCGTAGTTGACCATGGCCAGGAACAGGTCGGTGCCGCAGGTCTGGGACACGGTGGGCGAGGGATGGCGTTCATTGACCAGCTCGGCCTTGCCGTCGGCCACCTTGATGTGCCAGACCCCGCCGTTTTCGCCCAGAACGTCCCACTGGAACACCGCTTCGAGGTCTCCGGCAGCGTCGGCGTTGAATATGGCGAGCATGTCTTCCATGGCCTCTATGGGTTTGGTGTAAGGCATCTTCATCCTCCCTATTGCATTTACGGGCCCCGGGCCCGGCTTGAGTACCAATGACTCGCGGCTTCAGGGCTTGAGCATCACCTTGATGCACTTGTCCTTGTGGTATTCGAACAGTTCGTAGGCCTCCATGGCCTCCGAGAGCGGGAAGGTGTGGGTGGTCAGGGGAGACAGGTCCACCCGCTGTTGCTCCAGCAGGTTCATGAGCTTGCGCATGTGGCCCAGGTTGCCCAGGCCCATGCTGATGCGCACCCCGGAAAGGCCCAGGATGGGCAGTCCCAGCTCCACCGGCTCGGCGAACAGGCCCACGATGGACAGGGTTCCCCCGCGCCGCAGCACGCCCAGGCCGTGGTTGAAGGTGGTGGTCAGGCCCACCGCTTCTATGGCCACGTCGGCCCCGGCCATGTCGGTCTCGGTCAGGATGTGGCTGACCGGGTCCACCTGGCTGGCGTCGATGACCTGGGCGCCGAACTTCTCGGCGATGGCCAGCCGGTTGGGCAGAACGTCCACCGCGTAGAGGCGGGCGGGGCTGAACAACCGGGCCGAGGCGATGGCGCAAAGCCCCACCGGGCCGCAGCCGAAGACCACCACCGTGTCGCCGGGGCCCACGCCGCCCTCCAGCACCGCGTGGTACCCGGTGCCCCAGACGTCGCCCACCAGGATGGCCTGCTCGTCGCTTACGTTTTCGGGAATGGGCACGGCGCACAGGTCCGCGCCCGGCACCACCACGTACTCGGTCTGGGCGCCGGGCATGGGGCGTCCCATGAAAAAGCCGCCCCCCCAGACCCCGCCGGTCTCGCAGTACTGCACCTGGCCTCTTTGGCAGGAGGGGCAGCAGCCGCACCACATGCAGGCCGGCACATCCACCCGGTCCCCGGGTTTGAACAGGCGCACGTCCGGCGCGGCTTGTTCCACCACCCCCACGAACTCGTGGCCGATGACCGTTCCCGGCAGAATGGGAATCTCGCCGTACTTGATGTGCAGGTCGGACCCGCAGATGGCGGTGGTGGTCACCTTGACCAGTATCTGTCCCGGGCCGTCGATGCTGGGCTTGGGCACCTGTTCCAAGGCCAGCTTGTGCTCGGGCTTTAGCATTACCGCTTGCATGAATTTCCCTTCCTTTGTTTTCCCAGAATCCCCCATGGCCGGCCGCGCGGGCCCGGCGACTCACTTTTCCAGCTTGAAGCCCTCCTTTTCCCGGTCCCAGGTGTCGGCGGTGACTCCCTGGTCGCGCAGCAGAACCTTTTGCACCCGCTCGGTGGGCGTCTTGGGCAGGATCTCCATGAAGCGCAGATAGCGGGGCACCATGAAGTAGGCCATCTGCTCGGCGCAGTGGGCGATGAGCTCCTCGGGCGTCAGCTCCATGTCCGGCTTGAGGGTCAGGCACACCATCACCTCGTCCTCGCCCATGGGCGATTTCACCGCCACCGCGGCGCACTCCATCACCGCCCCATGGGTGCGCACTCCCTTTTCCACCTCAAAGGAGGAGATGTTTTCGCCCCTGCGGCGGATGGCGTCCTTCTTGCGGTCCACGAAGTGGAAGTAGTCGTCCTGGTCCTGGATAAGGTAATCGCCGGTGTGGAACCACAGGTCTTGCCAGGCTTCCACGGTCTGGGCGGGCATGTCGTGATACTCGCGCAAAATGCAGTTGGGCTCCAGGGTGCGCAACAGGCACTCGCCGGGCTGGCCCGGCGGCACGGCCAGGCCCTCGTCGTCCACCAGCTTGACCTGGTAGCCAGGCAGCAGCTTGCCGCAGGAGCCGATCTTGCGCTCTCGCACCGTGTTTAGCATGGGCACCCCGATTTCGCTCATGCCGTAGCCCTCGATGAGTCTGACCCCGAAGCGTTCCTCGAACGGCTTGTACAAATCAGGCGGAGCGCCGGCGCCGAACATGATGCGCAGGGGATTGTCCGCGTCGCCGGGCTTGGGCTCGGCCTTGGAGAGAATCTGCAAAATGCCGCCGATGTAGTTGAACTCGGTGCATCCGTGCTTCTTGACCTCCCCCCAGAATCCGGAGGCGGAAAAGCGCTTGCCCAGGACCATGCGCGCCCCGCTCATCAGGGCGGGCATAGTGGATAGGAACTGGGCGTTGCCGTGGAATAGGGGAAGGGCGTTGTACAGGCAGTCGTCGCTGGTGTACCCGGCGGCGTCCATGCATATCTCGCCCATGAACAGGGCGTAGTTGTGGGGCATCACCGAGCCCTTGGAGGGACCAGTGGTGCCCGAGGTGTAGACGATGGCAAAGGGGTCGCTCCACAGCACCTCCACCGGATCATAGGAGCCCTGGTTGTCCACCATTGCCGCGTAGTCCAAGGCCGGCTTTTCCAGGCTGGGAGGCCCTTCCTGGCCCAGCACCACCACCTTTTCCAGGTCAGGCAGCCCGGCCAGCACCGGGGCCAGGCGGTCCAGGAAGGCATCCTCGACCACCACCAGCCGGCTGCCCGACTGGCCCAGCATGTAGGCCAGCAGCTCGCCGCGGTGGGCCGTGTTCACCGGCACCTCCACGGCGCCCAGCTTGCCGAGCCCGAACCACAGGAACAAATATTCGGGCCGGTTGCTCATGATGATGGCCACCTTGTCGCCCTTGGCCACGCCCAGGGCCTGCAGCCCGGCGGCCACCCGGTCCGTGGCCTGATCAAAGTCCTGAAAGCCGAAGGACTCCTCGCCGAAACGGAGGAACTCGCGGTTGCCGAACTGGGCGGCCTTTTCCTTGAGGACCTGATGCAATACCCGCCTGTGGGTGATGTCGCCTTTGTCCATGTTGTTTCCCCTCACAGGCTGGGCATCAGGGGGCCCTGCTTGATGCCCTCGGAAGGATGGGGGAAGGTGACATAGGAGCTCAGCGCCTCGTCGCTGGGCTTTTGCCCTTCCCATTGCTTTAGGAACTCGCCGTAGGGCTTGGCCTGGCGCAGGCGCTGGGCCAAGGCCTTCTCGCGCAGCTCTTTGGTGGCTTCTTCGTCCAGGCGCAAGGTGTCTGGGTCGTAGGCCACCTTGTAGACGTTTTGCGCCACCCAGTCCGAGACCAGGCCCTCGGCCAGGTCGTCCAGCACCGCCTGGGGATCGCGCTCCAGCACGTCGCCGTAGCCGGCCCCGCCGCCCACCGGCACGTAGAAGGTCTCGCCGTACATGAAAAGCTGGATGGGCAGGGTGATGTGGTGGAACTCCCGCTGGCCTTGTTCGGGGTTGCCCTCGGCGTATATCTGATCCAGGTTGCCCGGCAGGCTGGCCTCGGAGGAGCTGAGCAGGGTGCCCATGTTGCTCTGGCGCACGGTGCTGATAAAAACCGGGGGCACGGCGTAGCCGCCGAAGATGCCCAGGGTGGCCGGGAAGCGCGAGCCAAATCCGAAGCAGCCCATGGCCACGCCCGGCACATGGTGCATCTTCATGCCGAAGCCCACGCCGGCCCCGCCCCGGTACTTGCCGTTGCCATAGGAGTTTTTAAAATAGTTGCGGAACAGATAGAGGAAGGGCCGGTCCGCCTCGGTGGTCTCTACATCAGAGCAGTCGCTCATGGTGGCGAAAAAGGCCCCGGCTCCGCTGACCCCGTCCTGGTCGCTACGCGCCCCGGCGCCGGTGGCGTTGATCTCCGGGGTGATGTCGGCTATGGGCTCGCCCCACTGGTTCATGCCGCCGAACAGGGGCACCCCGAAGCCCTGGTACCAGGAGGACTGGGCCCGGGCGGGGTCCATGTGATAGGTCATGCGCGCGCCAGCCATGAACATGGCGTTGGCGAAAAGGGTCTCGGGGAAGGGGGCCATGGAGGTGGGCGCCTCGCCACTGGCGTTGAGCAGGCAATCGTCCGGGAAGTCCCATTCCATGGGGGCCAGCAGGGCGTTGTTGGCCGGCAGGTCGTGCAGGAACCAGCCGCAGAAGTACACCATGGCCATGCCGATTATGCCCTGGAAAAAGCTGTTCAAGGGCTTGTCGGGCAGCATGGGGGTGGTGTCGTCAAAGACCAGCTTGATGGTGTCGCCCTTTTTGACCAGGGTCAGGTTGATCTTGGTCAGCCCCTCGCTCATGCCCACGGTGTCCATGAAGCGGGGCTGCCGAAACACGCCGTCGTTGAGCTGGCTGACCTTGTGCCGGGCCGCCTCGGCGGTGACCGCCAGGATGCGCCTAAGGCCGCCCACCATCAACTCCGCGCCCTTTTGGTCCACGAACTCCAGGATGCGGCGCTGGGCGATGCGGCAGGCGGCCAGGCGGGCCTTGATGTCCAGGATCATGGTGCGGGCGTCGCGGTTCATGGCCGCCATCATGCTCAAGATGTCCTCGCGCAGGGTGTAGTTCTCGCCCACCTTGATGGGCGGGGAGATAAACCCCTCGTCGTACTTGGAGCGGGCGCTGGGGCAGATGCCGCCCGGGTCGGTGCCGCCGTTCTCGCCGGTGTGCACCACCGCGCCCACGAAGCAGATCAACTCGCCCTCGTGGAACACCGGCACGCACAGGCCCATGTCCGCCGGGTGCACACCGCCGTAAAAGGGGTCGTTGAAAAAGAAGGAGTCGCCCTCCTTGACCCCCACCGAGCTGTCACCCAGGTAGTGCTTGATGATGTATTTCACCGGAAGCTGCCCCAGCACGGCGTGGAACCAGATGCCGGTGGCCACCACGGCCAGGTCGCCCTGGGCGGTGTAGATGCCAAAGGCCACGTCGCCCCAGCGCATGCCCGAGGACGCGCCCAGCTTCATGGTGGTCTCCTTGCCCTCCTGGGCCACCATGTTCATCTTGTGTACGAAGATGTCGTACTCAACGTCGTCTATGTTTTCCTGGGCTGCAGTCTCCCGGGGCGTCATGGGCTCGGGCTTGAGCTGCTGCACCACCTCCATGTCCCTTGCGTAGACCATCGCGCACATGGCTTATCTCCCTCTCGCCGGCATGGCCCGGCGTCGTTTCAGCAAATGACTCACCCTCGCTCCTAGGCTCCCATCAGCCGCAGCACACCGCTGCCGAACCCGTCCTTGACAAAGCTCCAGCCCGGCTCCAGCACATAGGTGGTCTCCGGCGCCTCAATCAGGGCCGGGCCCTGGATGCGGTTGCCCGGCTTGAGCTGGTCAAAGTCGAACACCTGGGTCTCCTGGAATCCGCCCAGGGACGGCCAATAGGCCTGGCGCGGCTCGCGCGCCGCCTCCTGGGGCGGGGTCTCGTCCTGCTCCGGCTCGGGCTGTATCCGCGGGGCCTCGGTCTGCACAAAGGCGGTGAGGTAGAAGCACTCCACGTTCACCCCGCCCTGGGGGAAGGTGGCCTCCGGGGTGTAGATGGCCGAGTAATCCTCGGTGAAGCGGTCGCAGATGTCCTGGTAGTCGTCCGGTCCGGATACTCTCATGTGGGGGCTGACGATCTTGGTCAGGTTGTATTGCATGCCGTAGCGCATATCCAGCTCCAGGCGGAAGCCGATTTGCTCCGGGCTGTATCCCTCCAACTTCAGGTCGGCAATGGCCAGCTCCTTGAGCTGATCCACCACCGAGTTGAAGCCGTCGAAGTCCTGGGAGTAGCACTGCTCGGCGTAGTAGTAGATCTTCATGGTCTTGGACTTGTCCCAGACCTGCTGGATGTTCACGGTGGAGGCCCCATAGGCCCCGAACACCGGGGAGTGGGCCGAGACCACCACCTTTTCCACCTGCAAGTAAGGGGCGAAGCCGCAGGCGTGGGTGGCCCCGGCCCCGCCGCAGGCGAAGAGCACGAAGTCGCGCGGGTCGTGGCCCTTGAGCGCCACCTCGTTGAACACCGCCTGGCCCATGCGGGCGTCCACCACCGCGCGGATGCGGCGGGCCGCCTCCACCACCTCGATGCCCAGGGGGTCGGCGACGCGGCTCTTGATGGCCTCCTTGCTCAGGTCCTCGTCCAGGAGCATCTCGCCGCCCAGGTAGTTCTCCGGGTTTAGATAGCCCAGCACCAGGTCCGCGTCGGTGACCGTGGGCTCGGCGCCGCCCTGGTCGTAGCAGGCCGGGCCGGGCATGGAGCCGGCTGACTGGGGGCCCACCTCCAGGGAGTTGCCCAGCAGCTGGTTGACCCAGGCGATGGAGCCGCCGCCGGCGCCGATTGATTTGACCTCAATGGCCGGGATGTTGGTGCGCCAGCGGTCGATGACCGGGATGAAGTCATAGGTCTGCAGGCGCCCTCCGCTGACCACGCCGATGTCAAAGGAGGTGCCGCCCATGTCGGTGAAGATGATGTTCTGGTGGCCGTAAATCCGGCCCAGGGTCAGCGCCCCGTGCAGCCCGGCCACCGGCCCGGCGTTGTGGGTGAGCACCGCCCGGGTGCGGCTGACCTTTTTCATGCCCCCGGTGTTGTGCACCAGCATCAGGGGCCGTCCGTAGCCGCCGTCGCGTAGCTCGTTGCCCAGCTTGGTCAGCTCGTCGGACATCACCCCGTGGATGTAGGCGTTGACAATGGTGGTGATGAAGCGGGTGTACTCGCCGGACTTGGGCGAGACGTCGCTGGACAAAAACACCGGCAGCGAGCCCAGGTAGTCCTCGGGGTACTCTTCTTCGATCACCTGCTTGATCATGCGCTCGTGGGCCGGGTTGGCAAAAGACCACA
>Ga0272444_10004998_pt1 | contig 11525 bp, 12 predicted proteins | sample SSMForm13_FD_201033 | JGI IMG/M metagenome (GOLD analysis project Ga0272444, IMG submission 201033) | Marine sediment archaeal communities from Little Sippewissett salt marsh, Falmouth, MA, United States - SSM-Form-13 | ecosystem: Environmental > Aquatic > Marine > Wetlands > Sediment ... | reverse complement strand
GGCCGACCTCGGCCAGCGCCTCGATCCGGCGCGTTACCTCGTCGGCAGACGGTTGGCTGTCGAGGGCAGATCGGCCTGGGCAAAGCGCGCGCGCACCTCGTCCACTGAGTGGGATAAGAGGTCGGGCAGGCGCAGTCCACTCCAGTGCACGGCGGCCGCTTCGGGGTGTAGGCCGGTCCCAGCGCAGCGCGGGCAGCCGTCCCCCTGGCAGTGCGGGCAGGGGGTGTGAAAATGAACCGGTTCCAGGTCCCCGAACCAGGTCCCACAGCTGGTGCAGACCGGGGCCAGAGATAGGGCCCGCTTGTCGGTTGCGCTATGGACGACGATGCCGGGAGAACCCAACGCCGCGGCTATCTCCAGCGCCTCGCGGGCGCGTGCCGCGGGCACGGGTCCGTTCCACTGGGCCACCTCGACCTCGATATCGTGCGCTGCGGTGGGGTCCAGGGTAAGCGTAGTGCTGGGCTGTCCGTCCACCCGCAGCCGCTCAGAACCGAGCTCGGCGGCCAGCAATTGCAGCAGCGTGTGGTGGCTGCCCGTGGTTCCTCGCACCAATGGGGCGTAAACGTTGAGTGCCCCGTGTCCACTGAAGGCCACCAATTGCTCGATGACCTCGTCCACGTTTCGGACGGACAGCCCGGCACCACAGCGCGCGCAATAGCGCTCGCCAAAGCGGGCATAGAGCAGCCGCAGGAAGGGGTGCAGGCCCGAGGCTGTGGCCAGGGTCGAGTTTGGGTTGCGGTTGAGCAGATTCTGGCCCACGGCGGCGGCCGGCCCGATGCCGCTGATGCGGTCGACGCGGGCCGGGGAGAGGCGCTGCGCGGTCGCCCCCAGGGCAAAGACCTCCAGGAAGCGGCGGTGGGCCTCGTGATAGAGCGTATCCAAGGCCAGCGAGGTCTTGCCCGAGCCCGAGACGCCGGTGACGACGGTCAGGCCAGGGCCGAACTCGACGTCGATGCCTTGCAGATTGTGCTCGCGGGCCCCGCGGATGGTGATTTTCATTCGTATTCTACAACGGCGGGCAAAGAGCGGGCCATTTTGACGGTGGCGCGGGCCTCGGCCGGCAGGGTGGCAACGCCTTGAAACCCGGTCCGCTCCACAAAGTCGGCGATCAGGGCCCGAAACGCCTCTGGCTCATAGGTCGCGATTTTGGCCGGCGTGTCCATTCCTGCATCAAGGTAGAGGCGAGCGCGGATGCCCTTGACCCCGCGTAGGCGTGACAGGTCGGCGAGCTTGATCAGTTCCAGGATGGTTTCCACGGGGATGCCGGTCCGTTCTGCCAATTCGGCGCGTTCCTGCGGCGTCCGGCCGGCCTGGAGCATCTGCTTGGCGTTGCGGATGCCGGCGGCGGCCAGCGCCCCAAGATCCTCAGAGCGTACGCCGCGGAACGATTTGAGCGGAAAGGCACGGCGCTTGATGCGCTCCTGCCGCAGCCGGCCGGCTTCAGTGCGAAGCGCCTTGTTCCCGACAGACTCGTAATAGTAGCCGAGGGCGTGCAGATGTCCCTTGGCTGAGGCTTTGGGCGTTTCCTCGATCCAGGCCACATAGGCCGCGACATCGTCCGGTGTAGCTGCGTCCAAATCCTTGTCTTGCTCGTGTAGATAGTCAGCAAACTCCTGGACCAGGGCGACGACGCGATCGGTCATGCGCGGCGAGCGCCCGCCGCGCTTGAGAAAGGTGCGAAAGGCGGATTCGTTCATAGGATCCTCCTGTTTTGCAAGTGACTTTTCTGTTGCCGTTGGTTTAAACTGGCGGCAAGAGGGGGGAACTCGCCTATGCAGCTCCTGCCTGCGCCTCTGCCCGTACCTCATCCAGCACGGCCCGGGCATCGGGCACAAAGCCAAAGAAGCGCTCGATCTTTTCGCAGGGGTAGTCGGGGCAGAGGCCACAGTTGGCGAGGCCGCGCTCCATCCCGCAGATACGGATGTCGCAATCGTACCAGTGCCCGCAGTGCCGGATATCCTCCCCTCCCTGACAACTGTCGCAGATGACGGAGGCGAGGGTGATGTCGGGGGCGCTGTACTCTTCTCGCCACTTGGCTGCGACGCGATCCAGAGCGGCCATATCGTCGGCCTGGGTGGCGATGTAAGCCTCGCAATCGGTGCAAATTAGTCCGCAATGGGCAATGATCTTGGTCATGGTTCTCCTCCTTACCAACGTTCGATCTGTGAGATAGGGGTGCTGCAGGGTTATAGGTTGGATTGACCATGAGTATAGCACACCTGTTCGTTTTTTGCAACAAGATCGTTGAGGTGTTTCCCTATTAACTGCAACATACGCCTTACGAACCCTGTAGCAACCGCCGGATCTCGTCCCGATAGCGCGGGGCCAGGCTGCGGTCCAATAGTTTGCGGTCGTATTCGTCCTGGCGCAAGCATTCGACAATCTGGTCCACGCGCTCCTGCAGCCCTCGCTCCAGATTTGTCCCCAACTGGATCTCGAGGGGCACGACGGGCACCTGGTGGCCGGCGAATGGAACCTGCCGGAGGTGCGGCCAGATTTTAGGGCCGGCTTCCCAGATGCCGCCGGCCCAACTGGTCCCCGGATGTCCTTCGGGCGGAGCAATGTGGGCCATCTCGACCTGAAAGTCGGCGACGAACCAGCGTCCAAAGTGCCACAGGTAGCCGTAATCGTCGCGGTGGACAGAGACTGGCTCTTCAAGGTAAGAGAGCCAGTCCACCTGGCGGCGCTCGGCGTCAGCAGGGGATGTGGCGGCGTGCGGGGACATCAGGCTGGCGAAACGTTCGACGACGTCCGGAGTACAGGCCAGCAGATCTATGTCCCAGGGCGTCACCGGGCACCCTTGCAGTGCCGAGGCCACCGAGCCGATCAGGGCCCAACGCAGGTTGGCTCGCTCCAACTCGGCGTAGGTTGTGTCCAATACATACTGCAGGGCGGTTTCCCAGGCCATCGTTTTCTCATTCATTCCCGACACCAGGCCGGCATCTTGTCATCCAGCGCGGCGATGATGTCGGTAATCAGGTTCACAACCTCGTCCAGTTTAGCCGGGCTGACCCACGCGGCGGTATCTGCCGGCAGGTGCAGCACGTGGGCTGCCCCAGCAGAGCTGAATGGGATGCAGGGCACGCCGCGGAAGAGAAAGGCACTGTGGTCGCTCTCGTACCAGGGCTCAACCGGGACGACGCCGGGATAGTCCTCCCGACAGTGGGCGACGAGTTTCTCGAGAGCGGGCGAGGCGCCCATCACGGTGATGCTGTTGGCGGCCAGGACTTGTCCCACGCCGTCCACGTTAATCACGGCCAGGATGCCCTCCAGGTCGTCGCCGCGCTGGCGCAGGTACTCGACGTCGCCTACCCCGCCGACCTCCTCCCCGTTGACAACGAGCCACTCCAAACTGGTGGGCCGCGTCTGCCCGGCAAAGCGTTTCGCCAGGGCCAGGAGCACCGCCACGCCACTAGCGTTGTCCCAGGCCCCAGGAGTACCAGCCTGTGTGTCCAGATGGGCGCATAGCAGCACCCGCTCTGGTCGCTCCCCAGGCTGCTGGGCGACGACGTTGAACGGATGGCCGGGCAGTGTCTGGCCCACGATATGCAGGCGGATGGGACTTTCGCCAGCCCGCAGGAGCATCAGGCTGGCCTCAGGGCTGACCGAGGCCGAGGGGATGCCCAGTTCCCAGTCGCGAACCAACCGCTCCTGGCTCCTCAGTCGCGAGTTGACCGTGATCAGGGCGGCCGGTTGTTTCTCCTCCAGCAGGCGGACGATTTCTTGCGCCTCCTCGGGGTAGTAGTATGCGTGGCGGGAACCGAGGCCATCGTCCTTGATCAGGTTGCCATAGAGTATGGCGATGCGGCCGTCCAGGTCGGCGGTAGATAACTCGGCAACAGTGCTCAACGCCAGCGGGAGGCCAGTAACGTCGCAGGATGGGGAGAAGGGGTTGGCCCCGGCCGCTATGGTTTCTCCATCGATCTCCAAGTGCGTCTCGATCTCTTCCCAGAGCGGCCATGCGAGTTCCTGCTGCTCCACAGCCAGGCCGGCCTGCTGCATGACCTGAACGACATAGTCGGTCGCCGCCAGGTTCTCCCGCGACCACAGCGGCCGGGGGCCGATTTGGGTACTGAGGTACTCGACGTGCTCTATGGCCATCGTGGTCGGCTCCTCAATCCAAAATCGCCAATCGTCAATCGAAAATCGTCAATCTAAAACGGGTACCCACGTGCGCCCTGGCATCCCTTGAGCGCCGAGATCTCGCCGCAGTGGGCGTTGATGTGCCAGATGACAAAGAGCTCCAGTACCTGGGCGACGGTGTAGGAGCCGATGGGGGTCTCGATCGTGCGCTCCAGGTCGGCCGGGTTGAGCGTTTCCAGCCACTCCTGCAGGTCCGCGGCGACAGCCTGGGCGTACTCGTGCAGGGCCGGCAGGCGTACACGGAGCTTGCGCATGTACTCCTGATAGGCATCCCGGGAGTCTGGTCCTCCTTGTTGTGGCTCGGGCACAGCGACGGCCAGCACCTTGTCATCCCAGCCCGCCCGCTGGCGCAGTGGCTCCTGGTCCCGCAGCCAGCGGCAGACGACATCGTCGGCGCCCGAGACAGTGTGCCAATACATGCTGCCGATGGGATTGGCAATGCCGGGCGGCATCCAATCGGCCTGTTCCTGCGTGAGATCGGAGCAGACCTGACCCAGGATGTCCAGGGCCATTCCCAGGGAATACTGTACCAGTTCGACGGTGTTCATGGGTTTCCTCCTTAATTTTGGCTATTGATTTTCTGTGCCCATCGTTGAACCGGGCAATAGGCTGTAGGTGCTTGGTGGGTAGATTTGCCTCTATTATACCCGCCGTTGCCTGGGCCGCAGCAGCAAATCCATTAACCCGACGGCTTTTCTGCTTAGGAGGAAGGCGACAAAGCCAAAGAAAAGAATGCTCCAAAAGTTGATACCGCGGTCGAGCATTGCTACAGCGGCAGCCAGGTTGGAGGGGTTGGGGAGAAAAAACGGCAAGGTGGCGTAGGAAACTGCGCCAACAGTAGCCGGCCCGACGGGGGCGAGAGCCTGAGGAAGGTGTTCCAGAAGGGGCGTAGCTGCCTGAAGGGCACGCTCCAGTGTTCTGTCTACCAAAATAGCCGGCAGGAAGAGGGGCAGAATCCAGATAAACATCGCCTCTACCGCTCCCAGACCGGCGGGTGTGATTGGTAGCGTGGTCAGCAGAGATGAGGCCAGGGCGATAAAAATGACGACGGGAATACCGAGATCCAGTTGTTGTGGCAACGAGCGCAGTACAAAATAGAACCGTGCACTTTCCAGCAACCAGATCGCCAGAGTCAGTGCCAGTAGCAGTGGTAGGGTTCGCCAGCGAAAGGAGAGGAGTGTGCCTTCCAGGAAGCGATCGTACAGGCCCTTGAAGCGCTTGGGAACCAGTCGGCGCAGTGCCGGCCCAAAGAAACGCATCCCCAGCAGCACGCCCACGGCAATGGCGACCAGGGCGATGCCGACGCCGTACACTAGGGTCGCCGTCTCACCGGAAGGAATCTGCGGGCCAAAGACGGCCAGGCTGGCAGTGATGAGCAGGAGAAAGAGAAAGAGCATGTCCAGCACCCGTTCGGCAAAGATGGTGCCGACAGTGTGGACGAAAGAGGCCCCACTCGTCTGCTTCAGCAAATATCCGCGGTAGAGATCGCCCAGCTTGGCCGGCACGGCACAGTTGGCGAACCAGGAAAGGAAAATGATCTCGGTTAGGTCGGGCAGAGCGGGCAGTTGAGTCGCTTCTGGGTCGTCGGCCGAAGCGTTTTGCAACAGCATTCGCCAGCGCCAGGCGCGTAGCGGAAAGGTAGCGTAGAAAGAGAGGAAGGCCACCAGATACAGCCAGGGGTTGGCCCGGCGCATGTACTGCCACACCTGAGCTAGGTTGATGTCCGCCCGCCACACGGCAAAGGCGACAATCGCAACAGCGATGAGAAGCGAGACCAGCGTCCGCCAATTGAGGAAGCGTTTCTTGAGAGAGGGCTCGGATGGGGCTGCGTCGGGAGATGTCATGGGGACCTCGTGAGGTAGCCGTAAGGCGAGTCGCCGAGTGGCGAAAAACTATGCTGGCCAGGAACAGATTTTCGCTGATTCGCGCTATCACTGATTCGCGCTGTCTATTGTCTCCAACTGCTCCGTCTGGTCCTGCATCCTCAGGGCTTCGATCAGATCAGCGATGTCGCCGTCCATAATCCCCGGCAGGTTGGAAAAGTTGCGTCCCAGGCGGTGGTCGGTGACGCGGTCCTGGGGATAGTTGTAGGTGCGGATCTTTTCGGCGCGCTCGCCGGTGCCAATCTGGGAGAGCCGCCGCTCGCCCAGTTCCTGGAGGCGTTTTTCTTCTTCCATTGCGTACAGGCGGGCACGGAGGACTGCCAGCGCCTTGGCCCTGTTCTGCAACTGCGAGCGTTCGTCCTGGCAGGAGGCGGCGATGCCGGTGGGCAGGTGGGTGATGCGCACGGCGCTGTCGGTGGTGTTGACACTCTGGCCGCCGTGGCCGGCGGAGCGAAAGATGTCGATGCGGAGGTCATTGGGATCGATCTTGACCTCGACCTCGTCTATCTCTGGGAGCACGACGACGGTAGCGGTGGAGGTGTGGATGCGTCCGCTTGCCTCGGTCACCGGTACGCGCTGGACACGGTGCACACCGCTTTCGTACTTGAACTGGCTGTAGGCGCCGCGGCCTTTGATCTCGAAGACAACTTCCTTGAACCCGCCCAGGTTGTTGGGGTGGGTATTCATCAGCTCGACGTGCCAGCCCTGGCCCTCAGCGTAGCGCGTGTACATACGAAAGAGGTCGGCGGCAAAGATGGCGGCCTCATCGCCCCCGGTCCCGGCGCGGACCTCGACAATCACGTTACGTTTGTCGTTGGGGTCTTTGGGCCTCAGCAACACCTTGAGGTGCTCCTCAAGCTCCACCAATCGCTCTTGCAAGATGGACTGCTCCTCTTCCGCCATAGCGGCGAGTTCGGCATCTTGGCTATCGAGCAACTCGTTTGCCCCGGCGAGCTGGCGTTCGGCCTGGCGGTATTGGCGATAGGTCGTCACCAGCTCTTCCAGGCCGGCCAGTTCGCGGCCATACTCCTCGATCCGTTGTGGAATCCGGATCACCTCGGGATCGGCCAACAGTTGCTGGAGTTCTTCGTATCGCGCTGTTACATGCTCTAATCGTTCAAACATAGAAATTCTCTCTTGCTCCTTTGACATGTCCACAGCTATTCTACGATGCGGAGGGAGGTTTGTCAAACGCCAGTTTCGCGGGATTGGCTGATTGCACCTCGCCGAAATTGTGGTATAATTTCTACAGAAATTGCCAGGTGGTGGCGGCTATCCCGACAGCATGGCCGGGCCTCGTGCGGGAAGGTTACCATGCGATTTACGTCGGGCCGGCCCAAGAGCAACTCCTGGCAACGGTTCTGACTTTTGTGAAGGAAGCGATGGCATGAAACGTTCCTTGGCGCTACTGTTGTGGCTGCTGATCGCGCTGTCTGGTCTGGGCTCCTTGGTGCGGCCGACTCCAAGTGCTGCCGCGCCGGTGGTTGCTGTTCCGGAAACGTTAGAGCGAGTTCCCCCGCAGCCCGCGCCGCCCTCTGCTCAGGTAGCAGCCGAGGGCGAAACTATGACTGCCTTGCCTCAAGTGACCGGTGCGGCTCAGCCCCAGCCTTTTACACTGGCCCTGGACCGTAACCACGGCGTAGCTCCGGCCCGCCTGGCTCGGGCCCTGCAAGCGGACCTGGTACGGGATGGATACGAGTTGCTCCAGGTTGGCTCCCCCGAAGAGGCCCAGCTCTATATCGGCTATGAGCCCCCGGCGGGATTTGTCACCCTCCCGCTGACGGCCACCCGCTTCGTCCCAGTGGTTTCCTACTGGCTTCCGGTCACTGAAGTTGCCTACGCCGATCTGGAGCGCATCTTTCGCGGCGAGGTGCGCACATGGGCGGAACTGGGGGTGTCGATGCCAGAGCGCATTGTGCGCCTGGCACTGGAGAGCGATCCCCCTTCGCCTCTGTCCCCGCCGGTGGCCCCCCTCTTGTCCGACGCTGCTGCCCTCATCGCCGCGTTAAACACCTCCCCCGGAGGCATCGCCCTGATTCCTTTGGCTCAAGTGGATGTGCGGATGCGTGCCCTGCGGGTGGATGGCCATGATCCGTTATTGGAAGAGGAACTCTTTTTGGGGGATCCCCTTGTGCGGCAGCTCTACGTGGCCATCGCGCCCGATGCGCCGGCGGTGGCCGCCAGATGGGCCCGTGCTCTGGCAGCGCGGCAGTGCGTTGCACCGCTGGAACCGGCCATCGAGGTCATCGTGGTTGGGGACATTATGCCTGGGCGGTTGGTGGGGCGACTACTGAGCGGCTGGGACGACTACACCTGTCCTTTTTCCCTGGTCTACCAGACGCTGCGGGCCGCTGATCTGACGATTGCCAACCTGGAGGGGGCTCTTTCCGACCACATCAAGCCGCCTGAGGAACGCCAGACGATGTTCTTTGTCGGGAACGGTCGTTTCGTCGAGGGGCTGCAGTACGCGGGGATCGACGGGGTTAGCCTGGCCAACAACCACAGCCTCAACTTTGGCCCTACTGGTGTCTCGCACACCCTGGCCCTTCTCTCCGAGGCCGGCATCGCGGCATTTGGGGCAGGGATGGACCTGGAGCAGGCCCGCCGATCGGCCGTCTTTGAGATCCAGGGGATCCGGTTCGCCTTCCTGGGCTATGATGCGGTCAGCTACTATTACGCCGCAGACCAAGATCGGGCCGGCACGGCGCCGGCTGACCCCGCGCTCATCGCGGCCGACATTGCTGCGGCCCGCAACCAAGCCGATGTCGTCGTCCCCTATTTTCATTGGGGTGTCGAGTATACCCATCAGGCTAACCGGATCCAAGAGGATCTGGCCCGCCACGCCGTCGAGGCTGGTGCGGACCTTGTCCTGGGCAACCATCCCCATTGGGTCCAGGGCCTGGAGTATTACCAAGGGGTGCCCATTGTCTACTCGATGGGCAACTTTGTCTTTGATCAGGGGCTCTCCATTGAAACGCAGCAGGGACTGATCCTCCACTTTGTCTTTCGGGGACGCCGCCTGGTCGGCCTGCGCCTGCAGGCCATTCAGATCGCTGGGTATTACCAGCCCTTTATCCTGCCCGCTGCCCAGGCCCAGGAAGTCTATCTTCAAGTGCAGCAGTTTAGCCCGTCGTGGACGCATGAGAAAGGAGCCCAACCATGAAGACGGTTCGCAAAGAGGAACTGGTTCAACGTATTGTGGAGCACACGCATATCCCCAAGACGATTGTCTGGCGTGTGCTGGACGCGACTATTGAGGAGATTGCCCGGGCGTTGGCGCAGCGGGAGCGGGTCCATATCTCTCGTTTCGGCACCTTTGACCTGCGGCACTACCCTGAGCGCATGGGCGTCCACCCGCGCACGCAGGAGCCGATCCCCTACCCTGAGCGCTACGCGCCCAGTTTCCGCTCCAGTCTGACGCTGAAGAAGCGCATCCGCGGGGAGGATTAGGGACGCTGGGCGAGCGTCTTTTCCCAAGCCCGGGAGCGTATTTCACGTCATCTGAAAGGCACAAAAAACCTGGTAGTGCTTGACGGAATGAAGTAGTTCGATGTATAATAAGTGTGGTTGTTCCGTGGCGTTCTATGTTGCACGTTGAACAGAGCCGGTCTGCGGCGCGAAAGGGCACACTATGGAAAGACGGATGTCGGAGCAGGAACCAGCTCGAGGGGGTGGACCAGCGGAGGCAGCGTTCCACTCCGTGCCGTTGTCTACGCTCTCCCCAGAACTACTGAGCCCCTTTTTCCACGAGTTCCGCACCTCTTTGACCATGATCAAGACGTGCATTGCCCTGCTCACGAATCCCAGTGTTACCTACGATGCGACCGAACTGCGCGAGTTTATGGACATTGTCCGGCGTGGTGGGGACCGTGTCGACCGGCTGGTGCGCGATTTCCTGGCGATCCTCAAACTGGAATCAGGTGTGGCGGAGCGGGAGGCGCGTGACGCTGAATCGACTGAGGATGTTGCCTGGGCGATCGAAACGGTGATCAACTCGCTCAAGAATGAGGCGGACGAGCGCAGCGTCAACATTCAGATCAAGGTGCCGGAGGGGCTGCCTTCCCTCCCCATTTTGGACGAGCACCTGCAGATGGTGGTGGAGAAGCTCGTGCATAATGCGATCAAGTTCTCCAAACCGGAGGGTGGGCAGATCATCGTCCGGGCGACACCTGAGGAAGAGGTCATCCGCTTCGATATTTCGGATCAGGGTGTTGGTATTCCACCGCAGGAGCAGATCAAGATCTTTGATCGTTTTTACCAACTCACACGGGCCGGTCTGGAGCGACAGGGGGCTGGTTTGGGATTGGCTGTGGCCCGCGGCCTGGTCGAGGTGTATGGTGGTCGGATCTATGTGGAAAGTGCAGTGGACGTGGGCAGCGTCTTTACCTTTGTCCTGCCTCGGACCCGCGCTGCTAGCTTGGCGGCTCCGGAGCCCCCACCACCGCCACCCGAACCGCCGGCCGAAGAAGCTGCGGGGGAGGATGTCCTTACGGCCGAAGAGGCCTTCCGCCGCCTGGGAATCACCTTTGACGAAGGAGAGGAAAAGCCCGAGGAACCGCCACCGGAAGAGGAGAAAGAACGGTCGCCCGGCTTGTTCGGCCGGCGGAAAAAGTAGCCTTGTTTTAGAAAAGACTTGAGGGGCGATGTCGCTTCTTCGAAGCGCGCGATTCGAAGAAGCGGTGTCGCCCCTCTTTATTTTGCGATGGGCCAGGGTCAATAGACAAGTGCCCCCAGCAGAGCTGCTCCCAGAATGACGAAAATTGGATGGACGTTTAGAAAGGTGACCAGGGCAAACGCCGCCAGGGCGATAGCGATTCGGTCCCACGGTGCGACAGGGGCGGCCAGCCCCCTGCCCTCAGCCAGCAACACCGGCTTGGCCAATTCGTACGTCGTCCAGAGCAGCAGGCCGATCACCGCCGCTTTGGCCCCACTCAAGGGGGCGGTCACTTTGGGGTTGTCCTTGACACGCAAATAGAACAGGGCAACGACAAACATCAACATCATACCCGGCAAGCTGACCCCCAGGAGGGCCATCGTGGCTCCGAGGATACCGCCGAGGAGTCCCCCTTCCTGCAAGCCAATCTTGTAACCGATATAGCTGCTCATTTTGACGGCGATGGGACCGGGGAGCATATAGCCCATGCCCAAGTAATCGACAAACTCCTCGTTCTCCATCCAGCCGTACACTTCGACAACCTCTTTTTGGATCAAGGGGATCATCGAGGGGCCGCCACCATAGCCAAAAGCGCCTACTTTGAGAAAGGCAAAGAATAGAAGCCACAGTGTTCTAATCATTTGGATTCTCCGCGATAATATGCTCCGCCTCGTCGATCAGGCGATCCAATTCGGCTTCCACGAGTTTGCGCCAGGGGACGACCTCGGCCGCTGTCAAGGCGCCCCCACCGTCTTGGAGCTCATAGGCCATGTCCCACCCGGCCCGTTTGGCAAAGGCTTCTAACTGGGACTGGCGCTCGGGTGGGTAGGTCTGCCGCATAAAGG
>Ga0272444_10004997_pt1 | contig 11527 bp, 7 predicted proteins | sample SSMForm13_FD_201033 | JGI IMG/M metagenome (GOLD analysis project Ga0272444, IMG submission 201033) | Marine sediment archaeal communities from Little Sippewissett salt marsh, Falmouth, MA, United States - SSM-Form-13 | ecosystem: Environmental > Aquatic > Marine > Wetlands > Sediment ... | reverse complement strand
CATAAACGCCTGCATCTCCTCCCCCCGCCGCGTATTCCGCCCGATCCGTCCGAATCGAGACCGACGGCAGAGGAGGCGGCAGACTAGGGTAATGGTATCCAAGATCATAGGGGTACTCGTCCGGGACGCCATCCGTCCGCGTTGTGCTACCCTCCGGCGGCCACCAACCGGGCTGATAGACTGGGTGACCGAACGACAGACAAGGGCTTGAGCAGGCCTGGCCCGAGGCCTGGTTGGGCAGATAGCAGCCACCGAGGGGCCCCGCGACGAACATCGGGTCATGGGCGGCGATGTTGACTCCGCCGTAGTTCACATGGCCTGACGTTGTTTCGATTACCATCGCTGCGAGACAGGAAAACTTCATAATAACAGCCGTATCCACATAGAACTCGCACGATTCGTCAAAAACGCAACCACTGTACCATACCGGCGAACCGAAGTTATACGCCCTGCTGTTTCTGAAGGAGCAGCCAGCTATCTCGGCTTCATGATGCTGGCAGCCAACACAGAACTCAATGTGGAAGTTCTCGAACGAGCAATTCAAGATAATGATGTAATACCACCGTTCTGTGTATATACCTATCCCAGAATCGGCGCCAGCGCCGATGAATCGGCAGTCGTATATGTCCGCGTGGCCGACGTCCACGCACGTGGTCTCCTTTAACGGGAACCTTCCGTCGAAGACACAACGAGTTATTGTGAGTGAGGCCAAGGAGCGTTTGTCATCAGACGGCAAGCCCCTAAGCCACTCTGCGTCACAGTCAATGAGCCGGCAGTCGGTCATCACCAGTCTATGCCCGTAGGGAACGGCCAGGATTGGCCGGGTTGCTGAGGACAGACCAAGCAGGTGAACAGATTCCATTTCGACACCCGCAGCCCTGAGGGTTAGCATTGCCTCCTCGTCCCCTGGGCCCATCGGCTGGCCCAGGGCGCGAATGCTCAGGTTCGACAGGGCACATTTGTCGTAGTAGTCGGGGAACCCGACCCAATTTAGGTTTTCCATGATAGTCGCCGAACTTCCAACGTCTATGATCGTCGTCTCCGGCGAAACCCCAAACAGCCTAGCGGGATAATGGAACGAGAGCGGGAAAACCTCCCCGCTTTGTGCGCTGAACACACCCTCCGAGAGATGTATGACCGGGTAGGTGCGCCCAGCCAGCTCGGCCGCCCCGGTGATCGTCTGCAATGCTGACGGCCAGCTCAAACCAGAGTTACCGTCGCTGCCATTGACAGGGTCAACGTAGAGGTCCTCCCCGGGAGCCGGAAGCACCGCGAGAGCGAATATCCAGATTACTACGGTGCAGCACATAAAACAAATCTTGTTCCTGTCCATTGCTTTCACTTCGTTGGTTCCTGAATAAGTTGGACTGCACGCGCACCCGTGGCCAGGGGCATTATCTCAACCTTAGGGCCCAATTCTGCGAGATAAAGGCGCCTTGGCCTCGTCTGCACATGGGGTTCTCTTAGGCTGAACTCGTGCATCGAGCGCTCCAAGTGAACCCAGCTGGAGGCCGTGGGATAGGCCCCTGGTTGTGAGCGTGTCTCGACGTACGAACCCCCTAGCTGAAGAACCGCATCAGTGTTCATATACTGGTCTCCAATGGCAATGTTAATCAGGGCCAAATACGTCACGCCAAAGGGCGGCATTGGGAATGACATGACGTTCGGGTGGTGTGACTTTGTCGTCCAGGGCCGCCTCATCCGGTCATCATACTGATAGAGCACATTGGGCCTAATATCCGACTCTAATCGATCGATTATGCACCCGTACCAAACGGGAACGGATTCCTCTTCGGTCTGGTGGACCTCGATAAGCCTGCACCAGGAAACTACGCCCCCTTGCGCCACGCCTTCGTCGATCATGAATCTCGGATCGGTGAAGACCCGCCAGGCATCTTCGCCTTCTATATGAGGGTTGCCGGGGTAGAACTTCATCCATAGATAGGCGTCGCCCTCGTGCTTGCCGGTGCCCGTGCAGAAGATGGTCACCGGCAGGAACCAGTTGGCATTTGCCCAGCAACCATCTGCCACGGTTTGTCTCGCCGGATACACCTGCACCGAGCTGGAACCGACGACTGACACGAGCGGAGGGTGTTTGCGCCTGGCCTCCCGAAGCGCCGAGACGGCGTTGCCTATACCCTCCCACGTCTGTAGATGTCCGGGCACAAACTCCGGCGGCAGGCCCGTGACCGTCGGCATTAGCCCGCCGCCCGTGAACGCCCAGTACACCAATTCAAGAATTATCCCGGGGTCAGTTGGATAGGTCCCGGTCTTCCAGATGCGCGTGAACAGTCCTGTAATGTCAATGTAAGCGTCATCGTACTCCCGGCTCCTGCAGATTCCCGTCCCCTCATACAGCTCGTTCCAGGTCTCGATGATTACGCGTGTGGGCTTTCCGTCAATCTGGCTGTCATCCTCCATCATCCCGGGTTGATAGATTTGGGCCCCTCCGGGTGGAACAGCAAGGCGCGGTTCCTCGGCCGCCAAGCCGTCCTTCATAACCGTGACCCAGTTCCGGTAATAGAGCATGCCGTACTCTCGCTGAGCAATGCACCTGACATTTGGATTGCCGGGGGTTCCCCAGGGCGCCCAGGTCTTGGTTGTGCCATCGTTGCCCGGGCCCAGGCAATACACCGTCATGGTCCTTTTTTCCTCCTCCTGCACTCCGCTCAGTCCAGGGCCTCTAGCATCGCCGCTTGCGCCGAACGTGACAACATCGCCTATCCTTATCGTATCGCTTTCAGGATCGTAAGGGTCAGCCAGACCCTGGTAAACGAACTCGTTGTCCTCGGGGCGCTCCCGGAGGTGGCACCATTGCCAGTTGGCCATGAACCACAGATGTAGCCCATAGAACTCCTGGCTGAAGAGCCTGCATATCTCTTTCGCCGGCCCGGAGCCGGGGTCGCCTGAAGCACGCAGCCCCCAGTGCGGAATCCACAAATTCACAACAGGTCTGCCCTCGATGAAAGCGATGTGCTCCAGCGGGACCTTCTCGAAAAAGGCACGAATCATATACGTGAAATACCTCTGCGCCTCGGGGAAACCAACGTAAACGTGGGTGTCAGAAGGGGCCGGGTCCTCGTCCTGCGACCACTCGGCAGTGTAAGGTGGCTCGTTATCATATTTGCCTGTCGTGCACGCTGCCCAGTGCAGTGGGTCTCTATCGCGCGCGTTTATCGGATTTCCGGCTTCGTCAAAGTCTCGTGTATTAAACTGGGGTGTCTCAACCCCCAGGGCGAGCTTGGGTGTTGGCTTTCGCGCCTGCTTCATTCTGTTGAGCACCTGGACAGCCAGCGTCAACCACCTGAGGCCCAGACTGTCGCCGCCTTCACACTCCCACCAATTTTGGCATCCACCCAAGGGTAGCCAGGGGTATATCGTCGCTCCCGTTCTTATCCAGGCACTGAATATCAAGACATCGACACCAGCGTTGACGGCATCCGTGAAGTTCTGCTCTAGAAAGTCCCGCGCCTCGTCTCCATCCATCCTCCAACTGCCGTGGACGCTGCCCGGGATGGGCCCCCACGCGTTCGCGCCGACCCACTTGCGCCAATTGACTAATCTCAGCATCCTATGAGGGTGAGGGTACCACACGTCAAAGGGGCCTGGCCCAGGAATGTTAAGCTCCATGTACCAAGAGTAGAAGTGTGTGAACACCAGTCTGTCCGTACGAGACCAGCTCTGTATCGGTTCTGACTCCCATATACGGGGCAGCTCTGAGTACAACTGCCGGCCGAACTCGGCCTGATGGTTTCTCCGCTTCACACCGCCTGCAGGCAGCTCGCGGCCCCTGGCGAGGTCGGAAACAGGAGGGATATCACCATCCTCAGGTGGCAAACGCCCCGGGCCGAAAATACCATAGTCCGCTAAAACAGCAGACTTGTATCGCTCAAAGAATTGTTCCACAAATGGGTCGATAGCGATGACATCGGGGGCAAATTTCCAGTAGTCATCGCTCGTGAGCCGTGGGTTGAGGACGTTGAGTATCATTCTACGTAGGTTTCTCTCTAGGAACTCATCGCCGGTTCTAAGCGATTTTCTAAGCTCCCGGCGCCGAAAGAGGTCAGGATCATGTATTCCTCCGGAGATCGGGACGTCGTCATTGGAGGTCTGCTGCTTGCCGGAAAGCTCTCCCTGTTGCGGGACGAGTGGCGCATTGTGCAGCGTATCTAGACGCTGCTGCAGGCCAGCCGGCACTAGCCCATCCGTTCGGATCTGACCGCTGGGTCCGAATCCCTCCGGCAGCTCCTCACCCATAGGCCATTCGTCGAGATGCCGCTGCATGTCCTCCTGCGTGCACCGGCGGCCCAGAAGCTCGCAATACGTCTCCATAATGAAGCCATTCACGGACCTCTTGACCTTGTTCCTGCTAGTCCAGTTATTCTTCTTCTTGTCGGCTTTGACGGCAGGAGTATCATCAGGCAAAATTGGCTGCAGTTCAGGCATACCATCGACACCATATTTAGTCACGAACTTCACGGGCAATCCCTCCAAACAGGACAATGCACTGGCATAGCCGGCGCCTCGGCTGGCGAGGCGCCGGGCCAGGCTACTCTGACTACGAATAGGGACCTTCCGCGATGGTAGCGTCCTCGGCAACGGCGACTACCCGCGGGGCCGTGCTGGAGCGCGTCCACACCCCGGATGTGTTGTCCAGGTAATACACACGCTCGATGTAGAGTTTTCTGATGTTCTCGATGCGAGCATCCTTTACCGTGTCAATGGTAAATGGGATCGCGCCTTTGTCGCTCGCCTTTGCGCCAAACGTCTCACCCATTCCGCCGCCTCGCAGGGCCGTAGTATAGACGGTCAGATACTTGTCGGCATCCATCTTGATGATGCTGCCGGAGATGTCGAAGAACGTGTCAGCGTCCGTTGAGCCGATCACGAGGTCCTTACTGACGGAGTATTCGCTGTTGCCGTAGCCGCCGGCCGTGACGTAGCCGCCTACGGTTCCGTCGGCGTCCAGGTCCGCCATCGTGTAAGGATTGTCCTGGCTTCCTCCTGTTACTGTGATTGTCTCATTGGCGCAAGCTATGCCCATCCTGACTCCCTCCTGTTCAAGTGTAATGGGGCAAATTGCACCATGTCAAACTTTATTTTCCATAACAGCAATGCATTGTACCCCCCCCCGCGGTCTGTCAAGTATTTTCTTGCCGATGCGACGATTCATCTCAAAGCGCCAATGATGAGAATCAGTGCTTCGCCGTTTTGCTTTCTTCCTTTGCCCCGGTTCCTTCGTGCGGAAACGGCTCCGAGAATTGACATTTATTCTCGTGTGAGTTACGTTTTTATAGGTGAAGTATTGCTTGCGATCTGAAGGTCTGTGCTGCAAAATGGACCCAAGGGGGTTTCTCTTGTCCGTCTAGCTTGTGATTAGCGGCGCGGGGAGGAGCTTTTGGTTCGTTCAGCAGTGAGGGACATGATAAAATGATCGGCAAGTGGGTAGGATCGTATGAGGTTAAGGGCCTAATAGGCGAGGGCTCGAGCTCGATAGTCTATCGTGCCGTTCAGCCTAGCCTGGGCCGCCCGGTCGCCATCAAGAAGCTGAAGCTCTTCCAGACATCGGACATGTCTGTGCGTGAGCGTTTTCGAGTTGAGGCCCTCGCGCAGTCCAAGCTCAGTCATCCTAACATGGTGGTCATTTATGACTTCGTGAGGCAATACAGCAGCTACTTCATCATAATGGAGATGCTGAAGTGGCGGTCGTTGCGCGAGGTCATTAGCGACGGCGGACCTGTGCCCCCAGAGAGTCTGCTCTCGACGTTCTCGCAGATTCTGCAGGCTATCGGTTCGGCTCATAAGAGTGGAGTGCTGCATGGTGACATAAGGCCGAGCAATGTTTTCATGGGCGAGGACAACGGCCTCAAAGTGACCGACTTTGGCACGTCCAGGATAGTTGGCGCAACCGCGATGTTGACTGCTACCTCGGTCTTGGGCCGCGTTCGGTATCTGTCGCCGGAGGAGATCAGGCGTGAACCCGTTGATGAGCGTTCCGACATATATTCGCTTGGCGCGCTTTTGTATGAAATGGCAACGGGTCAGCCGCCTTTTTCTGGGAATAGCGCCTATGAGATAATGGAGCGGCACGTTAAGGAGACGGCGCCGGCGCCTCGCAGCATCGTTGAACGGATTCCTCAGGTCATTGAGGATGCGATTGTCAAGGCGATACATAAATCACCTGACGAGCGCTTCCAGAGCGCCAAGGAGATGGAGGCCTTCATTAGCGGGGATGCCACGTATGTGGAGGTCGTGAGGCTCAACAAGCGTGCGTTCAGCCTCTATAACGAGGGCAATTACCGGTCCGCGATGGCGATTTGGCAGCAGGTGCTGAAGCTCGACCCGGACAACGCCAAGGCGCAGGGGGGCATCAACAGGGCTAAAACACACATTGGGGAGCCTGTGGGGAAGGGGCTGTTTGAGGCGGCATTGGAGTCGGAGAAGCGCGAGCCAGCCAAGAAGGGAGCGACTGGACGGCCGTCCGCATCTCCGATTGGGAGGCACAAGAGAACGTTGAAAGGCGCGGCTTCGGTCCTTATGCGGGCGGCAAGGTCACCTCGGACGCTCCAGCGTGAGCCTCTGCTGATGTTCCTTTTGATCCTGATGGTTGGTGTGGTTTTTCTTTCGGGGTATTTGATTCTGGCGCTGGTAAGTGAGAAGACGAGAGGCGGTATCAGGGTGGCAGTTCCGGTGCCAAGCGAGCTCTCGGAGCCCAGGTTGGACGCATTGAGCCAGGAGCCCAGAAACGTGCAGATTGATCGCCAGGAATTGGCTAGGGACACGGCGAGGCAGGCGAAGGCGTTGTTTGATAGTGGCGAGAAGCGAAAGGCTCTGGTCAGGTTTGAGAAAGCGATGGAACTCGCTCGAGGCACGCTCCCTGAACTCGCAAAGGACTATGCGGATTGCTGCGTTGAAATCGGCAAGGACAGGATGAAGGATTCCCCGGAGACCGCGCTTGAATTCTTCCGCAAGGCCATTCGGATCTATCCTGATTCTTCCGAGGCTTATTTGCAGTCGGGTCGGGTCCATTCACGTGCGCGCGACTACCACAGAGCGATCTCCAGCTATAGGAAAGCACTCTCGATAGAGCCGGACCTTCCGCTGGCTCACTTCAACCTAGGTCACGCATACCTTTCACTCAGAAGCTATCCAAAGGCTTCCGAGGAATTCAAGGCTGTGATAGGCTCCGGCTCGTCTCTTGTATGTGACGCTTACATTAATCTGGGCGTAACCTATCACAAGATGGGCAATCTCCAGCGCGCGGCAAAGGTTTTCTCGGAGGGTGTCAAGGCCTGTCCGAACAGCAAAGACCTGAAGAAAAAGAGAGACCAAGTTCGAGGGCAGCTGGGCAATGCGTCAGCCAAGCTCAGGCGATAGCTCAAAGGTCTCTGATGGCGCCGCGAGGTGGACCTTTTTCATTCTGGCTTTTTTCCTGTTGCTCTTCTGCGTCTGGCTGGTCGGCTGCGGGGCCTCTTTACGTGGTCCCGTTCGTGCGAACCCCGGGGTCTTCATTCATCGGACCTATGTCAATGAGAGTTACGGTTTTCGGTTCGCTGTCCCTATGGGATGGGTGGCTACGCAAGCCCCATGGTATATGCGAGGGACTCTCGTTAATTTCCGGGGCAAGGACAACGCAACGTTCGGCAAGGTCGCTGTATTCAATTTCAATCCGAAGCGAGATCTGAGCAACGACGATAAATATGAGAAGATGATCGCGTCGGTAACTCGCCAAGTCTATCCGATGCGCCAGATTGAACGCCGCAAACGCATGATGCCCTGGGGTGAGGCGCTTGAGGTGATCTACCACCAGCGGGTTGAATCGGATCGGTTTATTTATAGAGTCTGGTTCATAACAACCAGCTCTTCTGGTCTTGCGCTTGTCTGCCGGACTTCCGACTTGCTCTACGAGCTAGTCAAGGATGAGATTCACGGGGTGTTCAAGAGCTTCAGACTGCTCAGCTCTATGGCCGCTCAAGCAGAGATCAGGATGGCCAGCGACCTTAGAAAGCAGGACCTAAGAGCTTCGATAACCTCGCTCGAGACGCGATATGTGTCGGCGGTAAGGCGAGTATCCGAGGCTTCGACCGGCGCGGCGAAAGAGAGCGTCATCGACGGATTGTGGTCCGACCTGGCTGCTTGTGAGAGAGACATCAAACGGGCCAAGCAGCTACTTGAGAAGGAAAGGCTCAAGGAGTGCTCACGTCTGACTGAGAGACTCGAAGGCGAGCTCGTGGATATATCAGGGATAGCCTTGAGAGCGGGTTACATACTTCACAGAATAAGATGTGAGGGTGAGACGCTTTTTGGTATTTCCAGATGGTACACCGGCAATCCGAACAACTGGCGGAAGATAAGGGACTTCAACAAAGGGCTGGACCCCAACGCATTGAAGATCGGTGACGAGATTCGAATACCATTCTATTTGGGGCTTAAGACGCGGGAGCCTATGAAGTGCGCGCGCAGGCCTAAGCGTCGGGATAAGCCCCCGAAGAAGGAGAAGAAAAGAACCGAGGAGATGGAACCAGTAGGGCCGAAATAAGTTACATCTATTGAACAGAAGACTGCGGGTTGCTAGCGATCGACATTCGGGATGCTCATTGCGTGTCGAATGAGTGGCGAAGATAGAACATATCGAGGTCTTCGCCGATTTCGTGGCATATTATTTATTTTTTAGTTTGTGGCACCTTTCAACCGGCCCGCAGCAGGGCAAATGCTCCTCACACCTTTCTTCGCAGCGGAGTTGTGATGGTTATACACAGGTGTAGAGGGTGGGAGTCAGATGGTCTTCATGAGCTCCACGGGCCGAACACGACAAGGTGCAGCTTTCTTACAGGAGGTTGAGTAAAGATGAAATATGTAACCAAGATAGTCTTCCTGGCGCTCTGCGCCGCGGCAGGCTACGTGCTGGGAATACAGCTGGCGGGAGCCTTTCCCGCCCTGTGGTTCTGGGGCTACGCTGTCGGATTGCTATTAGGTCTGATTGTCTGGCAGCTGTGCATGATGATTGAGCGGCTGGCCGAGAAGAACCCGTTCAGGACCATCGTGGGTGGAACTCTTGGCCTGTTGCTTTCTTTGGTGCTTGCCGCGTGGTTATATGCCCTGATAGGCCAGCTGGCTGGGCCTGACACGCTGCCGGGCCCGTTCAAGTTCTTACTTGGTATAGGCATACTCTATCTTGGCATCAGGATTGGCGCTCTGAAGTTCAGGGAGATGACAGTCGGGAGCATCAGGTCTTTATTGCAGGCGAAGGCAGCTGACGAGGGGAACAAGATACTCGACACAAGCGTCATCATCGATGGGCGGATAACCGATGTGTGCGAGACAGGATTTATTGAGGGCAAGTTCATCGTACCACAGTTTGTGCTCAAAGAGCTTCAGCAGATCGCCGATTCTAGCGACCCGCTAAAGCGCAACCGAGGGCGGCGGGGCCTTGATATATTGCACAAACTACAGAAGAAGACTGACGTTCAGGTGATCATTGTTGACACTGATTTCCCGTCAATCAAAGAGGTTGATGCCAAGCTCGTTCAGCTTGGAAAGACAATGAACGCCAAGCTCGTAACAAATGATTTCAACCTCAACAAGGTGGCTAGGCTCCAGGATGTGATTGTTCTCAACGTCAACGAGCTAGCCAATTCTGTGAAGCCAGTCGTCCTGCCCGGAGAGATGATGAACGTCTCTGTAGTCAAGGAGGGCAAGGAGCATCATCAGGGCGTAGCTTATCTTGATGACGGGACAATGGTCGTTATCGAGGACGCCAGGAAATGTATAGGCAAGATGGTTGAAGCGGAGGTTACGAGTGTTCTTCAGACGACAGCTGGCCGGATGATCTTCGCCAAATCAAACGAGCGCGGCGCTCAGGAGTCCCGGCGCGGAGGACGCCCTCAGCGCGCCAAAGGCCGCAGCTAGGTCTCGTGCTTGCTCAGGGGATCGTAGGCTGTGCCGGTGAGTCCTGTCACAGGCGAGTGCGAGACAGCTGATCGCAGTGCCTCTTTTTTGAAACAGATGTTTCTCACATAGTGATCGCTCTTAGTTGGGCTGTATGGAGCCCAGCTTGGCGATTGGGCTGACAGTCTTTGGGAGTTGCAGTATGAGAGACAGGAAGTCACAGATGGTGGTCAGATGTTCGTTTCAGCGGTAGTAGTCGCGGGCGGTTCAGGCGCCAGGATGGGCATTGGTGTTGAGAAACCCTTTGCCGAGGTCTGCGGCGTGCCGATGGTCTTGCATTCGATTCAGGCCTTCCAGAGTTGTGAGGATGTTTCGCAGGTAGTCGTTGTGCTTTTCAAAGAAGGTAGAAAGCGCTTCGATTCGCTTCGTCCCGAGCGCAGATTCCAGAAGTTGACCACGACGGTTGAGGGCGGCCCGCGTCGGCAGGATTCAGTTTTCAATGGTCTGCTTGCTTGCGATCAGAGGTCGGACATCGTCGTGATTCACGACGCCGCAAGGCCCATGCTGCGGAAGGAATGGGTGGCCTCGGCAATTGAGGAGCTTGGCGACTACGCTGGTGTAATCTACGCCGCCCCGGTTACCGACACTCTGAAGCGCGCGGCGGCCGATGGCGTTGTGCAGGAGACGGTCTCAAGAGAGAACCTCTACAGAGTGCAAACGCCACAAGTCTTCAGGAAGGATTGGCTGCAAAAGGCTCACGAACATGCCAAAGCCGAGGGACTGATCGCCACTGACGATGCTGCATTAGTTGAGGCGATAGGAGGCAAGATCAAGATTCTGCCGGGCCATCCCTGGAACCTAAAGGTCACATTCCAGGATGACCTTGTGATAGCAAACGCGCTCTTGAGCGCGAGGAGCATGGAATGGTCCGCTTCGGAATAGGCTTTGACTGTCATCGGCTCGTGCCGGGCCGCAAGCTGGTTTTGGGTGGCGTCGAGGTTCCGTACCATGAGGGCCTTCTGGGTCACTCAGATGGTGACTGCCTCTGCCATGCAATCTCCGACGCCCTGTTGGGAGCGGCCTCTCTGCCGGACATCGGCCATCAATTCCCCGACACCGACGCTCGTTACAAAGACGCCTTCAGCCTCGAGCTCTTGGCGAAGGTTCGTGAGATGATAGAGGGGGTCGGCTACGTTCCCGAATTCATTGACAGCGTGATCATTGCCCAAGAGCCGAAGTTAGGGCCCCACTACGCCCGGATGCGCGAAGCGATCTCCGGCGCCCTGGGTGTGGCCTCATCGTGTGTGAGCATCAAGGCTTCGACCACGGAGCGGCTCGGTTTTCTGGGCGCAAAAGAGGGCATCGCGGCCCTGGCAGTGGCAACTGTTGCGCAGCTTGCTCGGTAAAACAGATGGGGCACAATGGCGGTTGAGACCGGTGTCGTGGCGGCGCTTGCCCTGCCCATATATATATCGGGCAGACACAAGGCCTGCCCCTACAGCTCGCAAATGCCTTTGCATAGCCAGAATACGATCGATACCCTCCAAATCCTGACGGGTGGATCGATCTTGAAATGACTGCAGATTCATGGTATCATTATATTGTGAAACAACAGGGGCAGAGGGCGAAACGACTTATG
>Ga0272444_10004996_pt1 | contig 11527 bp, 9 predicted proteins | sample SSMForm13_FD_201033 | JGI IMG/M metagenome (GOLD analysis project Ga0272444, IMG submission 201033) | Marine sediment archaeal communities from Little Sippewissett salt marsh, Falmouth, MA, United States - SSM-Form-13 | ecosystem: Environmental > Aquatic > Marine > Wetlands > Sediment ... | reverse complement strand
GAACGTTACCAAAGAAGTAAAGAATCCTGGCCCGAAGGACCAGGCGTTCATTTGCCCCTGAAAGGGGCTGTTTTCTGTATACTGGACAAGTTCAAACTGCCTGAAGTGAGCTAAAGTGCCTAAAGTGATGGAAGTCGCTTCGCTCCATTCTTTTATATAATTGGCAGAATTCCTTAACTCTAGCGCACTTTAGTGCACTTAAAACTTTAGGCACTGTTAACGATATTTGGCAAAGCCAGTTTACTCTGACCTGGCCCAAAGGACCAGGTTTTCTGGGACGAAATAAAGTCACCAGCCCGTCTTCACAGCCTTATCGTTCAGTGCCTCAACAGTGGAGTGATGGAGTATTGGAGTGTTGCTCCATGTTGATGACAGTATTCCATCACTCCAATCCACCTTGTCCCTGGTCCCTGTGCATTGCTAAATCCCCAACACATTACATGCGATCGTAACGATGGCTGTCGCCACAACGATGCTTACAATCCCCGTGACCACGGCTGAGGTGGCCGCATCACCCACGGCAGAGGCACTGCGTCCGCATTGCATCCCCCTGAGGCACCCGGCCAGGGCTACCAGGACCCCGAATACGGCACTTTGAAAAAGGCCAATCCACAGGTTGTTTAGGCCGATGCCCGCTCGGGTCTGGTTGTAATACTCCACCACATTCAGGTCCAGCATGGTGACCCCCACGATCAGCCCGCCCAGGACGCCCATCAGATCCGCATACAGGCAAAGCAATGGCATCATCAGGGCAAGGGCAATCATCCTCGGCAGAACCAGGAACTCCATGGGAGATATACCCAAGGTCTCTAGCGCGTCGATTTCCTCGTTTACCTGCATGGTGCCCAACTGGGCAGCAAAGGCAGCTCCCGTGCGGCCTGCCATGATGATCCCTGCCATGACGGCGCCCATGACGCGAACCATGGCAATACCCACAAGGTTCGCCACATAGATCTGGGCCCCGAACATCATGAGCTGCACTGCCCCCACAAAGGCGAGGATCAGGCCCACCAGCACGCTGATAAGCGATACAATGGGAAGGGCCTGGGCGCCGCATTCCTGGATGATCAGCATGAGGTCGCAACGCCGGAACCGGGCTTTACCGCGCAACACCCGAGTGACCGCAATAAAGGCCTCGCCAATGAAGTTCAGCATGTCTGCCGTGGACCGACCAAACTCTAGAGCAGAATCGCCAACACGGGCCAAAAAGGTGACGCGCACCGCTTCCCTTCGGGCACCCTTCCTCTCGGGTACGGCCGAGGCAAGGGCCAGCAGGCGCTGTACGCCCTCCGGCAAACCCCCTTTTTCCACATGGACCTCTTTCTGAGAGCACTGGTCCATGACTTTGGTCAAGAATGTCAATAGACCGCTGTCCCAGCCTGTAAGGCCCTCAGTGTCAAAAACGATGCGCCGGGCCCTAGGCTCCGATTGGACCTGCTCCAATACGGCATCCGCCTTAGGCAGCACTTCTCCCACCTTCCAGCTTCCTTCGAGGCGCACCAGAAGCGTGTCTGCCGTCGTCGGGCTATAGCTTATTTTCGTTTCTTCAGCCATGACGCCTACCTATTAAAGGACCAGCAATACGCACGTGTCATTACCCCAAAAAAGTGCACAAACAGGGTCTTCAGTCAAAGCCATCACTCGTCTGGGACAATGCGAGTGATCTTTGTGCCCTGAAGGCCGAGCCCGGCCATCAACCCCTTCTGACCAAAGAAGAAGGCATAGATGTCTTCCTTGGCGGTGGTCGTAGTCATTGCTCCGGCCATACCCTCGTCCACAACCACAATGGATGGGCCTACACCAACTTCCCAGCCCTCACTCTTGTCAAGCCAGTCTATGGCCGAGTCGGTCATGAAAAACAGCACATACCCATATTTCTGAAGACCGGCCTGCAAACCGTAGGAAATCTGAACCGTCTTGTAATATCCGCTTGTCTCTCCGCTCTTGAGGAGAGCGCCCTCGCCATATTGTCCTCCCACGAGGAAGCCTCCCTTTACGATGCTAGGAAAGACAAGGATGCCTTTCGCCTTTTCGCCCATGGCTTTGGCTGAAGCGGATCCTGCATAGAGTGTCTCCAGGGCCCTCTTCACATCACGGTCGATTTCTGCCGCCGTGGCAGCAGCGGCGGCATTGGGGCTAACCCATGAGCCCGCAGCCAATGCCAGCACCAAAACAATCGTCGCAAAGCATTTCATCGTCTCAACCTCCTGTCTGCATGATTACACGCCGTGCTGCACAAGCGGTATCTTTGCAGCGAACTCATACATGAGCGCTGCGTTGATCTTGTTCTCAATCTGATAGTACCGCACCACCTTTGCGTCGGGCAGGACTTTGCGGAACTTGGGGAGGTATGTCTGACGAAGTTTCAGATCCACAGCCTCGATGGCCATATACTCATCAAGCAGATTTTTCGCAGTATCGTTGGTCATTTCTTTGTAGGCTGACCCATAGTCGTTGATCAATTTCAGGGTTCGTGCGCGTAGAAGGAACAGTTCATCCTGGTACTCTTCATAGACAGGCCAGAAAGCCTTGGCCTCAGCCTCAGTGAGCTGCATGTTTCCCGCGATGAAGAGTTTCTTGTCCGCGCGGACCTTCTCAACGACGAACTGCATGTTGTTCGCCGGCTTGTCCTGTGCGGATGCCAAAAAGGGCCATACCATCATCAATCCCATGAAAACGAGTGTTACTTTCCTTTTCACATTCATTGGTTTACTCCTTTCAACCTTGCTCTCTCGATATAGCCCAGGTCCGCATCACCCGGCCCTCGAGTATCTATTCATCCCTGCCAAGGGGTTCCAAGGGCTTCAGTTTGCCCTCATCAAGGGCGATGGTGAGTAACACTTCAACTGACGGTGCCGTGCTCATGGGTTCATCGGCCCCGCGTATGGCATAGGTCACAACAACAAGGCCGTTTAAAACCCGGAGATCCTTTGTCCGAATCCTGTCGCCAAGGAGCATTGCATTGGTTCCCCGGTAGCCGCCGTTCATCCTTTCCGCCACCGCCACATAATAGAATGTTCCGCTTCCACCGGGATCGTGCACGAGAATGAGCGCCCGGTCCTCGTCGCCATCGCCATCCAAGTCGCCTGCCACCATGTCTCCTATAACAAATGTCCTCACCTTCGTAGCCGAGTCCGGGCCCAAGGCCTTCTCGGAACGGCCGTCTTGCAGGGTGACATCCTCTCCCTCGATCACATAGGTCCCGTTCAAAGGATCTGAGGCCCGACCCCGCTGATCTGCTAAAACAGGGATCTCTTCGTCGCCCGCCCTGATGTACTCCACCCCGGCCCGGGGAATGACAGCCAGGGCTATCCCGACCTGGTCCTCAATGGGCAGGGCAGACCGGGTTTCTACGGTCAGTATTTCCGCAACACCATCCCTCAGCAACACCTTCACGATGGCGATTCGGTTGTAAAAGGCCACATTCCGGGCAAAGAGACCCAGATTGTCGTCGAAATCAACATCCGGCAGCTCTTCATCAGACTTGAAGGCCTCCCATACCCTGCGAAATGCCTCGTCGTTTCCCAGACACCCCATGGGCGATGTGCGCTGGTCCTCTGGAAACCGGTGCAATTCTGAAACCGGATAATCACCTCGCCAGTCACACAGAATCGGCACCTCGTCCGTTTCAGGGCCCGATCCGAAAGCATCGCCGCTGCCGGCCAGGAAGAAAGCTGCCAGGAAAAGAAACATAAACGCTGTGTGGTTTTTCCTCGTCTTCATTCGATTCGTTAAGACCGCCTTTCAGATTTCGCCTTCTTTTGACCATCCTTGGATTTTCGCTTGACGCTACACCTTTCTAGAGGCCGGCACATCCCCCAAAAAAGGTTAAATATGGGGGATATTGGGGGACCTTACCAGAAAGAATCCGGCACATCAATAACACCCCTATCCAGCTGTTTCAGCATGCCGCAAAATGGCCGATTCATCGGCACTGCGCAGATGCAGATCCCGTTGGGGAAAGGCTATCTCGATATTCGCTTCCCGGAAGCGCCGGTCAATTTCTTGGTGAAGCTCGCTTTTTGCCTTCAGCCTTTGATCAACATCTGACACCCAGACACGAAGCTCGAAGTCCAGGGAGCTCTCCCCGAAACTCAGAAATAGGACTTGCGGCGCAGGCCTTTTAACCACATCTGGATTTGTAGTGGCGCACGTCATCAGCGTTTCTATGACCAGGGGAACGTCGGAACCATAGGCCACCCCCACCGGAATAATGAGCCGCACGAGACGACTGCTAAGGGTCCAGTTGGTGACCTGGTTGCTGACCAGATCGGCGTTGGGAATGGTCACTTCTGCTTCGTCGAAGGTCCTGACGGTTGTGGCTCGAAGGCCAATCCGTTTGATTTCAGACCACTTCCCACCCAATTCGACATAGTCTCCCACCCTCACAGGCCGTTCAAATAGCAGAATGAGACCGCTGACAAAATTGTTCACAATGCCCTGCAGGCCGAAGCCGATGCCTACGCCAAGGGCACTCAGCATGATGGTGAGTTTTGTAAAATCCAATCCCAGTGTCGAGAGTGCGAACAGAAAGCCTACGAATATGAGGACGTAGTGAACTAATCGTCCTATGGCATGCCGGACGCCCTTTTCCAATTGCCGCCTGACGAGCACCTCATCCATGAGCAGTTTTCGGAGAATCCGGGACGCAAGAAAAGATGCATATAGGATGGCTGCCGAAGCAATGAGCAGGCCTACACCGACTCGCTGTGCTCCCAGGTTGAACCCAAGGGCCAACAAACCCATTGTCGCTTCTTCCAGGGTGTTGTAGACGCCCCAGATCATCAGGATAGCAGGCAGCAAAACCAGACCCCATATGGCCAGGTCAATGAAGCGTGCCACGCCACGAACAATGGCATCCACATCATCGCTATGGAGCACTGCCGCTCGCCGGAGAAGAGAGGTGCGGAACAGCCAGATCAGGCCACCCCGAATCATGTACATGAGCAACAGGAAGACTAAGACGGTTGCTATGGAATCTATCAAACATACAAAAAGGTATGCGGCGAGGGCTTTCTTCCCCCAAAGCTCCGCAATGATAATGACGGCAAAGGAAAGAGGAAGCAAACGAAGGGACCATGTGTAGAGGCCAGGGTCTTTATGACGGCCGCTTTCTCCGGCCCATCGGAAACAGAAGGATATGCCAACCAGCGCTGTCAAAGCCGTGTATAGTCTAAAGAGTGGCAGCGGAAAGCTGAGCACATCCATTATTCTAGTCACGATCAAAACAATCATTACCCCATAGACAAACTGCCTTTTCCAGGAGGCTTCAATCCAGGCCCCTGAAAGCCGGACAAAAGAGACGGCGGCAACAATCTCAGCTGCCAGCTTGCAAACTGCTGGAACCCCCTCATATTGAAAGATCAACAGCGTCGTCATAGTGGCCAAAAAGAAGCCTGTCGAAAAGGGCCGTGCCGCTAGAAACCGCCAGCCGGCAGATTCGCTCAACACCTGCCGGTTTCTATAGACGGCAATGATCACGACCAGAGTGAGCAACCCCTGGAGAAGAACGATCCATCCCTGTTGAGCAAAGAACTGCCTGTCTGGCCACGAGATCTCATGGAGGCTGTGTTTCGCTGCAAGCCACATCTCCCTGCTTTTGAATTGAGAGAAGTATCGGGAGGAGAACATGGGGGGAGATCCGCCCACAAGGACGCCGCGCCGCTCTTCCGAGATCAGACCGTCTAATTCGGCAGAAAGGGCCTTTATCTTCGTCTGGATAGTGCCGGCCTTTTCCTGGACCGTCAGCATGGCCTCCAGCGGCGAAAGGACAAGATTCAGGGCCTTGTCGATCGTGTCATTTGCCTTGTCAAAAGTCGATGTGAGTTGCTCGCCTCCTTCCTCTTCGAGCAGGGCAGATTGCCATTCACCCCAGCGTTTCTTCTCCGCCAGCCACTCCTCTCTCCATGTCCCAAGCTGACGAATGGCTTCACTAAGCGGTTTGCTGGTTTCTTCGAAAACCTCGTCTTCTTTCTTGACCACTGTCCTAAGGTCCACCAGCTGACTGTATTTATAATCCTCCGAAGCCTTTAGGCGCTGCAATTGTCCCGCAGGATCGTTCAGCTTCGCCTCCATCTCGTCGTACTGCTTTTCAAGTGAAGAGATGTCCGGCAAAGCCTTGACCTCATTTTCCAGGGCCGCAAAACGGCCCGACAATTCTGCCGCCAAGGGGACAATGTCGGCCAGACCCGGCGCTGCATCGGGTACTTCTTGTTCATTACCGGCGGTTTCATCAACTTGGGATGGCTCTTGGGCCAGCGCGTGGCTGGATATGAAGAAAAAGGCCATCCACAGCACGACCACAAGGACTCTCTTTTCAGTGATTCTCATGATTCACTCCCCCGCATTGTCAGCGAAAAAACAGACTCCCAAAGACTTGATTTGGACCTGCCCTTTTTGCTTCATTGCCCATCACCCAACCACGGGAATGGTACTACTACTTCGAAATCGTGATTGGGATCCCCACCTGGGATACATCGGTAACGGTAACCTGAAAGAGGATGCTGAGCACAGCAAAGGCTTTCTGATCCCACAAGCTGTCCCCAAGGCTATAGTACTTGCCCTTGTAATGGGCTGTCGGCACCGCCGGTGGCGGGGATGTTTCCGTAACCTTGATGGTCAGTGTTCGACAGGGGTTGTCGCCCGTGGGGCCGGGTGTCCGCGGATCCTTGGCCACGTCAAACTCCTCAATCGTGTCGATCCCTTGGCCGACGAAAAAGAGGATGTCAAGATAGCTGCGAAGCTTGATGGCGCCAAAAAACGGAAAATCGCCACCGGGATAGTCGGGACGGATGTCTACCATCACATAATTGTCGGGGTTGTTTTTGGCAATCTCGTTTAGCTCATAACGTTCATGGTGTGTTAAGCTCATGGGGTCATAATTGCTCATCAACATCCGCCCTTTTGTCCTGCGAGTTACTTTCCAGGTGCCGTCAGGGTTCAGCCACCATTTCAAACCCTGTGCTTTCCACAAATCTTCCCCCTTGGGCTGATTCTTCAAACCCTCGATAACTACCTCATCGAAGAGCAAATCGCGCACGGAAAGGTTCTGGGTCATCCACAGTCCGGCCAGATGCATGGTGAGCCTGCGAAACTCCTCGTAATCATTGGACCTCTGGGGGTTGTTGGCAATAAAGCGTTCAAAATGGCCCTTGCGGTTCTGCATGTCAAAGCCGGCCGCCATCAGCCGCGTCACGACGGGGATATCAGTACCCTGGAACACCAGCACTGAATAGGCACTCTCCGGCAGGGGGGAGACCAGGCGCTTGGTAAATTCCTCTCCGCTGACCGGAATGATTGAAAAAGTGGGTTTCTCGGAGGCGCTGGCACCCCAATTCAAATCAAGGAAATCAACCCCTTGAGAATCTGCCAGCCTTTGGCTGGCCCCGGCGTTGGTGGTAAAATCAAAGGTGGCCGCAATGCTTCCCGTTACCGTGAAATGGGGCGTCCCCATGTGATGGGCCCGGGCAATGTTCAACAGCATGAGCTCCTGGTCCAGCTGATTGGTGATCTTGTCGTAGCCGATCACCGTGCTGCGCAGTGCCGGGGGGCCCACGCAGCCAGCCAGAAAGAAGACAGACATCACAACGCCCACCATGGAACAGACAAGAGAACCTCTTCCATGTCTCATATTGGTCGGAATTGAGTGGCCCATGTGCTTCTCCTTTTCAATGCAATGACTGCGGCCCGCGAAGCGTTCTTTGATTCCGGTTTGCTCACAGAGAATCATGCCTCAACTATGCGCCATCTCTGGAAGAAAGGACCCCCAAAGAAGTAGAACTAGTTGATTTTGGATCACTTCCTCACAGGCGCGTTTGCCGGTTCCTGTTGGGACCCTTGGCATTCCCCATCTTGACCTGTCTTCTCGTCCCAGTATCGCTCCGCCAGGTCGCTCAGAATGGTATACAGAAAGGCCGTGGTCAGACCAAACATCAACACCCCGTTTGCCGCCTCCAAGGCACCGAGAAGACGCCTCTTCTCGCTCATCACGATGTCCCCGTAGCCTAGGGTCGCGAAGTTGACGACCGAGTGGTAGAAGGCCGTGGCGAAGTCCGAGAACTCGTTACAGGCGAAGAACAACCCACCCCAGAGGGTGATCTGCAGAATACTACCAGCCAGCATGAGCGCCATGACCCCTACAAGAAGAGACGTCACCCCGGTAACTGAGTGTCTGATCATTCCCCTTTTTTCCATAATAATCAGCGCGTCCAGCAATGCGCCCACGACCAGGCACTGAATTACCAGGCAAACCACCATGGTGCTGCAACCGATGAAGAGATTTTCAATCATGGCATTCACCTAATTCAAAGCTCTCGTCCTTCTTCAAAACTTCCAGATGAAATTGAAATTAATGAAGTGCATAGCTGTGTCCTCATAGGTTCCCGATACGCGACCGGCCAGGGGCCCGCGGTTGACCTCCATGTCCAGGTCGCCGGTCCACACCAGTGCATAGGCACAGCCCAGAGTCAGATCTTCGGACCACGCGTATTGGGCACCCAGGCCAAACCGCCATTGCTCACCGGACACCAGATCGGGCGTCATATCCTTCTCATCTACCATGGCGCTGTCATAGGCCGCGCCGGCCGACAGCAACCAGGACCTGGAAATCCGGTATTGAAAGCCCAAGGCCGCATGCCAGGTGTCATCGTAATCGCGGTCGACAGTGAGGCTGGTGATGTCTTCCGCGCTCACGGTCACGCCCACCATGCCGAACTCGGACCACTCCTGCCACCCCAGGTTGCCCATGACGGCCAGTTTGTCGTTGATGTCGTGATAGATGCTGAACATGACGGAGTGAGGCATGGTCATCTCCAGATCGAGTCGGGCATTCAGCAGACCTCTGTCGCCCAGGGCCGTGTTCAGACCGTCACCGAGCCCGGAAAACTTGGGACGATCGTGAAACTCCAGATCTCCTTCCGAAAGGTATGTGAGGCCGAACCGCGTACCCTCCCACGGCTCCACCAGCAGCCCCGCATTGAACTGGAAGGTCCAGTCTTCGTCTTCTAGTTTCAGCTTACCGTCCGAAAGTCCGGGGGCGATGTTGTTCACGGCCGCTGTTTTTTCGAAAACCGCGTAGAGCGCGCTTACGCCCATGCCGATAGAGAGCCAGTCTTTTACACGATAGGCCAGGGTAGGCTGCAGAGCCATGGCCTGCAACTTCGTTTCGTCCACATAATACCGTCCCACCCATTTATCCCCATAATCCAGGCCCAGGCCGAAATATCCCACAGCGGCCAGGCCCAGCTTGAGATCAGGTCTCAGGTTGTGGACGTAGTAGGTCCCCCCTGTGGGGAGCCACGTTCTGGCGTCGCCGTCCTTTCCCACGGTGGTTGTGTTTTCGTTCGGGTCAAATTCCACGTTCACATACAAGGGCTGAATGCCCACCATGAGTTCAGAACGATCCAGCCGGACCATGCCGGCTGGGTTGGTGAAGGCCGTGGCTGCATCCTGCGCCCGCGCTGCCCATCCTGCCCCGGCCAATCCCACCTCCGGATTCCCAAGCTCATAGAGATAAAGCCCTGCGGCCCGCGAAACGGAAGGAATCCAAAATATCAACAGAACAGCGATCCATCCTATTTTGATCCATGAAAACTTAGTCATGTGCTCACCTTTTCCTTTCAAAAGAGAGGGTTCCTAGACCAATCGGGCGAAGGCAATACGGGCACAAAAAGGAGACGCAGCTGCCACTCGTGCCCGAAATCGTCATCCTGTTTCACATAAGTAATAGGCCTCGGCCCCGATTTTCACCGGGAGGTTACCGATCTTTATGAGGGTAACTCGAATTTGAATGCCGTCCCTTCTCTGGCCAGGTTACATTCTCTTATCGGACCTTTGTGGGGCCACCTCGGCACCTGGTAAGAATCGATCTCATCTCTTAGATTACTCGCCAAGCGAATGATTGTTTAGTTTTCAATTCTCGTTCTATTCCACCAACTCCAGTTCACCCGGTCGCCAGGTTTTATCAATCCATGGGGCCAGCGGTCCGTAGGCGCGCAGGATGATGAACCAGCTCTTTCCCGGAATAGTCTGAACCCAGTTCTTCTCCATGCCTTTGGGTGCTTTTGGCGCAAAAATCACGTCAATCGAGCCATCGGCATTCTTTTTCTGATCCGCGCTCAGGCTGTTGATTCCTGCATACATTTGATCGGTTTGCAGCATGCTTCGGGTCTGAGGATCATAAATGGTGACGGACCAGTTGTCCTTCACCGGAAAGTCGGGCGGTAGATGCAGTTTGTAAGTCTTGGCGCCATATAGCGGCAGGCCTTCCGAATCCAGACCGGTGATCATGTAATCCGATCCGGCACCGGGACGGGTCAGGGCCATGGCTGGGGTCACGCAGACGGCATTGTAGTGCATCCAGAGCCTGCCATCCATGCGTCGTGCGCCATCCTTCAGAAAATAGGTGTCTTTGTCCGGATAGGCCATCACCCATTCCGTATGCTCGTCCTTGTAGATCCAATGCCCCGGATCTTTGGGGTATACGGTATTGACGCGGGCATAGCCGTTGCCAATAGCAACGGCGTCGGTCAGGATCTTCTTCATGCGTGCATCCGGATCAAAAGGCTGGCCTTTAGCAATGCCAATGGCACGCATCTGTCCCAGTAATTCCGCGTCAAGCCAACCGTCCGCTTCTTCTTGAACCATCTCATTCAATACTTCATAAAAACTGAAATCGTTCGGCATGATCGTATTGTAGCCGGCCAAACCCGACATGTTTTTGAACTCCATCTTCGGCGGACTATCCTTTTTGGCCAGCGGGTACACTTTCAGGTTGGCCTTGATGTTGTCCGCCGCGTTCTTCACGTTAGCCGGCTCCTGGACATTACCGCGCACGTAGCCGCGCATAAAATTCCACACACAATAGGTCTTCGATTGCACAACGTAGTAGCCGTCCGGCACATCGCCCTCGTAGCCCGGGGGCAGGACCAAATACTTGCCCCCTTTACCACGGTCGGGACCGGCCGCACCCATGTCGGAGATGTAGCGAAAATACATGTCGTCCAGGATGCCCAGTACGTCTGGCGGTAGTTCGATGACGGTAGGACCGTCCTTTTTAAGATCAAGAAATCCCCAGGTGTAGAGCGAGGTGTTGTTCCAGGTGAGCACCAGTGGTTTGGAATCACCCAATTGCTCCGCGATCAGGATCTGATTGCATTCAGTGAGACCAAGATCCCGGTGCCCTTGTCGCAGGGAGTACATGGAGACCGCGGGCGTCATATTGATGAACACTTCTACGGCCCGACCGCGGTCAACAAAGTCATACAGCATCTCTTTGGTCTTCCCGACAGGAACCCCGTCGAAGAACTCTATCGTACCGATGGACGTTTTTACCTTATCCGGTGTGGTGAGATTTGCGGGAATCGGCGTGGTCATCTTCATTTTGGGTGCCTGTGTAATCATCTTCGTTTTGGGCGCTTTGGCCCAGGCGGAGGTCAACAGGCTGGTGGCCAGCAACAAGGCTAAGACCGGGGTGAATAACCGTTTTGATTTCATTCTGTTTTCTCCTTTCTTAACTTAAGGTTCCGGG
>Ga0272444_10004995_pt1 | contig 11528 bp, 8 predicted proteins | sample SSMForm13_FD_201033 | JGI IMG/M metagenome (GOLD analysis project Ga0272444, IMG submission 201033) | Marine sediment archaeal communities from Little Sippewissett salt marsh, Falmouth, MA, United States - SSM-Form-13 | ecosystem: Environmental > Aquatic > Marine > Wetlands > Sediment ... | reverse complement strand
TACTGGCCCTGGAGGCTGCCCAGCAGAGATTACCGGAGCAGCGGCATCGTCACCGGGCAGTGCTCGTACGGAACGGTCGGAATCGGGTTATCGGCAAGATCGGATTGCTGGCTTTTCTCCGCGCCATGGAACCGGGCTCCTATAAGGATACCGATTTTGCAGCGGTGGCCCGACCCGGTGTCAGCGCTCAGTCGATTGCGGAGATGAAAGAGCATTTCCGCCTGTTCGAGGAGAGCGCCGCCGATCTCTGCCGCTCAGCCGCCGGTCTCCCGGTTCGGGATTTCATGGAACCGGTCGGCGACGGAATCGACGAACAGGCCTCGCTGGGGGAGGCCATTCATCAGCTGGTTATGCACCAGGTTCAATCAGTGCTGGTTACCAGGGGGGGCGAGGTGGTCGGGCTGCTTCGCCTGTCTGACCTTTTTTCGGAGATCACCCGCTTCATGAAATCGGACGACTTCACTCAGGAGTAGCCACAACCGGAGCTGACAGATGTCAAAAGTACTGCTGATAGACGATGAAGACAAGTTCCGCGAGACTCTGACCAACCGGCTGAACCTTCGCGGATACGAAACAATCGAGCTTAACAGCGGCGAGAACGCTATCAAAGTGGTCCGCAATGACTCGGATATCGATGTTGTCGTGCTGGACCGCCGCATGCCCGGGATGAGCGGTGAGCAGGTATTGAGCGAACTCAAGCGCTATCGCCCGGAACTGCAGGTGATCATGCTGACCGGTCACGGCACAATGGACTCGGCGATGGAGACCGGACGGCTCGACGCTTACGCTTACCTTGAGAAGCCCTGCGAACTGGATACGCTCATCGAGGTCCTGGAGGCGGCCCGCCGGGACAAACCCCAGGTGCTGGCTCGGCACGAAGTACCTCACGTGGAGAAGGGCTCACTGTGGAACTGGCTTAAGGGGTCGCACAACTCCCGACCGGGGATAATCATCCTGGGGGCGTTCCTGTTCGCCTTGCTGATGGTCATGCCCGTGCCGGATCGCATGATGGAGTTGCTGTCGGCGCCCAAGACCGGGCAGCTTACCGATGCCAACATGGGTTATGCCGACTATCGAAAGATGCGGGACGGCGAGAATATCGCCGACTATTACAGCCGGTCAAAACATGTGACGGTTACGGTCGAAGACGACCAGGGCCGGACGGTACACCAGAATCTCAAGCCCAAGGATGCCGCCTTTCGCGCCAAAGTGATGCTGGGCATTCTGCTGGTCGCCGCCCTGTTCTGGGCAACCGGCGCTATCCCGGTGGGAGTGACCGCTCTGCTGGTCGGAGTCATCATGTACTTCATGGGGGTACTTCAGCCGGACGATATCGCCCAGGCCTACGCCAAGGATGCGGTGATTTTCATCTTCGGCGTGCTGGCCATGTCGGCGGCTATCAGCAAGACGGGGCTGGACCGACGCATCGGCCTGCTTCTGCTGGGACCGGCTAAAAACCTCGGCCTGTTGTTGTTTCTGTTCCTGCCGATGCTTGGAATCGCCTGTTCCTTTGTCTCGGAGCACGCCCTGATCGCGTTTATCATGCCGCTGTTCATGATGGTCTATGCATCTTCGATAAGGGCAGCCGGGGTGAAACAGGACAGGGCCCTGGCGGTAATGTTCGTGCTGTCTCTCTGCTTTGTCGCCAACTGCGGCGGACCCGGTTCGCCCGCCGCGGGCGGTCGCAACGCCGTCATGCTCGGCATCCTCACCGACTACGGTGTGGCGCCGACGTTCGGCGAGTGGGTTATGTACGGACTGCCTTTCGTGCCGGTCATGGCCCTGGTCATAGGCAGCTACTTCTTCATCGTCTTTCGTAACAGATTGAAAGTAAAGAAGCTCAATGTATCCTCGCTGGTGCGTCAGGCAGCCGAGAAGATCGGTCCGATGAACCGCAACGAATACATCACAGCGGTCGTGCTAATCGGCCTGATCCTGATGTGGATAACCGCCAGCGATGTCTACGGCATGGGCGGTCCGATTATCCTCTGCCTCGTTGTTTTGAACGTGCTTCGCATCCTCCGCTGGCGCGACATGGCGGGGATCCACTGGGACGTGGTCGCCCTTTACGCCAGCGCCTGTGCCTTGGGAAAAGGCCTGGCAGTGACCGGCGCTGCTCTCTACCTGGCCGACAGCTTCACCTCCCTGCTTCCGGAGATACTCCGCAGCGGTGAGGGCCTGGCTGTCGCGACCAGTCTTTTCACGGGGATCTGTACCAACTTCATGAGCGACGGCGCCACGGTGTCGGCGATAGGGCCGATTACTATTCCGATGGCAACGATTTCGGGGACCCATCCCTGGATGGTCGGCCTGGCCACGGCCTTCGCATCTTCGTTCGCTCATATGCTGATAATCGGAACCCCCAACAACGCCATTGCCTACGCCCTGGCCAAGGACCCGCATACCGGCGAGCAACTGGTCAGTCTTGGGGATTTCCTCAAACACGGTTTTGTTGTATTATTATTGTCGTTTACGGTCCTCTGGGTTTGGGTCTTTTTCGGCTACTGGCGCTGGATCGGTTTTTAGGAAAAACGGGAAGGAAGATCATGGCGGACAAAATAAGATTGCTCATAGTCGATGACGAAGTGAAGTTCCTCGACTCTATCGCCCAGCGGCTGGAACTTCGAGATTTCGACGTTACCAAGGCGACCGACGGCCGCCAGGCCCTGGAGATCGCCGGGCGAGAGAAATTCGACCTGGTGTTGCTGGATCTCAAGATGCCGGGGCTCAACGGCAAGCAGGTACTGGAAATTCTCAAGAGGGAACACAAATACCTTGAGGTGATTATCCTCACCGGGCACGGCTCGGTGGACTCGGCCGTCGAGTGCACTCGGCTGGGAGCGTTTGACTATCTCCCGAAGCCGTACGAGCTGGACAGCCTGCTTGAGAAGATGCAGAAAGCTTACCAGGCCCGGCTGCAGAAGAAGTTCGAGGCGGACGAGGATCGATTGAACAAGATTTTCGAACTGGCCACCGGCCACAGTGCTATCAGCATCCTGCGGGAACTTCGCAAGCTCGACGACGACAAGAAGTAGGGCCCGTACCTTACCTCATCGACGAATGGCGGGATCGCAGAGGGCCTGCCCGACCGGTTCGCGGCTGTTCTACCCCATCGCTTTCTTCCGCTTTGCCTGGGGATACTTCTCGATAGCACAGCGAAGTGCCGTGCGGGGCATCTCGTTGCGATGCTTCATCACGTAGGCAAAGACCTCGTTGGGAAACTTGTTCGAGGCCTCTTTGAGCATCCAGCCGTAACCCTTCTGCACCATGTCGTCCTCATCCTTCAAAAGCACCTCAGCGACCTTGAAGACTTCGTCGAGAAGAGCGCGGTTTCTTACTGGAACGATCAAGGTGACGGCGGCCGCTCGGCGAAGCCATCGGCTTTTGGACATCTCCCATTTGTGCGTCCGGGCGACCAGATCCGGATATTTCAGCACCAGCGGTCCGAGTACGGCACCGCAGAGATGGTCGCATTTGCCCCAGTTGTCGACGTACCTTTTCAGCCAGCGCTGGAATCTTGGGAAATCCCCCACCGCAAACTCCTTCTGGAGTTTCGAGGCCCATTCGAACGCAAAGAAGGGACCATAGCGCATGCCCGAAGCGAGAATCTCATCGCAGAGGTCCAGTACCGCTTTTTTCGGTCGCCCCTTTATGTCGTTTTTGAATCGTTCTTTAGAAACTCTCTGTAGCACTGCGGATTTGAGCCCGGTCGGATTCTCCAGCTTTTCCTTGAAAAACTGCTGGTAGTTGATCCGATTCTCCGGACGGTCGACTTTAGCGATGTCCTGTTGCAGTCTTCTTATGATTGCATTCATGATCCCTCACGGGCTTTGCGGACGATTGGCCCGATTAACGGAAATCAACTGAATCGGTATGAGTCTGTCAAGGACCGGCGGGAGAATGTGATCTGCGGGATTCATTTGGCTTGATTGCCCCGACCGATGGCTGTTTATTGGACCTGAGTCAATCCCGGATTTGTCAAATGGAAATCAGATTCGCCCAACCTTCCGAAGCCGAAGCCTGCAACCGGTTCTACAATCGTATTTACGGGAAGAACCGCACGGTTGAGCAGTGGCGGTGGGAGTTTGCCTTGAGCGAGTTCAAGGCCCCGGTGATGCCGTTTGTGGTGGTCGAGGATCAGGGGGAGATTGTCGGGACCCAGGCGTTCATACCGATCCGCCTGATCGACGAACAGGGCGTTTTCTGGACGGCCAAGTCCGAGGAGACTCTGGTCGATCCCCGCTATCGCGGCCGGAAACTGTTCGAAAAGATGTACAATCTGCTATTCGACTTCGCCCGGGATAACCGCCTGGCCTGCGTGTGGGGCTTTACTCCGGCCACGCGAGCTTTCCAGCGGCTCGGTTTTGAGATTCCCGCGCGTACATCGCAGTTGTTCTTCCCGTTCTCTCCAGGCTGCGTAAAGAAACTGATTCTCGATAAACCGGGGGCACCGGTGCCCTCAGTTGCGACTCGCCTAACCCTGCCTTTTCTTCAAGCGGCTTCCCTGCCGGCCATTGTTCTGTCCAGGGCAAGGCTGTCGATCAGTCGGGATGCGGTGACACCGCCGGGGGGACTTCGCATCGAAACCCTGCACTCCGCTCCGGAACAGGCGGGTGAACTCACGCAGGAGTTTGTCCGGCAGTTCGGCGGCACAACGATATACCGCGACGCCAACTATCTGCGCTGGCGCCTGTTCGATAATCCGTACCGCCGGACCACCGTTAAAGCGGCTTTCCTCGAAGACAAACTGGTCGGCCTGGTCGCTTATTCGATGGGTGATGATACGATGGGCTACCTGGTTGATCTCTTCGCCGTGTCTGCCCCACAAGAGCACTGTTTTGCCGGGACTGTAACGGCCGCTCTGCTCCGTGAGGCAATCGATGGCGCACGGGGAATGGGGGCGGCGGGTATGCGAGGCTGGAGTACCAACAGCCATCCTTTCGATAAGCTCCTCCTGAGATCGGCAAAGAGCGTCGGATTCTATCACATCGTCCGGGGACACACGGTCGTGTTGTACATCAACGAATCGACCGACCGGGCCGGCTCTCTTAAGCAGTTCGACCGCTGGTACGTCTCGCGCATTTATACCGAAGGTGTCCTGGGTTAACCATGGGCGACCGCGCTGTTTACCTGATGGATCAGGTCCTTGCCCACGCCGGGCGTTTTTTCATACCTGAGGCGGTGGGACTGCTCAGAGAATATATGCCGCGATTTCTTCCATACGCCCAGGCCTGTGCCGTAAGTGATAAGACCGTCGTGATCCCCGACGACCTTGAATCCACGACAACACCAGAAGACATCTGGAAGGTCCCGTTCAACGGTACGACGTTGACTCTCTGGAACCGGGTACGCCCTCCCGAATCCGGAAATTGGCGAGCCTGGCCCGGTGAAGACGCGCCGGTGTGGTACCGCCATCAATCCGGGACGTTTCTTCCGGCGTGGGATCTGCTCGGCAACCTGTTCGACCTGCTCACTTTTGGCGAGGAACGCGAATCCGGAGAACGAGACAAGCACGGACGGTTTGTCGGTGCATTCAGTCCCCGTGCCGGCGCCGATCTTCTGGAGGTACCAGCGTTCAATGAGGCGGTGGCGCTGCTGGTGGCCGCGGCCGTGGCTTTGCGCGACAGCGGTGATCCCCCCCTGGCTATCCCGGAACTGATCCGGCCGCCGGTGGTGGTTCTGTCGCACGATTGTGACAACCTTGAGGGAAACGATTTCTGGACCCAGTCTGTCCGTGCCTACCGGGCGGTCCGACCACTGCTTCGCGGACGCAAACTGCAGGCTGCACAGTTCCGCCGGATTAAGCAGAACGCAGCCTCGCCCCGGAGATACTACTTCGACAATGTTCTCAAAATGATAGAAATGGAGAAATCGTACGGCGCGGTATCGATTCTCTACCTCTTGAACGGCACCAGGGGGCGGTACGGGGCGCGAAGCTCGCCGGAGCTTGTCAGGGAACTGGCTGCGCTTATTCCTGAAGGTTGGGAGTTGGGTATGCATTACAACTACGACACCCACCTCAACGGCGCCCGATTCTCTTCGCAAAAAGCAGAGCTTGAAGAGCTGACCGGGCGTGAAATGACCTCAGGCCGAGCGCACTATCTTCGCTTCGACCCTGAAAAGTCTCCCCCCTTCTATACGGGCCAGGGCATCCGGTGCGATGAGACCTCGGGGTTTGTCGATTACACCGGCTTTCGTAACGGAATAGCGGGGCTGTTTAATCCATGGAAGGCGCAAGACGGCGAGGCGCTGGATCTGCTTGAACTGCCGATGACCGTGATGGAGTCGACCCTGGTCAACCAGTATGGGGAAAGAGCCAACGAGGCGTTGAAGAGATTGCTGGCGCATCTGAAAGCGGTCGGGGGGGCTTTGACCGTCCTTTTTCACCCGGACAAGTTCGACAACCCGGAATTTCCGCATCTGATGGGAGCCTACGAAGCATGGTTAAAGGAATGCCGGAGCGCCGGGGCAGTCTTCCTGACTCCCGGCGATCTGGCCCGGAAGTAATCGCTCGCCGCATTTATCCTTTCTTTCACGCCCTTAACAGTGCAATTTGAAACATGGCCGGAATCAGAGAGACAGCCTCGAACCTTCTCGAGTACGCAGGAGTCAGGTCAAAGAACTACTATCACTCCGCCACCGTACCCTCGTTTGATCCGGATGATCCCCTCGCCTACTATCTTGACCAGAGCTTCCGGTCGGGGTACGGGGGGCCGTTCGACGCCGAGGGCATCCCCCTGTACGTTTTTCAGGATAAGGGCGATTACCTGCCGGTGCTGATCGGCTTCTATGCCCTGGGACATCTTGAGCGATATCGTTGCGACAAGTCGGATGAGAGCCTCGGTAAATTCCTCAAGGTCGCAGACTGGCTGGTTTCCACGCAGGCGGCCGACGGTACCTGGCGGTCCAGTTTTGCCATGCCCCGCTTCAAGCTGCCCCCGGGGATTCCATCGGCGATGGTCCAGGGAGTGGCAATCTCCAGCCTGGTCCGGGGGCACATCGTGACCGGAAAAGCGGCGTATCTCGAATCAGCAGAAAGAGCGCTGGCGCCGTTTCAAATCGACGTCCGCGACGGCGGCGTGACCAGTCACGAGGGCGGCCGGCCGTTTTACGAGGAATATCCTTCGGACCCGTGCCACCATGTGTTCAACGGCTTCCTCTACGCCGTGTGGGGATTGTACGACCTGGTCAGGTTTAACGGTAATGCTGAGGCTCAGAAGCTCTATGATGAAGGCCTGGCCACGTTTGTCGACTGGCTGCCGCGATTCGACATCGGCTACTGGTCACTTTATCACATTTCCGAGGGTCCCCGCAACCCCGCGACCATTCACTATCAGCGGCTGCATGTGGATCAACTAGAGGTGATGCACGCCGTGACCGGACTCGATATCTTTGCGCAGTACCGGGCGCTCTGGCAGGCGTATTTGAACGGCAGGTTCAACGCCCTTCGAACCCTTCCGGCCAAACTTCGCTGGCGTTTATTCGGCTCCTGACCGTGTGCGACCGACCGCTCCTACCACGCCTTTCGCGCGGCCATTAACGCGTAAGCCAGCAGGTACAACAGCGCCCCGAGCATCAGGGCGGCGGTCAGTCCCCAGGCAAAAGCCACCAGCATGATCATAGTCGCTCCGAGGACCGAGGCGGCGCCGTTGACAGCGAAGCCCCAGTCGATCAGTTCCTTGACGCGAAGCGTTCCTTTCGGGAACGGCATCCCCATGAAGAAGCCCAGCGGCGCCACCAGCACCGCCGATACAAACGCCCGAGGCAGGATCGAAAGCCCGGTCAAGCCTCCCGTGATGCAGGGGAACAGGAAGACGTCGAGCAGGAGCCAGACGAGGATTCCAAGGAAAGCTGTCGCATCCCCCACCTTGTCGGAGAACCGGCTGCCGATGCCGGAGGCAATCAGGAGGGTCAACAGGACGGTTGCTATACTGTAGATGGAGGCACCGATAAAGAGGGAGTATTTCTGGATCAGGACAATTTCGACTATCATGAACGCCATGCCGATCGTGAAGAAATACAGCCAGGGCACCGGCCGCAGCTTCTCCCCTTTCAAGAAATACGGAACGAGATTCAGCGGCACAACCAGAACGAGCACCACCAACAGGATCACGGCGATAATTATCTTGGAAAGAGGGAAACCCATGAACTCGACAAACCGGTTCACTTTCCCCAGGTTTTCCCACTTGAAATTCTTCCACTGCCCGAGTTGGGCCACGAACGGACGGTTGTCGTTGCACGGGGAGAGATCGATAGCGGCCGAATCGGTCTGGCTTTCCCAGCCTTCGAGCACTATCCGGTTGATCAGATTGTCCTGAAGGGAGTCGGACGCCGGATAGAGCAAGTGTATCGCCCGGGTTTTCTCCGGCGTCAGTTCGCCGTAGGCGAAATTGCGGATTTCATCGGTCAGCGGCTGCTTTGACATAAGCAGCAGATTGCGCCGCATCTGGGGAAGGTTATACACCGCAAAATGCTGCTCCGGATTCGCCACGCCCAGGTCGGCCAGGGCCAGTTTGACTTCCGAGACAAGGCGCGGCATATAGATCTGGTGCTCCATGGAGAGAAACCCACTATCGGTGAGAGCTTCCCAATAATCCTTGAACGCTTCCGTGGTGAACAGATAGTTCTCGGCCAGGGCGAAAGAACCGGACCCGAGCGCCGCCCAGGTATTCGAACTCAGCGAATAGATGATATCAAACTTGTTCTTGAACCTTCGGATGTAGGTCCGCGCGTCCTCCGAAACCACAATCACACGAGGGTCCAGATAAAGACCGCCGGTGTAGTCGACCAGGGTGATGATCTTGCCGGTGGAGTCCCGGATGACGGGCGGTGGCGGAGGGGGTGGCTCCTGCGGCCGGGACGGTTGCTCTTCGGACTGCTCTTCCTCACCCCGGTCCTCACCAACCGTCTCATCCTCACCCCCGGCATTCTCCTCCGGAGCCGGTGCAACTTCAGCACTGTCCTCAACCGGTGGGTCGGGTTCGATGTAGCCGCAGCTATCACCGTATATCATCATGTCGTTGATGTGCGGGTTGACTTCGACCGCGTGAACCTCCGTGGCGCCCTCGGCCAGGGCCTGGAAGACATCGGAACCGCCCCCCGCGCCCAGCGAAAGAAACGTGCAGGAATCGAACCGGTCGATCAGGTGTGAAATATCGATCCCCCAACCGGCCTCGGCGGTATCAAAAACGGTCCAGTCACCATCGAACGGAAACACCGGCGAATTAGCCACGTTGTCGATCTCAAGGCCGCGATAATAGCCGTTGAAATCGAACATCTTTACCTTGGCCATGGCGTCCCAGTGTTTGTAGATGACGCGGCCCCGTTCCTGGCGCTCCGCTTCGAGAAGATCAACGGCCTGGAACGAGATAAACACGGCCAGGATTATGAAGGCCAACGGAAGGAGTCTCCCCCATCTTCGACATGCCAGCACGGCCGCAACCAGGATCGGCAGGGCGCACAGAAAAGTGGCCATCGGGGTGCCGAACTGGTTCATCAGCCAGATAATGGCCGGAACTCCGATCCCGGCGCCGATCAGGTCGGCCATGTAAAGACGTGGCATCTCCCGGTGATTGTATTTGAAAAGCATGGCCAGGGCCACGCCGCCCCACAGAAAGGTCGAACTGAGGACGGCCATGGTCAGAACAAACTTGCCGATCATGGCCCAACTGGTGAAGAGCTGGGTGAAATCGAGGCCGATCTGAAGAAGCACGATTGGTCCGACCAGGGCGGCCAGTCCACTCAGCGAAAGATAAAGGCCCAGGAGCCATTCTCTGTTAAGAAACGGAAAGAGCCGAAGTGCCAGGGCTCCCAGCCCGAGGCCGAGAATGGCCAGAGACAGGACCAGAAAGGCAAAGGTATAAAAGAACTCAGCCGAAAAGATCCTCGTCCAGACCAACTCCAGGGCAATCAATGTTACGGACATCAGAAAAATTATGACGTAGTTCCGGCTCTTCATATGTGGACCCCTTTATAGCGATGTTCACGGAAACGGCAAACCGGTTCAACCATACCCTTCAGATACGGTCCCGGACTTCCATTGTTCGATTAAAGTGGGGCGTTTGATCGTTTATAGTCGGCGGATCGCGAAGTTAGAATTCGAACGGATGCGGACGGTCGAAATCAGGGCGGTAGGCAAAGGGGCTGCCCAGTTCCTGCACCCAGCCGCGGTAGAAGCCCAGGCGGTCGAACTCCGTCAGTACCGCCTCGTATTCCTCGGCGTGCAGGGTTCGTCCAAGATTGGGATGTCCGTCCACATGAGGGGTTGGATGATACTGCGACATAAGCGATATATGCACCGATGGAGACAACTCCTCGGCGATCCATCGAAGAACGGCTTTCGAATTGTCGATATGCCCCGGAAGTACCAGGTGCCGGATAATCAGACCTGACTCGATGTTGCCGTCGTCATCCAACCGGATGCTCGAGCCCTTCTGATAAAACATCTCCTTGATGGCCGCTGTCGCTATCCGGGGATAGTCCTTTGCGTCTGAATATTCGCGACCGAGTTTCTCGTCCATGTACTTAAGGTCCGGCAGCCAGACATCGATTACCCCCTCCAACGACTTAACGGTCTCCAGCTTGTCATAGGCGTTGCTGTTGAAGACAAAGAAAGGGTGGCGGCCGGAAGACTCCAGGGCCGCAATTATCCGAAGCGTCTGGGGGATGTAATGAGAAGGAGATACGAAACCGACCAGGGTAGCGCCGGCCGACAGAATCTGCTCGATCTGGTAGAGTACGCTCGGCAACGACATTTCCAGGGCATCCGGCCGGCCGGAGTTGCGGCTGATCTGGTAGTTCTGGCAGTAAACGCACTGCATGTTGCAGCGGGCGAAGAATATATTACAGATGCCGTGCTTGCCGCTCAGCACCGGTTCCTCGCCGCGATGGGCACAGATCGAGGATATAGCCAGGCCCTCGCCGCTCTGGCAGTAACCGAGCTTCGAACCCCTCCGATCGGCCCGGCACTCACGGGGACAGCAAACGCAGTTGGCCAGGCTGAATCGAGTAATCAGTTTGTCTAAGTTCTCGTTCATTTCTATTATTAGGGCAATATAGCAGTCGTCGCTCCCGAATACAACCCGGGGTTAACTAACCGCTTGCTCTCAGCCGGTCTCTCCGCTAGCTTGGCGATCATTATGGCAACTCGTCAGGTTATAGTCGTAGGTGCGGGCGCAGCGGGGCTTCTCGCCGCCGGCGAGGCGGCCCGCCAGGGCGCCGGCGTCACACTTCTCGAGAAAATGAAATACCCCGGCCGCAAGCTGGGCATCACCGGCAAGGGGCGCTGTAACCTGACCAACGAAGATTCTGTCGAAGAATTCATTTCTCATTTTGGTCGCAACGGCCGGTTTTTACGACAGGCGTTTGACCGTTTCTTTTCGCACGACCTGGTCGAGCTTCTAGGGAGCCTGGGGGTGGCGACGGCGATCGAGCAAGGTGGACGGATCTTTCCGGTAAGCGAGCGCGCCCTTGATGTGGTCGAGGCCCTGGCCCACTTCGCCAGGGACGCCGGAGTCATTACTCGCAGC
>Ga0272444_10004993_pt1 | contig 11534 bp, 9 predicted proteins | sample SSMForm13_FD_201033 | JGI IMG/M metagenome (GOLD analysis project Ga0272444, IMG submission 201033) | Marine sediment archaeal communities from Little Sippewissett salt marsh, Falmouth, MA, United States - SSM-Form-13 | ecosystem: Environmental > Aquatic > Marine > Wetlands > Sediment ... | reverse complement strand
GCCAGATATGCCAGAGGGCTTTGTCCATACCGCGCGCGAACACCTCAAGCCGGCCGTCCGCGTTCGAGCCCACCGTCAACAGATCGATCTGGCCACCCAGGGAACGCCAACCACTCCAGCCGTCGTTGGGGGCAATCTGCCAGATGTGCCAGAGGGCCTGGTCCGCACCCCGAGCGAAGACTTCGAGGCGACCGTCCTGGTTCGAGCCGACCGCCAAGAGGTCGATCTGGCCACCCAGGGAGACCCAGCCGCCCCAACCTCCCGGCCCATTTTGAGTCTTGCTCCATAGCGCGCCATCGTCCCCAACGGCGAAGATTCGGAGGTGCCCCGATTTGTCCGTAATGATGCTGGGACCGCCGGAGATCCTGAAATCGAGGGTTACTTCGGTCACTGTGTCTTCGAGCTGTCCAAGCTGGTTAGCGCCTGAACTGACGTCGGTAAGAAGGCCGGTTCGCGCAAACCCGTCCGGCGCGCCGTCGGTACTTCCCACCTGTACAAACACCAAGGAAGTCCCGGGTTTGAGATCTTCATAGCGCCCGTCCAGCGCTATCGACCAGGGAGCGGAAGGTGTCAGCAGGCCAAAGTCGAAGTCAGTGCCTGCGGTTTTTTGGGTCCACTTGATCTTCTCGGTACCATCAGCCACTGGTTCGAGGTATTTGGAGGGCGCGTTGTGGCCAAATGGCCGGAACATGCGCCTGATCGGTGCCATGCGCGTGGTGAAAAGCTGGAGGCGGTTGGCTTGGACGGCAGGCTCCCAGTCCACACGCGGCCATCCGAATTCGTCCGAGACGCGGACCAGGCGCTTGACTTCCGCACGGCGGGCGTCAAATACAAAAAGTTTGTCGCCAGGGGCAAGAGAGCCGGGACTGGATGTGAGCGTTCCTGAAGATCCTCCCTGGGCGAACGGGTTGAATGGTTGAGGCCGCGGGAAGATCTTCAGCAGGTTCAACCTGGGTAGAGCTATGAGTGAATCGAGTACCTCGAACTTCTGCGGCTTCTCGTCCTGTCCGGGCACGCTCTGGACCCGCAGGCCGACCGGAATCGACACCGTCTTGTCTTTTTCGGTGGTGAAGGCCAGGTAGGCAACGGCAGCGGAGCCGGGGCCGAGCTTGTAGTCGAGCAGCGCCGCCAGCCGCAGCACCGAATCGCGGCGCCGAGCGGTCGCCAGGAACGCCTCGTTGGCCGTGCGCTCCTGGTAGAACGTCAGGATGTCCCCGATGTAGGCCCACATTTCGAGCAGGGCGATGCCGTAGTCGTCGCTGCTTCGGGAGGTCCAATCCCGCAAGTCGGCCCACTCGGCGATGGCGCGCAACATCGCCTGGCGAAAGGTACCGAAGGTGCCGATCCGGTAGTAGATGGCGCTGAGGGACGGCCGGTTCCAGATCCGCTCCGGCGTCGCGGGGCCGCCGGCCTCGCAACAGCCGCAGCGATCGAGCTTACGAAGATCCTGGCTGCTCATTTGCCTCCCCGCATGTTGAGGCGCAAAACGCCGTTCTCGGGAAAGCTCGGGTCGTTGTCCAGACAGGCCACCTCGAGCCGTTCGATCGGAATGCGTCCCTCCTCGATCTCATCGATCGCCACCTGGTAGAAGCGCTTGAACACCCTCACCTCGGCCGAGTCCACCCCCTCGACCGCCTCGATTGCCGCGTAAAGCCGGCTGACATAGACCGGCTGACCGAAGGTGAAGTTATCGGGGTGGAAGAACCCGTTGCTGCCGTCTGGATAGGTCCGGCTGCTCAGGGCCTTCACAAGCGCCTCTTCGACGTGACCTTGGAAGTGACCCGGGTGGACGCAGACATCGATCTCGATCTCCAGGGGCACGAAGATCGGCCCGTCGATCTCAAGGTCGTAGCCCACCAGGCGGGAGCGTTGAATGAAGTCGCGCAGCTCATCCTCGAACGTAGAATCGACTCTCGTCCCGCCCCTTCGGTCGACGGTGATGAAGACCATGTACCAGCTCCCGGTCCAGCGAAAGGTGGCGACCGCCTTCGCAACCTCAGGGTGCTTCTCGGAGGCTGCGGCGTAGTCGGCCTCGGTCACGGCCCGAATCGGATCGGCATGGAAGGCAGGAGGCGCCAGCCGCTTGACCCGCTCCAACGGCTCGGGACCGACACCTCCCCAGGCCGGCAAGGGGTTGCGGACCGCCTCGATGGCACCCAGGGTGCCGTCGTCGATCAGGTGGGCCAGGGCTTCCCTGCCCACGTTGCCGGATGCGCCTGCGCCGACCCGGTAGGTGACGTAGATGGTCGAGTCGATGGGTGGCGCCATGCCGTACTCGTTGTCGCCGAAGCGCAGCAGGGGTGTTCCGTCGTTTTCGGCCTCGGCCATTAGGTGGCGGTCGAACGACTGGCTGGCCAGGAGATTCGGGACCACGGTCCATTCGTGTGCGTCTCCGGCCTGGGTCTCGACCACGGTGCGGACAACCTGCGGTTCGGCCGCCTGCGGATCGGTCGCCATGAGGGTCTGGACCGGCGCTGGCGAGCCACCGGCGCCATTGATCGGGATCCGATAGCTGAGCGGACGGTTCCGCAGCCGGATGCGATGGGACCGGTGGAGAGAGGGGTGCTTCAGGCGCTCAGGTCCCGGGTGCCTCTCGCCGCGTGTCACGCCCGGAGAGACCCGGACCTCATCTATGGTACGCCCATGATCCGCCAGGGCCAAGTTGCCCCGGGCGACGCTGATCCGTGACTGGAACTGCCCCTCCCGCGCCCCGCTCGTTAGCTTCGCAGAGAGACAGGGGGGGAAGGTCAGGGCATCTTCGACGCCCCAGGTGACGCGGGTCAGGGACTGGGGCGTGGCGCCACCCGGCGTGAGCGGCAGCGGATCCTCGACCGGCCCTTCCACCTTTTCCAAACGGACGACCTGCCGGTGCTCGGGGTCGGCATCGGCCTCCAGGCCTGCGACCGGACCCCGGACCTCCTCGAACAGGAGGTAGTCGCCGGCCTTCAGATACGCGGTCAGGTCGTCGACCAAATCGACGCTGGTGGCGCCTCGGGGCACACAGCACTCGCGATTGAGCCAGGCGTGGATCTCGATCTCGTTGAGTTCACGATAGGCCGTGACCGGCTCCATGGTCTCGAACACGGCCTCCGCAGCCTCGAGTGCGGCGCCAGCCTGAAGCTGCGGCAAGAGCGGAGGGTGAGGCGGCGCCTGGTCGTCCACGGGCGACAGGATACGGGTCAGGACTCTGGCACCGGACGGTACCGGCACAGGGACCGGAATCGTCGGATCCACCCGGAAGTGCACGAACGTGCGGGCACTGGCGCCCTCGTGCATCCCGTAGTCGATGAGCCTGGCATGGCGACGGACCGACACCCGCTGGCGAGCGGTCTCGAGGAACGCCTCGTTGGCGACCGCATCCTGGTAGTAGCTCAGCTGATCCCCAGCGTATGCCAAGAGATCGACCAGCGCCATCCCCAGGTCGGCGTCATGGCGCTCCTGCCACTCGGGGGCCACAGTCGGGATGAGGTCGAGCAGGCCCTGACGGAAGCTGGCGAAGTCCTTGACCATGTAATCGACCGGGATTTCGCACAGCTGCTCGGGCGCGCAGACCAGCCGCGGCCTGCAGTCGAAGCGGCTTGGACAGCCGGCCTTGAAGCTGAAGTCGCAGCGTGAGTAGGCTGGATCCAGGGCATTGCCCTCGATGACCAGGGTGTAGGTGGAGAAGTCGCCTCCCTCGTCTACCTCCACGACGACGTGATCGCCGCCCGGCGACAGGGTCACGCCGACGACCTCGATGTCGCGGATGCGAATTCCTCCCTCAATGCGATACCTGCTCGGATCGGCGCCAGGGTCGGCGGCAGCAGGTTGGGGTAGGGGTTTGAGGAAGTGAACGTGGATGAACCTCTGGTCGGCGTGGCTCGCGACCGAGATCTCGATGTAGTCGATGCCGTTCCTAGGCGAGCCCAGAACCAGGGATCGGCGGGTCTCGTCGTCACAGACCAGCGGCTTCACGTCTGCCATCGTCTAGACTCCCTCCGACGGTGAGACGAAGCGATCCTCTTGCTGCTCACCGGTGTCGAGCCGCCGGTATACCAGGTCCACGACCAGCCGCGCGTCCTCACTGGTGACCCTGATCCGCTCCACCTGGACAACGTCATCCAGCCAACGCTGCAGCGCCGCCTGTACCAGGAACTGGGTCGCGTTGGCCTGGGTCTGATTGTTGGGCTCGAACACCCGCTGCAGCAGGCCGCATCCAAACTCGGGCCGGTTGACCCGCTCGCCGGGCGTGGTGAACAGAACCTGGAAGATCATGTCCCGCACGTGGTCGTCAGAGTCCGTGGTCCCGACGCGACTGCGTCCGTCGAAGTGAAACGGGTGATCCAGGTAGGTCGGCATGGCTCAACTCCCCATAACGCTGGTCTGCACCCCGGTGACGATCGCCGTGCCCTGCACGAGCTGCTCAGCGCTCTTGCACAGTCCCTGACTGTTCTGGAGCAACACCGGGTTGCCGGAGACCTTGACCTTCTGGGCTTCGTTGACCCACTCGATGGTCACGCAGGGCTGAGGCTTGGTGCCGACGCCGAATGGAATCTGGAACGGACAGCCTGCAATGGTGTAGGTATCGGTGGCGAGCAGCGCGAAGGCACCACCTACCTTGACCTTGCTGTTGGTGTTCACGACACTCGCGGTGCCGCCGTGGGGGCACATGATGGTGCAGCCGAGCTGGAGGATCGGAGCCGACATCAGAGCACCTCCAGGGCGCCGTCGTTGATGCTCACCGAGCTCTGAGAGAGCACCACCTTCTTGCCGCCCTTGCTGATCTCGATTCCCGACTGGTCGAGAACGACCTTGCCGCCGTCAGCGTCGACGATCTCGACCTTAGCCGAACCGTCGGTGTCGTCCAGGGTGATGGTGTGGCCAGACTCGGTCTTGATCACCTTCACCTCGACCGCCACCTGGTCGGGGATCTGTCCGTCACCCCACCAGCAGCCGCTCCAGATTGGTCGTGACACATCGCCGGCCTCGAACTCGATCCAGACGCCCGCGCTGGCCGGCGGGACTGTAAACATACCGATGTTGTCACCGGCGAAAGGAACACAGGGCAGCGCCCAACCGGTCTCAACCCCGCCCAGCACCTCGGGAACACGGGCTCGGATTCTCCCGAGACTGCTCGGGTCCTGGTTGTCGGTCACCAGGCCGCGATACTTGCCGAAGTGACGTGCAATCGGCTCAGCGGCTGGTCGCGAAGCTGCTTCAGTGGCGATGGGTGACATCAGGTGCTCCGGTCCTCTCTCAGATTTCCACTCAGCCCGACAGGGCGTTGTCCTCCATGAAGCTCTCCTGGCTGGTCAGAGCCAAAGCGTTGCGTCGCAGAGAGAAGGTCTGGGTGTAGCTGTCCCCGGACAGGCTGTGCAACACCCGTTCGACGTAGTAGGTGCCGCTGAACTGGCGGCCGGCGCCTCGCACCAAGACTGGGCGTTTGGCGCGCAGAATCTTGCCGAAGGCCATGGTGTGCAGATCGCCCTCGGCGACGATGGCCCAAGCCGAATCGTCCAACACCGCCTGGGCCAGGGTCTGGAGCTCGCCGGCCTGGGAGAGGCCGGTCTGGCTTAGCAGCACGCGCCGCGGACGATCGGTGGGCAGGGTGGTCTGGCTCCCCAATCCAGCCTGCTCGCCGCCCTGCGTCTGGCTGGTCTGATCGGACTGATCCTTCACACCCAGCCCCGCCGCTTGAGCCTCGGTCGGCCGCAACATGTCGTAGCGGGCCTCGAACGAGTTGACGTTGGTCCCCTCGCCGAGATTGACCGACAGAACTGCCTGCGGCTCCTGATTGAGGCGTGGTGCATGGAAGTGCCCCTTGGCGGTTCCGTCCCGGGGATCGGTCTCGACAAAGACCTCGTAGCCGTTGCGAGCGGCGAGTTGGCGTAAGAACTGGAAGTCGGTGCCTCGCTGAATACTGGTGACGTCGACTTCCTGACGGGTCGGCTCAGTAGACTCAACGTCCACGTCGAATCCGTATTCGCCGTAGATTGCACTGGCGATGTCGCTGTCGGACATATCCGGCCATGGCCGCACCTTCTCCTCCAGGTTCATCAGCACGCTGGGATCCATGGCTACCACCTCGAGCATGGACTCCCCCGGCTGATTGGCGAAGCGGGCCGTGGTCTCGATCACGCAGGCGTCGAGCAAGGGCTCTCTGAGGCTAGCGCCCACGGAGACCGTCAGCCGCAGATTGGCCAGGCGCTGGAACAGGTTGTCGTCGACCACGGTCCAACCGCTGCCGTCCTCCCGTACCCCCACCGCGAGACGCAAGCGCATCATGTCGGCGAGGGAGGCGTGATCCTCCACCTCGATCCGCTGCACCGCGGCCAGGACCTCCGGGCTCGCAGCCTGGCCGTTGATCTGGAGCGTGTAGGTGACTGCCGGCACGTCCTAGTCCTCCGCTGGGGGGATCCGGATAACCCGGCCGACCTCCTCGGTCAGATCGGCGGGCCACATTTCGAGGTTGGCATCGCATATTCGCCAGAAGCGCTCCGGGTCCCTGTAGTAGCGGTGAGAAACGTGATCGAGCCTCTCCCCCTGGCGGACGGCATGGCCGAGTCGGGAGGGTCTGGTCTTCCGGATCCAACGGGTCAGCTTGTAGCGGTGCACACGGCTCCGGCCGTCGGTCACTTCGCCCGTCCTCACTTTGGCGTACCGACTACCCTTGAAGAACAATGGGCCCTCCTTTCGACTCAAGACCCTTGCTGGGGTAGGAGGCGACTCACGCGCTCCTGCCCCGAGCCCGGTTGGTGCTGCTGCGCCAGACTCTCTTTCTGACGCTGGTAGGAGACGAAGGCGTCTCGCCCCAGACTCGACTCGGTGAACTCCACATAGGTCAACACTCGAAGGCCGAGTTCGAGCCTCAATCGAATCGGGTTGAGTCGCTGATCGAACGCCTCCTCGGTCACCGAGAAGTTGGTGAGCATCACCGGAACCACCCGCGACTCTCCCCACACCAGGAGAACCAGGGGCAGATCCTGGGGACTGAGCTGCACCTCTCCCTGATCGAGTTGTCCTTCGATCTCCTGAAGCCGTAGCGTGGGCGGATAGAGCATCATCTCCAGGGTCGCAAGCACCGGATGGAGGCCGTGGTCTCTGACCGCTTGGTGGCTGTCCGGGTGCTCGAGCTGGTCGGCGGCGTCCAGGACCACGCCGAGCGTGACGGTCTCCACAGGCGGACCGGGAACCCGCAACACATCTTCCCGGGCGCCGCCTGAACTGCCGGGCTCGGCCGGCACGGTGCGCCGTGTGAGGGTGCGGCGGATCTGACTCGGGTTGTACTGAAACAGGATGAGCGTCGGCTGCGTCCCAGGGGTCTGGTCCTCATAGACGGCCAATGCTCCTTTCAGCAATTGTGGACGACGCGGGAAGTCGGATGGCATGGCGGTGTCCCCCCAGCGATCAGTGAACTGCTGCGCGCGGATCTCTGCCCAAGTGGCGGCGAGCCCGCTCCGCGTAGGTGCCCCCCCCCTCTTCGGTGAGGGCATGAAGAAGGACCGCACCTTCCTCGTGATGCCCGGTCTGTTCCAGAGCGAGGGCGCAGTAGAAACGGGCCCGGGGTCTCTCCGGCTCCAGACGTCTCGCCGCCTCAAGACGGCTCAAGGCCAGTTCCGGCCGGCCCCGGGCCAGCTCGAGAACGCCCAGATCCAGAAGCGATTGCCAGTGATCTGGCGAGTCACCCAGCACCCGCTCCAGCTCCTCTCTGGCCGCCGTCTCGTCACCCAGAGCCAGGTGCACCATCGCCAGATGGTGGCGGGCGGTCTGATCTCGAGGATCGCATGACAGTGCCCGGGCCAGGGCCTCTCTCGCCGAGCCGAGGTCGCGGCGGACCAGGAGAACTGCGCCGAGCTGGGCCCAGGCTGCAGCCCGTTGCGGATCAAGTTCGACCGCCCGGCCTAGTATTCTGACTGCTTCCGAGGTCCGCTGCTGCGCCGCGACCACCGTGCCCAAGGCGGTGAGGAAGTCACTCCGCTCGGGCGCCGCCGACAGAGCCCGGCGCCATGCCGCTTCCGCCTCGGCCAGACGCCCGGACGCCATGTGCAGCTTTGCCAGGCTGTCCCAGGCCTCCAGGTTCTCGGAATCCAGCGCCACCGCCCGCTCCAGTGCCTCGACAGCAGCCTGCGCCTGCCCCTGGACAGCCCGAGCGTTGCCGAGGTTGGCGAAGGGCATGCTCCGTGAAGGGTCCTGCTCGATGGCGCGCTCGTAGTGCTCTATCGCCTCGGCCAGGCGGCCCTGCTGGGCGAGGACGAAGCCAAGATTGTTCAGTGCGGTGACGTTGCCCGGGTCGGCTTGGAGGGCGGTCTCGTAGGCGCAACGGGCGCCATCGAGATCTCCCTGGAGGTGCAGGGTCGCACCGTGATTTATGCGCTCGCGGGCCGCCCGGTGAGCTTCCGCGGCATGGTCACCGGTGTCTATTCTCGTCTCGCGAGTTTCCTGATTGGTCACCATCGATCCTCCTTATGTTTACGCAATCCTCTGGAATAGGGAGGCCAATACCTCGTCCGTGTCGATGTCGGGGACCTGGAACTCCACGTCATCCCAGGACACGTCGAAGGGCTCACCTTCCCTGTAATGGATAGGCAGAGCGATACCGAAACGAAGGCCGGATCCAAACTCGAACTCGGCCAGATTCCACCGCTTGCTGTACAGTTCGATGGTGGTCAACAGCAGATCCGCCTCGACCAGAACCATGGCTGCCACATCGAACTTGAGTTTCGGCTCGACGAAGATCTCACCCCGCGCCTGAATATCCAGTCCCCGGACCGGGTTCCAGTCGACCTGGACCTGCGCCTGCACAGCGCCTTCAAGCCCGAGCTGGCCTCCGATCTCCAGGTTGGCCGTGGCGCTGACGATGGGAATGCCGGCACCGATTCCGCCGCGGACGAACAACCGCAAGCCGGCGTGAGCCGGGATTACCAGCTGCGCCCCTCCGGAAACCCGGGTCTCCTGCTCCCGGTCCGGGTTGTAGGTCACTGTCAGCCCCAGCTCCCTGAGTTCGCCCGGTCCGACTCCGGCGCTGAGATCCAGGCCGCCGCGGATGGTAGCGAAGATGCCAATCCGCTGTCCCGCCACCGCCACCCCGACGATGGGGATGTCAATGCCGATGGAGAAGATGTTCCGGTCGTAGGACTTCTCCGGGAAAAGCTCCAGGGCTGCGGGCAGACTGACCCCGCCTGAGAGTTCCATCTCGCCGTTGGGCAGGAATCGCACACCCACCGTGCCCTGGAGCCAGGGGGCGATCTGGATGGTCACGCTTCCCCCGCCATAAGCCGTCAGCGTGGTCGTAGGCTCCCCGGTCGGGTTACCCTCAGGGTCCAGCGTCCGATTGGTGGCGCCGACGGTCACTGAACCGCTCAACAGTCCCCGTCGGTAGGAAGCAGTGCCGCTCACGGTGAAGGCACCGTCCTGGTACGCCACTTCGAGTCTCGAGTCGATGCCTGGAATGTCCGGTGTGGCTTCGCCGCTGGCGCTCACCGCCCACTCCTCTGCTGCCGGCGGTTTTGCCACCGTCACGCTGACCGACCCGCTCCGAATGCCTGGGACGTCGGCTGACAGGTTGAGAGTCCCGCCAATCGAGATCCCCTCCGCCTCCGAGTAGGTGAGGATGATCGACCCTTGCTCGACTCCGGGAATATCCGGCTGCACAGTACCGGCAGCCTCGAGCCGACCCTCGTTGTATGTGGCACGTATCGTCGCCGATCTGATTCCTCGTAGCTTGCCCTGGGGGATGGTGAGCTGACCTTCGGCACCAAAACGTCGGTTCTCGTACCAGGCTCGGATCTCAGCCGGTTCGAAGAGATCGCTGTCGAAGCTGAAACCACCCTCAAGGCGGAAACCACGGACGGTTCCAGCCCTGCCTCCGATGTAGCCCTCACCCACTCGCTCGATACCGAAGTCCACCTGGCCGGCCATCTCAAGGCCAGTACGGGTCCCGATTGACACCAAGAGGTTTGACTGGGTCACCTGGATCGGGCCCGGAAACTCGAATTGGTCCTGGGTGAAGAGCTTCTGAACCCGCAGGTCATCCCCCTGCAGGACGATATCGATCTCGACGTTGGGGAGGATCGGCAGATTCGAGCGGATCTTGCCTACCCCCGTCAGTCCGGCCTCTTCGTCGATGTAGGCCCTGTCGAAGGTGATGGGGCTCATTCCAGGGGACTGGAACCGACGGCGGACATACCCGAAGATCGAGCCGGTGTCCAAATAACCGGCATAGACCGGCCCGGGCCTCCTGAAGTAGCGGGGAATCGCCCAGAAATGCGGCGTTGGGTCGGTCATTGCTACCCAGCTGCCGGCTTCGTTCCTCTGAAACCAGAAGGGTTCGGCCCACAAACCGCCGACGTAGCGCGGGTCGTCGGGGGTGAAGCGAAGTCGCTGGGCGCGGATTCCGCGTATTCGCCGCGCCTCGGCCCCACTCAGCGCCCGCTCGGTCTCCTGGCCTCCATTAGGCCAGTCGTAGCGGATAGGTTGGCCGCCGTATACGTAGGGGTAGATGACGAACTTCTCGGCTGATCCTATCTGGTTCTCCTCAACCAGGTTATGGCGGGAGAAGACTCGGTTGTCGCCAGCTGGGTTCCCCAGGTCGAGAGCTCTAAGGTTACCCTCGCGGCGTCTGGATAGAGCGTCAACAAGAGGCGGTATGTGATTGCCGGCGGCCACTTCTTCCTTCTCGTAGTAGGAGACCGCATCGGCCCCGGGAGTCCCGCTGCCCTGTATGCCCGAAAAGACGAGGTCGAAATTCGCCTTGACACGCTCCGCTTGGGCCTCGCTGGCCCGGTTACCGCTCGGTCTGTAAGCCTCTGGCACCTGGCTCTGCTTGTCTGAGTCGTCGAGGAAGGCCTTGACGGAATTGATAATGTTGCGGCGGATGGTGCGCCCCGATGCCATGTTGGGATCGTGGTCGAGCATCTCCATGTTGGAGATGGAATTTCCGGCCTCTACCCGCTGCCAACCGGCCACCTGCAGCTCCACGATGTGGTCGACATCGTGCTGTGCGAAGCCGCTCCCATCTCGCTTCCAAAATGGGCGCACAAGGCCGCGGGCTATGGTCGCTGGATCACCGAACCTGCGGTACCGGGCAGCCCCCCGGACCCGCCGAGCCTCGACGATGTATGTACCGTCCTCGCGCATGCCGAGCTGTGTTCGGAGTTGGGTAGCACCGCCTGCGGGGTTGACGCTGTTCTCCCAGAGGCTGCGCTGGCCGGGATTCCCTCGTCGGTATCCTCTCGCTCGGAACAGATTGCCTGCCGTCTGGAATCGGCCGTACGCTGTTGCTCGATGGCCGTGGGCCTTGAAATTAGGCACTGGGAGGGTTCCTAGACGGACTTTCGGCGGTCGAGAAGACAAGTCCACATCCGCTCCCCCCCCAGCTGAGTTCGTGTCCGATTCCGTTTCTGTGCCGTTGGTCCGCTGGATTACCTGCCGCTGGACAGAGCTGACCGGGAGCAGTGGAGTTGGACCGGTTGCCCCGTCTCTGCTCGGTGCACGGAAGGGCGCAGCAGTTGGTCCTCCGTTGGACGAGGGATGAGGGGGCGAGCTCAACTTCGGCG
>Ga0272444_10004991_pt1 | contig 11538 bp, 18 predicted proteins | sample SSMForm13_FD_201033 | JGI IMG/M metagenome (GOLD analysis project Ga0272444, IMG submission 201033) | Marine sediment archaeal communities from Little Sippewissett salt marsh, Falmouth, MA, United States - SSM-Form-13 | ecosystem: Environmental > Aquatic > Marine > Wetlands > Sediment ... | reverse complement strand
CCACGCGCCCGCGGAACAGCAGCCGCCCGGCGGCCCCTGCGAGGTCACCGTGAGCAGCGGCCACGTGCGCCGGACCACGTTGAAGAGCCGAGCCACGGTCTTCTCGGGCAGGGTCGCCCGCGCCTACGTGGACACCCTGCCGTATTCCCTGCCCCTGACCGAGATTCGCATGCTGCCCAAGGAGACCACATGAGCATGGAAAACCACATCGCAACGGCCAAGAGCGCCCTGGCCGAAGCGGAGCGCGACGGCGACGCCGTGGAGCGTTCGGCCGTCCGGGCCATGCTCAACAGGCTGAACGAGCTGCTGGAGCGCCGCCGCACCGGCGTGGACCCCGTGACAAGGCGCGAGGAGCCATGTCCTACGGCCCGAGCCCGAAGCTGAGCGTGTCCCTGCCGCCCAGGGCCAGGGCCGCGGCCGAGCGCCTGGCCGGGGCCTTCGGCCTCAGCGTCCAGGACCTGCTGCGCCACCTGGTGGTCCAGTTGGAGACGCGGCCGCACTTCGTCCGGGCGCACCTGCTCAGCGGAGAGGCCGCCCCCAAGCCAAGGAGGTCCTGACCATGGAGACCCGAACCACATCGACGGATCAGGTCATGGCCGGCGTCAAGGCCACGCTCATGGACACCATGAACGCCCGCGACGTGGCCATGTTGCCCCGGTCCATCCAGAAACGTTTTTTTGAGATCGTCCGGACGCTTTGCGTCGGGGCGGAACAGGCCGGGAAGCTGCTGGAGACCCACGCCAAGCGTTCGGCTCAGTCGGAGGCCCCGGAGCGGGAGGACTGGCGCATGCGCCAGATCGCGGAGGGGGACCGATGACCTGCCCGGCCGCCGTGAAGCTCAAGCCCGTGCCGGTGAAGATGTACACCCGGTGCCTGGACACGGGCGACGAGAAGGACGCGGCGTGAGGCGGCGGACCCTGTTCTGGGCCGCCTACGTGGCCGCCGTGACATGGTTGACCGCCTGGTGCGGCGCCACATGGGGCTGGTGGTAGGCCCGGCCCACATCAAACCGAGGAGGGGAGACATGCAAGAGTTTCTGGCCGTGCTGAAGGAGCTGAACGACGCTTCCGACGACATGCACCGCCTGTTGGACGACGGCGCGGACGTGCCGCCCAAGGAGCATATCGCCAAGGAGGAACGGTGGCTCGAGGCCATGGAGGCCGCCGACGAGATTCTGGCGCGACGCGTGCCCATGGCCCTTTTGCCAGAGGATGTGGCGCAGAACCTTTTCAAGGCCCTGAACGACATCCGCGAGGCCCTGACCCCGAGCCGGTGCGAGGACGAGGCGGTCGAGGCCGCCGAGGAGGCCGACGACATCGCCCGCAAGGTCATGGCCTGGTACGCGGGCGTTTTGGGCCCCAGGACCGTCAACCCGGATGAGCGCACGGTGGTCATCGCCATCAAGGGGGTCGCCCATGACGAGAGCGCCAACGTGTCCTGGGCCTTTGACCCGCCCATGGACGCCGAGGGGGACAACTTCAACAACGCCGTGGGCAGTATCGCCTTTCAGCTGCTTCGTTCGCTGAAGGAGGACAACGACGAGGTGCCCGCCGAGCAAACCGAGGAGGTCGCAGAGGCATGAGCGGTATAGAACGCATCGCCGCCGAGCGGCAGAGACAGATCGACGAGGAAGGCTACACCGCCGAGCACGACGCGACGCACGAGTTCGGCGAGCTGGCCATGGCCGGTGCGTTGCTGGCCGCGCCGCGCCCCTTGTTCATGGTTCGCCAGAGCCGGGAGTCCGAGACGGGCCACGCGATGATGGAAACCGTGGACCCCTGGCCCTGGAAGACCAGGGGCGATCGGGGCGGCGGCCGCGACGACACCCAGAACTGGAACGTCACGTTGCCCGCCTTCGACCTGCGCCACCATCCGCGTCTGCGCAGGCTGGAGATGGCCGGGGCGCTCATCGCCGCCGAGATCGACCGCCTGCTGGCGATCGATGAGAAACGCGCCCTCAGAGAACGGTTGGTGAAGGGGCGGGAGGCCGCACCGGGCAGACTGGAAAAGATACTCGGCCGCGTCGCCGACACCCTGAGCAGGCGCATGGCCCCGCTCATGGGCATCGCTGACGATGACGAGGACATGCTGGAGTCCGTCACCGTCGACATCTTCGACGCCCTGGGCGAGGTGGGCTGCGAGGCTTCGGCCGTGGTCGCGTACCTCAAGAACCATCGCAGCTGGCGCCAGATCGACGACAAGATCGTTTCGGTCCTGGCTGGCGCGGAGGCCGAGATCGACCGCCTGCTGGCCGCTGGTGATGAAGACCAGCTGACGGCCGCGAAGGAGGTCTGATCATGTCCAGACACAAGGGCAGAGTCTTGGCCATGGTGGGCGCGTTTGGGTGCCGGTCGGTGGCCATGGCGTTGCTGGTCGACGCCAGGCCGGAGGGGGAGCAGGTGGCCGCGCGCTGCCCGTTCCATGAGGAGCGCTCCCCGGGCGGCTTCTCCTACGACCCGACCAACGACCGGGGGTGCTGCCTCAGCTGCAACCAGACCGGCGACCTGTTCGACATCTTTTGCAGCTTGACCGGGCAGCCCCCCAACACGCAGACCTTTCGGGACTTCGAGGACCGGATGCGCGAGCTGGTGGCCTTCGCGGAGCCGGAGGCCAAGGCGCAGCGGCCGCCCGCGCCCGAGCCCCTGCGCTACGTCCTGGGTTTCTACTTCGCCAAGGACTGGGACAACAAGCACGTCCTGCTCATCCAGCAGGCCAAGCCGGGATGGCAGCAGGGCCTGCGGAACGGCCTGGGCGGCGAGGTCGAGGACAGCGCCGACGATCCCGACGGCATCTGGGACGGCGAGGACATGGCCCGCGAGTTCCTTGAGGAGAGCGGCGGCCACGGTTGCGCTTGGGAGCCCTACGCCTTCATGGACGGCTACAACAACGACGGCAGCCCCTTCGAGTGCTACGTGTTCCGGGCCTTCGGTCCTTGGTTCAGGCCCGTGTCGAGCGATGAGGGGCTTGTGGGGTGGTTCCCCATGGACAACCTGCCGCCCGACACCGTGGCCTCGGCCCGCTGGCTCATCCCCCTGGCCCTGTCCAAGGGCAACGAGGGCCTGGTCCGCGTGACCTACCGGCATCCCCACGGCGAAGGCCCGTTCTACATGGACTGCAACGCCTGCGGTCACCACGGCTCATGGCTTCTGTCCGCCCCCTGCCCGGCCTGCGCATCCAAGAACACCGAACCGGCGCAGGTGCGGTGATGACGTCTTGCAGCGGCGAACCCGGCACGGTCTACGGCCTGTTGCTGGTCCTCAGCTTTTTCCTGGTCGCCTGGGGCGGCGTGGCCTGGTTCCGGCGCAAGAAGGCCCGGGCCCTGGGCCGTGAGCTTGACGCCGTGCTGGCGCGATCCCGGCGGGACCGGTCCACGGCCCTGGAAGAGGAGGCCATGTCCCTCATGGCCGGGCTGCTCGGCATGAGCCTGCGCGGCGGTCGCCTGTTCCGCACCCGAGACGAGTTGGAGCTGGTGGCTTGGCGCGCCGAGACCGTGGCCAGGGCCGCCCGGGAACGGCTGGAAGGGGAGGCGTTTGGCCCGGCGACGGGCCTCCCATCCCGTTGTAAAGACTGAAAAAAAGTTTACAAACCGGGTAAAAATGTTAGAATTTACGCATGGTTAAGGCGATATCTTCATCAACGCATCAACCGGAGGGATACCATGTTTCAGCAACTCCATGACGCCGTCCCGAAAGACGGCTCCCTGTCGATGTCCGTGAGCAGCCCCGAGGAAGGCAAGCTCACCGTCACGGTCAGCCCCGTCTATCCCGAGGGCAACGGCAAGAACGCGCAGCCCCTGGTTGTGCAGCCGTTCTCGACCACGGGCACCGTGGAAGAGTTCGAGGTGGACTTTCCGGGCGTCCTGGACACGTTCTCCACGGCGATGAAGGGCTTCAACTCCAACATCGACGCCGTGCTGGCCGATCTCGAGGGCAAGAAGCCCAAGGGCAAGAAGGCCAAGGCCGAGGCCGCAGACGCGCCCGACCGCATCAAGGGCAAGGACGCCAACAAGCTGCTGGTTGAGGCCCTGGAGAAGGACGATCTGGCCTCGGACACCTTCCAGTCCGCCCTGCGCACGGCCAACCTCAAGACCTTGGAAAAGGCCCTGCCCCAGGCTTCCGGCCTGACCCGGCAGAAGCTCATCGCCCGCGAGATCCACGAGGTCGGCGGCAAGGAGGTCAAGGACGTCCTGGCTCCGGTCCTGGTGGACTCTTACAAGGCCAACCAGGCCGTGGCCGCCAACATGGCCCTGGCCGCCCCGGTGCGCCAGTCGGCCGTGGCCGCCATGGATCAGATCGGCGACGCCCTGGTCAGCCTGACCGGCAAGGATCTCGCTTCCATGGGCCTGGACCCGGCCCAGACGTCCCTGCTGGACGCATCCAAGGGAGGTGAGTGATGGCCCTGCAAGTCGAAGGGCTGAACCGCGTCTTCGTCCGTCAGCACGGCGGCAAGACCACGGAGCTGCCCGACCCCAACCCGGCCATGCCGCCCGACAAGGTCGCGGCGCACTTTGCCGGGCATTTCCCCGATCTGGCCACGGCCGGCGTGACCGGCCCCGAGATCAAGGACGACAAGGCCGTTTACACCTTCACCACCCGCGTGGGGACCAAGGGCTAGGCCGTGCGCGTCACGGACTACGTCGAACAACTCAAGCAGGAGCTCGCATGTCGGCCCAAGGTGAAACTCGAAAGCCCGCCCCTGCCCGTCCCGGATCGCCGGAACACGACCATGGCCAAGACGCATCGGCGGTTTGCCGATTCGGTCATGGAGGCGGTCGGGGACACGGGGAACAAGCGCGGAACGCGGATCGCGGCCACTTTGCCCGTGCCCTCGGGCATGGTGCGGCCCCTCTAGGGGCGTCGGTCGAGGGCCTGTCTTTCGTGTTGCCCTGGGACGGCGTGGCGTCGGCCCAGGGCTGGCTGGATCACATCGGCGACGCGCCCGCGCGTGTCCTGGTGGACATCTGGCCGGCCCTGGCCCGCAACGGCGTCGAGGAATTCAGAGTCACCAAGGCGGACACGCCCATGACCGTGCTTGTCCGCGCCGAGCGGTTCCTGACCAAGCGCTACCCCCTGGAGCATTTCTGGTTGGAGACGGACCGGCGCGGCAGGGCCCGGCTGCATGCGTCCCGCATGGTCTACGACGGCGGCCCCTCGCTCGCCTGGCTGATGCTGGACGGCGTGGAATGCCTGCGCTGGACCAACCCGCGCCTGTTTCCCGTGGCCCTGCGGGCCTGCGCCGTGCTCTGGTTCGTCTGCAACATCGGCCACGAGTACCTGTATCAGTTCGAGGAGCAGGTGGAGTGGGGCGAGGAGTGGGGCGAGGAGTATGCCGGGAATGAGGAGATCGCCCGTACGCTGCACCATGAGCAGGCGCGCATGGTGGAAGAGATGCGCGTGTTGGGTCGCCCCGGCGATCCGGCCGTGCTGCTGGCCGAGGCCGAGCGCCTGGGGCCGGGGTATTTCGATGTCCAGGACATGGCGCGCCAGGTGGTCGAGGCGGCCGAGATCCTGGGCAGCATCTGGGAGATTCCCTCTGACGAGGCCGACGGGGCCAGCTGGCGGGACATGTTCCAGGTCTTTTTTTCGCACATGGCCTTCCTTGACTGGGCGGAGATGGTCTTCAACGACCACGCCGGCAACGTGGGCATGGATGCGGCCGTTGTTTCCTGCCGCCTGTCGCGTTTCGGCCGAAGCGGTTCGCTGGAAGCCATGCATGCCGAGGCTGATCGCATGGAGCGGGGCTTCGAGGCCCTGCATCAGGCCATCGACTCCATCAACGAGATCACGGGCTGGTTCGACGGCTGGAACGAGTGGCGCGAAGAAGTGCAGGAGTGCGGGCTGTGAGCGATTTCGGGGACTACGTCCTGACGGCGTTGCTGGCCATCTACCAGGAACGCCCCGTGAACAGGGGCGAAAGCGTTTTCGGTTCCCCCAGGCCGTACGACCGGGGTTTCCACGTGGAGGTGCATGACGTGCAGGCGGGCGCCGTGGGTCAGCCGATGCTCGGCCCCGGCCGTCCCCTGACCGTGCGCGCCGCCCGCGCCCTGGCCACGGCCGTGGGCAAGGAAACCGTTGCCGAGGACATGGGGCTGTTGCCCGGGCGCGTCCTGGCCGTGCGGCCCGACGGCGGCCTGCTCTGGTGGCGTCCTGCCGAGCGCCGCACCCTGGCCAAGGAGGGGTGGCGCGACGCCAAGGTCTGGTTCCCGCCCTTGTTGTTCATGCACAAGAGCGGCCTGTCCGTCTTCGCCCTGGCCAAGGACGAGCGCCCCTCGGAAAAGACTCGGCTCTACCAGGCCCCGTTGTGGAACGTGGGCAACCAGGGCGGGGTGTGCATGGGTTCGGGCCGCATGGCGGACTACGGCACGGCCCGGCAACGGATGGAGGGCGTGGAGCGGGCCTTCTTCGGCACGCCGTTTTCCCATGAGCTGCTGGGCGGCGAGGGCGTCCGTTCCGGCGACCTGGACGCCGTGTGGAAGGCCCTGCGCGGCACCCGGCGCAAGTTCCCGGTGCGCGAGCTGGTGGCCCTGGAGGACCCGAAGACCCTGGGCGACCTGGTCCGCGAGGAGGGCTTCTGATGCTTCACTTCGCCCCCAACGACTTTCTGGACCCCCGGCACCGCCTGGGCGTGGTCCTGGCCGGGTGCGGCGGCACCGGCTCGGCCGTGCTGTCCAACCTGGCCAGGATGCACGTGGCCCTTGTCGGCCTCGGACACCCGGGCCTGTACGTGCTGGCCTGCGACGACGACGTGGTCGAGGAACACAACCTCGGCCGCCAGCTGTTCGCGCCGTGCGACGTGGGCCAGGCCAAGGCGTCGGTGCTCACGACCCGGGTCAACCGGCATTTCGGCCTGGACTGGGGCTGCATGTGCTCCCGCCTGAGCGTCCTCACGATGAAGGACGTCACCGACAGGCTCTACGTGGACGTGGTGATCAGCGGCGTGGACAGCGCGGCCGCGCGCCGGGGCCTGCTGCGGGACTTCCTCGACATGGTCGAGGGCCGCCCTGTTTCGGCCCACCCGGGTCCGCGCTACTGGCTGGACTTCGGCAACGGCTCCACCACGGGCCAGGCCGTCCTGGGCACGCTCCAGGATGTCGAGCAGCCCAAGAGCAAGCATGAGACCGCCGCGCGTCTTCCCCACGTCCTGGACCTGTTTCCGGACATGGCCGACGAGCCCGAGACGCCCTCGTGCTCCATGCGCGAGTCGCTGAGCCGCCAGGACCTGTTTGTGAACCAGATCCTGGCCGATTTCGGCGTCAACCTGTTGTGGCGGCTGTTGCGCGCCGCCCGCCTGGACGTCCACGGTTTCTTCATCAACCTGGCCGACTGCCTGTCCTCGCCCCTGCGCATCGACGCGCAGGTCTGGGCGGACATGGGATGGCCGCCCAAGGAAAAGGAGCCGGAACGATGATCATCCCCGGCCTGCAGGACACGGAGCATCTGCGAGAGGTGGTGCGCTGCCTGGACCGCATCTCCGGCATGGGCCACCAGCGTTGGCGGGTCTTCGAGGACTGGGTGGCGCTCATGTTCCACGCCCTGCAACGCGATGACCCTGCCTATCTCGAGGTCATGGGCCGCTACGGGAACGACGCCCCCAAGGGCAAGCGCGAGGCCGACCTGTTCGCCCTGGCCTTTGCCGAGATCCAGCTGCACATGCGCGTCACGGATCGGGAAGCCCTGGGACCGCTCTACGAGGAGTACGCCGCCGGTCGTCACCGGGGCCAGTTCTTCACGCCCTGGGACGTGGCCCTGATGATGGGCAGGATGACGGCCCCGCGCGGCCGCATCCTGGACCCGGCCTGCGGCGCCGGCGTCATGCTCCTGGCCGGGGCCCGGGCCGCTATCGAGGAGGGCGGGCAGGAGGCCCTGGCGGAGTGCGAGTTCTGGGGCCAGGACGTCGACCTGACCTGCTGCATGCTGACCGCCTTGAACCTGACCTTTTTCAACCTCGACGGCGGCGTGATGTGGGGCAACTCCCTGGCCATGGAGGTCCGGGCGGCGTGGCGCACCAGGTCCACACCCCTTGGCGGTGAGCTGTTCGGCATCGATCCCGAGCCCTGCCGGACGGCCCTGAGCGAGACCATGCTGGAGCGGACCCAGGCCGCGGGCGACGACATCCCGGCCGATCCGGTTGACGAATCGATCCCAACCGTTGACATGCCGCCGCGCGTCCCGAGCGGGCGGCCAAGCCTGTTGGAGTTCATGCGTTGATGTGCACCTACGACGGACACCACTTCGGCGGCGGCATGGAGTGCTGCTCGGGCTTCCTGTTCGAGCCGGGCGCTCCGGACGCGTCCATGGCCTGCCCCTTGTGCAACACGGCCGAGTTCCTGGCCGAGACCCGGGAGGCGGCCGAGACCATGGGCCTGACCCGCGTGGGCGGCCGGTGCTTCTCGGGCGTCGATCTCTGGTCCATGGGCCTGGAGATCGCCCTGGAGCTCAACCGCCCGGCGGCGGTCATGGCCATGCACGACCTGTTGCCCTTCGAGGCCATGTACGGGGCGCGCCCGGTGAAGCTCACCGGCCTGGCCCTGCTGGCCGGGCCTTTTGATTTCGAGGGCTTCTTTGGTTCGGTGCTCGGCCACCTTTTGACGGTCCTTGGGTTTGACAAAGAGGAGGCGCAGGCTGTCGCCTTGGAGGGTATGGGCCTTGCCAGGGGCGGCGTGGTGCGCCTTCCTTACCGCGTTCACTACGCGGGCGAGCTGGGGCCAGAGAGGGTTGCCCCATACCAGACCGTGAGCCCCGAGAGGGACGAGCCATGAGACGCCGGCGCGATATGAGCGGCGACAAGCACCTGGAGGCCTGCGTGCAGGTCTACCTGCGCGCCTACCTGGCCTACCTGCGGGCCTACGAGCGCCACTTGGCCGGGGGCGGGGCAGACGAGCCGCCCCACCTTCCGGACTTCGTCCTGGACGGGGAGATGTGGGGCGAGGCCTTCGGCGTGGAGCCGCCCAGGGTGACGGCCATGTGGCCCATGCTGCTTCGCCTGCCTCCGCTGATCCCGCGTTGCAGGGTGGCCGAGTTGCTGCCCGACACGGTGAGCGCCGAAAAGATCCGCCTGGACGAGCGCAAGAAGGAAGGCCCGCGGGTGCGCTTCAAGGGCGCGGGCGGCAAGACGTCCATCGTCTACCCCGCGCCTTATCTGCTGGAGTACCTGGAGAAGGTTCTCAAACCCCAGGTCAAGGGGCGTCCCCTTGCCGCGTGAACTGCAACACCTTGGCCCGCTCGGCGGCCCTGGCCACGGCCTCGCGTTGGTACGCTTCCACCAGGGGCAGGTAGCGCGAACTGGTGGTGCTGATGTCGGCGTGGCCGAGTTGCAGCTGCAGGGTGCGCAGGTCCATGCCGGCGGCCAGCATGCGCACGGCGTATGTCGCGCGCCAGGTCTTGAAGGTGGCCCGGAGGCGTTGGTCGTTGATGTCCTTGTTCAGTCCCACCTTGGCGGCCACCCTGGCGAAGCCGCGGGTGACGGAGTCGGTGTTGCGGTAGGGCGTGGCGTTGGTGCGCCGGCTGGCCGGGAAGAGCCACGGCCCGGCGGCCTTGGCCATGCGCCGCAGGATCACGGGCAGGGAGGCGTCGGTGAACTGGACCAGGCGGGTCTCACCGCTTTTGGAGTCGGTTTCGCCCTCGGGGGTCATGACGTAGATGGTCCGGCCCTTGATGCGCACGTACTCGCCGCGCAGGCGGACGATTTCGCCCAGGCGCATGCCCGTGTCCCAGGCGATGACGTCGGCGTCGTGCTGGTCCTTGCTGTAGGTCCAGGCGGCCACCAGATAGCGCTTGATCTCGTCGGGGAACAGCACGCGCTTGGCCGTGTTGCGGACCTTGGGCAGCTTGGTCCCGAGAGTGAATTTCGTGAACATGGCCGGGTTGGTCCCGGAAAAGATCGGGACGTCCGGCACGGACGGATCGATGGCCGTGGCCGCCGCGTAGTTGAAGACCTCGCGCAGCAGGCCGATCACGTGGATGACCGTGGCCGGGCTGAGCGTGGCCCTGTTGCCGCGCAGAGGTTTCTTGCGCTCCAGGGCGTTCTTGAGGCCGTTGACGACCTCGGGCGAGATTTCGGCCAGGCGCATGGCCCCGAGGCGCACGCCCTTGTCGACGATGTGGGGGCGGATGTGCAGATCGAGGTTGCGTTCGTCGTCGGAGAAGGTCTTCTTGTTGTTGCGCGACCACTTGAGGAAGCGGTCGGAGGCCACGTCCAGGGTGATCTCGGCCTGCATGTCGGCCAGGCGCTTGGCCTTGCGCGCCTCGGCCCGTTCGTGGCGCTGGATCTCGGCGTCCTCGCGCAGCTCCTTGAGAGTGCGGGGCCCTTTGCCGGATCGCTTGTTCTCGCGCAGTTGCTTGGCGTAGTCGCAGGCCTCCTCGAAGGTGGCGCCCGCGTTCTCCCAGCCCACGCCTTCCTCCACCTGGCGGCCATCCACGCTGTGCCGGAGCATCCAGTACCGCTCGGGCCTGGGGCCGTTGCGCCGGGTCTCGTGTTCCCGGTAGCAGACCCAGGGGGCGTCGGTGGTGTGGCGCTTACGTTTCATGTTTTCAATCGACGACCGGATTGGCCCCTAACTAGCCCCTAAGATTTAAACGGTCAACCCCAGGCTTTACCACGATGCACATCGGCAAGAGCATGTCAAATCGGCATGTTACCGTCCGTCACCAGTCGTCACCACCGCCCGCTTGCCAATTCGTAATCAGCAGGTCTGGAGTTCGAGTCTCCACGCTGGCTCCATGAAAAACAGCCCCTTACGGTTGATCCCGTGAGGGGCTTTCTCGTTATTCGTGCTTTGGGTCGCAGTTTGGGTCGCAGTTTCTTCGATTAGCCCTCCTTGTTCGGAGTTCGATTTGCGCATTTGAAACTCCCGGCTTAGTTTGGGCCAGAAGTCTCTACTTGGCAATGGATCTATTTTAGGGGGACTTTACACTATGGAGGGGGGTAATGGCGACAAAGGTGACGGCATAAAAGGCGACAGCCATGACGAGATCATGCCGACAGCCGTGACGCATGAAGAGGGTTTACAAAGAGAGCCAATAGAAGAGATTCACACAAACAACCCTGAGCCGGTGAAGGCGGATTTTGTGAAGTCTCTAGACTCAATGAGAAGGGAGAAAGGCAGTGGTGTGTGTATTTTAGAGATTAGTAGTGAGCAAAAAGAGTATATAGAATTGAAAATAGAACTGGATGCAGATATAATTGAAAACAAAACAGGGTATCGGCGGGCTCTTGAAAAGCAAGCAATGGCCGGGACGCTTGATATGAGCGATCTCGAAGAACTTAGAGAGAGGAAAAGAAATTTAAGAGCCATGAGAAGGAAGACAAAACGAGAAAAGGCAGACAAGGCATCCCATGCTAAGCAAGTGGATGAGTTTCGAAGCGCCCTTGAGGAAGTAGAACAATGGGTAAGGAATGGCGATTATTCGATTGATGACCTGAAAGAAAAGGTCGAAAATGGATATAACATTAAATGGATAACTTCAGAAAAGCTGAAAGTTATACTCAAGCTTCTATAACGTTGAAACAGAATTACTTTCTATCGACGATATATGTTTT
>Ga0272444_10004990_pt1 | contig 11538 bp, 15 predicted proteins | sample SSMForm13_FD_201033 | JGI IMG/M metagenome (GOLD analysis project Ga0272444, IMG submission 201033) | Marine sediment archaeal communities from Little Sippewissett salt marsh, Falmouth, MA, United States - SSM-Form-13 | ecosystem: Environmental > Aquatic > Marine > Wetlands > Sediment ... | reverse complement strand
GTATAAACATGATGTGGTCCCCGGCGATGATCGGCGACTATCCCCCCAGAACGTCTGACAATAAAACATAGGCTGTGCTATCGATTATGTCAAGGGGAATCAACAGCCGGGGCGGGACGGCCGGGACAAAGAGGACTTCCGGCACCCAGTTTTGCATCCTACCCCCGGACCAGCCCGGACGGCCAAACCCCACTTTGCGTATTGCACCCGGTCTTTCGTACTGTTATATTGAATGGGAGGTGAGAGTCATGACCTCAATTGAATCCATTATCAACCGGCAACTCCTCAAGTGGGAGTTGGAGAAGCAGGAGTTCGAGGAAGCCAGGGCGCCTCGAGAGAAACCGGCCCCGATTGTCACGATCAGCCGCGAAACGGGGAGTCGAGGCTCTTATTTCGGCTCCCGACTGGCCCAGCGGCTGGGCTATCAGCGCCTTCACCGCGAAGCGATCGATTTCATCTGCCGTTCGTCAGGCTATCGTAAGAGGGTGATTGAAACCCTGGACAAGGGCTTCAGGGGACAGTTGGATGTAATGGCTGAGGCCATATTCACCGGGCAGTCGGTGGATAACTCCGACTATATCCGCCAGCTGTGCCGAGTGGTAATCTCGATGTCCCGCCTGGGCGGCGTGGTTCTCATGGGGCGAGGCGGCAATTTCATCCTGGGCCCGGAGCGAGGTTTCCACATCCGGGTTGTCTGCCCCAGGGAAAAACGCATCGAGAACCTCAGGAAGTACAAGGAACTGACGGAGGAAGAAGCGATCAAGGAGATGGAGACCTCCGATCACGATCGAAAGCAGTTCGCCCGAAGGTTGTTCGATGCCGATGTCGACGATCCGCGCCAGTACGATATGTGTCTGAATACGGCCCTGGTGGACATCGAAGAACTGGTAGATACGGCCGTCACGGCCATCAACGGGAAAATGGACAAGTTGACGTATTTACATCACGACCCTATGTAGCCGGGGTCGTCAGAACTGCTCGGTACGCAACATTACCAGGGTACAGGCTTCTATTACCTCTATCCCCGCCTTTCTGAGCTTTTCGGCGAGGTGGCCGTTTTCGGCGCCGGGGTTGAATATCACACGGCGGGGGTTCAATTGCAGAATATTCTCCAACTCACCGTCGGATATTCTGGCGCCTACGTAGACGGTCAGAGTGTCGACCGGCTCGGTGATATCGTTCAGCGATTTCAGGGCCTTTATACCGTCCACCTCGTGTCCGGCTGGGTGCACCGGCACCGGCACGTGCTGGTATTCCTTGAGCATCTTGACGGCTTTGAACGAGTAGCGTTCCTCTTTGGGCGAGGCGCCCAGGACAGCCACCCGGGAATGTTCTTCTGCTCTGATCATAGCAAACTCCTCAGCTTTTACTTCCTTAGACAGGCCCGAGCCTTAAAACGATTCAACACAAGACCGCCTAGGGCTGTTCCGTCCCGCCCGGGTCAGACAATCGGGAGGATGTTCTCCGGGTCGAATTTCGCCTTGATCTTCCGGGAGTAGATGACATCGGTCTCTTCGCTGGTTTCGTCGAGCCCCGACAGGAAGTGCTCGCGGTCGATCCCCTGCATTTTCATCGGGCCGAATTCTTCGGCAGCGCTCAGCGGCATCACCCGGAAAGCGGCGCTTACAATCAACCCGAGCAGACCCCACGAGGGAGCGAATATCTTGACGATATCATAGCCCGAAACAGATTTGAAACAGACCGAGCCGGGGGTGATGATCTCCCCCTCGGGAGTGACGATTTCGGCCTGGATGAAGTACTTTTTGATCGGCAGATCGTGGCCGTTCAACTCCGCCGAGAGATCGACCGCCAGGGCTCCTCCCACCGAGCCGACATAGGGCAGGGCCGAATGAGGAAGGAAAAGCTCCCGATCTTTGATATCTATGTTGATTTCTTTGAGGGGATATCCGGAGCCGACTTTCACGAAATAGTTCTCGGCAGAGACTTCGAGCAGGTCGTTAAGCCGGTCGGTTCGGATCGTGACCATACTCTCATAGGGCTCGCCGACAGGGTCGATGTTGTTGCCGAACCCGGTGATGTAGACCTTCTGTTTCTGCCGATTGGCCAGCTTCAAAAACCGGGCGGCTTCATCGGCCGATTCCGGGTGGAAGGTTGCGATGGCTTTCTGGTAGGTGAGGCGGTCATCGGGGAACTCCCCTTTGACGGCGCTGATAAAATCCGTGGGTCGGCTCATCCGGTCAAGATAGGGAAAAAAGGGGCGGTGTCAATGGAAGCGTCGAGCTCGGCTGCCGCCGGTATATCGCCGGAGCACAAAAAAACCCGACCGATTGCTCGGCCGGGCTTGTTTATTGACGATTGCTTATACGGTCGGGCGATTTAGTACATTCCGCCCATGCCGCCCATGCCACCCATACCCGGATCGGGCATGGCCGGGCCGGAACCCTTCGGTTCCGGTTTGTCGCAAATGACAGCTTCGGTCGTCAGCAGCATGCCGGCGATCGAGGCAGCGTTCTCCAGCGCGGTGCGGGTGACCTTGGTGGGGTCAATCACGCCGGCCTTGAAGAGGTCTTCGTAGGTGTCGGTCAGAGCGTTGTAGCCGAAAGAGGCCTTTTCGCCCAGCACGCGGTTGACCACGATAGAAGCCTCGACGCCGGAGTTGTGAGCGATCTGGCGGATCGGCTCCTCGAGCGCCTTGCGGACGATCTTGATCCCGACCATCTCTTCGACGTCGGCATCAACCTTGTCCAGAACGGCCATGGTGCGAAGGAGAGCGACACCGCCGCCGGGGACGATACCTTCTTCAACCGCCGCGCGGGTGGCGTGAAGGGCGTCTTCGACACGGGCCTTCTTCTCTTTCATTTCGGTCTCGGTAGCAGCGCCGACGTTGATGACGGCCACGCCGCCGGCCAGCTTGGCCAGGCGTTCCTGCAGCTTCTCGCGGTCGTAATCAGAGGTCGTGTCTTCGATCTGCTTACGGATCTGACCGATACGGCCCTTGATGTCGTCGGTGACACCGGCGCCCTCGACGATCGTGGTGTTGTCTTTGTCGACCGTGATCTTCTTGGCGTTACCGAGATCCTCGAGGACGGTGTTCTCGAGCTTGAAACCGAGCTCTTCGGAGATAACCCGACCGCCGGTCAGGACGGCGATATCCTCCAGCATGGCTTTACGGCGATCGCCGAAGCCCGGAGCCTTGACGGCGGCCACTTTGATCGTGCCGCGCAGCTTGTTGACGACCAGCGTAGCGAGAGCTTCGCCGTCGACATCCTCGGCGATGATCATGAGCGGACGGCCGCCCTGGGCAACCTTTTCGAGTACCGGCAGAAGATCCTTCATATTGGAGATCTTCTTGTCGTGGATGAGGATCATCGGGTCTTCGAGCACCGCTTCCATCGAGTCGGGATCGGTGACGAAGTACGGGGAGACATAGCCGCGATCGAACTGCATCCCCTCGACGACATCGAGAGTGGTCTCGGCGGTCTTTGCTTCCTCGACCGTGATAACGCCGTCCTTGCCGACCTTCTCCATAGCCTCGGCGATCAGGTCGCCGATCTGCTTGTCGTTGTTGGCGGAGATGGTGCCGACCTGGGCGATCTCTTCCTTGCCGGAGACCGGCTTGGACATCTTCTTGATCTCATCGGTGACGACCTTGACGGCTTTGTCGATGCCTCGTTTGATGGACATCGGGTTGTGACCGGCGGTGACGTTTTTGAGACCTTCACGGTAAATCGCCTGAGCGATCAGCGTGGCGGTGGTGGTACCGTCGCCGGCGTCGTCGGAAGTTTTCGAGGCGACTTCCTTGACCATCTGGGCGCCCATATTCTCGAAATGGTTTTCGAGTTCGATTTCCTTGGCTACCGTGACGCCGTCCTTGGTGACGGTCGGGGAGCCGAACTTTTTGTCGATGGCTACGTTGCGGCCGCGGGGGCCGAGGGTAACCTTGACGGCGTCGGCCAGCTTGTCAACACCGATCTTAAGCTGGGCGCGAGCATCCGCTTCGAATTCAATCATCTTGGCCATATTATCATTCTCCTGATTTCAAGCGTTTAGCTGTTTACGATGGTCGCGAAGATATCGGATTCGCGCATGATGAGGAAGTCCTCACCCCCGACCGAAACTTCGGTGCCGGAATACTTGCCGTAAAGGACGCGATCGCCCTTCTTGACCTCCATGCCGATGTTCTTGCCTTCGTCGGTGACGCGGCCCGGGCCGACTTCGACTATCTCGCCCTGCATGGGCTTTTCCTTGGCGGTATCGGGGATAATGATGCCGCCCTTTTTGGTCTCGATCTCTTCGAGCGGTTTGACAACCACGCGATCAGCCAGCGGTTTGAACTGCATTGTGAACCTCCCTCTCCTGGAAGACTGTTATTGTTTCGTTGCTTACTTACACTCTCGTATAATCAACCGTTTGTTAGCACTCTCTTTTGCTGAGTGCTAAGCGGCGATGAATATACATTAAACGGTTATCTTGTCAAGGGGTTCCTTCGATTTAACCTGTTTTTTGGCGAAAAATGTGACATTTTATGCCTTTTTGACAGTCACCACTGGCAGTCGGTTTTGGCTGAATTCGGCTTGAGGCAGGAATGTCCTCAACGACTTGTCGGGGTGGTTCGTCTTTTGGGTGCAGAACCTGACCCCGGAAAGTCCCCTTTGCCGGGATGGCAATCACCCGGTAGGCGCTCTTGGACCGGGCGGTTCTCAAGAGGCACCAAAGCAGGAGCGTTTCCATGTCAGTATTCAGGAAGAAACCCTTCCGGCTCGGCCCGGCTTTTCTGGCGGTCGTCTGGCTGTTGCCGGCCTTGCCCGTAGCGGCCCAGCAGACGGCCCTGCAAGAGGCGGATTCCCTGTTCCGCGTCCAGGATTAGGCCGGAGCGGTGGAAGTATACCGCGAAGCCGCCAGGAACCATGCTGATTACGGCCGGATGTGGTTGCAGTACGCCCTGTCGCTGCACTGGACGCAGCGGTATGAACAGGCAATCGAGGCTTACATGAAAGCCGATGAACTGGGGGTCAACCCGCCGACCACCCGGTACAACCTGGCCTGTGCCTATTCCCTCCTTGGGCGCAACGACCGGGCGTTCGAATGGCTGGGGCGAAGTATCGAGGCCGGTTTCAGCAACGTTTCATACATGCGCAACGATTCCGACCTGGCCAACCTGAGGGTGGATTCTCGTTTCCCGGAATATCTTCGCCGCGTCGAACAGGCGGCCGCCCCTTGTGAGTTCGACCCGAATTGCCGGCAGTTGGATTTCTGGCTGGGTCTGTGGGATGTATTCGACCCACAGGGGAATCAAATCGGCGTCAACCGGATATCCAAGGCGCTCAAGGGCTGTCTGATTATCGAGGAGTGGCGGTCAATCTACGGTATCGAGGGCAAGAGCATCAAGTATTACGACCCCGGCCCGGGTAAATGGCAGGAGAACTGGGTTTCGGAATCGGGCTCGGTGACGCACTATACCGGCGAGCTGCGCGAGGGCGCGATGCATTTCATCGGAGAAACGCACAACGCCAACGGCACGGTAATGAAATCGCGCTCCAACATTTCTCCCCTGCCGGACGGCAAGGTGCATCATCTGATAGAGCAGTCTTTCGACGACGGCCGGACCTGGACGGTGTTCTTTGACGGTACTTACGTGCCGCGCCGGGAGGAGTTGAGCCAGAATGGAAATTAGGAAGGGCCGGATCAGTTCATCTCGCTGATCAGGCGCAGGCCTTCCAGCGTCAGGGTCGGTTCGATCAACGAAATGTGACGGGAAGCTTTCTCGATTCCGTTAGCCAGGCCGCCGGTGGCAATGATCCTCGTGTTCTTGAAGCCGGTTTCCTCAATTATCTTATCGATAATATAATCCACCTGCCCCACCGTACCGTAAAAGAGACCGGATTTGAGCGCTCCCGCGGTGGAGCGGCCGACCACACTGTCCGGTTTCTCAATCCGGATCTCAAAAAGGCGGGCGGCTTTTTTGGCGAGCTGGGCCATGGAAGTCTTGGGACCCGGCAGCAGTACACCGCCGATGTAGGCACCCTCGGCGTTGACGACATCGAAATTCACCGCCGTTCCGAAATCCACCACAATCACCGGCCCGCCGAATTTGGCGAAAGCGGCGACGGCGTTGGCGATCCGGTCGGCTCCGGCTTCATCGGGGCGGTTGATGTCGATCCTGATCGGCAGTTTGATCGAGGCCGAGACGATGACCGGAATACAGCCAAAGTACTTGCGAGCGGTTTCTTCGAATACCGGAGTCAGGTTGGGGACGACGGAGCCGATGATGACGTCCTCGACTTCTTCGTTAGCGATGTGCATGCGCTGAAGCAGCCCCGTGATAAAAAAACCGGCCTCATCGGAGGTCATCCGGTCCTGCGAGGCGACACGGAAATGGTCTTTGAGTGTGCTGTTCTTGTACACACCGACCACGGTGTGAGTGTTGCCGATATCTATGGCCAGTAGCATGAGGGAAATATAAGCGCCGGCGGCCGAAAGTCAATCGAGGACGACGGCCGGATCAACCGGCGACAGAAGCTCAGGTTTTACCGGCGCTCGGTGTCCTGCTCTCTATGCGGAGCGTTGCTTCCGCCACATAAGGGCCGCCGCGGGCAGGAAGACTACGGCCATGCCGGAAAACATGCCCTGGAGGAAATCGGCCGCTGAGAAATCCCCCGAGAATCTGCCGATAATGCCGGCAACGGCAGAACAGAGAACACCCAGGGCAAGCATTGCGAGCGGATTTCGAAGCTTATCCATTCATTATCTCCGATGCTGGTTAGAGAGACAAACCTCTCTATTATATACGCAGAGGAAATGGAACAGTTGCGATTGCAGACAAGCAGAAGAAACCGTATCAGGCCGTGCGGTGTCTCCGCCATTGGATCAGGAAAGCGATGTTGAACACCAGGGAGAGACCCAGGAACATGCCCTGAAGAAAATCGGAGACCGGGAGCTCCGGCGCGAATCTTCCCAGAAGCAGCGAGACGGCGAGGCAGAGCCCCCCGATGCCGCCCCAGGTGGAGTAGTTTTTGACTCGGTTATGCAGCAACATGGTGCTTCGCCTTCCACAGCAGCAGAGGTAGGATCATACCGGCGCCGGGCCGTTAGTGGTATAATTGGAAGCATAGCTGCTTCGCCGGGCGATATCGAAATTGACCTTCTCGGCCGACTTGTAAGCGTCGTACACACCGTAAATGAACAGGATCGGAGTGGTGATCAGGCCGATCAGCACGAACATCAACAGCCAGCTTATGGTATAGACAATGATGAAAGCCACCCCTTTGGCGATCTGACCGTTGTAAATTTGCCCCAAGCCCATCCAGAAAAACGAAAGGACAGCGGCCAGACCGGGGTTCTTGTAGAAAACCGGAGGTGGCGGCCCCTGGGGCGATGGGTTGGGCGGAGGCGGTGGAGGCGGATTCTGCATTATCAATCTCCAGGTATACGTTTTGGCACCTGCACATTCAATTTACTAAATATACGAGGGGAAATTCAAGAGGTTTTCCCAATTGTTCCGTCCCCCCTCACGGCAAGAGGCAATATCCCGGTAGTCTGACGGCGGTTCAGTACGTATATTGGCAACATGACACATCGTGCGCCCACATACCGACTGGGCCCGGACTTCAGCGATAAACTGGAGCGGTTCCGAAGGCAGGTTCTTGAAGGCGGTTTTTCGCTTTTTGCCGAGGAGTTCTCCGGGCTTGACGATTTTATCGCTCGTGCTTCGGGGGACAGTTCCGATCGTCAAGACAAGAGACTCAGGCAGACACCTCGGGAGAAGTATCTTCTGGAGGCCCTGTCGTTCAAAATCTACGATGAACTGAACCGGGAGGCTTTCAACCGGGCCAAAGATACGCTGATTGTTCTTCCCGACTGCCTATCGCTGGACAACCCTGACTGTCTTAAGACGGATGAACCCTGGGGGGATCGCTGTCAGCAGTGTGACCCGGAATGCACCGCTTTCAAGGTCTCCGAGATTGCCGATCGCTTCGGGCTCGAGGTCGTCTATTCAAAACGGAAGCTGAGCGAGCAGATAGAGCATTACGCCGATCGGTCGGGGAGTCTGGCGGTGATCGGAGTAGCCTGCATTCTGATGCTGGCCTCGGGGATGCGGTCGGCGGCCGAGGCGGGTGTCCCAGCCCGGGGGGTTCTGTTGAATTTCACCGGCTGTGAGCATTGGAACGATGAACCGTTTGCCTCGCGGTTCCCGGTGGAACAACTGGAGGCTATCCTGGAGGAGAAGTATGGACAAGCGGATCAGGCAACTGACGATTGACGACTACGATGAAATTGTCCGGATCTGGTCAATTGCCGGTCTACCGTTCAAACCCCACGGCCGCGACAGCCGAAAGATGATGGCGGCGGAGATGGGCCGGGATGGCTGCGCCTATTTCGGCCTGGAGATTGACAACCGGGTCGTGGGGCTGGTAATAGCCCAGTACGACGGCCGTCACGGCTGGGTCAACCGGCTGGCGGTGGACCCGGATTGCCGTGGGATCGGACTGGCCGGTGATCTGATCGAGGCATGTGAGGAGTTTTTCGAGCAGTACGGCGAGGTCGTGGTAAGTGCCCTTATCGAGGACGAAAACACGCCTTCTATGTCATGTTTCGGAAAGGCCGGTTTCGAGTGTTTCGAGTCTATCCGCTATTGGAGCAAACGGCCGCGCCCTGATCTTTGATTTAGCTGATCCGCATAACCCACAATATCGCACCGATTTTCCGCCCCTCCCTCCTTAAAATCTTGACCGTTGGGGGACCACCGCCTAATTTCGTCCTGGGCAATAAAACTTCCAGGGGACGGAGGTCTCATATGAATTACCCGTTTTGGGACGTGGATATAGGCTATGGCATTCTGATGGCCGCCATCGCCGTCGTTCATGTCATGGTCTCTCACTTCGCTATCGGCGGTGGTCTATACCTGGTGGTGGCGGAGCATTTCGCCCGCAAAGCGAACGACGTCTACCGGCTGCAGTTTCTGGAACGGCTTAGCAAGTTTTTCGTTCTGGTGACGGTCGTATTCGGGGCACTGACGGGCGTGGGCATCTGGTTTATCATCGGGCTGCTCAACCCCGCCGCGACGGAGGTCTTGATCCACAATTTCGTCTGGGGCTGGGCTACCGAGTGGACATTTTTCGTTATCGAGATCCTGGCCGCGCTGCTGTATTATTACGGCTGGAAGAAACTCTCGGCGCGTAATCACCTCATAATTGGCTGGATTTACTTCATCGCCGCCTGGATGTCGCTGTTTGTTATCAACGGTATTATCACGTTCATGCTGACACCCGGCGACTGGCTGACTACCGGAAGTTTCTGGGACGGCTTTTTCAATCCAACTCTATGGCCTTCGCTGGTTCTTCGAACCGGCATCTGTATCCTGATGGCCGGGTTGTTCACCCTCCTGGTGGCCGGACGGCAGTATCCCGACGAAAAGAAACGCGGCCTGGTCAGGTACAACGCCTGGTGGGGACTGCTGGGACTGATTATCACCTTGCCCTCGTTCTGGTGGTATTTCAAATCGATCCCGGCCGACATAAGGACGGCGGCTCAGGAAATGATGCCGTTCGTGATGCAGCGGGTTGACCAGACCTACTGGTTCATCGCCGCCCTGGCTGTCGTGCTGATCGTTTTCGGTTTGATCCTCCCGAAGAGATACAACCTGGCGATCGGCATAGTGGGGCTGGCGCTGGGGCTGGTTTTCTTCGGTGAATACGAATGGCTGCGCGAGGCGATCCGCAAACCGTACGTGGTTCACGGTTATATGTACGGCAACGCGCTTGAGGTGGCGCAGCAGGATGCCTACCTGGAGAGCGGTTATCTCGAACATATGGTGTTCACAACCGATGATCCCGGGGCCGATCTTTATCGCCGCGCCTGTCGGAGCTGCCACACGATCGATGGCTATAAAGCGCTGAAGCCGTTCTTCGAGGGCACGGATGAGGAGTTTATCGCGGGCATTGTGCGCGGCACCGGGGTGATGAAAGGCAACATGCCGCCCTGGTTCGGCACCGAGGAAGAGTCTCAACTCCTGGCGGCGCATATTTACAAGCAGATAGACCAGCGCCACGTGAGTGAGATTTACGGCTTGAGCGGGGTCGAACTCGGCGAGAAAGCGTATGAGCTGCGCTGCAGCGGCTGCCATGAGATCGGCGGGTTCAACGACAAGTTCGCGTCGCTGGTCGGACTGGCCGAAGAAGATTACAGCGACATGCTCGACATGGCCGGTGATTTTGCAGAAGAGATGCCGGCGTTCACGGGGGATGAAGTCGAACGAGCGGCGCTGATCCAGTACTTGATGACGCTGGAGGAGGGAGGGCAAGATGCAACTGCCGGACTATAATTTCCTGTCGGCTCCGCTGTGGCTGGTGACGGTCCTGCATATCGTCACCCTGACGCTGCACTTCATAGCCATGAATTTCGTGGTTGGCGGGATCATCGCCATCCTGTGGGGCAGGTTCAGCGATCGGTGGAATCACCCGGTCGTGCAGAAGTTCATCAAGCTCTTCCCTTCGGCGCTGGCGGCCACAGTCACATTCGGGGTAGCGCCGCTGTTGTTCGTGCAACTGGTCTATCACCGCCAGATGTACAGCGCCTCGATAATCAGCGGCTGGTTCTGGCTGCTGATTATCCCGGTGGTGATTGTCGGCTACTACTTCCTCTACGGAGCTTCGTTCGGCAAAGGCGGCGGCGGTCGGAAGGGCCTGTTTCTGTTGCTGGCGTTGATCGGGTTCGTTTATGTATCGATTGTTTACAGTTCGGTCTTTTCGATGGCGGAGAATCCCGATCACTACGCCGCCCTGTATGCGGGGAATCAGTCCGGCTGGTTAATCAACCCTGACGTGGGCGAATGGATCGTCCGCTGGCTGCACATGATCACGGGGGCGATTACGGTAGGCGGGTTCTTCGTGGGCTGGCTCGGTCGCAACGACGAGGAGGCGTTCAAGGTCGGCAAAACCTTCTTCCTCTGGGGCATGGCGGCGGCCGCCTTGTTCGGCCTGGTTTATCTTTTCACTCTGGGCGAGGCTCTCGTACCGCTGATGCGCACGCCGGGGATATGGGCTCTTACGATCGGGATTGTCCTTTCGGTGGGTTCGCTGCACTTCTTCTTCAAGAAGAAGTTCCTGCCGGCCGCGTTGATGTTGTTCGTGTCGCTGCTGACGATGGTGATAACGCGACACGAACTGCGGCTGGTTCGCCTCGGTGACTACTTTGAGCCGTCCAGTCTTCCGGTCGATCCGCAGTGGGGCGTGTTTATCGTGTTCCTGGTCTGTTTTCTGATTGCGATTGCCGCGGTCTGGTACATGCTTCGGCTGTTTTTCGCGCCCGGTGACAAGACCTGATTGAACTGACGACCGGCGCAAAGAAAAACCGAGCGGGCGAACAATTCGCCGGCTCGGTTTTCTTTATTCGGTAAGAGTCTCTTAACTGGAAGATGCGATTTTTTCGAAAGCTTCCTTGAACGTATCGTAGGTTCGGGCGCCAACAAAGCGGGCCTGTTCATGACCGTTCTTGTCAAGGAAGATAGTGGTCGGGACGCCGCTGCCGAGCTTGAACTCCTGAGCGACGTGCTCTTCGGCGATCAGCAAAACCCAGTCC
>Ga0272444_10004989_pt1 | contig 11545 bp, 9 predicted proteins | sample SSMForm13_FD_201033 | JGI IMG/M metagenome (GOLD analysis project Ga0272444, IMG submission 201033) | Marine sediment archaeal communities from Little Sippewissett salt marsh, Falmouth, MA, United States - SSM-Form-13 | ecosystem: Environmental > Aquatic > Marine > Wetlands > Sediment ... | reverse complement strand
GTTCGGCGAGGCGGCGGCGGCTCCATTGAGGCTGCGCGATGACGCCGAGCCGACGATCATCCTCGTCGTCGGCGTAAACGGTGTCGGGAAGACGACGACGATCGCGAAACTCGCCGCGCACTTCCGCGAGGCCGATCCGGATTTGCCGCTCACGTTCGCCGCCGCGGACACGTTTCGCGCCGCCGCCGTCGAGCAGCTCGGCGTCTGGGCGGATCGGATCGGCGCCGACCTCGTCAAGCAGCAGCAGGGCGCGGATCCTGCCGCCGTCGCCTTCGACGCGGTGGACCGCGCCATCCGAAGGGGCGGCGTGTTGTTCATCGACACGGCCGGCCGCCTTCAGACGAAGCACAACCTGATGGAGGAGCTGAAGAAGATCGAGCGAACGGTCACCAAGCGACTCGGGCGAGGAGCAGACGCGCGTCTTCTTGTGCTCGACGCGACGACAGGACAGAATGGCATCCCGCAGGCGGAGCGGTTTCACGAAGCCGTCGGCCTCACCGGGATCGTGCTCACGAAGCTCGACGGCACGGCGAAAGGCGGCGTGGTCCTCGCCATCCGCGAGCGGCTTGACGTTCCGATTCAGTACATCGGCGTCGGCGAATCCGCCGAGGATCTCCACGAGTTCTCGGCGCCCGAGTTCGTCGACGCGCTGTTCACGGCATAACGACCTAGAGATGCGACCAGATCGCATGGAGGTGCACCAAGAATGAAGTACGTCTACTCCTTCAGCAAGGAGCGTGTGGAAGGCGATAGAGGGATGAAGGAGCTGCTCGGAGGCAAGGGCGCCAATCTCGCCGAGATGGCGAGCCTCGGCCTGCCGGTGCCCCCGGGCTTCACCTGCACGACCGAAGCCTGCGACGCCTACTACAAGCTCGGGAGGGCGAAGCTGTTCGCCGCGATGAAGCCGGAGATCGAGGCCGCACTGAAGCGGCTCGAGAAGGTTACGGGCAAGACATTCGGCAAGGGTCCGAACCCTCTCTTGCTCTCGGTTCGATCGGGCGCGGCCGTCTCCATGCCGGGGATGATGGACACCGTCCTGAACCTCGGCCTCACGCCGTCGACGATCAAGGCGCTCATCGAGGCGAGCGGAAACGAGCGCTTCGTGCTCGACTCCTATCGCCGATTCATCCAGATGTTCGGCGACGTTGTGATGGGCGTCGATCACCACGCGTTCGAACGTGAGCTCGACACCGTCAAGAGGTCTCGCAGAACGAAACTCGACACCGATCTGACCGTCAAGGATTTGGCCGAACTGATCGAGCGATACAAGAAGGTGTACAAGAAGGCGACAGGCATGCCGTTCCCGACGAACCCGATGGAACAGCTGATGGCGGGAATCGACGCCGTCTTCCGTTCATGGAACACCCCGCGGGCGGCGAAGTACCGCGAGCTGAATGACATTCGCGGCTTGCTCGGCACTGCGGTCAACGTGCAGACGATGGTCTTCGGTAACAGCGGCGCAGACTCCGCCACCGGCGTCGCGTTCACCCGCGATCCTTCCACCGGTGACAACAAGTACTTCTACGGCGAGTATCTCGTGAACGCCCAGGGCGAGGACGTCGTGGCCGGTATCCGCACACCTCAGGAGATCACGCTCAAAGGATCACGGGCGTGGGCGAAGTCCCAAGGCGTCTGCGAGAAGGACAGGAAGGCGAACTTCCCGTCGCTCGAGGAGGTCATGCCCAAGGCATTCAAGGAGCTCGATCGGATCCGCGTGCGGCTTGAGAAGCACTACAAGGACATGCAGGACCTCGAGTTCACGATCGAGAACGGGAAGCTCCACATCCTCCAAACGCGAAACGGGAAGCGCACGGCCAAGGCGGCCGTCCGAATCGCGACCGACCTCGCCAAGGAGAAGCTGATCACCGAGAAGCAGGCGGTCCTTAGCGTAGATCCAGCCTCCCTCGATCAGCTGCTCCATCCCGTGTTCGTCAAGGCATCGGAGGATAAGGCGCAGCAGATCGCCGTCGGGCTCCCCGCCTCGCCAGGCGCCGCCACGGGCCAGGTCGTGTTCACCGCCGAGGATGCCGAGACGTGGGCCGCCAAGGGCAAGCGCGTCATCCTCTGCCGCACCGAGACGAGCCCCGAAGACATCGGCGGCATGGACGCCGCGGCCGGGATTCTGACCTCGCGTGGCGGGATGACCTCCCACGCCGCCGTCGTTGCCCGCGGCATGGGACGATGCTGCGTCGCCGGTGTCGGAGACGTCAACATCAACTACGCAACGAAGCGCTTCACATGCAGCGGCGTGACGATCAAGGAGGGAGACTGGATCTCGCTCAACGGATCGATCGGCGCCGTCTACAAGGGTCAGATCGACACCGTTGACCCGAGCCTGACCGGTCCATTCGGCACGATCATGAAGCTCGCCGACAAGTACCGAAAGCTCGGCGTCCGTACGAATGCCGACACGCCGCACGACGCGGCCGTCGCCGTGAAGTTCGGCGCCGAGGGGATCGGCCTCTGCCGCACCGAGCACATGTTCTTCGAGGGCCATCGGATCGTCTCGTTCCGCCGGCTGATCCTCGTCGCGGAGACGGTGAAGGATCTCCGCGAGGACCACGGGGTTGAGGATCTGACCGCACTGCAAAAGGCTGTCAGCAAGGACAAGAAGGCCGTCGACGCGATCAAGCAGTACAAGCAGGCGCTGCGGGAGCTCCTTCCGCTGCAGCGCAAGGACTTCGTCGGGATCTTCAAGGCGCTCAAGGGCAGGCCGTGCACCGTGCGGCTGCTCGATCCGCCGCTCCACGAATTCCTGCCTCAAGACGCCGTCGGCCAGAAGGAGATGGCCGAGACGATGGGCGTCAAGCCGATCGAGATCAAACGCCTCGTCGAGGCGTTGCACGAGTTCAATCCGATGCTCGGCCACCGTGGCTGCCGGCTCGGGATCACCTACCCGGACGTCACCGAAATGCAGACGCGCGCGATCTGCGAGGCCGCCGTGGCGGTCAAGGGATCGAAGCCCGAGATCATGATTCCACTCGTCGGACACGTGAAGGAGCTGGCGAATCAGAAGGGGATCGTCGAACGCACGATCGCCGACGTCGAACAGAAGAAGGGCGTCAAGCTGAACGTGCTGATCGGAACGATGATCGAGGTGCCGCGCGCCGCGGTCACCGCCGACGAGATCGCGAAGGAAGCGGAGTTCTTCTCGTTCGGAACGAACGATCTCACCCAGATGGGATGCGGGTTCTCACGTGACGACGCCGGCAAATTCCTCAAAGACTACGTTGCGATGGGGATCTACGAGAAGGATCCGTTCCAGGTTCTCGATCAGGCAGGCGTCGGGAAGCTCGTCGCGACGGCCTGCGAGCTCGGGCGAAAGGGCCGACCGAACATCAAGCTCGGCATCTGCGGCGAGCACGGCGGCGAGCCCTCGTCGGTCGCGTTCTGTCACAACGTCGGCCTCGATTACGTCAGCTGCAGCCCGTACCGCGTGCCTATTGCGAGACTAGCCGCCGCACAAGCAGCGATCCGTTCCTAGCTTGTGTGGCGAGAGGAACCTTCGAGCTTCGAGGGTTCCTCCAAGCTACTGGCAGCCTCGTGTCCAGCCGGTAGCCAGCTGCATCAAGCATCACTCAGAAGCTTGCATCTCAATTGGAGGACCAACCAAGAGAAACCCCGGCGAGCGCCGGGGTTTCTCTCAGCGACTCATCGCAGATCAGTCGCCAGCAGCCGATGAACTCACAGGTGCTATGCCAGCAGGGCCCCGAGCTTGCCGAGAACCTCCGCGACGACGTCGGGGGGGACCAAGCCGCAAACCTCGGCTTGCCGCGCGCGCCAGTCCAGGCACTTCACCTGGTCGGACAAGATAACTCCGGTGACCGTACCAACGGCTGGCAACGCGACTTCGAACGGATAGCCCTTTCTCTGGTTGGTGATCGGGCAGCAGAGGGCGAGCCCGACTCTCTCGTTGTACGCTTTGGGGGACAGGATCAGCACCGGTCGTCGCCCGGCCTGCTCACGGCCCGCTTGAGGATAGAGGCTGATCCAGACGATGTCTCCCCGATCCGGTACGGCGCCTTGCGCTACCACGCTTCCTTCCCCACCGCCGCACCGAGGTCGGCTTCGATATGAAGATTCTCAGGAGTGACACCGGCGAGCAAAGTTTCGAGCGCGTACGGTGAACCCGTCGAAGGCTGAACGAGCAAGCATCCGTCCTCGACGCGCAATTCCACCGCCGAACCCTGTTCGACGCCGAGATCCTCGGCCACCGGCTTCGGAATTCTAAGCGCCAAGCTGTTACCCCACTTGCGAACCTGAGTCTTCACGAAGCACCTCCAGTATCTACATTGAAGATACAGCGCATCTTGGGGGCATGTCAAGCCGACGTCCCCTACAGGCATGGCTATCCTCTGCTCTCACAACGGCGGGGGACAGCAGCAAGTGGGAATCGGGGGACGGATACCCCAATTCGCAGGAGTCAGAGCCTCACCCTTGTCTTGCCTGGAATTCCGGCCGGGCTCCCGGATTCCGAACCCTAAGAATGAAAATCTGACCCCGACGCTGGTTCCCATCGATCCGGAACGAAAGCGGACTCACCGTCGAAGACAAACGCCACACTTCGCCGTGCCCGCGTTACCGCGACATGCAATCTGTTCTTCGCCTTCTCGACACACTTCAAGTCACCTGAGCGCAGGTACTCCGTGATCGGCCCCGTTGGGAAGATTAGAACCCTATCGAACTCAAGGCCCTTAGCCTGTCCGAAATTCCGGGCGCTGCATCCAGCCGTCTTGGTTCGCTTGTCGTGCCTGAGCACTTGCGGTTCGAACCGAGCGACGTAGTCCATCACATGGCTCTTGGCTACCACAAGCACGCCGACATGCTCATGTGATTCATCCTGGTCCTGAGCCGGCTCCATTGTGTCCATTCCTGGCCAGAGCCCGTTCGTGAAGGCGCATACCGCCTTGCCGCATCTGTGCGTCTCTTTCATGCTCTCCACAGCGCAGAGGGCGGCCTTCTCCCACTTCTCGACCAAATCGACAATCCTCGTTCCTCTGTACTGGCGATTCTTCGCGGACGGGTTGGTGGCGTAAATGAACTGTCTTGGATCTCCCACCAGCGTAACGCGGATGCTTGATTCCAGAAACAACCGCATGACCTCAAGATCCCATCCGGCAAGATCCTGAAACTCATCAATGAAGATATCTGTGTAGATCCCCTCCAACCTGGCAAGCACTGCGCCTGATGACGCGGCTTCGCATTCCGTCACAAACTGCGCGATCTTGTCGGAGAAGATCTGTCCGGGGCTAGCGAAGTAGTAGCGACTTGTGTCGCTCTCCGGGACTCCCTTCATCGATCGGCTGTTAACGAAGGCCATCGAGCCGATTCTCTTCTCCGCGTACTTCGATCGCTGATATGGCCTCGAGCACTCACGAAGAAGGAAGCCAAACCAGGTAGTCACATCGACATGGCTCGGCACACCCGAGTTCAAGTGGTGGAACTTAGAGGCGATCTCCCTGGCGTTGCTGTTCGTGTAGGTCACTAGGGCCACGCGACGGCTCGGATCTGCGAGCGACTCCCTTACCAAGCGAGTTGTCTTGCCTGATCCGGCACAGGCAACGATGACACGGTTCTCACTCGATGGCATCTTGGATGTACTTCGGTACGACCCAATGCCTCTTGGTCACGAGCATCTTGAGTGCGCAATCCGTCTTGTTTCGTACCATGAATCTCAGCAGCGCGGCTTCGTCCGAGTAGCTGGTCCCTAAGATACTGTTCAAGGTACTCAGGGAGTTGGCCCTGACAAGTTGCGGCTCAAGGCTCTGGCAGGACTCATCCAAGTCGTAGCACACGCGAATCGCTACGCCGTCAACGCCCACGTAGTCGGAGTACTTGTCCCGCAAGGCATCCACATCACCGTCGTTGTCGGTGACGACCCGAACGTCGAGATGGAGGAGCAAGGCAATATCCAGGAATCGGTTGAACGCGAGCGATCCGACGGAGATCACGTCTACGCCATCTTCAAGGGGTAGCTTGCCGTGAACATTCCTGTACGCTCTCTGAACGATCAGCTCATCAGATGGCCCTTCGACGAGGATGCTTCTCCGCGCCAGAATCAGTCGGAGCGTGTCATATCCGGGGAGTCGCATGAAGTACTCACGGGTTTCGGGAGGTAGCTCGACCAGGCTTGTAGGTGGTCCGCCGTGCGAGAGAAGACGTAGGCTGTCTATGCCCAGCTTGTTGAGAACAAAGGCACTGTGAGTGGCAACCACTACTTGGCGATCCCCGCAGTCGCTCTTGATCTGATCCATTAGGCGGCCAAGATTCGAGTGAGACAGATGATTCTCAGGTTCCTCAATCAACAGAATATGCGACTGCTCGGACCCTGCTATAGCGAGTCTTAGTTGAACCCGGCATTGCTCGCCTTTGCCAGCACAGTCGAACGGCAGGTCGTCCAGGTGGGCAGTTATCGTGCTGTCCCACGTCGACTTGGCGGACATGTCCATTTGGATTGTGAGACGCTTCGAAGTCGCCGAGCTTCCTTGCTTCGCCAGATGCTCATTGATAGCCTTCACACCTGGCTCCTGGGAGAAGGCGTGTCGTAGCTTCTTGTATTCGAGAGATAGCTCACGCCGCTGATCCTCCGAGAGCGCGTCTCCAACAACCTGGGACACGTACTTGCTCGGGCCTCTGTGAATGCGAGTGAGACTTGTGTCGATCATCGCGGTCTTGAAGGGCACCGTCCTTCCTGTAACCCAGTCGCCGCTGAAAGCTCTCCACGTCGCCTTGTAGAATTCCACGGGGACAACGCTTGGGTTTGACTCGTCGCCTGCGTAATCCTTGAGTTCATCCAGGTAGTTGGAGTCAACTTCTATCGTCATTGCCAACCCAGGGCAGTTGAAGCCTCTCGCGTTGTTGGTTCCCTGCAGCTTGACCACGTCAGGATCGTCTGGATCAATCTCGAAGTACGCTTCGATTAGGATTCGCGGCGGTGCTGTTTCCTCGCCCTTTCGATGGGCATCGAAGAAACCCGCGACGTCTTCAGCATTAAAGAGGTACGGGTCAATCGCGTATTGGATGAGACGCCCGTTGTGAAGGCCTGTCAAGACAAGCCCGATAGCTTCCAGTAGAGAGCTCTTGCCGGTTTCATTGTCTCCAACGATAATGCTGAATCGAGGATCGACATCGAGATCGAAGTCAACGAATCGCTTGAAGCCTTCTATGTGAACCAGCGTCATCCGCACGGCTGCCTCCATCCGAACGTGCGTCTCTGCGTGGCCTCTATCCAGAGTATGGCAGGGAGGCGCATCGATCTTCTCATCACCTCATTGAGAGTTCCTCAGGTCATGCTAACACCGTCGGCGCGCCCAGGCAATCGCGGGCGCGCTGTGAAGGAGAGTGTAGCCACGATACAATCCCGCCCGGATCGGCTCAGGAGGTTGTTGTGGCAGAACGGAAGGTGGTTCTCGGCGTCACCGGGTCGATCGCGGCGTACAAGGCGGTCGATCTGGCGAGCAAGCTGACGCAGGCCGGTGTCGCCGTGCACACGGTGATGACGGAGAGTGCGACGAAGCTGGTCGGACCGGCGAGCTTCCGCGCGATCACCGGACATGCGGTGTCAACGGACATGTTCGAACTGACGAACCCGTTCGCGATCGAACATGTCTCGCTCGCCGAGGTCGCCGATCTGATCTTGATCGCACCCGCGACGGCGAACGTGATCGCCAAGATCGCGTGTGGGATCGCCGACGATCTCTTGACCTGCACGGTGCTCGCGACCCGCGCTCCCGTTCTGATCGCCCCGGCGATGCACACGGCGATGTGGGAGAACCCGGCGACGCAGCAGAACGTGAGGACCCTGCGCGAACGAGGGATCGGCTTCGTCGGCCCGGCGGTCGGTCGGCTCGCGTCCGGCGGCTACGGCGAGGGGCGCTTCGCGCCGGTCGTCGAAATCCTCGCCGAAGCGTTGCGGATCCTCGGCCGCTCGGGCGACCTCGCGGGACGCCGGATCGTGGTCACTGCAGCCGGCACGCGCGAGCCGATCGACCCAGTTCGCTTCCTCGGCAATCGATCGAGCGGGAAGATGGGTTTCGCCGTCGCCGAGGCGGCGCGAGACCGAGGAGCAACCGTCACCCTCGTCGCCGGTCCAACACAACTTGCCAAGCCTTCGGGCGTCGACATCGTCAGTGTCGAATCGGCATCCGAAATGCTCGAAGCCGTCCGCGCCGCTTGTGGCGACGCGGAGGCACTGATCATGTCCGCGGCCGTTGCGGACTACGCGCCGGTCTCACCCGCGAGCGAGAAGCTGAAAAAGGGCGACGGCGCGCTCGATCTGAAACTCGCGCGAACGGCCGACGTCCTCGACGCCGTCCGCGACGTCCCGGTCCGGGTTGGGTTCGCCGCTGAGACGGAGAACCTCGTCGACAACGCGCTGAAGAAGCTCGACGCGAAGGGGCTCGACCTGGTCGTTGCCAACGCGGTCGGCGGCGAGGAATCGCCGTTCGGCGCAGAGACGAACGCAGCGACCCTCCTCTCGGCGTCGGGGGAGATCGAGGAACTGCCGCGACTCTCGAAGCGCGAGTTGGCCGAGAGGATTCTCAATCGCGTCCGCGACCTCCTCGACGCGCGCTAGGGACGAGACCATGCCTTCGGAGACGCTTCGCCTCGGATTCGTCGGACCCGGAACCGTCGGGACGGCCATCGCGCGCGGCCTCGCGAGCGCGGGGTACCCTGTCGTCTCGATCTTCGGTCGGAACGCCGAGCGACTCGGCCGCGCCGTCGAGAGCATCCCCGGCGCGCGCGCCGCGGAGAGCGCGCAGGCGGTCGTCGACGCGGCCGACGTCATCTTCTTGACGGTCCCGGACGATGCGATCCGTCCGCTCGCCGACGGTCTCGCGTGGCGCCCGGGAAAGATCGCCGTCCACTGCTCCGGCGCCGCCTCCCTCGACCTCCTCGAGACGGCACGACAGCAGGGGGCGAAGGTCGGCGCCTTCCACCCGCTCCAGACCCTGGCGAGCCTCGATCAGGCGATGCGGAATCTCCCCGGCTCGGCGGTGGCGATCGAAGCGTCCGATCCCACACTCGAAGAGGCTCTCGCCCAAATGGCACGGGCGCTCGGTGGGCGGCCGTTCGTCCTTCACGGCGACAAGGCCCTCTATCACGCGAGCGCCGTTCTCGCCTGCAACGACGTGGTCACCCTCCTCGACGCCGCGGCCGGGCTCTGGGCGGACCTCGGATTCACCAAGGAAGAGGGGCTGAAGGCCCTCCTTCCTCTCGTCCGCGGGACGATCGAGAACCTGGATGCGATCGGACTTCCGAACGCGCTCACGGGGCCGGTCTCGCGCGGCGACGTGGGAACGATCGACAGGAACATCGCGGCCCTCTCGGAACACGACCCGGAGACGGCGGCCTTGTATGTCGAGCTGGCGCGAAGGACGATCCCGATCGCACGGGCGAAGGGAACACTCAGCGACGAGGCCGCCGTGCGGCTTCTCGAACACCTAGAGGCGGCCGAGGTGCGGCCGCTCGATCGCCAAGAAGCGAGGTGAACGTGATGCGCGTCACAACTGCGGACATCCGGAAGAAGAAGGAAAAGGGGGAGCGGTTCGCGGCAATCACCGCCTACGACGTCATCACCGCCCGGCTGGTCAACGAGGCCGGGATTCCGCTCATCCTCGTCGGCGATAGCCTCGGGATGGTCGTCCTCGGATACGACAGCACGATTCCGGTCACCCTCGATGACATCATCCATCACACGCGGGCCGTCGTTCGTGGAAATCAGAACGCCCTGATCGTCGCCGACCTTCCGTTCATGACCTACCACAAGTCTCCCGAGCAAGCACTCGAAAGCGCCGGCCGTTGCCTCCAAGAAGGGGGAGCGCAGGCGGTCAAACTCGAGGGAGGACGGACAATCGCGCCGACGGTCGCCCGGATCACGGGGGCCGGCATTCCCGTGATGGGACACCTCGGCCTGACGCCGCAGTCGATTCATCAGCTCGGCGGGTTCAAGGCTCAGGGAAAAGACGTCGCGCGTGCGCGCGAGCTGCTCGAAGACGCTCTCGCCCTTCAGGCCGCGGGCGCCTTCGCCATCGTGCTCGAGTGCGTCCCCGCCGAGCTCTCAAAGCTCATCACCGAGCGGCTGGCGATTCCGACCGTCGGCATCGGTGCGGGCCCGCACTGCGACGCCGAGATCCAGGTGATTGCCGATACGCTAGGATGGTTCTCCGACTTCGTCCCGAAGCACGCGCGCCAGTTCGCCAAGCTCGCCGACGAGGCGTCCGTCGCTCTGAAGGACTACGCGGCCGCCGTGAAGGCCGGAAGCTTTCCGACGGCGAAAGAGTCTCTCTCGGTCTCCGAAGACGTCATCCGAGCGCTCGAGGAGACCTTGGACGAGGAATCCGAACGCTGACGATGAAGACGGCGAGGACGATCGACGAGTTCCGCCGGCTCCGCGAACACCTCGCCGAGCCGGTCGGATTCGTCCCGACGATGGGCTATCTGCACGAGGGTCACCTCTCACTCGTGCGGCACGCGAAGCGCGCCGCCGCGTCCGTCGTTGCGAGCATCTTCGTCAATCCGTCGCAGTTTGCCCCGACGGAGGATCTGGCGGCGTATCCGCGGAACCTCGATCGCGATCTCGCTCTTCTCGAGGCCGAGGGCGTGGATCTGATCTTCCAACCGACAACCGAAGAGATGTACCCGAAGGGGTTCGATACCTGGGTCGACGTCGAGGAACTCACGCAGCGACTCGAAGGCGCGTCCCGGCCGACCCACTTCCGTGGCGTGGCGACCGTCGTCGCCAAGCTGTTCAACATCGTCCGACCGCAGGTCGCCGTCTTCGGGCAGAAGGATGCCCAGCAGGCGCTGGTCATTCGCCGCCTGATCGATGACTTGAGCTTCGACATCGACCTCATTGTCGCCCCGACGGTGCGCGAACCGGACGGTCTCGCGATGAGCAGCCGAAACGCATACTTGTCGCCCGAGGAGAGGGAGGCCGCCACCGCTCTCTGCCGCTCTCTAAGACACGCAGAGAACCTGTTCGCCGGGGGGGGACGCAATGCCGAGAATCTCCGCCACGCAATGATGGAGATTCTCGAAGCTGAAGCTCTGCTTCAGCCAATCTACGTCAGCGTCGCCGACATCGACACACTCGAGGAACTGGAGATGATCGATCGGAAGACGCTCGTCTCATTGGCCGCGCGCGTCGGGAAGGCCCGCCTGATAGATAATGTAGTCCTCCCGCCTGGAGAGGGACTGATATGAAGCTGCACACGCGTGAAAGGGCGATCCGCGCTCGAAGAGCGCGCCGCTTGATCGACAATGTGGTGCTACCACCAGGGGAGGGGCTCATCTCATGATTCTCGTCGGAGACGTAGGGAACACCCAGACCGTCCTCGGTCTGTGCGACGAAGATCAGCTCGTCGAGCACTGGCGGCTCACAACCGATCGGAATCGGACGTGCGACGAGCTGGCGATTCTCGTCCGCGGACTTGTACGGGAACGGCAGCACTCTACCGGCGAGGTCGACGGCATCGCGATCGCCTCCGTCGTCCCTTCGCTCTATCGCTCGCTCCACGGCGGCCTCTCGAAGGTCTTCGGGATC
>Ga0272444_10004988_pt1 | contig 11546 bp, 9 predicted proteins | sample SSMForm13_FD_201033 | JGI IMG/M metagenome (GOLD analysis project Ga0272444, IMG submission 201033) | Marine sediment archaeal communities from Little Sippewissett salt marsh, Falmouth, MA, United States - SSM-Form-13 | ecosystem: Environmental > Aquatic > Marine > Wetlands > Sediment ... | reverse complement strand
GCAGAAAATCCCAGCTCACCGCGTAGTGGTCGGCGGTCGGCACGACCACGCTGACCGCCTCGACCCTGCCCAGCAGCTCCCGGTGGCTGTCAAAGGCTTGGGTGCCGAGGCGCGCGGCCACCTCCCGGGCCCGGGCCAGATTCCGGTCCACCACCCCGACCAGTTCCACATCGGGCATGGCGGCGTATTTTTCGGCGTGAAACTCTCCGAGATAACCCACCCCGACCACCCCCACCCGCAGCTTGGCCATGTGTATCTTTCCTTTCCTGCCGGCGCCGGCCCTTGGCTATACTCCGCTGCGGGCGACAATCGCGATGCCGTAACGGTCGGCAAGGGCGACCATCTGGTCGCGATCGAAGACCACCGCCTTACCGGCCTCCACCGCCAGCACCCGTGCGTCGGCGGCCTGCATGCTGCGCACGGTTTCAGCCCCGATCGCCGGAACGTCGAAGCGCAAATCCTGGTTGGGTTTGCAGACCTTGACCACCACGGCCGTTCCCTTGCCCAGGCGCCCGCCACGGCGGATGGCGGCGTCGGTGCCGTCAATGGCCTCCACGGCGAGAACCGAGCCCCCGCCCACGACGACGCACTGGCCGATGTCCAGGCGCCCGATCTCTTTGGCCAGGCGCCAGCCCAGGGCGATGTCTTTTTCTTCGCTGCGGCTGGGCCGCCGCCGGGTCCAGCAGCCTTCGGGGGCCAACAGCTCGGGCAGCAGGAATGTGGACGGTCGGATGCGCACCCCTTTTTTTTCGAGAAAATCCGCAAAGGCCCGCAGCAGGCCGTCGTCGTGGGTGTGGCGCATTCTGGCGGCCAGGGCGATGGCCTGGATGTCGGGGCGAATGTCGGTGAACATCCGGGTTTTGCGGACAGCGCCCATCATGACGGCTTCGCAAACGCCGTGCTGCCGGAAAAACCGGACCAGCCGTGTGAGCTGCCCCAGGTGCAGCCACTCCAGGGCGGTCACCGTGTCGGCCAGGGCCGGGTCGGCCTCGTTGACATAGCCCACCGCGTAAACCCGGTAGCCTTTGGCGCTGGCGGCTTTGGCAAAGATAAGGGGAAACTGGCCGCCCCCTGCGATGAGTCCGATGGCTTGCATGGTGTCCGCGGCCGGGACCCGACGGTCCCGGCCCCCAAAAACGTTCAGCGGGTGATGCCCCGGTGAGAGGATTCAATGAACTTGATGAAATTGGCCACCTCGGGCACCAGGTCGACCTCGGCGCGGACGCGCTCCAGGGCCTCGTTGAGAGTCAGCCCGATGCGAAAGATGATCCGGTAGACTTGCTTGAGCAGCGCCAGCGACTTTTCCGAAAATCCGTGCCGCCGCAGCCCCACCCGGTTCAGCCCATGCAGCCTGGCGCGATCGCCGGCGGCGATTACGTAAGGCGGCACATCTTTCACCACGGCGGACTTGCCACCCACAAAGGCGTATTCCCCGATCCGCACGAACTGGTGGATGGCCACCAGGCCGCCAATGGTGGCATAGTCGCCGATGGTGATATGCCCGGCCAGGGTGGCCGCATTCGCCAGGACCACGCCGCTGCCCACCCGGCAGTCGTGGGCCACGTGGCTGTAGGCCATCAGCAGGCAGTGGTCCCCAACCTCGGTCACACCGCCGCCCTCGGCGGTGCCCCGGTGAACGGTGGTGAATTCGCGGATGATGGTGCCGCGACCGATCTTGGCGTAGGTCTTCTGCCCGGCGTACTTCACTGACTGGGGCGCCTCGCCGACGACCGCATGCGGAAAAATGCGACAATCAGGCCCGATGGTGGTGTGGGAGTCGATGACGCTGTGAGACCCGATGGTCGTGCCGGCCCCGATGACCGCATCGGCAGCCACGATGGCGTAGGGGCCGATCTCCACCTGGGGGTCGATCTCGGCCTGGGGGCTGACGATGGCGGTTTCGTGAATCATCCCTTTTCCCCGATGCTGGCCAGGCATTCCGCCTCGGCCACCAGGGTTTCGGCCACCTCCGCCCGGCCGGCCATCTTGAAGGCGTTTCCCCGCTGCCGCAGGAAATTGACCCGAAAAATCAGCTGGTCCCCGGGCACCACCGGCTTCCTGAACTTGACGTTGTTGAAGCCCATGAAATACACTTCCTGGCCGCGGCGCTCGGGCGGCAGCGACTCGTAGGCGAGAATCCCGCCGGCCTGGGCCAGGGCCTCCACGATCAGAACGCCGGGCATGATGGGGTTTCCCGGGAAATGCCCCTGAAAAAAAGGTTCGTTGATGGTCACGTTTTTAAGGGCCACGATATGTTCGCGCGGCACGATTTCAAGCACCCGGTCCACCAGGAGAAACGGGTAGCGGTGGGGCAGGTATGCCATGATTTTCTGGATGGGGTAGACGCTCATTTTTTTTCCTCTAACCTTTTGAGACGCTTTTCAAGCTCGGCCAGGCGGCGCGCCAGCTCCGGCAGCCGCGGCACCTCGCGGACCACCCGCAGCCACGTGCGGTGCGCCATGGCGGGCAGCCCCGAGGAGACCACCGTGCCGCTTTCGATGGATTTGCCGACCCCCGCCTGGGGTCCCACGGTCACATGATCGCCGAGGGTCAGGTGCCCGGCGATGCCCGCCTGCCCCGCCAGCACCGCGTGCTTGCCGATCACGGTGCTGCCGGAAATTCCCACCTGGGCGACGATAACGGAATTTTCGCCGACGGTGACGTTGTGGGCGATGTGGACCAGGTTGTCGGTTTTGGCCCCCTGTTTGATCCAGGTGGCACCGAAAGTGGCCCGATCGATGGTGTTCAGGGCTCCGATTTCGCAGTCGTCGTCGATTCGGACGCTGCCGGTGTGGGGAATTTTGCGGTAGCCCTCGCCCTCCGGGGCAAAGCCGAAGCCGTCGGCGCCGATGACCGACCCCGGGTTGAGGATCACCCGCCGCCCGATCCGGCAACGCCGCATGATGGTGACGTTGGGAAAAATCGTGGTGTCGTCGCCGATGGCGACCTCGTCGCCGATGAAAACCCCGGGGTGAACCGCCACCCGATCCCCCAAGCTGACGTTTTCGCCGATGAAGACCATCGGCGCGATGGCGGGCTCCACACCGACGCTGAAGCCGCCGCCGATCACGGCCGCGGGACTGATCCCGGCCGCCGGCCGCGGAAGCGGGTGCCATACGCTCAACAGGCGTGCAAAGGCGGCGGCGGGGTTTTCCACCCGGACAAGATTGCGGCCGGCGGCCTCGAAGCCCGGCGGCACCATCAGGGCACCGGCGCGGGTGGCATCGATCCGCTTGAGGTAGCGGGGGGCCCCCGCCAGGGCGATTTCATCGGGGGCGGCGGTTTCAAAGGCGGCGGCGCCGACGACGGCCTTTGCGGGATCGCCGCAGACCTCACCGCCCACCAGCTGCGCAATCGCCGCAAGGGTTAGCGTCATGTTCGAGACCTCACGGGCTGTCGGGTTTGCCGGCCGCCGCCGCGGCGCGAGCCAAGCGGTCGTCGTAGATCTGGATCACCTGGTCGGTGAGATCGTTGCTGCTCGGCGAATACAAGACGCCCGCTTTGTTGATTATCAGGAGATAACCCTCTTTTTTGCCGATCTCTTCGACGATGCCCAGGACCTCCTCCCGGATGCGCTGGACAAGGCGGTTTTCCAGGTCTTTCAGTTCGGCTTGAAAGCGCCGCTCGGAGGCTTGGAAAGCGCCAAACTTGAGGCGGTACTCGCGCTCCCGCTCCTCGCGCATTTCTTTGGTCATACCGGCGGCTTCCCGCTCCAACCGCTTTTCGAGGTCTTCGATCGGGGCGCCCAACTCCTTCAGCTCGGCCTCCATCGCCTTAATTCTTTGTTTTATTTCCGCCTGGGCGGCTTTGCCGGCTTGCGCCTGCTCGAAGACCTTGGCCAGATCGACGACCCCGATCCTGGCCACATCAGCGCCGGATGCGGCGCTGCAGAGCAGCAGCGTAAAAAGGACCGCCACGACGGCCTGGACGCTCTTGGGCATTGGATCCTCCATCTTGAAGGCGGTTTTCCGATGGCCCGGCGGCGGATCAGAAGGCGCCGCCCATGCCGAACTCCCACTTGCCACCCCCCTCGTCATCCTCGGGGTCGAGCACATAGCCGTATTCCAGCCGGATCGGGCCCATCGGGGAGTTCCAGCGGATGCCGGCCCCCGCGCTCTGGCGCAGGTCGGTGATGTCAAAATCCTGCTCTCCGCCGTAGACGTTGCCGGTATCGTAGAAGACCACCCCGGCCAGACCGGCCTCCTTGATCAGGGGGACGATATACTCCGCGTTGAAAAGCACCATGGAGGTGCCGCCGATGTCGTCGCCGTTGCTGTCCTGGATGCTGATATCGCGCCAGTCGAAGCCGCGCATGGTGTTGAGACCGCCAAGGTAGAAGCGCTCGTAGTCCGGCAGGATGCCGCCGGGGCCCCGGGTAACGTAGCCGCCTTCGGCGCGCAGAAATCCGGTGGTCTCCCAGAAAAGCGGGATGTAAATTCCCGCCTCGGCAGTCACCTTGGTAAAGGCGATGTCCCCGCCCAGCGGCCCGCCGGCATACTCAACCTCCAGCGAATGCTTCTGCCCCTCGGTGGGCAGGAAGAACCGGTCGCGGGAATCGTATTCCAGGCTTGTGGTCAGGCTGCTGGTGATGTTTTCACCCTCCAGCTGCTTGATGCTGCGGGCGGCATCCTCGTCGATGTCGGTGATGTCCGCCAACTCGAAGCGGTAGCCCAGATAGGCGCGCGTGTAATCGAAGACCGGGTAGCCGAATCTGAAGCCGAAGCCGATGCTTTCCTTGTCGTAATCGTTGTAGTCGACGTCCCATTTGAAAACGTTGCCGGTGGCGGAAAGGGGAATATCGAAGAGCCAGGGCTCGGTGAAGCTCAGCTGGTAGCGCGTGGACTTGCCGCCGAGATGCGCTGCAAGCTGCAGAACCTGCCCGCGGCCGAAAAGGTTGCGCTGGGAAATCTGGGCCACTGCGAAGAGACTCTCCGAGGTGCTGTACCCGCCACCAAAGCTGAAGGTGCCGGTGGGCTTTTCGGTGACATCGATCTTGAGGACCATCTGGTCCTCGGCGCTGCCCGGCAGGGTGTCCACCTTGACGTCGTCGAAATAGTCCAGGCGCTTCAGGTTGCGCACGCTGCGTTTGAGCTCCGCGCCGCTGTAGAGCTCCTGCTCATAGACGCTGAGCTGGCGGCGGATGACCTTGTCGCGGGTCTTGGTGTTGCCGCCGATGATGATCTTCTCAAAATAGACCGGCTGTCCCTGCTTGATGACGAAATCGATGTTGACCACCTGATTTTGCGGGTCGCGGTCGATTCTGGGGGCGATGTCCGCATAGGCGAAGCCCTCATCGGAGTAGAGGTCGGTGAGAACCAGGACGTCATTGCGCAGCACCTCCCGGCTGTAGTAGACCTCGTCGGTGATCTTGAGCTTCTCCAAAAGCTCACTCTCGGGTCGCACCAGATCACCGCTGACCCTCACCTCGCCGACCTTGAAGCGGGGCCCCTCGTCAATTTTGATGTCAACCTCGATCCAGCTGTCCTTGAAGTTGACCTGGGGCTCCGCAACCCGGGCCTGGATGTAGCCGGAGTTTTGGTAAAACGCGGTCAGCCGTGAGGCATCCTGGTTGAGGTCCTCCATGTTGAGTTCGCCCGAGGCGGTTATCCACGAAAGAAAACCTTTTTCCTTGGTTTTCATCAGTTTTTTGAGTTCTTTGTCGGAATAGGCCTCGTTGCCCTCCAGGATGATTTCACGGATTCGGACTTTTTCGCCTTCGTCCACGGTGAACTCCACATCGGCCTGATTGTTGGCGATCGGGTTGACGCTGTAGGTCACCTTGACGTTGTGGTAGTTCTTGTCCTTGTAAAGCTCTTCGATGCGCGCTAAATTGCGCTGGATGTTAACGAGGTTCAGGACCGCCCCGGTCTTGAAAGTCAAACTCTCTTTGATGGCGTTGTCTTCGAAGACGCGGTTGCCCTTGATGCGGATGATCCGCACGGTGGGTTTTTCGGTGACCTTGAAAATGATGACCTTGCCGTCGCCCTCGGTTTCGCTTTCCACCCGCACATCATCGAAATAGCCCATGCCGTAGACGGATTTGAGGTCCTGGGTGAGGCTTCCGGCCAGATAAACGTCGCCGGGCTGGGTTTGCACGATGCGCAGAATGGCATCCGATTCGATCCGTTTGTTGCCCTCCACCGTCACCCGCACCACCTTCTCGCGTCTGAAGAGCTTCGCCCCGATGTCGGTGGCCAGCTGTTTCAGGGCCGCCGACAGGGTTTCGAGACCGTCGCCCTCGGCGTAGAAGACCTCCGGCGGGTCGCTGCCGGCGGCGGCGGCCATTTGGGCGTCCAGGCTGAACTGCTCGCCCACCAGGGTCAGGCTGCCCCAGATCACGTGCCCGGCGCCGACCCGCGCCGCGATCTGCCGCCGGCCTGCGACATTCAGCGCTTCGAGGGTTTCCAGTTCGGCCGGCGCCAAGTCCGCGGCGACCAGCTGGGCACCTTCCTGGCTCAAATGCTTTCCCAAGATATCCGGGATTTCCTTCTGGAGATGGGACAGCGGCGCCTGGGCATACACCTGGAAAGGCAGCAGGGTGATGGGTACGGCATCCAGGGCGACCGCGGGCAGGGGCAGCACCCATGCGCAAATCGCTATCAGAAGGCTCAACCGCTTCGGCATAGGTCACTCCTCAGCCCGTTTCGACCAGTTTCCCGTCGGCGATCGTCACCCGGCGGCCCATGAAGGAGGCCAGCTCCGGGTTGTGGGTCACCACCACCAGCGCCATCCCCACCTCCCGGTTCAACTCCAGCAGCAGCCGGTGCACCTCTTCACTGTTGCGCTGGTCCAGGTTGCCGGTGGGCTCGTCGGCCAGCAGCAGCGCCGGTTTCAGAACCAGCGCCCTGGCAAGGGCCACCCGCTGCTGCTCTCCGCCGGAGAGTTTGTTGACCCGGTAATCCAGACGCGCTTCAAGACCGACCCGCACCAAGCCCTGGCGCGCCAGGGCCTGCGCCGCCTGCCGTTCCTGGCCGTTGATCAGGGCCGGCATCATCACGTTTTCAAGGGCGCTGAATTCCGGCAGGAGATGATGAAACTGAAAGACAAACCCGATCGAGGCGTTCCGGAAGCGCGCCAGGCGCAGGTCATCGTAGCGGAAGACGTCCTCGCCGCGGTAAAAGAGGCGCCCCGCCTCGGGACGGTCCAGGGTCCCCAGGATATGCAGCAGGGTCGACTTGCCAATGCCCGAGGCCCCCACCACGGCCACGGTTTCGGCGGCATTCAGCTCGAAATCGAGGTCGCAGAGCACCTCCAGATGGCTGCCGTTGCCGTGGTAGCTTTTTCGGATCCCGACCGCCCGCAGCAGCGGACCCGGCGCCGGATCGGCTTTGGCCGACGCCTCCGGGGGGCCGCCAGACGGTTTCAAGACGGTCTCAGCCATGGCGCAGGGCCTCCACCGGGTCCAGCCGCGACGCCTGCCGGGCGGGGTAGAGGGTCGCCAGAAAGCAGATCGCCAGGGCCGCCAGCGCGATCAGGACCACATCCAGGCCTTCCAGGCGCACCGGCAACGTGGTTATATAGTAGACATCCCCTGGAAGTTCAATAAACTTGTAGCGCTCCAGCAGGAAGCAGAGACCGAACCCCAGGGCCACCCCCAGCAGGGTGCCGAACGCCCCGATCATCATGCCCTTGAAGACGAAGATTTTACGAATGCTTCCGTCGGTGGCCCCCATGGTCTTTAAGATGGCGATGTCCTTGGCTTTTTCCATCACCATCATGATCAGCGATCCGGCGATGTTGAAGGCCGCCACCAGCACGATCAAGGTCAGAATGATAAACATGACGGTTTTCTCCAGCGTCAAGGCCGCCAAAAGGTTTTGATTCTTCTCCATCCAGTCCCGGGTCACGAAGGCCGGCCCGAGGGTCGCCCGAATCCGGCCGGCGATTTTTTTGACCGCATAGATGTCGGCGACCCGCAGTTCGATCCCGTTCGCCGCAGCAGGGTCCAGGTGGAGGAGCTTTTGCCCCTCCTCCAGGCTGATGAAGGCCAGGGAACCGTCGTACTCGTACATCCCGGTGGCAAAGACCCCCGCGACCTGAAAACGCCTCATGGAGGGCACATGCCCCACCGGGGAGAGCATCCCGCGGGGTGCGATCAGGTAGATCGTATCGTGGGTGAAAACCCCCAGGTTGCGGGCCAGCTCGCGCCCCAGCAGGATCCCCGGCAAAGACGCGCCGTCCGCGGGGCGGGCCAGCAGGCGGCTGTCGACGCCGCTGATGACCCCACCTGCGGTGTCGGGGTCGATTCCGCGCAGCACCGCGCCGGCGGCGCTGGACGCCGAGCGCAGCATGATCTGGGTCGCAACGAACGGGGTGGCTGCCCGAACCCCCTGGGTCCCGCCGATGGATGCCAGCACCTGGCGATAATCCGGCATGGCACCGTCCTGGCGGGCGATCACCAGATGGGATTCGATGCCGAGAATACGCGCCTTCAGATCGGATTCGAAGCCGGCCATGACCGCAATGACCACGATCAGGGCCATGACGCCGACGGTGACGCCGGCAACGGAAAGAAAGGTGATGAGGGAGATGAAGGTCAGCTTTTGTTTCGCCCTGAGATACCGGCCGCCTATGAAAGTTTCGAAGGACATTGAGACCCGATTTGAGGGATTGTCGAGGTTGCCCGCCGGATGTCACTTCGTCTGGGGCGCTTTGAGGCCGCGCAACGCCCACCGGCCCGGGGCGACAGGCCGTTGCCCGGCGGCTACTCCCGGGGCTTCATGTGGGGAAAGAGGATCACCTCCCGAATCGAAGCGGCATCGGTCAGCAGCATCGCCAAGCGGTCCACGCCGACCCCCTCCCCGGCCGTCGGCGGCATGCCGTACTCCAGGGCTTCGATGTAATCCGCATCCATGAAGTGAGCCTCCTGGTCGCCGGCTTCGCGGTCCTGGACCTGCTGCATGAATCGCCCTCTTTGATCGTCGGGGTCGTTGAGCTCCGAGAACCCGTTGGCGATTTCACGGCCGGCGATGAACAGCTCGAAGCGCTCGGTGAGCTCAGGCTGCGTGTCGCTGCGACGCGAAAGCGGCGAAACCTCTACCGGGTAGCCGCTGATAAAGGTTGGTTGAATCAGCTTGGGCTCCACCAGGACGTCGAAAAGCTTGGTGACCACCTTGCCCAGGCGGCCGGTTTTCGAGAGCTTGACGCCGTTTTGATCGGCGAAGGCGAGCAAACCGGCCTTGTCTTTGAGAAGCCCGGACGGAACCCCGCCCAGCTGCTCCAGTGCCCCGGCCAGGGTCATGCGGCGCCACTGGCCGCTCAAGTCCACCCGATCGCCCTGGTATTGGAAGGTCTCGGCACCGAGCACCTCGCGGGCCACGTAACGGAACATTTCCTCGGTCAGCGTCATCAGGTCGTGATAGGTGGCGTAGGCCTGGTAAAATTCGAGCATCGTGAATTCCGGGTTGTGCCGGGTGGAGATGCCTTCGTTGCGAAAATTGCGGTTGATTTCAAACACCCGCTCGAAACCGCCGACCACCAGCCGCTTGAGGTAGAGCTCGGGGGCGATGCGCAGGTAGAGGTCCATGTCCAGGGCGTTGTGATGGGTCACAAAGGGGGTGGCCTCGGCCCCGCCGGGAATGGGCTGCATCATGGGGGTTTCAACTTCAAGAAAATCCCGTTGCAGCAGGAAATCCCGGATGGCCTGGACGATCCGGCTGCGCCGGACAAATATGTCCCGCACCTCGGGGTTCATGATCAGATCGATGTAGCGCTGCCGGTAGCGCTTTTCGGGGTCCTTCAAGCCGTGAAACTTTTCGGGCAGGGGGCGGGTCGCTTTGGCGACCAGGCGGATCTCATCGGCCAGCAGGGTCCATTCGCCGGTTCGGGTCTGAAACACCCCGCCCCGCAGGCCGACGAAGTCGCCGATATCCAGCTGTTTGAAGAGCGCGTAATCGGCTTCCCCCACCCGGTCCCTGCGCACATAGGCCTGAAGCTGTCCGGTGCGATCACGAAAACGAATGAAGGCCGCCTTGCCGAATTTGTTGATGGCCATCATGCGGCCGGCCACGGCAAAAACCGGCCCATCTTCAGCCAGATTACCCGGGTTTTGGGCCAGTAGACCGAGGATGTCCGCCACCGTGTGGCTGACGGCGACGTCATTGGGAAACAGGGTGACGTTCTGCTGCTTAAGGGCATCCAGCTTTTCGCGTCTTTTCTCAATCAAACCGGTTTTCTGTTCACTGCTCATCGATTTTCCCGGGTCTTGCTCTGAACCGATCTTTGCACGCCGGGCGCACACCGGATCCATTTTGGGCGATAAAAAAAGCCGGAGAGGGGCTGCTCTACCGGTTGCAAGGTGAAGTTTAAGCGAAATTTGCTAACCTATTTGGTCAGGGGTGTCAAGAACAAGTTGGCGGGGAAATGCGATCGAAGGTCAAGCAAAAGGTGCTGCCGCAGTTGGGTTTGCTTTCGATATCCAGACGGGTGCGATAGGATTCCAGAATGCGCTGCACGATGGAGAGTCCCAAACCGGTGCCGGTGGCCTTGGTGGTAAAGAACGGATCGAAAATCGACTTGATGGTGGCCGCCGACATGCCGCAGCCGTCATCGGAAATCCGCACGCAGACGTGGCGTTTGCCGCTGGCGGCGACCGCCACGCGCACCTGGCCGTTGCCGGCAATGGCTTCGGCGGCATTGAGCAGCAGGTTCCAGCAGACCTGCTGCAGATGCATGGGATCCATTTCAACCCAGAGCCCTTGGCAGATATCTTTACGGACGGCGATCCGGCCGCTGAAGCTGCGGTCTTTTTCAAAGAGCTCGATGGCCGTCAGAAGCGCCGGCCCAAGATCGATGGGCTTGGCCTTGGCCACCGGGGGGCGCGCAAACAGCAGAAAGTTGGTCACCAGCGAACTCAGCCGGTCCGCCTCCCTGAGAATGATGGCCATCAAACGCTGGTGATCGGGGGCGAGGTGGAGATCCTCGCGCAGCAGCTGGATCGACCCGGTCAGGGCGGCCAGCGGATTTTTGATTTCATGGGCCAGTCCGGCCGCCATTTCACCGATGGCCGCAACGCGCTTGACGCGCCTGACATGGTCCGCCATGGCCTGCAGCTCCATGCGGCTTTTGCGAACCTGCTCTGAAAGCATACAGCTCAGGATCGCCACGGCATAGAAGGCCGACACGGTGATGCCCAGTTTGTAGAGCACGTAGCCGCCCCCGTAGCTGGCGATGGACGGGTTGGCGCTTGGGCCGAATGAGGCCAGGAACGCGAAAAAGTCCAACCCCACCAGCAGCGTATAACCCACGGCGCAGCAGGTCGCCACCACCAGGCAGCCCCGCCGGTAGAGCAGCATGCTGGAGTAGATGATCACCACCATGTAAAGAAACGGGAAAAGACTGGAGAAACTGCCGGTGAGAAAGATGATGAGGGTGACGATCTGGGTGTCGACGATGAGCTGCACGTAGGCCAGCATCATTTTTCGCCTGACCCGCGGCAGCAAAATCCCGTAAACGAATGAAAGCAGAAAAATTCCGGCCGTCAGCCCATAGAGCGCCACCAGGGGCCGCGCCAGAAAGGAGGACCCTTCACCCAGCTGGAGTAAAAC
>Ga0272444_10004987_pt1 | contig 11547 bp, 11 predicted proteins | sample SSMForm13_FD_201033 | JGI IMG/M metagenome (GOLD analysis project Ga0272444, IMG submission 201033) | Marine sediment archaeal communities from Little Sippewissett salt marsh, Falmouth, MA, United States - SSM-Form-13 | ecosystem: Environmental > Aquatic > Marine > Wetlands > Sediment ... | reverse complement strand
CCTTAACCATGATTTACCGAACTTCATTTGGCGTTCCCGCATGGCGTTTGAGAGGTCCCTTCGAAGAACTGGACCTGATTCGCAGACAGATGGATCGACTGTTCGATAATCTGAGCGATAAAACCACATCGCGCATGAGCGCGGGTGTGTTCCCGCTCATTAATCTGACCGAAGACATCGAAAATTACTACATCCGGGCTGAGCTGCCGGGCGTGGCCGCCGGGGAGCTGGACATCCAGGCCACCGCCAACAGCGTTTCCATCAGCGGTGAACGCAAAACAGACAATGAAGGCAAAGACGTCCGCTACCATCGCCGGGAGCGGGATGCGGGAAAGTTCTCCAGAGTGGTCACCCTGCCCGGCGACGTCGAAAGCGCCGACATTGAAGCCAAAATGGAAAACGGGCTGCTGACGGTTACCGTTCCCAAAGCAGAGAAAGCCAAACCACGGCAGATAACGGTTTCCTGAAACAAACCGTATCTCTTCGAAAAAAGGAGGGGATGAACATGACCGACGCCGAATCCAAAGAAATCAAGGTCAGAGAAAAAAAGGAGCTGACGACTCCGGCGGAGCAGACACGGCCGGGGCTGGTTTTCACTCCCGACGTGGATATCTATGAAACCGACAAGGAGATCAAGCTGCTGGCGGACATGCCGGGCGTAAATCCGGATGATCTGACCATCGACCTGAAAGATGACGTGCTGACGCTGACGGCCGACACCTGCGACGCCAAAGCTGATGCAGAGGAGGAAGTGTACACCGAGTACAACACCGGCAAGTACTATCGCCAGTTTACCCTGTCCGAAGTCATCGATCAGGAAAAGATCGACGCCAAACTCAAAGACGGTGTGCTGTGGCTGTCGCTGCCGAAAGTTGAAAAAGCCGCTCCGCGCAAAATCACCGTCACAACCTGATAACTTTCCAATCCAAGCCGGCGGCCATAAATCCCAGTGCCGCCGGCGCTTATATTCTGGCAACCGAAACGCGGTCCGCCCGGGACCGGGATGTGGCATCGACATGAATAATCTGAGGGAGAAGCGGGATGCCCAAAGATTACTATATCACCTTAGGCGTTGAACGCGGCGCCAGCGCGAACAGTATCAAGAAAGCCTACCGGCGGGTCGTTAAGCAGCTTCACCCGGATGTCACCCACTCCTCGACCACGGCACCACAATTTTTAACCGCCCAAAAAGCCTATGAAACCCTGATGGACGAAAAGAAGCGGCGGCAATACGACGATACCCTGACACGCCGTCCAACCGCCGATCCATTTGTCTCCCGAAAGCGGGCCGGCACACGCTCCGGCGCGGCGTCCCTGCAATGCCGATCCGAAATGGAGGCGTTTTTTGGCGGGATACCGCCGGATCCATTCGGTCGGGTTTCAGCCGGCGGCGGCCGGGACTTGTACTGCGAGGTTGTCCTGACTCCCGAAGAGGCCTTTCGTGGCGGTCTGTTTCCACTGCGGATACCGGTTTATGAAGCATGCGCCGCTTGCGGGGGAGTGGGGCATCAGCATGTTTTTTTCTGTCCCACCTGCCGCGGTGCGGGCCATATCCTGGCAGAGCGGTCTGTTTCGCTGTGCATTCCGCCCCGTACCCGTACCGGCACGCGGGCCACCATTTCCATGGAAGATGTCGGCCTTCGCGGCGTAGCGTTAACCATTCAGATATTTGTAGATTCGGGAGCTATCGATTAAAGGAGAGGATTTATGAGAAAAACGCACTGGTATAAATGGTTCGGCATCGTGCTGATCAGCGCAGCCATCTTCAGTCCGGGTCCGGGGTGGAGCGCAGCCGGAGAAACGGATGCACAAACGCCTGAACGGCTTGTCACCATGGCGGTGCAATACCCGGCCGTCAGTGTTGCGCCCGACGAAGATGTCAGCATGGATGTCATCTTCTATAACAAAGGCCGGCGGGATGAAAATGTGGCGGTGTGGATCGAAAACCGCCCGGAGCAGTGGAAAGCCCGCATTAAAACCTACCGCTACACCGTCGGTAGCCTGCACGTACCGGCGGAAAGCCAGAAAACCCTGACTTTTGAAGCCCATCCGCCCCAGGATATCCCCGACGGAGACTATACGTTTGAAATCGCGGCTGAAACAGCGGACGGCTTTTTTGAAATGCGGCAGCCGATCCAGGTCACCATTGAGCGGATGCCGGCCGCCGCCCGGGATGCCAAAGGGGTCAAGCTCACCACCTCCTACCCGGTGATCCGGGGGCCTTCGGACGCCAAGTTCGAATTTTCGGTGGATGTGGAAAGTGAACTGGAACAGGACGCGGTCTTCGATCTGTTTGCCAAGGGACCGGAAGGCTGGGAAATCAACTTCAAGCCGGCCTACGAATCCAAATATATTTCAAGCCTGCGGCTCAAGGCGGGTCAGAACCAGTCAGTGGATGTGGAAGTCAAGCCGGCCATAAACGCCCAGGCCGGCAAATTTCCCATCCAGATCCGTGTCAGCTCGGGCGAAGCCAAAACAGAAGCCGAGCTGATGGTGATTCTTACCGGAACCTATGCCCTCGACGTGGGCACGGCCAGCGGACTGCTGTCGCTGGACGCCCGGCAGGGAAAAACCGCCAGCGTGTCCATTTACGTTGAAAACACGGGATCCGCCCCGAACAACAACATTTCCTTCATGTCGTTCAAACCCGAAAACTGGACGGTTGAATTCGAACCTGAAAAAATCGAAGGCCTGCCGCCCGGTGAAATCGAACAGGTGGATGTCCGCATCACCCCCGACAAGGACGCCCTGGTGGGCGATTATTCCGTCAGCCTCCAGATCGAAGGCGAAAAAAGCAAAAAGCCGGTGGAATTCAGAGTCAGCGTGAAGGCCTCTTCCGCCTGGGCCTGGGTGGGCATCGCCATTATCGTGCTGGTGATCATTCTGTTGACCATCATGTTCCGCAAGCTGGGAAGACGATAAAATGAGGGCTGAAAACATCATACAGACAAATGAATTGACCAAGGTGTACAAGCAGTACACGGCGGTTTCCAATTTGACGTTTTCCGTGCGTGAAGGTGAAATATTCGGCTTCCTGGGTCCCAACGGCGCCGGAAAAACCACCACCCTGCTGATGCTCATGGGGTTGACGGAACCGACCAGCGGTCATGCGCGCATTCTAGGAGTCGACCCATTCCGGGATCCCCTCCGGGTCAAACGTGCAATTGGCTATTTGCCTGAAAATATGGGTTTTTATCGCGATCTGAACGCCAGGCAAACCCTCCAGTTCATCGCCGAACTAAACGGCATTCAACAGCAGACAGCGGCGGAACACATCGAAAATGCGCTGAGCGCGGTCGGTCTTCAAGCGGAGAGCGAGAAAAAAGTCGGCGCCTATTCACGCGGGATGCGCCAGCGGCTCGGCATTGCGGAAGTGCTGGTAAAAGAGCCGGAAATTGCCTTTCTGGACGAACCCACGCTGGGACTGGACCCGGATTCCTCCAACCGCATCATCGAAATGATCGAAACCCTCAGCCGTGAGAAAAAAATGACGGTTCTTCTATCTTCCCATCTGCTGCATCAGGTGCAGAAAATATGCAGCCGCATCGGCATCATGATCAAGGGCCAGATGGTCGCACAGGGAACGCTCGATCAGCTGGCGCAGGAGAAACTGGGGGTCGGTCAGGAAAAATTTACCCTTGAAGAGATCTACATGAAATATTTTCAGGAGGCCTGATCCATGAACGGTATGCTGGTCATCTACCGCAAAGAGCTTTCGGATCATTTCAGCAGCTATCGATTTCTGCTGCTGTTCGCCGTCGTCGCCATGATCAGCATGATTACGGCGTACATGGCCGCCACGTCCATGGCCAGTAATCTGAAAAGTCTCGCCAAGCCGGACTTCGTGTTCCTGATGATGTTCACCTCCGCCGGCGCCGGCTTTTCCCTGGTGGACTTCATCTCGTTTTTCGGCCCCTTGATCGGCATCATCCTCGGTTTCGACACGATCAACAGGGAACGCAACGAGGGTACGCTCAGCAAGCTGGTGTCGCAACCGATATACCGGGATGCCGTCGTCAACGGCAAATTCTTAGCCGGCATCAGCCTGATCGCCATCATGATGGCCTCCCTGCTGCTGGTCACTTCGGCCCTGGGGCTGATCGTCATCGGCATCGTTCCCGGGGTGGAAGCCCTGTGGCGGATTGCGATATACCTGGTCATCAGTATTTTTTACATCGCATTCTGGCTCGGGCTTTCCATTCTGTTTTCGATCATTTTCAGGAGCGTGGCCACCTCCGCTCTGGCAGCCCTGGCGGCGTGGATTTTCCTATCCTTTTTCGTTTCCCTGGGCGCCAACGCGGTGGCCGGCGCGCTGGTCCCGGATGTCGGCGATGCGGATTCAGCGGACGTGATTCAGCGCGCACGCATTGAAAAATCGATCTCCCTGATGTCGCCGATGGCGCTGTACGCCGATGCCACCGCCACCATTGTGGACCCCATGCGCAAAACCACGCGTTCGGTCGTCCAGCTCGGGATGATGGAACGGCTTTCCATGGCACGTTTTTCCGGCCCCCTGCCCCTTGGCCAGAGCGTGCTGATCGTACTGCCCTATATCATTGCACTGATGGCCTGTACGGTGGTATGTTTCGGCCTTTCCTACAGCGTCTTCATGCGCCAGGAAATCCGTTCGCTTTAGCCCGTCGGGCAAAAATTCCTTGTCCTCAACCCCGGGTCTATTATAAAGAAGCAGCCGGGTGTTGAGGGAAAGGAAATGATCATGATCACCTTGCTCGACTACGGCGCCGGCAATGTCCGCAGTGTTGTCAACGCCATCGAAAAATTGGGGGAAAACGTGCGGATCGCGTCCGCGGTGCGTGACATCGAGACGGCCGAAAAATTGATTTTCCCCGGCGTAGGCAATTTTGACAACATGATGCGTATTCTGGATGCCAAAGGATATATCGGTCCGCTGAAAACCTACCTGAACGCGCAGAAACCGTTTCTGGGGATCTGTCTGGGCATGCACGCCCTGTTTGACGGCAGTGAGGAGGCACCGGATCTTCCCGGTCTGGGAATCATTCCGGGCCGCGTCAAACGTTTCGCCGTGGACCGGCCCGTGCCGCACATGGGTTGGAACGGTCTTCTGGTCCGACGGCCGTCAAGGCTGCTGCAGGAAGTCCACGGCGGCGAACGGTTCTATTTCGTCCACTCGTATTTTGCCGTCCCGAACGATCCCGAAGCAGTGCTCACCGAAACCGACTATGGCCAACGCTTTGTCAGCGGCGTCCAGCACGGCAACCTGACGGCGGTTCAATTTCATCCCGAAAAAAGCGGCCGCGCCGGACATCGGATTCTCGAAAATTTTATCCGCTTTCCGGAGCCCGGCCCCCCGCCGGCGCCGCCCGCCAAAACGGAATTGGCCAAACGCATCATCGCCTGTCTTGACGTCCGCATGGACGACCATGGTGAACTGGTGGTCACCAAGGGGGACCAGTACGACGTGCGGGAGAAAGGCAGCGTTCGCAATCTGGGCCGGCCGGTGGATCTGGCCAGACGCTATTACGAGGAAGGCGCCGATGAAATCACCTTCCTGAACATCACCGGCTACCGGGATTATCCGCTTGCCGACATGCCCATGCTGCGGGTGTTGCAGCAGGCATCCCGCAATGTTTTTGTACCATTGACCATCGGCGGCGGGATTCGTGGCTATCGGGATAAAAACGGTGACAGCCACAGTGCGCTTGAAGTGGCGGCCGCCTACTTTCGGGCGGGCGCCGACAAAATCTCCATCGGCAGCGATGCCGTCGCCATCGCTGAAAACTTTTTACAAACCGGCGTTGCCACCGGAAACAGCGCGATCGAACAGATATCGCGCGTGTACGGCAATCAGGCCGTCGTCGTGTCGGCGGACCCGCGTCGCGTTTACACGGCATCAGCGGAAAAGGGCGGGCATCACGTCATACCGACCCGGTTCCCCGGCCCTCGGGGGGAGCGCTATTGCTGGTATCAGTGCACCGTGAAGGGCGGCCGCGAAAACCGCAACCTGGATGCGGTCACCCTTTGCCGGATCTGTGAACGCCTCGGGGCCGGTGAAATACTGTTGAACTGCATCGACCGCGACGGCACCAACGCCGGCTTCGACCTCGAGCTCATCAATGCCGTGACGGCGGCGGTTTCCATTCCGGTCATCGCTTCCAGCGGGGCCGGCAACGTCGACCATTTTATGGAGGTTTTCACCGAAACCAGGGCGGAAGCGGCACTTGCCGCGGGTATTTTTCACCGCAGGGAAGTGCCGATCGCCGCCGTCAAGGACCATTTGAAAAACAAAGTGGCCGTCCGCGCCTGACGCCCCGCGCTGTTGCCGCATCGGAAAGGACGCGGAAACAAGGCTGAAAGGAAACCATGTCATCACCCAAGCCGAACGTTGACTTGTTTGACAAATGTGACACCGATGCCGGCTACTTCGGCCTTTTTCGGAAAGAAAACGACTATTACTTTTCACGGCCGATTCTTGATCCCCATCCCGGCGCACGGATGATGTTTGAAGGACGGGAGTGTGTGCAGTGGTCCATCAACAATTACCTGGGACTGGCCGAAAACGAAGAACTCCAGGCGCTTTCCGTGGCAGCGGCGCAGCGCTACGGCAGCGGCGCCCCCATGGGGTCCCGTATGATGACGGGCAATACCGAAATGCACCGGGAGCTGGAAAGCCGGTTGGCCGATTTTCTCGAAAAGGAAGCCAGCATTCTATTCAACTACGGCTACCTGGGCGTCATCGGCACCATCTCTTCCCTCGTAGGCCGGAATGACACCATCGTTTTCGACAAACTGTCCCATGCCTCGATGGTCGACGGCGTGCTGGGATCCCGGGCCGAATTCCGGGTGTTTCGCCACAACGACATGAACAGTCTGGAGAGCCGCCTCAAGCGTATCAACCAGAGCCGCAAAGGCGGCGTTTTGATCGTCACCGAAGGCGTTTTCGGTATGCAGGGAGATCTGGCGGATCTTCCCAACATTTGTGAATTGAAAGAAAAATACGGCGCGCGGCTGTACGTGGACGACGCCCATGGATTCGGAGTGATGGGGGCCAGCGGCCAGGGCACCGCCGCCTACTTCGGCGTTCACGACCGCCTCGACATCTACTTCGGAACATTTGCCAAAGCCTTTGCCGCCATCGGCGGCGTCAGCGCCGCCGACCAGCGGGTGATCGACTGGATCCGCTACAACGCCCGCACCCAGGTCTTTGCCAAAAGCCTCCCCATGATCTATGTGACGGTTTTGTTGAAAACCCTGGAAATCATCCGCAACGACCACCGGCGCCGGGAACGGATGTGGGCCAATGCCGAAAAACTGAAAACCGGCCTGCGGCAGCTGGGCTTCACGGTCGGTGCCGTGCCTTCTCCCATCACCCCGGTCTACGTCCCGGCGGGGGACAAGGAAATCGGAAAGGAGATGGTGCGCCGTATCCGCGACCAGGGTGTGTTCATTACCGGCGTCATGTACCCGGTGGTCCCCCGGGATATTATCCTCTTTCGCATGATACCCACCGCCTCCCACACCGAAGAGGACATCCAGCGAACGCTTCAGGCGTTTAAAAAAGTCAGAGACGACATGAAGCTGGAACTGATGCCCTCTGCGCTGCAAAAAAATTAATGGGCGCCGGCGATCACGTTCTGGTCACGGGTGCATCGCAGGGCATCGGACGAGCGATTGCACGGCATCTAAGCCTTCGGGGATATCGGATCATCGGCACCAGTCGGCGGCCGGCCGACATTGAAAAACCGCTGCCGCACGTCCGCTACATGCCGCTCGACCTGAACGACCCGGATTCCATCAAGAACTGCATCGCCGGCATCCGGGACATCGACATTCTCATCAACAACGCCGGCCGCAGCCATATAGCGCCGGCGGAAACCTATCCGCTGCAACGGGTAAACGCCCTTTTTCAAACCAACCTTTTCGGCCCTATCCAGCTGATACAGGGGTTCCTGCCGGGAATGCGGCAGCGCCGCTATGGTTTCATCATCAACATCGGGTCTCTTGTCGGGCGCTTTTCCCTCCCTTTTCAGGCAAGCTACGCCGCCAGCAAATCGGCGCTGACTGTTTACAGCCAGGCCCTGCGCAGCGAGATGCGGCCTTTCGGCATTCGGGTAACGGTGCTGGAGCCGGGGGATGTTCGCACCACGATCAAACCCGATTCAGCCGAAAATATCGGCACCGCCTACACATCCCGCCTCGACCGCTTTTCCGCGGCGCGGCTCGCCCGCATGAAAAAAGCGCGACATCCAGATGGGGTGGCCCGAAAAATCGTTCACATTCTGCGGCAAAGGCACCCGGCGCCGGGCTATGCCATGGATGCCGGCGGCGCTCTGCTGCTGCTGGCCCAACGTCTGCTGCCGGCTCGCGTGGTGGAAGCCCTTGTCTGTCGGACCTACGGACTTGACGGCGTTGAAAAGAAGGGTTCAAGGAAACAAAGCGGCAAGGTATTGAAATGATGTTTACGACACTGTTAACTCGCCGAAAACAGAAACAACATTTATGGGAAGCTGTACTATATCGTCTCCATCGCCGCAAAACGGGGCTCGTGCAAGGGCAGCAGGATGTCGGCCTTCTGCTTGACAGTCATTAGAATGTCGTAAGCCTCGTAGGTATGGACATGTGTACCCGGCGGAATGACGTCCATTTCCATAGCCCGGATCCCCTTGGGCGGGTAAAAATTTTCATCGATGGTGCAAAAACCGGTGATGACCGCCGTCCCGGCAGCAGTCTCCACGAATATGCTCAAACCGCCCTTGGTATGGGCGGGCGTGTGCACCACCCTTATGCCGGGTACGATTTCCCGGTCGACGGACACGATCGACAACTGATCGTTTTCCTCGATTTCAGCCACATAATCCTCCAGGTATCGAAAATCAAGCGGATGCGGCTGGTGGATGCTCTTGAGCTCCTCTTCGTGCGCATAAAAAACTGCATTGGTGCAGCGGTAGTCGTTTTCACAGTGATCGTTGTGAAGGTGGGTGTGAATGACCACATCAATGTCTTCCGGCGCGAGGCCCCATCGGGCAAGCCCCTCTTCGAACGTGTAAATCGGACCGCCGATGGCTGCTGCCCTGTCCTCCGACTGGATCGGGTGCATTTCACCGGTATCCACCAGAATACGCCGCTCGCCGCCCTCGATGTACCAGCAGTAGATGGGGATGGTGTATGTTTCGCCATAGCCGTGCTGGTAGGTCATCATGGTCTTGTCGAAAATTTTGGACCCCATTACAATGGGATGGATGCGGTAGGTCGTCATGCTTTATTTATTTCTTCTGAATTATTGGACCGTTAATATCTATACCGCCCCGTGTATCGCTGCGGGCTGAGCGCCTTCAGTTCGCCCTTGACCCTGTCGCTGACATCGAGGCCGTCGACAAAAGCGGCGATGTGTTGACGGTCGATAACGGCGTGCGTCCTTGTCAGACGCTTCAGCGCTTCGTACGGTTCAGGGTAGCCTTCCCGGCGCAGAATCGTCTGAATGCCTTCCGCCACCACGGCCCAGTTGCCGTCCAGATCCCGGGCGATCGTCTGCGGATTCAGAATCAGTTTGCCGGTGCCGCGTTGGATGCTTTTCAGGGCCACCAGCATATGCGCCAGCGGCACACCGATGTTGCGCATGACCGTTGAATCGGTCAAATCCCGCTGCAGGCGGGAAATGGGCAGTTTTGCCGAAAGATGCTCAAAAACAGCGTTGGCGACCCCGAAATTGCCTTCCGCATTTTCAAAGTCGATGGGGTTGACCTTATGGGGCATGGTGGAGGAGCCCACCTCGCCGGCGGCGATTTTCTGCTTGAAATAGTCAAGCGAAATGTAGGCCCACACATCCCGGCAGAAATCGATCAGAATCGTATTAACGCGTTTCAGGTTGTCACAGAAGGCCCCCAGGTGATCATAGTGATCGATCTGCGTCGTCACCGATGACCGCACCAGTCCCAGCGATTGGGAAACAAAGTGATCGGCGAAATCAATCCAGTCAATATCGGGGTAGGCGGCATAATGCGCGTTGAAATTGCCGGTGGCGCCCCCGAACTTGGCTGCGAAGGGAATTTGTTCAACCAGCTTCAGCTGCTGTATCAGGCGGTCTGCAAAAACATACAGCTCCTTTCCCATACTGGTGGGCGACGCAGGCTGTCCGTGCGTTCTGGCCAGCATGACCACATCCCGCCATGCAACCGCCATGTCTTTGATGGACGTCAGAACATCTGTGAGCGCGGGTTGAATCACTGCGCGCCAGGCGTTTTTTAAACTCAAAGGCACGGCGGCGTTGGTGACGTCCTGCGATGTCAGGCCGAAGTGAACAAACTCCGCGAAGCCACCCAGCCCCATTTCGCAAAAACTCTCTTTCAAAAAGTATTCAACCGCTTTGACGTCGTGGTTTGTGCGCTTCTCTATCTCTTTGACCCGCTGCGCCTGAGCGGCGGAGAAGGTCTTGATGAGACGGCGCAGGGAAAGAAAACGTTCTCGGGGAAAATCAACCAACTGCGGCAGAGGAATTTCACAAAGAGCGATGAAGTACTCGATCTCCACCCGGATGCGATAGTAGATCAGGGCCTGTTCGGAAAAATAATCGGACAGCGGCTCGCATGCGGCACGATAGCGGCCGTCGATGGGCGAAATGGCATTCAGCGGCGTCAGAGGCATGGCGGCGTCTTCCCTTTCATTGGCAGAATGATTTCCTTCAGCGGTCGCTTGGGCACGTGGTGCACCATTTGTTCATCGCGCCAGTACCGGATGTCCCCCCCGGCCGCCATCTCTTCGATCTGCACCTTTTCCCGGGGTTTGCCGAGCGCCAGCACCAGCAGAATTTCAAAGCGTTCTTCAATGGCCAGATCCCTGCACAGGCCGCTGCGGTTGATGCTGGCCAGAATACAGCCGCCCAGACCCTTTTCGACCGCACCCAGCAGCATGCTCTGGCAGGCGATGCCGTGATCGCAGAAAAAATGGTCATGGATGGCCGTGTCTCCCAGAACCAGAATGTAGGCCGCCGGCCGCTCGCCCTCAGACGGCCCGGGCCAGTCCCCGAGGTAGGCGGCCCAGCCCAATCTTTTGAAGATGAGCGCATTGGTGGCCGCGTCGCAGGAAAGCATGTATTTAAGAGATTGGAGATTGGCCCCTGATGCGGAATGGCGCGCCAGATCCACCAGCGCCGTGAGGGTCTCCATGGATACCTTATGATCCTGGTAAAACCGGCGGTAGCTCCGGTTGCGATGGACGAGGTCTTTGAGCATCACGCGGCTCCTTAAATTTTCATGCGCGATGGGCGACGGCAGCACATGAACCAATGTTAACAGCTAATGGCGAATACAACGTCCCAAAAATGTTATCCCTGATTCCGGCTATTTAAAATTGTCGTCAATGGCTGATCAAGTTAAATCACAATACGCAAATCCCAAATCACAAACAATATCCAAATACCAATGTTCAAAATCTCAAACGGAACGCAAAGCAGTTGTTTGTTATTTGGTGCTTGAGATTTGAAATTTATTTGTTATTGAGCCAATTTAACAGCCTGAAAACCGCGCCGGCGGCCAGCGCGGGATAGTTCCCAAAACGCGATCAACCCAAATT
>Ga0272444_10004986_pt1 | contig 11549 bp, 11 predicted proteins | sample SSMForm13_FD_201033 | JGI IMG/M metagenome (GOLD analysis project Ga0272444, IMG submission 201033) | Marine sediment archaeal communities from Little Sippewissett salt marsh, Falmouth, MA, United States - SSM-Form-13 | ecosystem: Environmental > Aquatic > Marine > Wetlands > Sediment ... | reverse complement strand
GGTTCCCTCATTCCCCCCAACATCATTTCTGACTATGGAAGGAGAAGATGATTATGAAGAAGTCATCACGGCGAAGGGTACGTTTTGTTTTGATCCGGAAGGTGGTCTTATTGTTTTTACCGCTGGCATTTTTCTTGACTTCCACCGCATGGGCAAACCCCGGGATATTGCAGCTTGCCACCCGGGACGGTTTTTCAACAATCAATTTCCCGACCGGCTGATCACGTTGGTCCATTAATAACACCCCCTTTATTAGCAGGAGATATTATGCGCGAAGCAGTCATTGTCAGCGCCGTGCGTACGCCGCTGGGCGGTTTTAACGGATCCCTGGCCGGCATCGGCGCCACGGATCTGGGTGCCATTGTAATCGAAGAAGCGATCAAACGCGCCGGAATAGAAAAAAAGAGCGTTGATGAAGTCCTCATGGGCCAGGTGCTGCCTTGCGGCTACGGTCAGAACCCGGCCAAGCAGGCGGCGGTCAAAGCCGGCATGCCCTGGAAAGCGGAGTGCATCACGGTCAACAAAGTGTGCGGCTCGGCGCTGAAAACCGTCATGCTGGGCGCTCAGGCCATTCAACTGGGCGATGCCGATATCGTGGTCGCCGGCGGCATGGAAAACATGAGCCTGGCGCCCTATTACCTGGAAAAGGCCCGTTTCGGGTACCGTATGGGCCCCGGCCAGTTGCATGATTCCATGATTCATGACGGCCTGTGGGACATCGTCAATGATTTTCATATGGGCATGTCCAACGAGTTGTGCTCCGAGCGCTACGATGTCAGCCGGGAAGACCAGGACCGCTATGCGGCCGAGTCCTATCGTCGGGCCGTGGAATCCATTGAAAGCGGTCGGTTCGATGCCGAAATCGTTCCCGTGCCGATTCCCCAGCGCAAAGGGGAACCCAAACTGTTCAGCCGCGACGAATGTCCCCGGGAGACACCTTATGACGCTTTGGCCAAGATGAAGGCGGCATTTAAAAAAGATGGATTGGGAACCGCCGGCAATGCATCCATCATCAGCGACGGCGCCGCCGCGGTGGTGCTCATGTCCCGCGAAACAGCCGAGGCCCTGGGATGCACCATCATGGCCACCGTCGGCGCCCAGGCCTCCTACGGCATCGACATGCAATACGTACTGGTGGCGCCCATCTGGGCGATTCCCAAATGCCTGAAGAAAGAAGGCATCGGCATCGACGACGTGGATCTTTACGAAGTCAACGAGGCCTTTTCCGGATCCACCGTAGCCGTGATGAAAGAATTGGGGCTCTCCGCCGACAAAACCAATGTCAACGGTGGCAGTGTGGCTCTGGGACACCCCATCGGCGCCAGTGGCTGCCGGGTGCTGGTGACCCTTTTGTATGAAATGATTCGCCGCGATAAAAAAAACGGCTTGGCGTCCCTGTGCCTGGGCGGCGGCGAGGCGGTGGCCATGATCGTCAAGCGGTAAAGGAATACCGGCCTTGGTCATCGTTTGGGCCAGGCAGCAATTTTGAAAGTAACAGAAGACACCTGGTTCCCACGCTCTGCGTGGGAACCCCTATTCCAGTCGTCAAATCGAAGCGGTTTGCCGCGATGCAGGATCAATGAACATTCAAATGGTCCTCTTATCGGCGCGTTCAAAACATCCCCGCTTTATAGAAAGTGCTCCGGATGCTCTGTAATAAAAGTAGAAAAAGATATTTAAAATAACACTTTTTGCTTAATCTCTCACTTGTCAAAACTAAACAATGGGCGTGCTGTTTCGCCACCAGAGAAACGATCACCAGGAAAAAGCTTATGACCTAGCTTTACTCGTTTTCCTATCAGGTCCATGCTGGCTTCGGATGGATCGATATCGATGAGGTTTCCAGCGATCCAGGCCCCTTCGTCTAGTTCAATCATTACTATGGTATAGGGAACTTCTGCTTCTTTGCCTTCAGCTGCCACATATGTTGTCGTGAAGGTGTCGACAAGTCCAACTTTTGCCCCTTCAACTTGGCGGCCTTGATCGACCAGCTCACCTCTCAGTTGACGCGTGATTTCATATACTTGAGAAGCACCGGTCGCACCGATGGGATGCCCCTTAGATTTGAGGCCACCAGAAATATTGATTGGTATTTTGCCACCGATTTTGGTCTCCCCCTTTTCCCAAAGTTCCCCAGCCTTACCAAATTCTGAAAACCCAAGACTTTCTGCAGCAATGATACTTGCGATGCTGAAACAATCGTGAAGTTCACAAACATCGATATCTTCCGGTTTTACACCTGCCATATGGTATGCCTGTTTGATTGAAATTTCTCTAGCTTTTAACCGAGGAAGAACTTTATACTGGGAATAAGTTTTCCTGAAGAGGCTTGTCCGACACCAGCAATATACACCGGCGTTTTAGTCAGTTTTTTGGCTGTTTCCTCGGCGGCCAGTACAACTGCAGCCGCACCATCGGAAAACGGGCAGCAGTCCAATAACTGTAGCGGGGTGGAAACCATGGAACTGTTCAATACCTTCTCGGCAGTTACCTCTTTGCGAAACTGTGCATGAGGGTTGTTCAGGCCATACTGGTGGGATTGCACGGTTACCTGGGCCATTTGCTCTTTCAGCTTTTCCAGCGGCAAATTGTATTTATCGGCATACAAATGCGTAAGCAAGGCAAAAAAAGCAGGGAAGGTAAATCCGGCCGGATATTCATACCGGGAATCATGAAACATCGCAAACATCCTATGTTGTCCGCAAGATAAGATTGGATCATCCCCTGACCCTCTGAAAAATCCCCAAGTCCGTTGCCGCAAAAAATCGCCTGGATATCTGCCGGTTTCAAATTTGAGCTGTTGATGGCATCCATGGATGCTTCTGACACTAATTCGAGCTGTGTTTTTGGCGAACCAGCTGTAAAATCGGTATGGCCCACCCCCACGACTGCAACTTTTCTCATCATGCCCCTCCGTTCAACCAATTTAGAACCATCCTATTTAACAATAGCTATTTCCCAGTGAATACTGGAGATCTCTTTTCAATAAAGGCCCGCATGCCTTCTTTCTGGTCTTCAATTGAAAAAAATTTATTGGGCTCCCATTCTAATGGATGAATCCAGCCGAATGGTCTCTCCGTTTAAGATTGGGTTTTCAATGATCTGCGTTGCCAATTGGGCAAATTCTGAAGGTTGGCCGAGTCGTTTGGGGAATGGAATCGAAGCAATCAAGGATTTTTGCGCTTTTTCAGGCAACCCTGCAAGCATCGGCGTCTCAAACAAGCCAGGGGCGATGGCCATCACCCGTATGCCGTATAATGCGAATTCACGTGCTAAAGGCAATGTCATTCCTACAACTCCGGCCTTGGATGCAGAATAAGCGGTCTGTCCAATCTGTCCTCCAAATGCAGCAACGGATGCCGTATTGATAACAACCCCCTTTTCCCCATCCTTGTTAGGATCATTTTGAATCATTTTCTCTGCTGCCAACCTATTTGCAAAACATCACTGCGTCGCCGAGTTCTGATGAAATGAGTAATAGATTATTTTTGCTTCAACAACATTTTTAACCTCGTTCCGCCGCAATCAAGGCCGCGCCGATGGCGCTGGCCAGCATGAATTGCTCGGGTACGTGCAGTCTGAGGCCCAACTCGGTTTCTATCGTCCGCGTCAGCCCGCCGTCCATGGCACCACCGCCGATCATGGCACAATCACCGCTAATCTTTAAGCGTTTAGCCATGCCGGCAATTTTTGCGGTTAGCGTGTGGTGCAATCCGCCGATGATATCTGCGGCGGGGATACCTTCGGCAACGCGGGAAATGGCTTCGGTTTCCAGAAACACGGCACAATTGGTGGTAAACTTGGCCGGACGGACGGCCCGGGCCGCCAGAGGCTCCAGTTCTTCCATGCCGATGCCCAGGACATTGGCGATAACCTGCAGGATGCGGCCGCTGCCGGCCGCGCATTTTTCCGAAGCCAGGCTGTCGGTGACCTTGCCGTGGTCATTGATCCTGACGACCCGGCTGTATTGGTTACCCACTTCGATGATGCTGCGGATATGGGGCAAGATGAAATGCACGCCCCGGCTCAGGCAGGGCAACTCGGCGATTTTAATAAACGGATGATCGATGAATGCCGCACCCAGCCCGCAGGCTCCCATGGTATCGATATCGAAGGCATCGAAGCGATCCGGCGGCCGTATATCACGCAAAAGATCGCCGACGGCTTTTTTAAAATCCCCTCCCGTCGGCTTGAGGGTCATGGAAACGATGGTATCTTCTTCCATGATAACGGCCCGGGAAAAGACCGACCCGATATCCAAACCGGCAACCACCATGATTTCACCCCACGTGTTGGTGTTGGCTGTTCTTCGATTCCATGGCCACTAACGTTCCGGGATCGCTGAAAAAGGTCGCGGCATCCCACCGGCGGTGCGTCTTCAATGCAGACAACGCCCGCTCATCGAGGCGGGCGGCCTTCTCGCCGGCAATCAAAGCCGCGCCCAGCGCGCCGGTGATCAATGGCTCGGGTGGGATAAATACCGGCAATTGGAGACGCTGCTGAAGACTGCGACACAGCCCGCTGTTTTTCGCTCCGCCGCCGGTGATGGCCACGGCTTCCTCGATTTTTATTTTTCTCACCATCGAGTATATACGGCCGGCATTGGCCTTGTGGATGCCGGCGGCAATATCCGCGATGGGGACGCCTTCGGACAAACGCGAGAGTGCCTCCTGTTCGGCGAAAACCGTACACAGATTGCTGATTTCGGCAGGATTGGTCGATGTCAGGGAAAGTGGACCGATTTCTTCCAGGTCAATACCGAGGACCTTGGCGATAATTTCAAAAAATCGCCCGGTGCCGGCCGCGCATTTATCGTTCATGATAAAATCGTCCAAGCGTCCGTCCTTGACCTTGATGCCCTTGCAATCCTGTCCCCCGATATCGATGATGGTTCGCACATCGGGATGGAGCCAGCTTACTCCGCGCATGTGACAGGTAATTTCGGTAACTTTTGCATCGGCAAAGGGAACGTTGATCCGGCCATACCCCGTGGCCACGATATAGTCGAGATCATCGACGCATAGCTCAGCCTGAACCAGGGCACGATCCATGACCCGATGGGCCCGGCGCCGGTGCTCGGCGCCGGTTCGCTGAATGACCGAGGCCAGGATTTCCACACGATTGGCAATCACGATCTTGGTGATGGTCGAACCGATATCGATACCGGCATAAAACATGGTCTTTCCCTTTCTAATACCCATCCAGGTTCTCGGCAAACGCCTCAAACCGTGTTCGCAACGTCTCCAGGGCGGCGGTCGAGTAATCCTGTTCGATGACCAGCACGGGCAGGCCCATCTCGCTGAAATAGTCCTTGACCACGGGGACCTCATAGCCATGAATATCGCAGTTGCGAATAATATTGGCAAAGACCCCGTCCACGTTCCAATGCTTGGCGAATTCCTTCAGATAATAGAACCGTGCATCGGTATCCGCCTGATACGTGGAGCCGGTCTCCCTGAAGGTTCGCGGGCACAGGACCTCATTCAGGTAATGATCGCTGATGCCATCCAGGGGATCGGTGGTTATTTCGATGTCGTGCCAGAACGGCCGCGTGCCAATGGCCGTGTCCTCCACGACGATATTGAATCCCGATGATTCAATCAGATCGGTAAAGGCCGTGTGATCGATCAGTGAGCCCCACACAAGCAAACGGCGTTTTGCCTCGTGAGGATTGGCGCGAGTCGTCACCTCATCGATAACCGCTTGCAGAAGGTCATTACCTTCGCTTACCGGAATGCTCATCACGGCGATCAATACCTGGAGCATTTCCGTACCGGAAATCAGGGGCGGGTCCGGTTTGCGCATCCCATACAGCTCGCGGACCAGCGCCCGTTGCCGGTTGTGCAAGACAATCGCCTGCTTCAGGTCATCGGGCTGAATTTGGGTGCCGCAGAATTCTTCCAGCGTCTTTTGAAACAGGGCGATCTGCTCCTTGAAAAAATTCAACGCCGGACCATGGGTGGTATGAGGAACGTCAAGCTGGAAATTGCAGGGTGAGGTAATATAGTTCTGCCAGATGAAAGCGGTTCGCTCGGCGCCGTCGCATGCATGGGCACCGATAAAACCATCGAAGTAATTATACTGGGCCTTCATGCCGAGATCAAACGCACTTCGGCAGAAAATGCACATCACCGGCGGCAGGTAATCATCGGCATCGGTAACCGGCTCGTCCATATTGCCCAATACCCGAACCGGCACTATATCCAGGGCCGTGAGCAGTTCGATCGGCGGATAGCAGCAAAAATATCCGAATACTTTCCTCCCCTCTTCCTTGAGTTGCCTGGCCCGTAGTCCACGATGACCGTATATGTCGACCGCCCGTTGCAGGCCCATTTTTTTTTGTTCTTCCATGGATACTCGATCCTCCTTTGAATTTATTTGAGCATTTCGAGACGTTTACAGGCACCGGTAGCGGGCCTTAAACGGATTTTTACACAGGCGCTCACCAGGCCATCCCCGCCTTTCGTCTCAGTTCCCGATAGTGATCCATGGTTTCGGTAAACGCCTCCACCTTTGAATAGGCTTCTTCCAAATTGAAGACGCGCAGGTCGATGATATCCCCATTGACGACCACACCGGGAACCAGCCGTTTTTCCTCTAGACGCTGAATGGTTTGCATCAACGTATAGGTCGCCGGCCGGCAGGACATCAGCGGATGGGCCATAAAGCCGTCGGCCCGGTAAATTTCCGCGTATTCCAGAAAAGGGGCGGAAAAATAGGATGGGGCCGCGGAAAAATCCAGGGCGGCTTGATTGTATTCGGTATATTTGTGGTAGCACAGGCGGGCGATCAACTCCAAAGGATCGCTCACACCATCGATCTCCTCCTCCGCCATGGGCGTCGGGGCATGGTAGTTCCAGCTCTCCATCACCATGGCAATGCCGTATCGCTCGGCGATGTCATCGAAAAAGCCGATCGAATGCCAGGGCGGCAGTTCCCCGAACATCATGCGGTATTTCTCGTTGGGGATGGCACCGATGCCGTTATCGACCTTGTTCTTTACTTCGGCAACCACCCGCTGGTAGAACGCATAGGCTTCCGGATCATCGGGCAGGTAGAAATGGGGAATCATGATCGACCAGAAATCCTGGGACACCATGGGTGACGGCACGCTGCGGCGCAACAGGTCGACTTCATGGGCCAGGCGCAAGGTCTTGAAGGCCTGATCCACCATGGCCTCCAGTTTGGTATAATCCATCTTGCACTGTAACAGATCCTCCAAAAAGCGGATCATCAATTTCAACTCACTGACGATGAACTTGAGGTTGTTGGCCTTGTTCTCGGGCAGGAAGAACTCCCGCGCGCCGGTCTGGGGCAGTTCCAGCATCCACACCGGCACGCCGCCCAGATAGCGTCCCAGGGATTGGAACCACTTGTAACGGGCGTCGCAGGCCGCGCCGGAGGCCAGCAACATGATCGGCTTGGCCAGCCCGCCTCCCGGCGCATCGTCGGGGATGATATAGCCGTTCTCTTTCAGGGTTTTGGCGAAACCGATGTTGTTGCGGGCATACCCGCACAAGGTGTTGGGGAACCCCTCGCCGTCGGAAATTTCCAGATAGGGTTCGGCCCGCCGGATCGACGCACAGAAGGCGCCCCAGTTTTCGGGATAGACCAGGTTCATTCCCATGGCCTTGGCGATGATATCTCCCTCCCACCAGTTGGCCATGGACCACCCGATGGGTTTGCCTTCTGCCTGGGCCCGGATGGCGCTCTCCAGCATCTTTTTACCGAAATGCCCCGCCTCGCGCGCCGTCTGCAATGTCTTGTTGGACTTTTTGGTTTTGATTTTGTTTTCGGTCACGGTGACATCCTTTTTATGGTCATGCTATTTATCGATCCCCGCATGCGCATCAGCGAAAGATCGGCTTGCCGTTCGATTTCCTCCAGGCGCCGGTCGATCTGATCGGCTTCCTGATCCGCCTTTATTTTCCGATACAGGTCACGGGCCTCCTTGAGACAGTCATACGCCGCGCTGTAGTGTTGCCGCGCTTCATGAACATAACTCAGGTTGGTCAATACCCCCGCCAGTCCGACAGGATGCTGCAGTTGCCGCAATAATGCCAGAGCTTCATCGAGTTCTTCGGCTGCCTGATTAAAGGCCCGGGCTTGGAAATGAAGCGTGCCCAGGTTGGCCAGCACGTTGGCCACGCCCTCCTGATCCGCCTTTTTCCGGAAAATATCCAGCGCCTGCCGGTAATGGTTTTCGGCCTCATCGCATCGCTGTTGGTCGAAGTGCAGCAGCCCGATTTGGAAGGCGGTATTGGCGACTCCCAAGGGATTGTCGATCTTCTTGTATAGGGCCGCCGCATCCGTAAGGATTGACAATGCGGTGGTCGCATCGCCGCGGGTGTGGCAAACTTGGGCCGATAATAGCAGGCACATGCCTTCCTTTTCCTTATGGCTCAATGACGCATAAATTTCTTTGGCCCGCTTGAAGTGCCTATCGGCCGCCTCCCATTCCTCCAGCGAGGCATTCACCTGGCCCAGTTCCAGGGCAATATCTCCCTCGCCCAGACTGTAATTCAGGTCGTGGTAGCGCTGCATGGCATCCTCATAATGGGCCTTGGCGGCGTTGAGATCGTTCTGCCCGCGCCGCACATGGCCCAAACGGATGATTTGAGTCACCGCGTTGATGGCGTCGCCGAGGTCTTCGTATATTCTCCTGGCCTGCTCGAAGTAATCGACCGCATGGTCGAATTCGCCCTGATCGCCTTTCACCAGTCCCAGGTTCGAATACTGCGCGGCTTCCCCACTGGCATTACCCTGGGCTTTGTAGCGCTTCAGTGCGGTTACGAAAAAATGTTGGGCCTTTTCGGGTTCACGCCGGGCATACATGGTGTGGCCCATGTTGGCGTAACGCTGGGCGGCCATCATCGGATTTCCCGCCTGCTCGTCATGGGCGGCGGCCTGCTCATAGGCGTGGATCGCCTTGTCGTATTCCCGGGCCGCGAAATAGGTGTGTCCAAGGTATCCCCATTGTCCGGCCATACTGTCTTTATCCGCCAGTTCGGTATAGGTACCCAAGGCTTGCCGGTGAAAGCTTTCAGCCTGTTCGAAGTCACTGCGGGCATAGGCCACATGTCCCAGATTGGAGAGTTGGGCCGCCATGCCGCGGCGACCGGTTTCCGCATGCAGGGCGAAGAGTCGGCGATGGGATTCCAGCGCCTCCTGATACATAGTTACAGCCGCATCCAACTGTCGTATGGAAAAATGCAGGTATCCGTACTGGGACAGGATATCGGCAATCAAGGCGGGGTCTTCCAATTCACGCGCCAATCGCAAGGCGTTATCGAAAGCCGCCTGCGCGACGTCGATATGGCGCAACCCAAAGGCGGCCCGTCCTTTCAGTTCAAACGCCAATTGCAGGTCAACGCGGCGGTTGGTTTTTTGCAGCCGTTCGATGGCTTTCTCAAGGGCATCCAAGGCACTCCGATTGCGCCCCATATGCTCTTGCACCTCGGCCAGGGCCAGATACAGCCGTCCGCAAACGCCATTATCGTCCTTATCGAGGCCCTCCAGCGCTCGCTGCAATTCCACTTCACTCATTTCGCCGGCACCCAATTCGATTTTCCGACGATAGGTGGACAGTGCCTGATCGGCCATGATCGTCGCATCGCCAAGACGGCAAATGGCCAGCGAATGATCCAGCGCAACACGTGAATCGGGCAGGCGGTCAAGCTGTTCCTGAAAGTAGACTACTGCGTTGTGGTTGACGTTCGCCATATCTTCCGCCAGTGCCTGGCGGATGGTCGCTTCCTGTGGGAATAGCAGACGTGGATAGGCCAGACGCAACCGGGTCGGGTCATCGCCTGCCAGCATGGAGGCGAGTACTTCATCGGCCACGGCGGACCCGATTTCAGCTTCGTCGATGCCGGTTAAGGCGGATAAATCGTGGATGCCGATGGGATGGGCCAGGTAAACCAGTGTACGCATGAGCAGACCATTTGTTCCATCATCATGATAGCACTGGTAATAACGTGCCAAAACGGCCTGGGTCGCGTCGGCCCCCACACCGTTCAGAATGATGCGATTCGACGGACAAAAGTCTCGCTGCCCGGATAGCACATCACCTTCGCACTGGCCGATAATCATCTTGGTTTTGCTCGGCAGCAGTTGTAGGATCGACTTGAAAAAGTCGACCAGGGTTGGATCGCTGACAACCGTCAGGGGCATGATATTGAGGAGCAGGGTCTGCCCGGGATCGATTTTTTCGGCAATAAACCGGACGGTTTCCAGAAAACGAACCTCTATGGGCCGAGGATCCTTTGTTTTGAGCACCTCCAATTGGCGTTGCAGCCCGGGGTTGGCCTGCAGGCAGTCGGTCCATATCCGGCCTGACCGGCAGGCTTCACCGGACACGGTATCGGCCATCCAGCGATAGAGAAAATGACGCGAATGTTCCCTGGGCCAGATGGTGTATTGAAAAACCAGGATATTCCCCTTTTCCACGGCCGCCGATAGGTAAGAACGGGTGAATTCGATCAACCCGATCTCTTCCGGCGCAATGACCATATGGATCTTTTCTGTTTCCGAACCCATAAAATTGAGCAATTGTTCTTGTTGATCGAGTAATTGGGCGCTGGCGGTTTGTTGCATGGTCACCTCTGCAGGTAAAGATCGAATGGAATAGACGTTAAGAAGGATAAATTGTCCGTTTTTACCATCCGGCAGGATAAAAAGATCGAATTTCTTTGCTATGATTTTTATTCATTATTTGGAATTTGACTAACTTTATTATGATTATTATATATCAATCCAACTACAATGCAAGCATGCCGGCAACAATTGGTTAGTTCTAACCAAGCCGACATGCTTTTCAAATGGGACACGATGGTCCTCCGATTTTTGTAACCTATGAACTAAGGACCGTCATCAGGCATGAAATTTAGCAGACAGGGATTTTAATCAATCTGGTTAGAGAAGGAATCAAGCTTCGCGTATACACGGCTTTTCCAGGCACGGGCACGGTCCTGCCGTACCCATCGGTACAAGTCCACCATGCCGGCGGCGGATATGCGCATATCTATACCCATATGATTGAAACCCTCGCCCGACGCGGATTTGCCGGCATTGCCATGATCCATCGGGGGTATCCGGGATCGGAGGGGCGGCAGGAGTACGGACAAGGGGAAGTCACAGATATCGGTAACCTGGCCCGGCGGCTGATGACCGATCCGCGCATCGACGTTAATCGAATGGGCATCATGGGATATTCACGGGGGGCGCATCATGCGCTGCTGGCCGTCGAAGATTACGATTTTTTCCAGGCCGCCGCGTTATGGAGTACTCCGGTAGACATGGTGGAACATGTAATGGTCAACCCATGGATCGCCGAAATCATCGGTGGATCCGAGCAGTCACGGTCCCAACGCTACTATCAACTGTCGGCAATTCATTTTGTCGATCGAATTGCGTGTCCACGGTTGTTGATCCATGGAGAAAAGGATAGGATCATTCGGTAGTGGGTCAAACCCGTTGATCAAATAGATTCCAGATAGCTTCCACCAGTGAAATAGTAACGGTTGATATACATGCCTATGACGTTGTCA
>Ga0272444_10004985_pt1 | contig 11550 bp, 12 predicted proteins | sample SSMForm13_FD_201033 | JGI IMG/M metagenome (GOLD analysis project Ga0272444, IMG submission 201033) | Marine sediment archaeal communities from Little Sippewissett salt marsh, Falmouth, MA, United States - SSM-Form-13 | ecosystem: Environmental > Aquatic > Marine > Wetlands > Sediment ... | reverse complement strand
TGAAAGCGAGATAGACAATGCGAGTCTTACCGATTCTGATATTGGCGGTTCTGACGGCCGGCGTTGCCGGCGCCCGCGACCTGACCCTGGAGCAGGCGCTTCGCCTGGCCGAAGACCACTCCTTCCGCCTCAAACAGGCGCGGGCCGGAACACAGTCCGCCGAGAGCGGCCGCAGCGCGGCACGCCTGGAGCGCCTGCCCACGCTGTCGGCCACGGCCAGCGCCCGGTACACCGAGAACATTCCCGCCTTGTCGGTGGAGATCGTGCCGGGGACGATTTTCCGCCGTGAACTGGGCACCAACGAAACCTACCAGACCGATCTTACCCTCATCCTGCCGCTCTATACCGGCGGGAAGATCAGCTCGGCGATCGACCTGGCCGATGCCAACCTTTCTTACTGGCAGGCGCTGGAACAGATCGACCTCGACCGCACATATTACCAGACGCGGTTGGCGTATTTCGGCCTCCACCTGGCGATTGCTCAGCGAAAGACGGCCGAGGCTTCTCTGAAACGAATGAAGGTCATTAACGACGATGTCCTCTCCCGGTTCAACGCCGGCATGGCCGATTCCGTGGATCTGCTGGAATCCCGCCTCGCTCTCACCCGGGCCCGGTTCGCCGTCACCCAGGCAGAGCTCAACACCGGCAGTCGGAAAATAGAGCTGCTGACGAGCCTCGGTCTGGACTTAGCGGAAGAAGTCAATCCGACCGACTCCCTCCCGTCCCCGCCATCGCCGCAGGACGTTGCGAGCAACGCCGACAGCCGCCCCGAAATTGCCGCCGCGACGGCCTCGATAGGCATGCGACAGGCCGGGGTAAATCTCGAGAAAGCCGATTATTTCCCCACGTTGTCCGGATACACCAACTACAGTTACGGCAAACCAGGGTATGACATGTTTGCAGACGAATGGAAAGACAATTTCACGGTCGGCGCCCAGCTAAACTGGTCTTTCAACCTGGGCAACAGGACCGGGGCAAAAAAGCGCTCGGCCCTGCAGAATCTCGAGGCCGCCCGTCATTACCGCGATTATATCAGCGAGTCGCTCAACCGTGAGGCCAGCCTGGCGGTGGAGCAGCTTCGTTTAGCCTACGAGAAATACAGCACCGCCGCCGAACAGCACGACTTGACCGCCCGCAACTACCGCCTGGCCCGGGTGCAACATCGCGAGGGCGCGCTGTCGGCCAACCGGCTGCTCGAGATCGAGGCCGGCCTGACCGAGGTGGAGTTCTCGCTAATCGCCGCGCGCGTCGATTATTACATCGCCCAGAGTCATTACTTCTACACGGTCGGATCGAACCAACTGAGAGAAGGGATATAACATGAGACTGGCATTACCTATCCTGTTGTCGGGGCTATTTGTGCTTTTCGTCGGCTGCGGCAACAACGATGATTTCACCGGCGGTTCCGGCCTGATAGAGACTGACGAGACGGTTGTCTCCGCCGAATACTCCGGCCGTGTGCTGAAGCGGTTTTTCGAGGAGGGCAGTGTCCTTACCGAGGGTGATACACTGGCTGTAATGGATCCCAGTCATCTGGAATTGGAGCTGGCCTCGCTGCGGGCCGGCCGGGATGTTATCGAAGCACAACTGGCGGCCGCCAGGCTCCAGGAGGAGAAGGCCGGCCTTGCTTACAACTATGCCGAGATCGAACACAAGCGGGTATCCGAACTCCTGAAGTCCGGCACCGCCACTCAGCAGCAATTCGACAAGGTGGATCTTCAGCTTGAGGACGGCCGTATCGCCCTCAAGAGCGCCCGGGTCCAGGTACAGACCCAGAAAGCCCAGCTGGCCCAGGCCGAGGCCAATATCGCCCGCCTGGAACGGCGGCTTCGCGACTGCTACCCTCTTGCCCCCTCTGCTGGAGTCGTGACCGAGAAGTACATCTCCCCCGGGGAACTGATAACGGCCGGCAAGCCGCTGGCCCGATTGAGCCGCCTGGATACGGTCTGGGTCAAGGTTTACCTGGCGTCCGGTGATTTTGCCGGCGTCAGACTCGGCGACAAGGCGACGGTCAGCACCGAGTCGGGCGGGCAGGAGTTTGAAGGTACCGTTATCTGGGCCTCGCAGGAGGCGGAGTTCACACCCAAGAATGTACAAACGGAGCAGTCACGGGCCGACCTGGTCTACGCTGTCAAAGTGAGCATAGCCAACCCGGACCGTACTCTCAAGGTCGGCATGCCGGTTTTTGTAACCCTGGATAAGTAATGGCTTTTCTGAAGATCGACAGCCTTTCAAAGAGCTATGGCGAGACCAGAGCGCTGGTTGACTTCTCCCTTGAAGTCGAACCGGCCGAGGTGTACGCTCTTGTCGGACCCGACGGTGCCGGTAAAACGACCATGATCCGCATCCTCTGCCGTCTGCTCGATCCGGATGAGGGCAAGGTTACAATCGACGGTCGGGATGTTGACAGTGCTTTTGAGAAGATTAAGCCGCTCCTCGGCTACATGCCGCAGCAGTTTTCGCTTTATCCCGATCTTTCGGTCGAGGAAAACCTTACGTTCTACGCCGGGCTCTACGGTCTGACCGGACAGGCCTATCGCGAGAAACGTGATTATCTCTACACTTTTTCGAACCTGGCACCGTTTGCCAAGCGGCGGGCGGCCGCCCTGTCCGGTGGCATGAAACAGAAGCTGGCTCTCTCGTGCGCACTTATTCACGATCCCAAAATCCTCATTCTCGATGAACCGACCACCGGGGTCGATCCCCTCTCCCGTCGCCAGTTCTGGGAGATCCTGCTTCAATTGAAAGCACAGGGGGTTTCCGTTCTCGTCTCGACACCATACATGGACGAAGTCGCCCGGTGCGATCGCGCCTGCTTTATTTTCGACGGTCACAAGCTGTCCGAAGGTGAGCCGGACAGCCTAGCCGCCCAGTTTGAAGGCTCCATTTACTATTACGATACGCAGCCGACGGCAAAGATAATCGGCGACCTCAACGGCATCCCCGATCTCAGCGCCTCCCGCTTCGGCGCCGGGATGCACTTGTATCTCAAGCCCGGCGACAAGCTTGACCGCTATCTTGAAGCCCTGGGTTCGATTGGAGCGGATATCGACCGCATCTCGCCGATCAAACCGAGTCTCGAAGACAGGTTTATCCAGTTGATGGAGGCCCGATAATGGACATGACGCACGACGGGCCGCTCGACTCGAAACGCTGTGCGGTCGAGGTTGACCAGCTCACACGTAAGTTCGGCGATTTCACGGCGGTCGACGCGATCTCGCTCAGAGTGGAGTACGGCGAGATATTTGGTTTCCTGGGGGCCAACGGCGCCGGAAAGACCACCGCCATCCGCATGCTCTGCGGCTTACTCCTGCCGACTTCGGGTACCGGGCGCGTGGCCGGATTCGATGTCCACCGCCAGCCGGAGATGATCAAAAAGTCGATCGGCTATATGTCGCAGAAATTCTCCCTCTACCCCGATCTCACCGGTCGAGAAAATCTCGAATTCTACGGGGCTGCCTACGGCCTTTCTAGGGATCGGACAAGAACCCGGGTCGAAGCCCTCTCCGAGCGCCTGAATCTCGCCTGTTTCCTGAACGAGCTCTCCGGCGACCTTCCCGTCGGCTGGCGCCAGCGCCTGGCCCTGGCCGCATCCCTGCTCCATCAGCCGAAGATCCTTTTCCTCGACGAACCGACCGGCGGCGTGGACCCGGTGTTCCGACGAAAATTCTGGGGCCTCCTCTATGAGCTGGCCGACGAAGGCGTCTGTATCTTCGTCACTACCCATTACATGGACGAGGCGGAATACTGCGGCCGCGTGTCGATCATGCACCGGGGCCAGATAATCGAACAGGGCAGGCCGTTCGAACTCATCAAGTCCGGCGGTTTCGAAAACCTCGAAGAGATGTTTGTCGACCTGATCCGCTCGAGGGGGGCCGCCCGTGCATAAAATCAGGTACATTGCCCTCAAGGAACTCTTTCACATTCTGAGGGACTTCCGGTCGCTGCTGATTGTCCTGGCCATGCCGGTCATGATGACGTTCCTCTACGGCTACGCCATCAACATGGATATCGAGAATATCGTCATCTCAGTAGTTGACCTGGACAAGACCGCCGCTTCACGCGAGCTGACCGATCGCTTCTTCAAATCGAACTACTTCAGCATGGCCGAGGAAGCTCCGGACTTCGACGATCCCGAGCAACTGCTCCGCTCCGACAACGCTACTGCTATCCTGCTTATCCGTCCCGGTTTCTCCGAAGCCCTCCAGCGTGGGGAGAAGTTCCAGTTGGGTATGACGGTTGATGGTTCCGATGCCTCGCTGGCCTCGGCCGTTCAGGCTTATTCGGATGCTATCCTGTTGCAGTTTCTGATGGATCGTCTCCCGGTCGGTTTCGAGCCTCCCGGTCTGACTGTTTCCCGTCAGGTGCTTTACAACCCGGACCTGCAGTCATCACACTTTTTCGTGCCCGGACTGGTAGCGATCATCCTGTTGATGGTCTCCGCGCTGTTAACATCGATCACTATCGCCCGCGAGAAAGAGACCGGCACCATGGAGCAACTTCTGACCGCACCGGTCAAACCTTACCAGATCCTGCTGGGGAAACTCCTTCCTTACATTTTTATCGCCTTTATCGACGGCGTCCTGGTTCTAATATTCGCTCAAACCGTATTCGACGTACCTTTCCAGGGTTCGTACTTGTTGCTGCTCTTGTTCGGATTCATCTATGTGGCCACGGCTCTTTCGATCGGCATACTCATTTCCTCTCTGGTCAGGACCCAGCAGGTAGCCATGATGATTGCCCTGGTTTCAACGCTGTTACCTTCGGTTATGCTGTCGGGATTCATCTTCGCCATCAAAAATATGCCGTTCCTCCTCCAGGCCGTGAGCCGGATCGTCCCCGCCACTTATTTCCTGAAGATCATACGCGGGGTGATGCTGAAAGCTACAGGTGTCGAGACGCTGATTGTCCCGGCGGCGTCGCTGGTAGGACTGATGGTGATTCTGCTGTTGCTGGCCACCCGGAGTTTCAAGACAAGGATAGGATAAAAGATGTTCAGGGCTTTTGTCGGACTGGTCAGGAAGGAATTCATTCAGGTATGGCGCGACCGCAATATGTTGCGGTTGATCTTCGCCATACCGATTCTTCAACTCCTGATCCTGGGCTATGCCGTCAACACCGATGTGGAACAATTGGCCACCGATGTCTACGACTTCGACCAGACCCGCATGTCGCGCGAATTTATCCGATCGTTCGAACCGGGCGACTATTTCGTCACCGAGCCCCAGCTCACGGCCGAAGAACAGCCGCTCTGGAACCTCGACGAGAGATTCAGGACCGGCAGCGCCGAGCTGGCCCTGGTGATCCCGGAGGACTTCTCGGAAGAGCTGAACCAGGGGAAGAACGTCACCATCGGCTTGATTGCCGACGGTACCGACGCCAACGCTGCCCGGGCAGGTCTCGGTTACTCCTCTCTCATCGTCCGCCGTTTTTCGGAGCAGGTGACCGGTTTCTCGCAGCCGATTGAGCTAAGACACAAGTTCCTTTACAACCCGGAGCTGGAGTCGGTCTACTACATGGTCCCGGGGATCGTAGCAACCCTCCTCACCATGGTTACCGTCATGCTTACCTCCATGGCTATCGTCCGGGAGCGTGAAATGGGAACGCTCGAGCAACTGACCGTCACCCCCATCAGCAGCACCGCGCTGTTGCTCGGGAAGATTTCCACTTTCGGGCTGCTTGGCATGATTGAGATGGTAATTGCCCTGGCGGTGGGGATCTTCTGGTTCGGAATTCCGTTTGTCGGCTCGCCGATTCTGCTGTTTCTCCTTTCGGCGCTCTACCTGCTGACGACCCTGGGAATGGGGATGTTCTTTTCCACGGTTACCAGCACTCAGCAGCAGGCGATGTTCCTGGCCTGGTTCTTCTCGGTATTTGCTATCCTGACTTCGGGCTTTTTCACGCCCATTTCCAACATGCCTCACTGGCTGCAGCATTTCACTCTTCTGAACCCGATGCGCTATTTCATGGAGGTCGTCCGTGGGATCATGATGAAAGGGGCCGGACCGGCGGATCTGCTGCCCCAGATAGTCGGCATGGCGGCTTACGGTGCGGTTATTTTCGGCCTCTCCGCCCTTCGCTTCCGCAAGCGCACCGCCTGATTTCGGCCTGTTGAGCCCGCAAGTGGCTTCCCTGCGAACAATTCGGCAGCCTGACAGGTTATATCTCTGCAGGAACTAAAACCGAGTCAGCACAGTAGAAAGGATAAACCTCAGATGAGCGAGAATATCAAACTGGAAGCGGGAGCCAAAGCACCGGCCTTTACCCTGCCTGACCAGGACGAAAAGAAAGTTGCCCTCAAGGATTATGCGGGCAAATGGGTGGTGGTGTATTTCTATCCTAAAGATGATACCCCCGGCTGCACCACCGAGGCCTGCGAGTTTACCAACATCCACAAGGAATTGGAGAAACTGGATACTGCTGTGCTGGGCATCAGCGCCGACAGCGCCGCCAGCCATCAGAAGTTCATCAAGAAGTATAAGCTCAAGGTCACCCTGCTGTCGGATGTTGACCGGAAAGTCATGGCCAAGTACGGCGCCTTCGGTAAGAAGAAGATGTACGGCAAGGAAGTTGAGGGTGTGATTCGAAGTACCTTCCTGATCGACCCCAAAGGCAAAGTGGCGCACGCCTGGTACAGCGTCAAGGCGGCCGGCCACGCCGACAAGGTAAAGGAAAAACTGACCGCGCTTATAGGCTGATTGTTCGCACTGAACAGAGGGGAGAGTATTTGCTTTGAAAGTTCTTGTCAGTGGGTCTTCGGGGCTGATCGGCTCCGCCCTGATTGTCAGACTGATCCAGGCCGGCCGCGAGGTAGTTCGCCTGGTACGGAGCCGGGATAAGGCCCGCGCCAACGCCGTCTACTGGAATCCGGAGACGGGCGAGATCGACACCGCCGGGCTCGAAGGTCTGGATGCCGCTGTCCATCTCGCCGGAGAGAACATCGGCAAAGGCCGATGGACCGGCGGATACCGGCGCCGCATCAGGGACAGCCGGGTCAAGGGCACGAAACTGTTGTGCGAGGCCCTGGCCGCCGCCGACTCCCCTCCACGCACATTTATCCTGGGCGCAGCCGCCGGATTCTACGGGAATCGCGGCGATGAGTTGTTGCACGAAGACAGCCCGGCGGGGGAAGGTTATCTGGCCGAAGTCTGTCGGGAATGGGAAGCCGCCGCCACTTCCATCGAGAACAAAGCCCGCGTGGTGAAACTGCGCACAGGGGTCGTGCTCTCCATGCGCGGGGGAGCGCTCGTCAAAATGCTGCCGCCTTTCAGGCTGGGGTTGGGCGGAAGGCTCGGCAGCGGCCTGCAGTATATGAGCTGGATTTCACTCGATGACCTCGTGAGCGTGATCCTGTTTGCCCTGGACAACGAATCCGTGACGGGCGCAGTCAACGCCGTCTCGCCCCATCCTGTCACCAACGCACAGTATACCCGGACACTGGGGCAAATCCTTCACCGCCCGACCTTCTTCACCGTCCCGGCGTTCGTCCTGAGATTTCTGTTGGGCGAAATGGCCGAGGAAACCCTGCTAACATCGCAACGTGTTCATTCGGGTCAGCTTGAGAAGTACGGCTTTGCATTCGCTCACCCCGACCTCACCACTGCCCTGACCGATCTGCTTTCGCGCAAACGCCGGGATGACTCGTAGAGCGGGTCCGTCTTCGAACCCGCCATGGTCAAAACCGAAGGGTTTCGACTTACAGCCGCATTCACATGGTAGCCCACAGCTTGCTGTGGGTCCTGTCGTTACATGAAGAATACGCGATGACTTCGTAAACCCACGATAGTCTCAACGGACGGCAGAAATCAGGCCGTCCCTGCATCCCCGTCTGCCCTTTCACCGGGTATCGCGGTCGACGATCCCAACACATCCCACCATAAGAATAGTGGACCACTCAGGGCGACTCCCATCACGTGGAAAGGAAATCCTCCAATACATGATATAGACATTCTTGCTTGCCCTCAAGAACAGGTTCCGGCCAACTACTTTCGCAGTAGAAGTTACTAGCGGCGCTGGCTGCTTTGGTCAAGTCTTCTTCTCAGAACGGTCCACATTCTTCGGACAACCTTCCAAGCAGGTCTATTAGGGCGCTATCGTTAGGTGGTGAGTCCTTGTCCTCAAAACACTTGTCCAAGTAAGCTCTAAGAACAAATATCATGTATAGGCGATTCTGCTGATTGGATGTCATGACTTTTTCGTCACTAGGTGCTTTCTCTGTGTCATCCCCTCGAAAGAGGGGAGCCAGGAAAACTGGCGGGGGCGAAGATGAACTTGCGCGACGAGACTATCGCCTGTCCCAAGCGTACCTCCATTCGTCCCATCGTTTAAGGAGGTCCTCCATTACCACATGTGCGTCATCAGCATCCTTCCCTTCAAGTGGCGCTATCCATCGCTCCTCTAAGCTGTCACGGATGGCGTCCCCTGTCAGAAGGCGATCAGATTCAGCATTGAAGTAATCGCCGTTGTAAGCAGCCTCAAAAAGGCGGAAGAACTCATCTTTGTATGATTTCTGTCCCATATATCCCAGAGCCCCCCTTCGGTGCAAGTCTAGCCGCTCCTGCAATCTTCTCAGTATCTCCTCTGCATCCACAACACACCTCTTTCTCTAGTATAGCCGCAGACAAACAATAATTGCCACAATGTTCACCGAATTTACTCTCCCGCGCATTCACATACACCATGCCTGTACGGCGAGGGCAGGCACGTTAGATGTATCTCTCTTCAATCCTTAAACAGATCGTCGAACTTCTTCTTGCGGTCTTCTTTGGAATCTCGCTGTGAAGATATCCCCCCGGGGCGTTTGACAACATCGCGCATCTGGAAGAAATCACAGAAGTTGTTCTTTTCCTTGTTGGCGATGGGAGCTTCGATGTTCTCCCGGCACTGGAACCTTCGCGTCGGATCAAAATGCCGACAGCCGCGGCAGCATCTTAAATCAGCCAGGCAGTCGACACAACTATCGGAGCGCATTACTTTGCCCTGGATGCCGGTTGGACGGCCGCAGTTCCAGCACATCAGTCCATCGTTCGCCATCACACCTCCTGCGAGTTTCCGGTATCAATATAACCCGGCCGCGCCCGATCGTAAAGCCGAAATCCCCGATCGCTCTAAGCCTATGACCGATGGCGGATTTCCTTGATCAGTTCATCCGTGAATTCGCTGGTCGAACAGGTCCCGCCCAGATCGGCGGTGAGGTGATGTCCCATCGCCAGGGTCAGCACGATCGATTTCCAGATCTTATCGGCCGCGGCGTCTTCGCCCAAATGCCGAAGCATCAGCAGGGCGGAGAACAACACCGCGCTCGGGTTGGCGATGTTCTTGCCGGCGATATCCGGCGCCGTGCCGTGGACAGCTTCGAACACCGCATAGTCATCGCCGATATTGGCTCCCGGCACCACGCCGAGGCCGCCGACCAGTCCGGCCGCGAGATCGGATACGATATCACCGAAGAGATTACCGAGAAGCAGCATGTCGAACTTGGTGGGATCGAGAACCAGGTTCATGCTGAGGGCATCGACAATCTTGTCATCGGCCACGATCTCCGGGTAATCCCTGGCGACCTCTTCGAAAATCCGCAGAAAGAGCCCGTCGGAGACTTTCATGATATTGGCCTTGTGCACCAGCGTGATCTTCTTGCGGCCGTGAGTGCGGGCGTATTCGAACGCCCATCGCGCCACCCGGTGCGAGGCGCGTTCCGTGACAACCTTCGTCGCGCTCACCACGCCCGGCGAGATCATGCTCTCGATGCCGGTATAGAGGTCTTCGGTGTTCTCCCGCACGATTACCAGGTCGACCTTCTCGAACCGGCTGGGCACGCCGCCGATCGTCCGGACCGGGCGAAGGTTCACGTACAGGTCGAGCTTCTGCCGAAGAGTCACATTGGCCGACTTGAACCCCTTCCCCACCAGCGTCGTCAGAGGTCCTTTGAGAGCCACTTTGTTCTGCCTGATCGATTCAAGCAGGGCGTCGGGCACCGACTCACCGCAGGCGTTAATGGCCGCCAGGCCGGCCTCGTGGCGATCCCATTCGATATCCACGCCGGCCGCCTCGATCACCCGCACGGTCGCCTCGGTCACCTCCGGTCCGATCCCGTCGCCGTGAATCAACGTCACCCTGTGTTTCGCCATCAGTTTCTTTCTCCGTTACAAGCCTTTATATACAGGGATTATATGGACAGGCAATCTCCATGTCAACACGCATAAAGCGGCGCAGTTCCTCCGGGCCTGCCCCCAACCACCAGCGACACACAATTGACAAAAGTGGAACGGCTCACCCATTTATTGCTTGACAGGTATACATGGCGCCCCTATATTACATTTGCTGTTGCGAGCCCCCGCTAACTGAATCAGTGAAATCACCGAGTCTGGTCGTATTGTGTGTCCACAATGACGCTCTCGGTGGAATAGATCTGGTTCCTCACACGACAATTGAACTGAATCAAGCCGCGGCTTCGGCCGATGCGCTGGATTGTGACCGATAATCGGCCGGTCGGAAGTTTCCCCGGACGACCGGGCCGGCATCCCCGGACTAACTGTCCCTCACGCCTTCAACTAACTGCGGGCGAAGGCGAGTATCGTGTGCTCACTCCCTTCGTCGAGGGGGACAGCCCGTCCCGGTGGGACGACCGGGGCGGGTTCTATTATGACGCGCGCCCCCTGACCGACGCTTAATGACTTTGTCGGAAACCGGGCACTATGCCCGTTTGGTGATCAACGGCCTGACTTCGGCCAGCGACATCCAGGCGTTTTCATTCTGCCTGGCCAGGAACAACACCGCCTCGGCGACATCATCGACCAGCAGTTTCATTTTCGACGATGACACGGCCCTCGGCTCGCCCGCACTTCGTGAGCCGAACCCGGTGTCGGTGGAACCCGGAGCCAGGACGGATATCTTGATATTGTCCCCGCGCACCTCGCCGCCGACCGCCTCGCTCAGGGCGTTCAGGGCTGCTTTCGAGGCTGAGTATACCGCCAGGTCCGGTACCCCCTGCTTGCCGGCCATGGAAGATATATTGATGATCTGGCCGTGTCCCTGCTCTTTCATGCGAGGAATCAACTCACGGAAGCAGTAATACACAGCCTTGACGTTGGTATCAAAGACGCTGTCGTAGTCCTCTGGGGCGAGTTCTTCGATCGGACCCGAGGCGCCGACCCCGGCGTTGTTGATGAATATGTCAACACCGCCGAATTTCTGCCAGGACCTTTTGACGATCCTCTTCATACCGGACATTCGGCTGATGTCGCACGAAATTACGGCGATATCCCTCTCGGGCAGTTTCAGCGAGGCCGCAACTTTGTCGAGTTTGTCCTGATCCCTCCCGCACAGGACCAGACGGCACTTCTCCCCGGCAAACAGGCGGGCAATGCCCGCCCCGATCCCGCGAGATGCCCCGGTGACAACAACGACTTTGCTCTCAAGAGATCGCACCGTTAAACGCTCTTGAATTTCTCTAGAACTCCCAGGACGTATTCAATGTCGTACGGCGTGTGGTCGGCGCAGACCTGGAAACGAATCGATTGATCACCTTTCGGCACCACCGGATAGTTCAAG
>Ga0272444_10004984_pt1 | contig 11550 bp, 11 predicted proteins | sample SSMForm13_FD_201033 | JGI IMG/M metagenome (GOLD analysis project Ga0272444, IMG submission 201033) | Marine sediment archaeal communities from Little Sippewissett salt marsh, Falmouth, MA, United States - SSM-Form-13 | ecosystem: Environmental > Aquatic > Marine > Wetlands > Sediment ... | reverse complement strand
CGCCCGGTCGGCGCGTTCGGACCATCGCCTGGAGGTGCGCGGCAGCCTGTACATCGACATGAGCCAGCTGCGCGGCCAGCGTTCCATTGTCTCCACGGTCAAGGGCGACGTGCGCCTGTACGACAAGGCCTCGCGCCTGGCCACCGACCTGACCTGCCCGCCCCAGCCCATGCTGGACTGGGGCATCCGCGAGGACACCTTCATCATCCTCAACGACCGCATGCACTACCGCTTCCACAGCGAGGAGCACGACGGCGAGACCTACCACGCCCTGTACGAATGCCCGCGCCGCACCTGCCTGCTGGGTCTGTCCATGCGTTACCTGTGGAACGGCGAGGCCTGGATCAAGCACAAGCGCGAGCTGCCGCCGGAGTTGGTCTACGCCATCCGCAAGAAGTTCGCCCGCATGTGCGCCACCCTGGGCATCGGGGACGACTTTGTCATCGGCGGCGACGACCCGGTGCACGAGATCAACCAGAATTTCTCGCGTTTCGTGGTTCTGTTCAAGCTCTTCCGGGGCGAGCACACGCCCAAGGCCAAGCGGGGCCTCGCCGACGCGGACGACAAGGCTTTGGGGCAGATGGAGCAGGTCCTGGAGGACATCCGGGTCCTGGCCGTGGGCGAGGGCGCGGGCCTGTTCGAGGACATGAAGCTGGTGGAAAAGCAGGTTTACGGCCTGCTCGACGAGATCACCGAGCCGCGCCTGGAGCAGTCGTTGTCCATCGTCCAGGGCGCGCATCGGCCCATCAACGTGACCGCCGTGGGCCGTGACAAGGCCTACCTGGAGATGCTCCTGTCCGGCGAACTGGAGTTCGGGTCGCTTCTGGGCACGGCCAGCAAGACCATCGTGTTCCTGAACAACTTCTTCGTGTCCAAGCAGGCCAAGAGCCTTGCGGCGGACAAGATATCGGGCCTGCGCGAGGCCCTGGCGCGCATCGTGGGCCAGAAAAAGGCCCGGGGCCTGATCATCGAGCTTTTGAAGAACGTCCAGCCCGGGGTGGCCGAGCGGCTGCGCCGGGGCGGCAAGATTTCCGAGCGTCTGCTGGCCGAACTGGACGACAAGCTCGAGGCTTTCAACCGCACCCCGCCCATGGAACTCATCCGCGATTTTCGGGTCAACGACTACGGCGAGAAGACCCCTGAGCTGGAGCGCGACGTGGAGTTCCTGGCCCGCTGCTCCCTGTTCAAGGCCGGGACCATCGAGAAGATGTTCGTTTCGGCCGAGGAACCCGTGTCGGACACGGCCATCTTCAAGTACGTGCTCCTGGTCAGCCTGCAATCCTTCGTGGCCGACGAGGTGCGCCGGGAGAGCTACGAATTCGATCCCTCAGAGATCAGGGAGACCGTGGAGGGGCTGCTGGAGCGGCTCAATCTCTACGAGCCCGTCATCCGCGTCTACAACCGCATGGGCGCCAAGCCCGAGGGCGGTTCGGGCACGGTCATCAATCTGGATTAGCAGCGTTCGGCGGTGTCACACCCTTTCCCCAATAATACAAGCCAGCCTTGTTTCCGGGGTGGAATTATGGCTTTCTATAGGCCGTTATTATCGGACCTGAGCCAACCCTCTTCGAATGTCCTGTCTCATACAATTCAAGATGGACCTCATACGGGAATAATTTGTTGAGTTCATCTTGCCAGGCTGCGTAATGGTCTATCCAGGCCAGGAACCTTTGGGCTTCTATCGTATCCCTGGCGGGGATTTCGGCAAGATCAAGCTCAATACAAATGTCTAGGTCGCTGTCTTGGCGATGTGTTCCCGTTACACGGCTTCCATAGATGTGTGCTGCCTGTATTTCGGGGTGACTTATTGCCCAGGCTCTAACGCTTTCACAAATATCAGGCAGTGCCATGTGGTTCTCTTGTCCGATGGAGAAGCGAGGCCGGTCTGAGCCCTCTGTGTTTCGTCCTCACACCCCCAGCAGTCGCCGCTGCAACAGCGTGCGCATGTCGCGGCGTCCGTCGGCGATGAGCATCACCTCCACCGTGTCGTCGTCCACCCTGTAGATGATGCGGTAGGGCTTGAAGCGTACTTGGCGATATTTCTTGATGCCCAGAGCGAGAAGTTCATCGGGGAATGATCCTCTGTTGGGCTGCTCGGCTAGGCTTCGAAGTGACTGCCGGATACGCATAAGCAGATCGCGGGCCTTGCCCGGCGCATCGCGTCGCCGAACGTAATCGACGAGGTCGTCCAGGTCCCGGGTCGCGTCATCGGTGAGCCGGACGCGGAAAGACATTATTCGTCGTCCAGTTTCGCGCGCAGGCGTTCGATCACATCTTCTGCGGGTTGCACGCGGCCTTCCTCCACCTGCCGTTCGCCCAAGGCGAGAATCTTGAGCAGGGCCATGGTCTCCTGGGTCCGCTCGTAGCTCTCGATGTCCTGGATGACGGCTTTGGCCTCGCCGTTTTGGGTGATGATCAGCGGCTCTCCGCTTTGGCCGAGATTCCGGACGACCTCCGCCGCGTTGGCCTTGAGGTAGCTGATGGGCTTGATCTGGCTCGATAGCGTCATGGCATTGCCTCCCGTGGGTGGACTTAATTTAGTCCGTATATGGTCGGCGTGTCAATGCGTTTTCGTCAGAACGTCACGGCCAGCGAGAGCGAGCCGAAGACCTGAGGGGCGTCCTGGCCCTCGAATTCGCGGCTTCGCCAGCAGTGGGTGTAGGTCAGGCGCATGCGCTTGTAGATGATGGAGAACCCGCCGTAGACGTCGGCCACCAGGGGCTCCTTGGTCACGCTGTGGCTGTCGCGCCAGGTGTTGCCGTCCAGGAACACGTTGCGGGCCACGGCCCGGCCGTCGACGCCCAGGAACAGGTGCCAGCCGAAATCGGCCAGGATGCCGTGCAGCCGTTCGCCGTCGTCCGTGACCACGGGCGCGGCCACGGAATTGCCCGGGCTGATGAGCGAGGCCCCGAAGTCCATGGGCAGGCGCTTGCCCCAGCGCACCTCGCCGCCCGCGTTGGCAAAGGTCATGACGTTGCCCGCCGTGGCCCCCAGGTGCGGGATGAGATCCGCGCCGTACTTCCCGCCCAGGTCCCATTGCCGCAGGCGGCGGTTCTGCTGCCAGGAGAGCATGCCCCCGGGCTCGTCGTGGAGCTGGTTGGCCCAGCCGTCGGCCAGGGCCAGGTCGCGGTAGGCGTGGACCGTGTTTTGGGACTGTTCGCCCAGCGATGCCGGGCCCACCATGCCCAGGGTCAGTTCCATGGTGTCCAGGCGCTTGACGGTCTTGCGGTGCAGGGCCAGGGAACCGTAGAGCCAGCCCGCGTAGGGGCGGTCGTCCTCGATGAGGTCCTCGGCGTCGATGTCCTCGGGGGTGTAGATGTTCTGGCCGATGGAGATGCCCACGTTGTGGTACACGCCCTGCTCCGGGGTGCCGGAGTCGCGCACGAAGGGCAGGCTCGACGCCGTGGGCAGCATCCAGTCGGGCAGCACGCCCTTGTATTCGTTCACGTCCTTGGTCAGCCAGGTGAATTTGACCGCGTTGGTGTAGTGCTGGTCCGTGCCCGCGAAGAGGTCGTTTTCGAAATAGGCGATGAAGGTCCGGTATTGGGCCGGGGTCTTGCCGTCCGCAGTGGTGGCGTTGGTGTCGGCCAGGACCGGCGAGGGGGCCAGGATCGTCAGGCAGATGGCGGCGAGCAGGACAAGGCGCATGGGAGGCTCCTGATTTTTTATCCCTACCTAGCGTATTCGTGTCGCCTTTTGAAGAGTGGGCCGTGTCATGAATCTTGCGTTCGCAAGATTCCCGCCACGGGATTGAATTGAAAAAGCAAGCTTTTTCAATTCTTCAAGAAAAGAGTTGCGAAACAGGTACCTTTCCCGGGATGGGGTCATCTTGCTCATGCCGAATGCGTGGCTTGGGGCGAGGGCCGGGCAACGCATCGCAGGCCCGAGCCCGGGCTTCCGTAGCGAGGGCCGAGAAGCGCGGCCGGTTCGAGTCCGGAGAGGGCCATGTCATGAAAAGGAATCTCTGTGTTTGCGGTACAGGCCCCGGAACTGGTGATAGGTCAGGCCCAGCAGGGCGGCGGCCTTGCGCTGGTTGTGGCGGGAGCGTTCCAGGGCCTGGCGCAGGGCGTGGATCTCCAGGTCCTGCACCGTGTCCTGGAGGGACATGGGCAGGGACAGCCCCGCCGGCGGGGCCGAAGGGGCCGGGCCGGACGCGGGCCGGCCGGTGCCTGACGTCTCTTGTGACGGCCGCCAGGGCGAGTCGAAGGGGTCCATGGGTACGTCGCGGATTTCGTCAACGGGACCGCCCGACGCCGGGCTAGCGGCCCGGTACACGGCCCGTTCGACCACGTTTTTGAGTTCGCGCACGTTGCCCGGCCAGTCATGGGCCTCCAGCAGGGCCATGGCCTCGGGGGCCAGGGCCGGGGCCTCGGGCAGGCCCAGTTCCACGGCCATGCGCCCGGCGAAATGTCCGGCCAGCAAAGGCACGTCGCCGTGCCGGGCGCGCAGCGGCGGCAGGGTCAGGACCTCGAAGGACAGCCGGTCCAGCAGGTCGCGCTTGAAGCGCCCCCGCTCGGCCATGGCGGGCAGGTCCACGTTGGCCGCGCCGGCCACGCGCACGTCCACCTCCACGGCGCCGGAGCCGCCCAGGCGCTCGAAGACCCCGTATTCCACCACCCGGAGCACCTTTTCCTGCACGGCCAGGGGCATGGCCCCGATCTCGTCCAGGAACAGGGTGCCGCCGTGGGCGGCCTCGAACCGGCCCTGGCGGAGGGAGGCCGCGCCGGTGAAGGCCCCGGCCTCGTGGCCGAACAGTTCGTCCTCCACCAGTGACGGGGCCAGGGCCGCGCAGTTGAGCGCGGCAAAGGGCCCTTGCCAGCGCCCGGAGAGATAGTGCAGGCGGTGGGCGGCCAGTTCCTTGCCCGTGCCGCGCTCGCCCACGATGAGCACGGGCCGGTCCACCACGGCGGCTGCGGACAGGCGCTCCATGAACTCCAGAAATGCGTCGGACTGGCCCAGGACCTCGGGTACGGCGGGTGGCATGGTCAAATTTACCAATTTAAAGTTGAATTGACTGAATATTGGTTGATATTACCTGATATCCATGCCGGGGTCAATGGGGTGAATAATCATCATTTCAGTATGTTGCGTAAATATTCAGCCCCGGCACGGTTCGTGCTTTGTGGAGGGCAACATGCAACCAAGCGGTCCGGCGGGGGTTTCCTTCCTTTCACCCGCCGGGCCGCCCAGGACCAAGAAGGGGGCCGCCATGGGCGTCTTCAGCAGATTCCGCGACATCGTGAATTCAAATATCAACGCCATGCTGGACAAGGCCGAGGATCCGCGCAAGATGATCCGGCTCATGATCCAGGAGATGGAGGAGACCCTGGTGGAGATCAAGGCCGCCTGCGCCCGGACCATGGCCGAGCGCAAGACGGCCCAGCGCGAGCTGGAGGCCGTGGAAAAGGCCGCCGCCACCTGGGAGGGTCGCGCGACCATGGCCGTGGACAAGGGGCGCGACGATCTGGCGCGCGAGGCCCTGTTGGAAAAGCGCGCCCTGGCCGGCCGGGCCGAGGCCCTGGCCGGGGAGACGGCCCGCCTGGACGCCCTGGTGGAGGCCGGACGCGAGGACATCGCCGTCCTGGAGGACAAGCTCCACTCCGCCCGCGAAAAGCAGCGCCTGCTGGTCCAGCGCCACGCCACGGCTTCGGCGCGCATCAAGGCACGCGGCGAGGTGCGCCGGGCCGAGGCGTCCGACGCCCTGTTGCGCTTCGACGCCTTCGAGCAGCGTATCGACCGCCTGGAGGCCGAGGCCGACCTGGCCGTCTCGCGGCGCAGGCCCGGCCCCACGGGAAGCCTGGAGGAGCGCTTCGAGGCCCTGGAGCAGGACGAGGCCCTGGAGGCCGAGCTGGCCGCCCTCAAGGACCGGGCCAAGGGCCCCCGAAAGGGCCAGGGCAAGACCGGCGACTCCAAGTGATGCAAACCGGCCGCCCATGGTGTACCCTGGCCCGGCCCGCAACCCCAACCGGAAGGTAGCTCATGCACGGACCGTTTTTCCTGCTCATCGTGGTGCCGCTGCTGTTCGTGGTCCTGGCCGTGGCCGTGGTGATCAAGCTGGCCTCGGGCCTGTTCTCCCGCTCCGGGCGTGAGGAACAGGCCGAGGAGGCGCGCATGATCCAGGAGATGTACGCCGGCATGACCCGCCTGGAAGAGCGCGTCGAGGTCCTGGAAACCCTGCTGCTTGAGCAGGACGCCAAGGAGAAGTGACATGCCAAGGGGCAGATCTGGATTTGGGCGGCGGGGCGAGCGTTTCGGCCGGGGCGGCGGCATCGGCCGCCGGGGCCCGGTCCGGGACATGGGACCCGGCGGCCGGCGCACCCTGTACCGTTCGCGCAACGGGATGATCCTGGGCGTGTGCCGGGGCCTGGCCCAGTACGCCGGGGTCTCGGTGTTCGGCCTGCGCGTGGCCATGGTCGTGGTGGTGCTGGCCACGGGGCTGTGGCCGGGGATCATCTTCTATCTGCTGGCCGCGGTGCTCATGAAGCCCGAGCCGGTCATCGCCCCGCCCGACGACCGGGCGCGGGAGTTCTACGATTCCTATGCCGGGTCGCGGTCGTTGGCCGTGAGCCGCCTCAAGGACACCTTCGAGCGTCTGGACCGGCGCATCCGGCGCATGGAGGACATCGTCACCAGCCGCGACTACCAGTGGCAGAAGCGTTTCGACGAATAGGAAAGCTTCCTAGATTTCCAGAGGCTCGATGACCCGGGGCAGGGGCGCGTCGTTGACGAAGACCTGCCAGACGTACTTGACCACGGCCCACCATTCGGGCGTGGTCGAGGCGGTCTGTTGGCGTGTGGTGCTCGTCGGGGCGGCCTGGGTTCGGGGGCGGCGCGTGTCGCCCATGAGGCGGCGCATGATGGCCTCGGCACCGGGCATGCCCTTTTCCCTGGACAGGGCGTCGGCCAACTGCCGTGCCGCGGCCATGGGGTCGGAAGTGAAATGGCAGGCCCGCTTGAGCCGTGTCAGACAGGCCGCGCCGTCGCCCTCGCGGGCGGCCTTGGCCGCCGCGTGGGCCGCCTCCTGGTACAGGCCCGCGCGCACCAGGCGTTCCGTGGTCTCCAGCAGCGGCTTCCCGTCCGGGGGAGTCGTCTTGAGCACTTCCACGTAGATGCGCCGGGCCTCGGCGTGTCTTTCCAGGCGAGCGTAGCACTGGGCCGCCTTGCGGGCATGCAGCCGGGCCTTGTCCGGGAAGCCCTTGGCCTTCCAGGCCCGGGACAGACCCATATGGGCCTCGGCGAACAGGGCGTCCACGGCGATGGCCCGCTGGAAGGACTCGATGGCCTTGTCGAAGCGCCGTGCGCTCAGGTGGTCGCAGCCCGTCTCGTAGAGCTTGCGGGCCGTGTCGTTGTCCGTGGTCAGGGCTTCCAGTTCGGCCACGGCCTGGTCGGGCCGGTCCTCGCGCATGGCCCGGCGGGCCCGTTCCACGGCCTCGCGTCCGGGCCGGGTCTGGTCCACGCCGCGCCTGGCCCGCAGCAGGTTGCGGGCGAATGACCGGGACGAATAGGGGCGCAGCAGGTAGCCGGAACAGCCCGCGGCGGCCGCGTCCAGGATGGCCTCGCGGCTGTTGTCCTTGCTGGCCACGATGACGGGCGTGGCGGCCAGGGCGGTGTCCTTGCGCAGGGCGCGCAGGAAGTCCAGGCCGGGCATGTCGTCCAGCATGTCGCCGACAATGACCAGTTCGGTTCCGTGCTCGCGCAGCCAGGCCAGGGCATGGCAGGCGCTGTGGAAAGTGCGGGCCCGGGTCACGCCTGCCCGGCGCAGGAAGGTTCGGTCCACCGAGGCGTGCTTGCCGTCGGCAGTGACCACCACGGCCGAGCCCACGGGCTCACGGCGGTGGGGACGCGGGGCGGTGTCGGGCTGTGTTGCGTACATGGCTGGCTCCAGCCCTCTTATCGGCTGGAGCGGCCATCACTTTACGGCCCGTGGCGGCCTGTGGAATTGGCCGTGTCACGGCTTTTGCCTGTGCAAAAGCCCCGCCACGGCATTGAATTGAAAAAGCAAGCTTTTTCAATTCATTAAGAATGAGGAAAGAGACGGCAGCGTTGGGACGCAATCCAACTGCTTTTATGGTTCAGGGATGCGCGGGCGAACCAGCACAAGGGCCCTGTGGAAAGCCTGGAAACCGGCCGGGTCAGGCCTTGGCTTTGTCCTTCTTCCCCTTGGGCCCAGAGGCCTTGGGTGAGTCGGCCTTGGGTTTGTCGGCCTCGGGCGCGGCCTCGGCGGGTGGGGCGGGCGCCGCCTTGGCCGCCTTGCGGGCCCTGGCCGGCTTTTTCCTGGAATCCTCGATGAGCCGGGCCAGCTTGCGGGCCGCCTTGTCGGCCTCGGACGCCTTGCCCAGGGAGTACATGCGGCCGATGGGCGAGATCCAGTGCCAGCCCGCTGGCTGGGTGAGCAGGGACGCGCCGTGGGTGAGCAGGTAGTCGCGGGATTCGGCCTGGACGATTTCCTGTTCCATGTGCTCGGTCAGGGCCTGGTTTTCGAAGATGGACGAGGCGCTGCGGAAGATTTCGAAGGCCCCGTGCACGATGTCGAAGGGCGAGAATTCGCCGGGCTTGCGTTGGCCCTTGAGGATGCGGGTCAGGGCCGCGAGGTCCTTTTTCAAGGCCTCGATCTCGGCCAGGGCCAGTTCGCGGGCCTGGGCGTTGCGGTCCTCGATGGCGGCGAACACGGGGGACGCGGGCTTGTTCGGCGGCATGGGGTCTCCTTGGGGCGTTGAAGGGGTTTGCTCCATGGGTACATGGCCCCGAGTGTGCTGTCCAATAACGAAAAAGCCCCGGCCGGGGCCGGGGCTTGTACTGTTCGCGATGGGCGCTGCCTAGGCCTGCATGCGCTCGATGAGTTCCTGGAGCCTGCGGGCCAGATCGGCCAGTTCCATGATGGCCTGGGACGACTGGGCCATGGAGTCCGAGGTCTCCGTGGAGATGGTGTTGATCTCCTCGGCGGCACGGTTGATCTGCTCCGTGGCCGCGGACTGTTCCTCCGAGGCCGTGGCGATGGCCCGGACCTGGTCGGCCGTGCCTTCGACCAGATGCAGTATCTCCTCCAGGGCCATGCCCGAGGTGTTGGCCATGTCCGCGCTTTCGGCCACGGCCTTGGCCGCGCCCTCGGTCTCGGTGATGCTGGTCTTGGCCCCGTCCTGGATGGCGGTGATGGCCTGGCCCACCTCCTTGGTGGCGGTCATGGTCTTCTCGGCCAGCTTTCTGACCTCGTCGGCGACAACCGCAAACCCGCGTCCGGCCTCGCCGGCGCGGGCGGCCTCGATGGCCGCGTTCAGGGCCAGGAGGTTGGTCTGGTCCGCGATGTCGGTGATCACGTTCATGATCCGGCCGATGTCCTCCACCTGGGTGCCCAGCCCGGCCATATTGTCCTTGAGGCGGTCGGTCTGGGAACGCACGCCGGTGATGGCCCGGACCACGTCCTGGACCACTTCCGCGCCCTGGCGGGCCTTTTCCCTGGCGCTGTCGGCGTTTTCGGCGGCGTTGGTGGCGTTCTGGGCCACCTCCATGACCGTGGCGTTCATCTGTTCCATGGCCGTGGCCGTCTCCGATGCCCGTTCGCGTTGCAGTTCCGCGCCCTTGCTGGATTCCTCCACCTGGGCCGAGAGTTCCTCGGCGGCCGAGGACAGGCGCTCGGAAATGTCCCCGGCCTCGGAGGCCAGGACCTGCATCTGCTGTTGGGCGGCCTTGACGGAGGTCTGGTCCACCACCACCTCGATGCCGCCGACGATGTTGCCGTCACGGTCCAGGTTGGGGATGGCGTGGTACTCGATCATCATGCCGGAACCGCCGGGGCTGGCGTCGGTCTCGGCGCGTCGGGCCTGGCCGTCCTGCATGGCTTTGGCGCATCCGCAGTCCGGGGTGTTGCAATGGCCCGTGCGCATGACCTCGTGGCAACGCATGGCCTTGAGCTCGTCCAGGGCCTTGCCGGACAGCTCGCGGCCTGCCTTGTTCATGAACTGGACCCTGTATTCAGTATCGATGGTCATGACCGGCATGGGCACGGCGTCCACGTACTGGACCAGTTCGTCGATCATGCGGTTGGCGTCGCTGATGAGGCTTCCGAACGCGCCGTCGAAGCGTTCGGCGTCGCCGCGCCGGTCCAGCCGGCCCCGGACGATGTCTTCGGTCACGGTGTCGAATTCGCCCAGCACGCTGCGCAGGCTTTCGGCGGCCCGGCGCAGGGCCCAGCACACGCCGCCCACCTCGTCCATCTGGCGGATGTCCAGGTCATTGTCGATGTCGCCCTTGGAGATGCCCAGGGCGAAGTCCGCGGCCTTGCGCAGGGGCCGGGAGATGGCCATGGAGATGGCCGTGGCCAGGATGATCCCCAGAAGCGCGGCCCCGCCGGCCGTGACGGCGGCGTTGCGGATGGACTGGTCCCGCAGTTCCACATAGGCCCGGTCGGCGGCCTGAAGCGCCGCCGCGTCCCTGGCGCCGTCGCTGGTCATGGCCAACGTCGAGACCTCCTCCTGGAGCAGGCCGAGTTGGTGCATGCCGTAGATTTGATAGCCGGTCACGGCCAGAAAAATGACGATCACGGCGGCGAATCCGCCGAAGATCTTGAACCCGATGCGCACGTCCCCCAGCTTCCGCAGCTGCATATGTTCCCCCTGGTGCCTGCGGTGTTCCCTCAGACCGCGTCGCATTGCGAGCGGCGTGCCCAAGCGTCCCTCCATCGGCGCTTTCCGGATGGAGCATTAGCCCCGGTGCCACCTGGGCGTCAATGTTTTGTGACCCAAGCGCCTTCCCGGCACGGGGTCAAGCACTATCAGACGGTTACTTGCCCCCGGCCTCGATGAGCGCCGTCAGGTAGCTCAGCATGGACACCCCGGCCACGAGCCAGGCCAGGAGCAGGACAAGAATGAAGCTCAGGGCGGACAGCACCCGCAGCCGCCTGGGATCGGACGCCGACCGGGAGAACACGGTTCTGGCCAGCCAGCCGTGGATGAACAGCACCCAGGCCAGGAGCAGGATCACGAAGATGACGCTGGCGATGGCGATCATGCCGGACCTCCCTGAAGGTGATGGGCCGTGGGCGGCCCGGACGCAAAAATCTCGGGCCTTACCGTAGCACAATGACTGCCACAGGCCAACGGCGCGGTGTGGCGCTGGGGGAATATGCCGCGCATCAGCCGCGGCGCGCCGCTATTTCCTTGGCCGGGATCAGCCCCGTGGCCGAGGCCGAGACGATGTTTCCGGCCACGCCCGGGCCGTCCCCGGCCACGAACAGGCCCGTGATGGCCGTCTCCAGCTTGGGCGAGGTATTCACCTGGGTGGCGAAGAACTTGATTTCCGGGGCGTAGAGCAGGGTTTCGTCGTTGGCCACGCCGGGCACCACCAGGTTGAGCTTTTCCAGGCCCTCAACGAGGTTGGTCACGATGCGCTCGGGCAGGGCCATGGCGATGTCGCCGCAGACCACGTCCTTCAAGGTGGGGTCGATGTGCGAGTTGCGGATGCGGGCCCAGGTGCTGCGGCGGCCGCGTTTGAGGTCCCCGTAGCGCTGGAGGATGGGCTTGCCGCCGCCGATGAGGGTGGCCAGCCGCCCGATGG